>FTCS01003644.1_pt1 | contig 17841 bp, 8 predicted proteins | sample 1639391 | NCBI WGS metagenome assembly FTCS01 (sample SAMEA3914864, study PRJEB12502) | metagenome | biome: forest; material: soil | place: USA | collected 2012-03-12 | depth 0.3 m | reverse complement strand
CGAGCCCGTCATCGACTACGTCGTCGTGAAGTGGCCGCGCTTCGCGTTCGAGAAGTTCCCGGGCGCCGACAACACGCTCGGCACGCAGATGAAGAGCGTCGGCGAGGCCATGAGCATCGGCCGCACGTTCTGCGAGGCGCTCCAGAAAGCGGCGCGCTCGCTCGAAACGGCGCGTGACGGCCTGGTCTCGCTCATGTCGCGGGTCGACTACCGAGTGCTCGCGGAGCCGAAAAAGCAGCGCGATCTGAGCATGGAGGCCGCCGAGATCGAGCCGCCGAAGAGCCTCCCGCCGCCGCGTCCCGAGGACCTGGTTCGAGCGCTCCGGACGGTGATCCCGATCCCTGTTGCCGACCGCCTCTTCTACGTGGCGGACGCGATGCGCGCAGGCATCTCGAACGAGGACATTCACGACCTCACGAAGATCGATCCGTGGTTCCTCGCGCAGATCTCGCGCATCGTGAAGGCCGAGGAGCGCATGATGCGCGGCGACATCGGCCCCGCGGCGCTGCGCGCGTTCAAGCGACTCGGCTTCTCGGACGCCCACATCGGAAAGCTCACCGGCTCCTGCGCCGACGACGTGCGCGCGCTTCGCAAGAGCGAGAAGCACGAGAAGGTGCTGCCGGTCTACGCGCGCGTCGACACGTGCGCGGCCGAGTTCATCGCGCACACGCCCTATCTGTACTCGACGTACGAGACCGAGAGCGAAGCGAAGCCCGACACGTCGAAGAAGAAGGTCGTCATCCTCGGCGGCGGCCCGAACCGAATCGGTCAGGGCATCGAGTTCGACTACTGCTGCGTGCACGCGGTGCAGGCGCTGCGCGAGCTCGGGTTCGAGACCGTGATGGTCAACTGCAACCCGGAGACGGTGTCGACCGACTACGACACGTCGGATCGCCTGTATTTCGAGCCTCTCACGCTCGAAGACGTGCTCGCGATCTGCGACGAAGAGCAGCCGGTCGGCGTCATCGTGCAGTTCGGTGGGCAGACGCCGCTCAAGCTGGCGGTGCCGCTCGAGAAGGCGGGCGTGAAGCTGCTCGGCACCACGGCCGACGCGATCGATCGCGCGGAGGACCGCGGGCGCTTCGACGACCTGTTGACGAAGCTCTCGCTCAAGCGTCCGCGCAGCGGCATCGCGACGGGCATCGACGGCGCGTACGTGATCGCCGAGGAGATCGGCTACCCCGTGCTCGTGCGCCCGAGCTACGTGCTGGGCGGCCGCGCGATGACCATCGCGTACACGCGCGCCGAGCTGGAAGCGTACGTCGCTCTGGCCGTCGAAGCGGCGCGTGACGCCGGCACGCAGACGATCCTGATCGACGAGTTCCTGAAAGACGCGATCGAGGTCGACGTCGACTGCGTGGCCGACGGCAAGCGCGCCATCATCGGCGGCGTCATGCAGCACATCGAGGAGGCCGGCGTGCACTCCGGTGACTCGTCGAGCGTGCTTCCGCCGCACTCGCTCAGCCCGGAGATCGTGGGCTCGATCGAGGAGCAGACGCGCATGCTCGCGCTCGAGCTCGGCGTCGTCGGCCTGATGAACGTGCAGTTCGCGGTGAAGGGCACGACCGTCTACATCCTCGAGGTGAACCCGCGCGCGAGCCGCACCGTGCCGTTCGTGTCGAAGGCTACGGGCCGCCCACTCGCGAAGATCGCCGCCAAGGTCATGGCGGGCAAGACGCTCGACGAGCTGGACGCTACGGACATCGAGGTCCCGCGCCACGTCGCGGTGAAGCAGAGCGTGTTCCCGTTCGCGAAGTTTCCGGGCGTCGACACCATCCTCGGCCCGGAGATGCGCTCGACGGGTGAGGTCATGGGCATCGCCGACACGTTCGCGCGCGCCTTCTACAAGAGCATGATCGCGGCAGGCCTCGACGTGAAGCTGCCGGACGGCGCGAAATCCGCGCCACGACCGCGCGTGTTCATCAGCGTGAAGGACGACGACAAGCCGGTCGCGTGCATCATCGCGCGACGCATGCGTGCCGCCGGCTACGAGATCATCGCCACGCGTGGAACCGCGGCCGCTCTCCAACGCGCGCGTATCCCCGCGGAGGTCATCAACAAGGTCGCCGAGGGCGGTCCGCACGTGGTGGACGCCATTCGCGGCGGCACGATCGCGATGGTGGTCAACACCACGCTCGGCGCCCGTGAGGTGCGCGACAGCTACTCGCTGCGCCGCCAGACGTTGCTCGCGAACATCCCGTACTTCACGACCATCGCGGCCGCGCTCGCCGCGTGTGACGCGATCGAGGTCGCCCGAGGTGACGGCGGCGTCCGCGTGCGCTCGCTGCAGGAATGGGCGACCGAATAGTCGTGTGACGGTCAGCGGTAGTTCGGCATCGCGCGAGGCGCGAACCGAGCGGCTTGCTGCATCTCTTGTCCTTCTTGCGCGTCGAGGACGGCGAGCTCCTGGCTCGCGTTGTCGACGTCGTCACGGATCGCGATGCGAAGCCGCCGATTCGTGGCGTCGTCGCGAACGGCCGCGACGGCAGCGTCGATACGCTGGCGCGTCTCGGGTTTCTGCGAGTGCCGCAACACGCGCGCCGCGGCCGCCCGCAGATCGCCTTCCGCGTCGGGATCCTCGAGGACTGCCCAGAGATCCTCGGTGTCGAGCGTATGACCGCGATATCCCGCGGTCGACGTCTCGAGCATGCGCCCCGCCATGTCGAGGCGTGCGAGCCAGTCGCGCGGGCTCTCGCCGTTGCGCCGGAGCACGTCCACGCGGCCGGACACGTCGTTCTTCGACGCCCCGAGCCCGCGCGCGCGCGCCGACGCGGACATGATCTGCTTGATCAGCGCGTCGCGGTCGTCGGGACGGAGCCCCGTGCCCAGCAGCGTCCCGCTCATCTCGACGTCGACGGCGTGGTACGGCGGCGGCACGCGGAAGCGAAGCGCGCCGCGGACCGGCTCGATCCCGAGGACGTGATCGTACGGAAGCGTGAACCAGCCCTGCTTGGTCTGAATCCGCAGCCCCTCGGCCGTCATCACGACGCTCTGGGTGCTGCTCTTTCCGAAGAAGCCGACGAGACTGAGGATCACGCTCAAGAACGCGAACTGACCCAGCATCAACGCGGCCATGCCAGCCGCCTCATGGCTCACGAAGAATCCCAGCCCAGCGATCGTGGCCCCTATGAGAAGAGTGAACAGTTGGCCCCAAAACCCGGTCTTTGCAGCCGCCGAGGGTACCGTTCGCCAACCCACCGTGCCGAAGCCGCCGTGCCCGATCCCGAGCGACTGCCGGATCCGTTCGGCATCCGCATCCGACTCGACCTCGATCGTGATCGGCTGGTCTCGCTTCGCATGCGCGAGCGTGAACAAGACGCCGGTCGCCGTGCGGGCGGTCGTGCCACCGACGATCGACCGCGCGTCGATCCGCTGGGAGCGCGTGCCGGCGTGCCGGATGTCGACATAGCCGGGACCCGCCTCCAGCTCAGCCGTCTTCCGCCGCCGCTGGCGGAGCGGCACAAGACCGACGCCGAAGAAAAGCGCGATCCCGAGCGTCGCGAGCAGCGCCGACGGAACGCCGGCGAGCGGGCCGAACAGGCCGAACAAGAAGAGCACGACGGGCCCAGCGTGGGGCGCCAAGCGCCACGCCCGCGCTCCCTGGGGGTCGGAGATCGCAACCCTCATCGCCTCCTAACGATAAGCAAGCCTGGGGTGCTTGCAACGCTCGCGGCCCGGCAATCGCGACTCTTTCGGCGCCTGCGGTCGGAGCCGGAATGGCCGGCCTCGGGCGCGGCGTTGGAGTCAGCCATGGCGCCGGAATCAGCTACACTGAGCGCCGCCTACCGCCGACCACGGATCCCCTCACGAATGCCGCGGAACCCGAAGTACCCGCTCGAGCCCCTGCGCGAGCACCGCGATCGCCACGTCGACGCCGCTACGGTTCAGCTCGGCGACGCCGTTCGCGCGCGGGAAGCTGCCGACGAAGCGAGACGTCGCGCGGAGGACGAGCGGCGCGCCGCCGAAGCCCGCGCCGCGCGGCTTCGTGAGGAGGAGGCGGCACGTCTCGCGAGCGGCGAGCTGTGCGTCGCGGATCTCGCACGTGCCGAGGCCTGGGAGCATGCCGCCGGAGCCGAGCTCGACGCCCTCGGTCATGCGGTTGCACGCGCGACCAACACGCTTGCCGCCGCGCACGACGCGGAGGCTCAGGCGCGCGCCGCCCTCGCGCAGAAGAAAGCCGACCTCGATGTCGTCGTGAAGGACCAGGCGCGCTTCGATGCCGGAGCACGCAAGGTCCGCGAAGCCGCAGAAGAAGAGGCCGCCGAAGAGGCGTTCGCCGCGCGGAGGAAGGGTTGAGGCGGCGCGCGATGCACGCGCGGCGCGCGATGCACGCGCGGCTCGTGGGGTTCGTGGGGCTCGCCGGCCTCGTGGTGACCGCCGGTGGATGCCGCAGCGGTTCGACGGCGACCCAGCCCCCGCTCATGAACGCGCCGGGCGCCGAAGCCAAGGCTGCGCCGGTCCCGCCGGCGATGGCCGTCCCCGCGGTCCATGTCGTCCTCGACGATCCGCGCCTCGCGCGCGCCCGCGAGCTCGATCGTGCCAAGGATCCGGCGGGCGCCCTTCGTGCGATGCGCGAGGCTCGCCCTGCCGACCTCGATCCGGCCGCACGCTGTGCGTGGGACTATGTCGAGGGACGTCTCGCGCTGGCGGCGAACGCCACCGCAGACGCGCAGCTCGCGTTCGAGCTCGCTCAGGCTCCGTCCTGTCCGCTCGCCGGGTATGCCACCCTCCGGGCCGCGCAGACCCTCGCGCGCGCCGGCCGTGCCGACGAGGCGATCGCACGCGCGAACCTGGTCCCCGAAGACCTCGCGTCGCGCGACGAAGCGAAGCTCGTGATCGCCGAGGCGCTCTCCGCGAAGAACGATCGCGTCAGTGCGCTTCCGCTCTGGCGCAGCTGGCTCGCTGCAAATGCGCATGGAAGTCGTTGGGTCGACACGTCGGTCCGCATTGCCAACGCGCTCCTGGACGGCGTCGATGGTCCCGCCGAAAACCATGCTCGAGAGGCCTACGATGCGGCGACGAAGGTGGTCGTCGAGGCACCCAAGCTGGCCGATGCCGCCGGGGCAGTGACCGCCCGTTCACGGGCCGTGGCTGTCCTCAAAGTGCACGACGCCACTGTCACCGAGGCGCTCTCGGACGCCGAGCGTGCGAAGCAGGCGCAGGTCTGGCTCGAGCTGAGTGAGCCCACGAAAGCGTTCGAGAACGCGAGCGCCGTGCTCGGCTCCGTGAAGACAGGCCCGGTCGCTTGCCGGGCGGCCGTGACGCGAGCGACGGCCGCCAACAAGGCACGTGGCGTGAAGCTCAATGGGTGGCCCGACGCCGTGACCGCCTGCGACAAGGACGATCAGCTCGTCAACGCGCTCTATTCAGGCGCGAAGGCGCAAGCGAGCAAGGATCCGAGGCTCGCGATCGACTGGTTCGGCAAGGTGGAGCAGCTGTTCCCTTCGCATCGTCTGGCGGACGATGCGCGTTACCGTGCGGCTCTCCTCGTGGCGCAAGGTAGTGAAGAGGGCCACGACGCGCGTGCCGAGCAGATGCTCCTCACGCTGCCTGACACGTACCCGTCCGGCGACATGCGGACGGAGGCGCTCTTCCACGTGGCGCTCGGCAAGATCCAGCGCGCGGACTGGGCGGCTGCGAAGCCGCTCCTGGATCGGATCATGGAGCTCCAGCCGGACGACCGGCACTGGGCAACTGCAGGCCGCGCCGAGTATTTCCGGGCTCGCGTCGCTGCGGCGACGGGCGATGCCGACGGCGCACGCTCGCGGTACGTGCACATCGTCGAGCACTACCCGCTCGCGTTCTACATGCTGCTGGCCGAGGCTCGTCTCGCTGCTCTCGATCCCGCGTTGGCGACGCGCACCCTGAAGGACGCCGCCGAGAGCGACGCGGCCGGCTCTTTCCCGTCGAAAGTCCATCCCATCCTCGAATCGGTCGCGATGACGCGCGCGATCCGCCTGCTCGAGGTAGGCGAGGTCGATGCGGCCCGTCGTGAGGTTGCCGCATCGGGAGCTCTCGCCGAGGGCGTCGACAACGAGGTCGTGTGGGCGGTCGGCGCGCTCTACAACCAGGCGGGTCTACCCGAGCTCGGTCACGCGTTCGCGCGAGGCAAGCTCACGGATTTCCTGGCGCACTATCCGGAAGGCAAGTGGCGAACGCCGTGGCAAGTCGCGTATCCCCGCGCGTTCGAGGCGGTGGTCGTGAAGGCGTGTGCGGAGAACTCCGTTCCGACGCCCCTTGCGTGGGGGATCATGCGCGAGGAGTCGAGCTTCGTCGCGGACGTGCGCAGCCACGCCAATGCCATCGGTCTCATGCAGCTCATCGCGCCGACCGCGAAGTGGATGGCCGCGGGAACGAGCATCCCCGCCGACGAGGCGTCGCTGAAGCGGCCCGAGGTCTCCGTGGAGCTCGGCACGAAGCTCCTCGCGAAGCTGCGTGCGACGCATGGTCATCCTGCTCTCGCCATCGGCGCCTACAACGGGGGCGGCGGCGCGGTCGAGCGCTGGGTCTCGGCGCGTAACACCGACGAGCTCGACGTCTTCATCGAGCAAATCCCGTACGACGAGACGCGAAACTACATCAAGCGCGTGCTCTCCAGCCAAGCCGCGTACGCCTATCTCTATGACCCGACCGCCCTGAAGGAGCCTCTCGGTCTCCCTCTGCGCCTCGGACGATGACGAGACCGGACGCCAACACCGCCGAGCTCCTGGTCGTCCCGGGCGAGCGTCACGTGGAGCGGCTCGCGCGCCAAGGCGAGCGCGCCGAGACGCGGACGTCGCTCCGCGCGCGCCTCGCGGCGTCGCTCCTCCCTGACCATGCGTTCGTGGATGCGCGCGAGTGTCGGTTGGTGCTCGCCATGGCGCTCGCAGAGCCTGCCGTGGCGACGGCACTCGCCGGCCAGCTCGATCTGTTCGGCGGGGCAAGCCTCGGCGCCCCTGCGCCCGCGCGTGGCACGAAGGCGGCTCCCGGTCCGGCCGGCGATGCCATCCTGACCACGGCGCGGGCTCGCGGGGGCGCGTCGTGGGCTCGTCTCGTCGCCGCGCTGGACGATGCGATCGCGCTCTTGCGCGCGCGTGGTGCGACGGCGGCGCATCTCGATCTGGTGGCGCGCTCGACGGGCTTTCTGGCCGCGAGGGCGCGAACGCTCGCGGCCGCCGTCCGCGCTCTCGACGGCGCGCTCTCGCGCGCTTCTGCCCACGACAGCCGCCTGATGGGCGCACTGCTCGCCGAGGCCATCGCGTCGACATCCGCCGACGAGCTCGAGCGCATCGTCGGGGCGCGGCGTTTGCGGGCGCGCTGGATCCTCTCGTGGGCGCCGGCCGATGTCGCCTGGTGGCGAGCGCTCGATGACAAGCTGGCTCCGCGCGGTGGTGGCGCGAGGGTCGTGCTGCCGACCTTCGACCGTCCCCTCGCGGGTGGTCGTGAACGGGATCCCCTCGATGCCCTCGCCGACGAGGTGACGCGTGGTCTCGACGCACCGACCGAAAGCGAAACGATCACGCCGGTCCTCGGCGATCTCACGGGTGTCATGGTCGTCGATGACGGGCCAGCGCCGGATGCTTCTCGCGTCCGTATCGTGGGCACGGCAGATGCCGTTGCACAGGCGCGCGCCGTCGCGAAGGTCGTCTCCGATGCGCTCGCAGGTGGGGCGGCCGTCGAACGTATCGCCATCGCACTGCCGGTCATGGACGAGAGGACGCTGGCGCCGCTGCGCCTTGCGCTCGAGGAAGCGGGAGTGGTCGCTAACGATTCGCGGGGGACTTCACCCGCAAGCGCGCCCGTCGTCTCGGCCGCGCTCCTCGCGCTCGATGCCGCCACGTCCCTGGATCGCCACGTCGTCGCACGGCTGCTCCGTTCCGGATGGATCGACGGTTCGCGCTTCACGGGCGAAAGCCGTCGCCAGTCCGAGCGTCGCCTCACGAGACTGGCACGTGCGCTGGAAACGACCGCTACCGTCGCAGGTGCGGATGCAGTCGAGCGCCTGCTGCGCACCGCGACCGCGCGCCTGACCGTTGGCGCCCCCGCTCACGCGCGGCGCTCGGCGGAACCAGCCGCGGATGACGATCCGACGAAGGATGTCGCCCTGGCGACCAGCCTCGTCACCGCGCTCGCGCGCGCGCGAACTGCCACGACACGTGTGGAGCACGTTCGAGCAGCGCGCGCGCTCTGGGCGGAGCTCGGCATCGGCGCGCGTGCAGGGCGGGGCGGGTTGGCAGCATTCGTGAGCGACGCCGCGCCCACGGGCGTCCCCCGTGCCGAGCGTCTCGCGATTGCGCAAGACGCTCGCGCGTGGGATGCGCTTGTTTCGGCACTGGAGCTCGAAGAGACGACCGCCCAGCGGGTCGGCGCGCTCGAACAGGCGATCGAGCCCGCGACCTTCCGGCTCGAGCTCCTCGAGCTGCTCGATGCGGCAGCGTCCCAGCCGGGTGCATCACGGGTTGGCGCCGTGCGGATTGCCCGTCTTGCGGACGTCGCCGGAGACAGCCTGGATCTCCTCGTCGTCGTTGACGTCAACGAGGGTGTCCTGCCGCACGACGACGCCCACGACGCCGTCGTCTCGGAGGCGCTCGCAGAGGCCATTGCGCGGGCAAGTCGGGGTGCTTTCATCGCACCGACGGCAGGCTCGGCGCGGTCGCGCGAGCTGAGCGCGTTGGCGGTAGCGGCGGCCGATGCTCGAGCAGTCGTCCTGGCGTTTGCGCGTGAGGATGCCTCGGGCGCGCCGCTTGCGCCGTCGCCCGTCGTCGATGCGCTCGAGCGGGCGGGGGTCGTCGTCGAGGCGGCAGAGCCGATCCGCACCATCTTTTCGGGCGCCGACGTCGCGCTAAGAGTCTCGCGCGAACGCGAACGCGAGGCTTTCTTCCTCGATCCTTCGCGTCCGCTGTCCGATGTGGTCGCGGACCTTGCACCGAACGCAGCGGCAGCGCGCCTCCTCGTCGGCGAGACAGGGGGTGCCGGGAAGCCGCTCGCCGTGACGGGGCTCGAGCGCTTTGCGCGATGCGCCTTCATGGGATTCGCGCATGTCGTCCTCTCTGCGCGCGAGGCGGACGTCAAAGACGACCTCCCCGATGCCCGAGAGGAGGGCACACTCATCCACGAGGTCCTTGCGGCAGCCTTCGTGGAAACGCGTGACCTCTGGCCTCGGCGCCCGCGACCAGCAGCAGAGATTCTCGAGCGCGGTCTGGCGGCCGCCGAGCGCGTGTTGGTGAATTGGCAAGGCCATGCCGCCCTTCGAGCGATCGTCCGCCTTCGCGTGAGCGACGCGGCGCGCGCGGTGCTGCGCCTCGCGATTGCGGACGAGACCTGGGACTTCAGCGTCGCCGAGCAGGCGTTCGGGGCCCGCACGAGCCCGACGTGGAGAGCTCTCGACCTGACGCACGATGACGTGACATTGTCGCTACGAGGATCGATCGACCGCGTGGATCGGTCGCACGATGGCCGGAGTGCTCGTGTCGTCGACTACAAGCGCAGCAAGTCGACGGTCCGTGATGCAGGGAGTTCGCTCGGTGAGACGGCGCTGCAGGTTCCGCTCTACGCATGCATCGCCGCGCGCGAGCTGGGAGTCGTCGCAACAGGAGCCTACGTGCCGACGCAAGCGCGCGACGTGGCGCTCGAAACGAAGACCTCTGCGCGCGCCGTCGAACGCATGGAAGAGCTTCTCGCACCGCCGCCGGGCGGCGCGGGGCTGAACGAGATCGAACGACGCGCGCTCTCGATAGTGATGTCTGTCAGGTCAGGAGCACTTGCGCCGGTGCCCGCCCAGGAATCGGAGTGCCGTTACTGCGCGGTGAGCGGCGGCTGCCGAAAGCCTCGCTTCGCGATGGCCCCTCTCGACGAAGGTGACGAGGATCGCGACCTCTCTTCCGGAACGTCACCCAGAGATCCGACCTGACGCCACGCGGTGCTATACCGCGCTCTCGTGCTCGTCGACCCTGGAAGCATCTACGCCTTTCCGAACAACCTGGTGCTCGCTGCGAGCGCGGGCACCGGGAAGACGCACGCTCTCGTCGGCGTCGTCATCCACCTTCTCGTGCGAGACAGAGCGCCGCGCGGCCGAGGCAAGGCCCAGCCCGTCGACCCGGCGCGCATCGTGGCAACCACCTTCAGCCGCAAAGCCGCTGCCGAGATCCGCACGCGCGTGACCCAAGAGCTCGAGCGCCTCGCGAGCGCTCCCGAGACGTCCACGTACATCGAAGGCCTTCGGGCTGGCCGCGTCGGCGCTCGCGACTCGGATGCACTCAATGATGCGGACATCCGTATCCGTGCTCGGCGCGCTCTATCGCGTGTCCCCGCAGCGCGCTTCGGGACGTTGCATAGCTTTGCGACCGGGATCGTTCGCGCTCACGCCCTCGAGCTAGGCCTCGGTCCAGGCTTCGAGCTCGCCGCAGAGGCCGATGCGCGAGCCCGCTCCGACGATGCGATAGCGCGCGCGCTCGAGGCCCGCCTCATTACCGATCCTTCCAGCGTTCGACAGCTCGCGGAGGCTTCGGGCGGCGTCGATCGCCTCGTGGTGCAGCTACGGCGGATCCTCGTTCAGCTGGAAGAGGACGGGCGCGCCGCGCGCGACCTCGCCGTACCCAACGGTGACGCCGAGTCGATCGAACGCACGATGCACATCCTCGTCGAGCACGCTCGTTCGCTGCAGCCGTCGCCGCGGTTCGAGTCCGCGGCGCGCGAGCTCGTCTCGGCGTGGCAACGCCGAGACGAAGACGCGATTGAGGCCGCCTCAGTCGCTCTGTGTGCCGTGCCGGCGACCGGCAAGAAGACTCCCGAGTTGGAAGCGTTCGCCGTGTTCCGAAAGACGCTCTCCGGCACGACGAACGACGAGAAGGGACGGCGGCTCGCGCGCGCCTTTCGGATCCGTCATCGCTTCGAAGAGCACGCCAGGGTTGCGCGCGACTTGCTCGGCGCCGCAGAGCGGGACATCGAGATCGCGGGGCGCGCGCGTGCAGCGATCGGGTTCGGTGAGATCCTGCGCGCAGCGCGAGAGCTGCTCCGCGATCATCCTGATATCGCCGACGCGGTCGGGGCGGGCATCGACGCGCTGCTGGTCGACGAGTTCCAAGATACGTCTCGCGTGCAGCGCGATCTCATCCAGCTCCTCTGGGCCCGTAGCGACGCGCGTGAAGCCGGACGGGTTCCGCCCCTCGGCGCGATTCGAGAGAGCGGGCTCCTCGTCGTGGGCGACCGGAAGCAATCCATCTATGGTTTCCGTGGCGCCGACGTCGGCGTCTTCGCGGAGCTCGCCGTGGGCCTCGCCGGCGCACCCGCTCGCGAAGCGCTGGGTATCCCCGCTGGCGTCACGTGGGAGCCGAGGGAGCCGATCGCCGATTTCTGTGCTCTCCGTCACAATCGACGCAGCGCTGCTGAGATCCTCGCGTTCGCGAACGCGTTCAGTGCGCGACGCTTTCGTCCGGGCGATCCGCCCCCTCAGCTGTTCGAGATCGAGTACGTCCCGCGCACGGAGGATCTGCTCGTCCCGCCCGAGCGCGTCGCGGTCGGGTCGAACGGCGAGGAGGCCCGCACGACGTGGCTGCGTATCCGGCCCAAGGGGAACTCGTCGACGCGTCTCGAGGAGGCGCTCGTCATCGCTGGTCGCGTTCGCGGTGTCGTCGAGAGCGACTCGTTTCGTGTCGGACGCGAGGCGCGCCCGGCGCGGTGGCGGGACATCGCCGTCCTCGCGACGACCAACGGCATGCTCGACGCGGCGGCGTTCGCACTCGCGCAGGCCGAGGTGCCGTATGTCGTCGCCGGGAAGAGCTTCTTTCGTACACGCGAGGTTCGAGATCTCGCTGCGATGCTCGCGCTCGTCCTCGATCCTTCCGATCGGCTCGCGATGCTCGAAGTCTTGCGCGGCCCGTGGGTCGGCGCTCACGACGAGACGCTCCTCGGCCTCACCCGCGCTGGCGAGGGTCTGGTCTCTCCCTTCACGTGGAGTGAACCGCCCCATCCGACCCTCATCAAGGCCGAGGACCGACCGCACCTCATTGCGACCGCCGCCCTCGTCACGGAGCTCGCGCGTTCCGCCGGTCGACTCGCTCCTGGCGCGATCCTTCGAGAGGCCGTTCGTGCTCGAGCGTTCGACGAGGTCCTGGCGTCGCTTCCTCGCGGCGACCAGCGCGTCGCGAACGTCCGAAAGCTCCTCGCGATCGCCGATCGCCACAACGATGCTCGCGCCTTTCGGAAGTGGCTTGTCGATGCGTCCGAGCAGGAGCTCGCCGAGTCGGAGGCCGCGACTTTTTCGCAAGACGACGATGCCGTACGGCTGCTCACGGTGCATGCGAGCAAGGGGTTGGATTTCCCAATCGTGTTCGTGCCCGAGATCGGGGCAGCGCTTCCGCGTGCGGACAAAGGGGCCGCTCGGATCGCGCTTGGTGCTGGTGATGACGCCAACGTCATTTCGGTCCGCGCTACCGACGAAACGGGGCTCGTGCTCGAGCCTCCCTCCTTCACCAACAGTTACGCGACGGCGCGCCGACGCGAGCGGGCGGAGCGGCAGCGATTGGCGTACGTGGCCATCACGCGCGCTGCCGATGCCATGTTCATGGTCGGCGGTAGAGCCCGTGAGGGAACCGGCGACCTCGGCGCCTCCTCCCTCGCGGTTCTCGAGGACCTGGCCCGCGACTCGGCCGTGTGCACCGCTGCCGCGCTCGTGATCGAGGACGTCGAAGTCCCCGCGCCGACCATCCGGCGTCAGGAGACCACCACAACCACGGCTCCGCCCGCCGTTGCCGCTCGTTCGCGCGTCGTGCCGGCTTGGCGATCGCTGCCCATCGCGCCTACCGCTCTCGCCGACTTCGATCACTGCTCGCGTCGATTCGAGCTCGTTCATCTCCTCGGATTGCCGGAGCACGTTCGCGGTGCGCGAGCCGCCGACGCGGCTCGCACGGGCACGACAGGTCTCGATGCACGGCTGCAAGGCACCCTGGCTCACGCAGTGCTGGAGCGGATACCGACAATCGCCTTCGCCGGCGCCGAAGCGGAGGCCGCAGCGAGTCGCGCTCTCGCTGCAGAGGGTATCCCGGTCGACCATGCGCAACACGCCGCCATCGTGGCGCGTGTCGGTCGATTCCTGCGAGGAGCGTATGCGCAGAGGATCGCGGAGCTCGGAGCGGAGCTCCGTCGCGAGGTCGCCTTCGTCCTCAGCGTCGAGGACGAGCAAGGTCGGTCGGTCGTCTTGCGAGGAAGCATGGACCTCGTCGTCGTTTGGCCGGACGGCGCCGTCGACGTCGTCGACTACAAGAGCGCGCGCGGCGGCGCCGAAGGCGCGTACGCGTTTCAGCTCGATGTCTACGCTCTCGCCGCGCGCTCGATGTTTCCTGGAGCGGTGCGACTCCGGGCTGGGCTCGTCTATCTCGGAGGAACGAGCTCGGCCGGAGAGCCGTCGTGGCGGGTCTTGCCCGACGAGAGCAGCGTTCGTGCGCGGCTTGCTGCGATGGGTGATCGGCTCGTCCAGGCACGCTGGCTCGGTGAGTTCCCGCGTGTCGAGCTGGCGCGATGCGAGGCGATCCACTGCGGATTCATCGGGCGGTGTCATGCGTCGACCACCCAAGCGGGGAACACGGGGCCCTCGGTATCGAACGGAATCGAAGAGAATCCCTCCGACGCCACGACGACGTGATCCAACAGCGGCGTCCCGACGACCGCCGCAGCAGCGGCGACCCGACGTGTGAATTCGACATCCTCGGCGCTCGGGGCGGGATCTCCGCTCGGGTGATTGTGTACGAGCACGAATCCGCTCGCCGCCGACCTCAGCGCGAGTCGGATCGGATCGGCCGCGCGAACGCCCATGCCGTGCAAGCCGCCTTTCGCAACGCATCGGATCGCGCGGATGCGGTTGCGGCCATCCAACGCCAGCAACCAGAGCTCCTCATGATCGAGACCGACGAGCCTCTTTTTGGCCCAGCCGGCGACGTCCGCGCTGTTTGCGACCGATAGTGGAGTCACGCTATCGCTCATGACCCGGCGTCCGAGCTCGAAAGCCGCCGCAATGCGCCGGGCGGACGCTCGCCTCGCGCGCGTGGGTCGCCGCGCCGACAAGAGCCGCTCCTCGATCTCTGTGATGCTGGCGCGCGACAGCCCCGTGAAGCCGCCCAGCTCGCAGAGGAGCGATGCTGCGGTTTCGGCGGCGTCGTCCGCTCTCGTAGCGCCAAGTCGAGTTGGAGTGAGGAGGGCCGCGATGAGCTCCTCACCGGACCACGCATCTACATCGATAGGACGCTTCGCCATGTGGCGCGTCTCGCAAGCGCGATGCCGATCGCGGGCGACAATGGTCACGCGCAGTTGCGCGCGCGAGGGGGTGTCCGCGACAGTTGGAGGGGTGTCCGTGGCCAGCACGAATGCCAGTCAGCGGTCCCAGTGCAACGTTCAGGCGGTGGATGAACGCCGGCGAGCGCTCACGGATTCTGACAAACGCCGAAGCCCGGATCCTTGAAGACGGTGCTGGTCGTGCAGACTTGCGCGCCAGTGCAGTCGCTCGAGCTCACCTTGCAGAGCTTGAAGCACTCGCGGCTTCCGAGCGCGCCGAGACAGGTGAGTCCAGCGGCGCAGTGATCCGCATCACACGAACCGCCGACTTGCTTCTCGCCGACGGCCACGCAGCCGGTGTCACCGTTTTCGGTCACGACAGCACATGTCTCGTTTGCGTTGCACTCGCCGCTCCCGAGCAGCTGGCAGTGCTTCAGCGGCATGCAGACGGGGGCCTTCTTCTGATTGACGTCGACGAGATCCTGAACGTCGCAGAAAGTGCCGCCGCCGCTCTGCGATTCGTTCGCTTTGCACGTGCCGGCGCAGCAGTAGTGGCGGCACTGCTTGACGCCCTTCTCTCCGATGACGCAGTCGAAGCCTGCCGCGCAGTCCATGCCTGTCTCGCACGCGACGCCATCCGTGCCGGCCCTGTCGACGTTGATCGCCAGACACTTCGGGGCGACGCTGTCGACGCTCTCGCGATGGATCCGGCACCCCACGTCATCGACAGCGGCAACGCCAGCGTCGCCGGCGTCAGGAGCGGTGCTCACGCCGACTTCGCACCTCACGGCACCCGCCGTGATCCGAGTGCTGTCGTCGTCCGGCATGCACTCGCCGACCATGACGTTGCAGAGCGGATTTCCTCGGTACAGCGTCGTCTTCTGAGCGCCCGCGTCTGCGCCACTAAACCCCGGGCCAGTCGCCGGCGGAGGGTTCCCATCGTCGGCGAGGCCTGACGCCGGAGAGCTGTCCGACCCGCCAGTGGTGGATGCCGTCGTAGAGCAGCCGACCACGATCGATCCGGCGCAGCCCGCGAGCGCGAGCGCTGCAGCGGTGATTCTCGATCGGAAGAAGAAGCGGGTACTGCCAGACAACAAGAGGACCGCCTACGTAAGCTCGAGGGGGAAGCTGGATCGTAGCCCCGAAAGGGCTTGCAAGCAGGATGGTTACACGCCGCGTGCCGGTCGTGGCCGTCGTTTGCGGGGGTCGTAAGTGAGCGTAATCGATTGAGAACCGGGTTCCCTGTTTGATGCTACCGATCGGTCGGCCATGACGCCGGTGTCGCGGTGGGCCGCCACGCTTGCGGGCTTGCCTACCTCGTCTCGATGTCGCGCGTGACCGCGTTGCCCGCGTTGTCGAACGCGCGCACGACGATGATGTGCGATCCCGGCGGAACAAGCGCAGAAACGTCGGTATCGACGCGCTCGTCGAGCGTGTCGAAGATGCCGTCCGCAGCACCGAGCGGACGCCACTCGAGCTTGCCGTCGACAGCCATTTCGACGCGCGCAATCGGTGACGTTCCATCGACGACACGCGCACGCAGTCGGCGCCCCGCGATCTCGAGAGTGTCGATGCGCGGCGGCGTGTTGTCGACGAGCACCGTTTCGGACTCGAGCGCGTGTTTCTGAACTTGGTCCGGCGGGTTGGCGGGCTCGTCGCTCGCTTCGACGCGGACCCGATACTTCCCTTCTGGCAACGCTGCTGTGTCCCAGTCGAGCTCGGGCTTGGTGTGAACGTCATCCGCCTTGAGCGCATCGCGCCACTGGGCTTGGCCCTCGCGCTTGAACGCGATTCGATACCGAAGCGGATCGCTGTCGGGGTTCTCGACCTTCCACGTCACCTTCACGACGCTGTCGTGCTTGGCTATTTCTCCGCCGCTCGCAGGAACACTGGTGGTCGGCTCCTTCGTAGGGCCGGCTTTGACGGCCGCACTGATCTCGGTGACGACGGGCCGCACGTTGTCGGTGACAAACGGGATCGTCACCTCCGTGAGGACGGCGTTGGGATCCCGAGCCCATCGCGCACGAACCTGGACGTAGCGCGCGGACGCCGAAGTGATCGCCCCCGGAGCCGTCAGCGGTGCGCTCCACGCCGTCCAGGTGGCGTCCGGTGCCGTCGTGTTACCGGATCGCGTCGAGAGCTCCAGGGCTCCCGTCGAGCGCCAGGACAGATGACCGAAGCGAGCATGCAACGTGGCGTCGAGAACCTTGCTGGTCCAGACGGCATCGGGGCCGCCGCGGCCGAGGATGCGATGCGCAACCGGCGGATCGCTCGTCGCGACGAACCCCTTGCCGTTGGACACGTTGAGCGCGCCGATCTGACGCTCGTCGGTGTCGGCGAGCAGCGTCACTACATGAGCGTCATCGACGGTGTAAATGCGGCCGTTGGCGCCCGTCCCGACGTAAGGACGCCCCTGCTCGTCGATTGGGAGCGCGAGATAGTGGGTGTCGTCGTGCTTCATCATGCGCTCGGGTTGGCCATGCGCGTCGAAGCGGTAGAGGCCGCCTTTGCCGGCCTTCGAATGCGTCGAGGACGACGGACCTGCGGGGGTACGGCCGGCGGCGGGTGAGCGCTTCGGCAGCTCGGGTGCCTCGCCGTATTCGTTTGCGATCGCCCAGATCGTGCCTTTCGAGACGACGACGCCTTTCACCTCTTCGCCGGGTAGCGTGGCGAGGACCGTCGCGCGGCCAGGGCCGGTGATGCGATAGAGGTTTCCTTTGCCGCTCGAGCCGGCGAGGAGGTCGCCGTTGTCGGCCATCGCGAGCGAGACCAAATGGCCTTCCGTGCTCCGGTAGTAAACCGAGCTCGCGCCGGTCGGCTCGACGCGGAACACCTTGCCTTCGGGGCCGGTCGCGGCGAAGAGCCCCGACCCTGCTCGGTCGAGGACGAGCGCCCAGACGTGGCTCGTCTCTGGGAGCGTCGTGAAGAGCTCCGCCTTACCCTGCGTGATCTTGAAGATCTTGCCGTCAGGGATGGTTGCGGCGAAGACCGTACCGTTCTTCGCCTGCACCATCGACGTGACCGCGAGCGACCCCGTTTCGGCGAACGTGGTGAGGGTATCGCCCGTCAGCTTGTAGACCTTCCCCGACGGGCTCGTCCCCACGAGGGTCGTGCCGTCCGCGAGCGTCAGCGCAGAGAAGGAGGCGCTCGCTTCGGGAATCGGCGCGTTGCCGAGTGTGAACCCGGCGCGAACCGCTCCGTCGGAGCTCACGGCGACGCCCTTGAGGTCTCCCCCGGAGAGCTTGTCGAGGGTATCGAGGACGAACGTTCGTGTGCCCACCGCACCTGCGTCGGTGGTGGACGCGACCGAGAACAAGACGAGCGCGGTCGCGGCAGCCGCACGCGCAAGCGAAAGACCCATATCGAGAGCTTACACCTACCGGCGGGGAGCGGAAAAAAGGCCGCTCACACGCCGCATCGGGCCTGCCGACGGTCGAGCAGGCCGCCGCCCCGGAGTCCCGCCGCCCCGGAGTCGAGTCGGTCAGCGTCGCTTTGTCAGCGCACGACGGGCTTTACGCGGACGCGAACGCGATCGGTTCCCTCGACATAACGATCGAGCGGAGTGACGAGGCGCGTGTACGAAGCGAACGCGTCGGG
>FTCS01001104.1_pt1 | contig 17962 bp, 19 predicted proteins | sample 1639391 | NCBI WGS metagenome assembly FTCS01 (sample SAMEA3914864, study PRJEB12502) | metagenome | biome: forest; material: soil | place: USA | collected 2012-03-12 | depth 0.3 m | reverse complement strand
GTCGCTCAGTCGGTGTCCGTCGCCGCGAGGACGGCGACGCTCGCGCCGCCCGCTCGCACCGCGAGCAGACCGATGTCCCACGCGATGTCGTGCCACCACCCGCCCGCGCTCGACGCGGCACCGAAGACCAGGAACTGGGCGGACGGGGCGGCCGCGTCGATCTCCGCAGGCTTTGCGGTCGCGGGCGCATCGAGCAGCGCGCCGAGCGACGTCCAGGCAGCGAGCCGCCCGTACGCGCCACCAAGACCCGACGAGTACGCGCCGCCATTCGCGGCCGCCGCAAACAACGAGCCCCACACCGCATCGGCCGCCGCTCGCTCGGCGTGCAACGCCTCGGGCGTGACCGCGCAATCGAGAGGGAGCGCACGCAGGAGCCATCGCCCCGGCGATGCATCCAGCGCCGGCTCCAACCGGAACACCTTCGCCTCCGCCTTGCCGTTGGAGCCCGTCGTCCACGGCACCACCGCCTCGCGCAATCGCGCTTCGATCGCCGCGTCTTCGACGCGCAACACGCGCGGCGCCGCATGCTCGCCCGGCGGCGGCACCGTGCGCATCGACTGCGGACCGCTCTCCAGACGCGCGACTGCCTTCGAGATCGCGTTCGCGCCGTACATCGGCATGTACGTCGGCGCTTCGCTCTCCGCCTCCAGCATGACGAGCGGCATGCGACCGAGCGGGTGCTTCTGATCCGCCAGACGCGCGTGGAAGCTCACGACGGCGGGCTCGCGATCGAGGGCCGTGCCGCGCAGGACGAGCTCGTGCATCCAGCACGCGAGCACCTCGACGTGCTCCTTGTCTTCACCGAGCCGCGTGATCGCCGCACAGAGCGCGTCCTTCGTCTGGCCGTGGCCGAGCCGCGACGCGAACGCACGCACGCGCATTTCACGCGCTCGCGGACGCTGGACGCTGCGAACGCGATCCTTCGCAAGCAGCGAGAGCAGACCCTCGATGTGATCGGCGCCGGGCGTCAGCGCAAGGACCTCCTCGATGTGGTCCGCCACGGCCTCGAACGGGATCCTCGCTTCGCCAGAGACGTCGCATCCCTTCTCCAGCGCCACCGCGAGCTCGAGGAGATCCGCCGTTCGCTTCTCGCGATTCCAGCGATCGACAGTGGCGTACGCCTGGTTCACGTCGTCGGGACGCTCCAGGCTGCGCAGGCTCGCGACGACTGCTTCGATCTCGTTCGACATCGGATTGCCGCCAAGGTGCCCGCTCAGACGAGCGTAGTCAACGCGCCTCGAAGGAAGTCGCGCGCGACGACGACATTGTGAACCTCGTCCGGGCCGTCCGCGATGCGCGCGGACCGCGCGAAGCGATACCAGGTGGCGAACGGCATGTCCTCGCTGTACCCGAGCGAGCCGTGCATCTGGATGGCGTCATCCATCACCTGACAGAGCAGACGCGCGACGTGGTTCTTCGCCATCGACGAGTAAGGCCGCGCTTCCTTGTCGAGGCCCTTCTCCAGCATGCTCGCGCAGTGGAGGGTCATCAGGTTGCCGGCGTGGATGCCGGCGACCGCGTTCGCGATCATGACCTGGATCATCTGATGATGCGCCAGCGTCTTGCCGAAGCTCTCGCGCGTGACGACGTACGCTTTGCACATCTCGAGCGCGCGATCCGCCCAGCCCAGCCAGCGCATGCAGTGCGTGAGTCGCGCCGGAACCAGGCGCGCCTGCGCCAGACGGAAGCCGTCGCCGACGTCGCCGAGGATCGCGTCCTTCTTCACGCGAACGCCGTGGAAACGCAGCTCCGCCTCGCGATGCTGCAAGATCGGTGGGCTCATCACGGGAACGTCGCGCACGTGCTCGACGCCCTCGGCCTTGCGATCGACCACGAACATCGTCGCGCCGCGCGAGCGATCCTCCGACGTGCGCGCCATCACGATCAGGAACGACGCGTCGCCGCCGCCCGTCGTGTACCACTTGTGACCGTCGATGACCCACGAGTCGCCGTCCTCGCGGGCGGTCGTCTTGAGGTTCGCCGGATCCGCGCCCGCACCAGGAGCGGGCTCCGTCATCGAGAAGCCGCTCGTGATCTCGCCGCGCGCGAGCGGCGCCAGCCACCTCTCGCGAACCGCCGGCGTCGCCGAGCGCAGCAGCAGGTCCATGTTGCCCTGGTCGGGGGCATCGCAGTTGAAGCACGCCGCGCCGATGGGTGAGCGCCCCATCTCGCGGAAGAGCGCGCACATCCCCATGATCCCGAGACCCAGACCACCGTGCTCCTTCGGCAGATGCGGAACGTACAGCCCCGCCTCGCGCGCCTGCTTTCGCAGCGCGTTCAGCGTGTCGCGCTTCTTCGTCTTGTCCTCCTCGAGGATCTTCGCCTCGTTGGGCATGACGTTGTCGTCCACGAAGGCGCGGACACGGACGCGGAGGGCCGCAAGCTCGGGGGCGAGGTCGAAGCTGATCACCGCGGCAGGATAGCGAAACGAGGCCGCGCGCGTGGTAGCTTCCGCGCTCGATGGCGCTCATCGCACCGGACAAGACCCGAGAGCCTCGCGACGCCCACAAGATCGACGAAAACGCACTGCTGCGCTGGCTTGCCGCGCACGTCGACGGCTGCCGCAGCGCCACGAAGGCGACGGTGCGTCAGTTCAAGGGCGGCCAATCGAACCCGACCTACTGGGTCGGCGTCGAAGGCGCCCAAGGCGAAGGCGAAGGCACCGGCGACCTCGAGCTCGTCGTCCGCAAGAAGCCGCCCGGCGATCTCCTCCCATCCGCACACGCCGTCGAGCGCGAGTACCGCGTCATGAAGGCGCTCGACGGCACCGGCGTCCCGGTCCCGAAAGCGCTCGGCCTCTGCGACGACGCGAGCGTCATCGGCACACCGTTCTTCGTCATGAAGCACGTGAAGGGCCGCATCTTCTGGGACCCGACCATCCCGGAGGTCGCGACCAACGAAGAGCGCGCCGCGATCTATCGCGACTACATCCACGTGCTCGCGAAGCTCCACCAGGTCGACTACGCCAAGGTTGGTCTCGCCGACTACGGCAAGGTCGGCGGCTACGTCGCGCGCCAGGTGGATCGCTGGTCGAAGCAGTACGAAGCATCCCGCACGAGCGAGATCCCCGCGATGGAAGCGCTCCTCGCCTTCGTCCGCGGCAAGACGCCCGCGAGCGACGAGACCACGCTCATCCACGGCGACTACCGCATCGACAACATCATGTACGCGGACACGGCGGGCGCCGCCCCCACCGCGATCGCGGTCATCGACTGGGAGCTGTCGACCCTCGGACACCCCGTCAGCGATCTTGCCTACGCGTGCATGGGCTACCACCTCAACCTGCCCGGACGCGGCGGCCTCGCCGGCGTCGACGTCGCAAAGCTCGGCATCCCGAACGAGCAAGAGATGGTCGATGCATACTGCACGTATACCGGGCGCGCCGCGATCGCCGATTGGGCGTATTTCATGGCGTTCGGCATCTTCCGCCTCGCGGCCATCGCGCAAGGCGTGTTCAAGCGGAGCCTCCAGGGCAACGCGAGCTCCGACTCGGCGAGCAGCTACGGCGCCGCCGTGACCATGCTCGCCGAGCTCGGTTGCTCCATCGCGGGCATCTCCACGACAGGATCCAGCAGCACATGAGCGACGACTTCCACGCGTTCCGCGACGTTCCCAAGACCGGCGTCATCTACGTCACGAGCGAGGCGACGAAGCTCGGCTTCTCCTCGACCGCGCCCGACTGGTGCAACCTCGGTCAGGGCCAGCCCGAGACCGGCGAGCTCCCCGGCGCCCCCGAGCGCATCCACGACATCACGATCGCCGCCGACGATCAGGAGTACGCCCCGGTGGCCGGCCTGGGCGAGCTCCGCGAGGCGGTCGCTGCACTCTACAACCGTCTGTACCGCAAAGGCCTCGCATCGCAGTACACCGCCGAGAACGTGTGCATCTCGGGCGGCGGACGCGCCGCGCTCACACGCGCCGCCGCCAGCCTCGGAAGCATCAACCTCGGTCACTTCCTCCCCGACTACACCGCGTACGAGGAGCTGCTCGACATCTTCAAGGCGTTCACGAGCATCCCGATCCTGCTCGAAGGCGATCGCGGATACAGCTTCACCGCCGACGATCTCAAGCGCGAGGTCACCGGCCGCGGGCTCTCCGCCCTCTTGCTCTCCAACCCGTGCAACCCCACCGGCAAGCTGATCGCCGGCGAAGAGCTCGACAAATGGGTGCATGTTGCACGCGAGCTCGACTGCACGCTCCTGCTCGACGAGTTCTACTCGCACTACGTCTATCGGGGCCGCCCTGGTCAGCTCCCCGTCGAGAGCGCCGCGCGCTACGTGAAGGACGTCGACAAGGATCCGGTCGTCGTGTTCGACGGCTTCACGAAGAACTGGCGCTATCCGGGCTGGCGCATCACGTGGGCGCTCGCGCCGAAGAGCATCATCGAGCGCTTCGCGAGCGCCGGTTCGTTCCTCGACGGCGGCGGATCCAAGCCGCTGCAGCGCGCAGCGATCCCGCTCTTCGAAGAGGACTACGTCGTCAAGGAGACGATGGCGATCCAGAACGCGTTCCGCGAGAAGCGCGACCGCATGCTCTCGCGCCTCGAGCGCATCGGCGTGCGCTTCGATCGCGTGCCCGACGGCACGTTCTACGCTTGGGGCAACGTCGCGAGCCTCCCCGCCCCACTGAACGACGGAATGGGGCTGTTCCGCGCCGCGCTGTCGAAGAAGGTCATCACCGTGCCGGGTGAGTTCTTCGACGTGAACCCCGGAAAGCGCCGCCACGGCCGTGCGTCGCGCTTCCGCGATTACGTGCGCTTCTCGTTTGGTCCTTCGATGGACAACATCGAGCGCGCGCTCACGCGCCTGGAGGAGCTCGTCGCGGATCCGCCCGCGCCCACGCCGGCATGACGTTCGCAAACGCGAAGTCATGGACCATCGCTGGGACGAGATGCTTCAGGCCGAGCACAGGCGCCGCGTCGAGCAGAGCCGTTACGACAAGAGCCGGATCGAGCGCGACGAAGACGTCGAGCGCCGCGATCAGCTCGAGCTAGCGCGCCGGCGCGTCAACAAGAGCCCGTGGGAGATCGGCGCCGCGCACTGGGATCAGCGCGACCTCTACACGCGGAACAACCACATCGACGACACCGGCTACGGTCGCGGTCCCAGCATCCATCCCGAGGTCGGCAGCTACGCGTACCACCGAGACGACGCACCGCCGAAGAGCGAGCGCTACGGCGCCGAGGGCCCGAACCTCTACGAACGCGAGGCGTGGCCGTGGCTGAACTACGAGCGCGTGCAGCCCATCCCCGACTGGGAGGGCGAGGGAATCTGGGGACGCGTGAAGCACGAGGCGCAGGTCGTCGTCGGCAAGCTCACCGGCCATCCGCACCAGAACAAGGGCCCGAAGGGCTGGCAGCGCGCCGATGACGCCATCCGCGAGGACGCGTGCGAAGCGCTCGCGTACCGCCAAGACCTCGATGCGAGCGACATCGAGGTCGAGGTGAAGGACGGCGAGGTCACGCTGAACGGCACCGTGCGAGACCGCGGTCAGAAGCGGCTCGCCGAGTCGCTCGTCGAGAACGTCCGCGGCGTGCACGACGTCCACAACCGGCTGACCATCCGCAAGGACGACGACGACATGGCGTTCACGGCGCCGGTACCGGCGTTCTAGCCGTTCTAGAAGCAGCCGCTACTTCAGCTTCGATTCGCACAGGGCGACGCACATGCGATCGCCCTGTTTCTCGCAGATCGTCTTGAGCATCCGGATCTCTTCGCGCGACGCCTTGCCGTCGAGGACCTTCGGCTCGAGCTGCTTGCGGGCCGGCTCGTACTGCATCTTGAGAACGAGATCGCGCGCACGTGCGAGCTCCGAGTCGGGCTCCTGGTGCTGCTGACCGACGACCGCGCTCGCCGCCGAGCCCGTCGTGGCGGCGCTCGGCGCCCCAGCGTCGTACTTGATCTTGCGACCGAGCTTCTTCCCGCACGCGTCGAGGCACGTCGTATCGCCTTGCTGCTGGCAGATCTTCACGAGCAGCTCGGTCTCGTCCTTCGTCGCATCGGAGCCGAGCGCCTTGCGCTCGAGCACGAGCCTCGCCATCCAGATCTGGCCGTTGGCCTCGAAAACCTTGGCCTGCTCGTACGGCGGCTGCGTGTCGAGATCGCCCGCGTCTGCGAACTGCGCGACCGGCGTGGCGTTGAACGGCGCGGCCGGAGGTACCGTCTCGCGCACGCTCGCGATGGGAACTGCCCCGTCGAACGCGTCCGGATCGGGAGGCGGATCCTTCTTGCACGCCAGGAGCGAGGTCGAGACCAAGGCCGCGAAGACGAGCGACGTCACCAACACGCGGTCCGTGCAATCGGTCATTGCGGCTTCTTGATCCAGAGCTCGACGTTGCGGTCCTCGGGCGCGCCCGTGCCGTCGTTCGGCTGCCAGCCCGAGGTCAGATCGATCGTGCCGCGACGACGGCCCTCCATCGCGACCCCGTCGCCCTCGATACTGAAGTCCACCGGCGTTGCGCGCATCATCAGCCATCCGTTGTCCTGATCGTAGATCTCCACGAGCCGAAACTCGTGCGGAAAGTCGGCGATCGCCGAGCTCATGACCTCCCACCAGCCGTGGCCGCCCATCGGCGTGACGGGACGAACGCGGTTCTGATGCGAGTGACCGACCATGCTGAAGACGACGTTCGGGTAGCCGCCGATGAACTTCGCCCACGCGTCCGGTAAGAGCGCGTCGTCCTCCTTGTGACCGAACGCGCCGCCGTCGACGGTGAGGCTCGACGTCGCGTGATGCGAGGCGAGGACCACCCACTTGCCGTCGGCCTTGGCCTTGTCGAGCATCGGCTTCAGCGTGCTGTCGACGTACGACTGCTTGATCACGCCGTCGGCGCCCCCCGTCTCGTGCGCTGTGTCGATGACGAGGAAGCGGAACTGCGTGCCTGGCGGATCGAACGTGTAGGTCGCACGGCCGCTGGCAGCCTGTTCCGGGCCGATGCCGTGACCGTCCCCGTCGGCCATGATCTTCGCCATGAGCTCGGGACGCGTGAGGAGTGCACGCTTCGGGTCGGCGACGATCGTGTCGGTGGTGATGGCGCCGCCCATGCGGTAGTCGCGCGTGCCGCCGTTGGGGGCGTCGCCGATGACCGCGGCCTTGGAGCCGTCGGTGATCTCGAGATTGCCCTGGATGAGGACGTCGTGATTGCCGGTGTTCCACTTCCAGGGCATCAGCAGGCCTTCGGCGACGAACGGATCCTTGCCGTCGTTGTCGGGGCCGGGCACCGGATCGTCGACGTCACCCGAGTCGCACTGCACGAGCGGTGAGCCGTCGAGGATCTGCATCACCCATCCGACCTCGTTCGACTGCGCGCTGTCGGAGTTGTCTCCACCGGAGAGCGTGAAGGCGATCGGATCCGCGCGATGAAACGCGTTGATGGTGCGGACCGCGGCATTGACCATGCGGCAGATGTCGGGATCCTGCGGGCGGAGCGCAGACGCCGTGATGTCGGCCGAGTCGTAGAGGCCGAGGCGCGTCGGCGATTCGTCATCGGAGAGCTGCAGATCCGCGAGATGTGCGAAGCGGAGGAGACGCTTTGCGTTCGGGCCGGCGGCGGGAGGCGTCGATCCGTCGATCACGCGCGTCACGTACGCGACGCCTCCGGACATCATCAGATCGCCGAAGCCACGATCCTCGTAGCTCGCCAGCGCCTCGACGGTGGCCGACGGGTTCGGACCGTCCTTGTAGGACTGCTTGGGCTTCGTCGGCACGAGCGTCGCATCCTTGATCGTGCTCGTGGACATGACGGCGCCGAGCGCTGTGGGCGCAGGCTTCACGATCTTCGCCGGACCTGCCGGCGCTCCGGGATCGCTCGGCGTGGACGAGCACGCGATCGCGAAAAGGCCCACCAGCCACGCGATCGAGCCGAAAGCTACGCGTCGGAGCATGACCCGCAGTGTACCATTCGCGGGCCACCATGCTGTCGCGCCGCGATGTCGTTCGCCTCGGTCTCGCCGCTGCCCTCACCTCCGGCGCCTCCGGCCTGGGCGTCAGCCTGGGCGCCTGCGCGCGCAGCAAGACCGTCGTTTGGCCGCGGCGCACGAAGTACGAAGGCGTCGATTTCATCGAGCTCTTTCCGGGCGATGCCGACGAGAGCGCACCGCTCGTCGTCTTCATCCACGGCATGGGCGACAAGCCTGACAGCTGGATCGACCCGTGGCGCACGTTCCCGGCGAAGGCGCAGATCGTCCTGCCGCGCGCGTTCACCAAGTATGGCGACGGGTGGTCGTGGTTCGAATTCCGCGACGGCATGACCGACGCCGAGTTCGGCACCGAGGTCGGCGGCGCGGAGGAGAAGCTCTGGAAGGCGATCGCGAAGCTCGCCGGAACGCGGCGCCTCATCGTGAGCGGCTTCTCGCAGGGCGGCATCCTCTCGTTCGCGATGGCCGCGCGACATCCCGACAAGATCGCCTACGCGTTTCCGGTCTCCGGCTCGTGCCCGGGCCCGCTCCTCCCGAAGGACAAGGCGCACGCTGCGCCGCTGATCGCGTTTCACGGCACCGCCGACAACGTGCTCGCGTTCAAGTGGAGTCAGGGCGCGGTCAACGCCTTCAAGGAGCAAGGCAACGAGGCGAGCCTCAAGGCCTACCCGGGCGTGGGTCACACGATGACGGCGGAGATGCGCGCGGATCTCTGGACCGAGCTCCAGAAGGCGCTGCCGCTCACGCGGTCCTAGGTGACGTCACAGCTCACGTCGCAGCTCACGTCGCAGCTTTGCCGTACCCCTGCAGCCGGTAGATCCATCGACCGGCCATCTCGCGAAGCATCGCGGTCGTGACGGCCAGGCTTCCCGCGCGCGGGAGCCACTCGTCGACGGGAACGGATCGCGACGCCCGATAGTCGACCGACATGGTGTCGACCTTCATGCCGACCGCTGCGAAGCACTCCGCGGCGCGCCGCATGTGGAACGCGCTCGTCAGCACGAGCACGCGCGAGAAGCCGCGCTCTCGCACGATTTCCTGTGAAAATAAGGCATTCTCGCGGGTGTTGCGCGCGCGCGGCTCGAGGATGACGCGCTCGTGCGCGATCCCCCAGTCCTCGATCTGCCGCGCGAGCACGTCGGCTTCGGGCGAGAGCCCCGAGACGATCGCAAAACGCGCCTTGCCGTCGCGAAGCAATCGATGCGTGACGATGAGGCGCTCGACGTCGTCGTTGTACGAGATCTGGCCGGAGCTCTTCATCGCGCGATCGTCGACCAGGCCACCGAGCAAGATCACGACGTCATAGGTCACGGCTTCGTCGTAGGTCGGCGTCGACGAGTGCTCGACGTACCACTCGAGCGCGTTTCCGACGGGCGGCATCGCGGCAATGAGCAGCACGGCGAGGCCTGCCGCTCCGCAGATCCGACGACGACGCGCGCTGCGCGGCGAACGCATCCGTGCGCGCCACGGGAGCGCGATCGCCATCAAGACGACGCCCCAGGTGTACGGGCTCAGCAGGACATCGAGAAGCTTCGAGAGAATGAAGAACACGCGCGCGCAGGCTCAGGGTCCCATGCCGCCGTACTGGCTGGAGCGCAGGAACATGACGAACTGCGTGCAGATGATCGCGAACACGATCATGATCGCGACCGCCACCGCCCACTCCTTGAGCCTCGACGCCGGCGTCATGGGCGCGGGAGGCGCCGCGGGCGTGACGGGAGGCGGCGGCGCCGCGACGAGCTCCGGCGGCGGAGCCACCTCGGCAGCCTCGGCTGCCTCCGCTGCGTCCGGCGCTTCGATCGGCGGTTCCGAGGCCATGACCGCAGCGTTGCGAGCTTTTGCCGGCCTGTCCAGGTCTCCCGAATAAGGGCCCTGATGTCGGTCACTTGCAGCAATTCGACGGACCCGCGAAATTTTCCCGGCCCCTCGGACGACCAGCACGTAGGACGATGCTCTCGGCGCTCATGACCACGGCGCTGCTCGCCGCCTCCGAACCCACGTCGCTGCGGCAGCAAGCGGCCGAGCTACGGCCGCTCGTACGCGCGGTCGTCGCGTGTGTGCTCCGCGAGTCGCCGGACAGCGCGGACGTCGAGGACTGCACGAGCGAGGCGCTCCGTCGCGCGCTCGAGGAGAAATCGGACGTGCGCGGGCCGGTCCGCCCGTGGGTGCTCGGGATCGCACGTCACGTCGCGCTCGACACGCTTCGCGCACGCCAGAAGCAGCGCGCACGCAACGTGGAGGTCCGTGACGACGCGCCGAGCTCGACGAACCTCGTCATGGATCGCCTCATCGATCCTGCGGCCGGCGCCGACGAGCAGATCGAGCTCGCGGAGCGCGCCGCCCGCGTGCGCCGCGTGCTCCTTCTCCTCCCCGAAGGGCCGCGCAACGCGCTCGAGCTCTTCCACATGGAGGGGCTCTCGTATCAGGACATCTCCGCGCGCCTCGACGTGCCGCTCGGCACCGTGGCGACGTGGGTGACACGTGGGCGCAAGGCGATGGCCGAAGCGCTGGAAGACGACGTCGAAGAAACACGCCGGTCGGCGTCGAGCGGCAGAGGGAAGTCATGACAGATCGAACGAAGGGGCCGCCCAAGGAGGCGTTTCTCCCCGACGAGCTGCTCTGGGCAGCAGGCGGGCACGCGAGCGACATCGTGCTCACCGCGATGGCCGACGGTCAGGTCGAGATCGTGCCGCCGGCAGTGCTCGCGCATGTCGACGGCTGCCGCTCGTGCACCACGCATCTCGGCAACGCCGCGCTCCTCTCGCTCCACGCCGGTCGCGAGATCGCGCTCGTCGCACGTGAGGCAGAGGTCTCCGCGCGAGCCCCGCTCCCTCGCCTCTTCATCGCGCTCGGTCTCGCGTTCGCCGTGCTCGGCCTCGTTCCCAGCTTCATCGACGCCCCTTCCGACCTCGGTGGGGCAAAGGCCTTCGCCCGCGAGGTCCCGATGTTCGTGAACGGCCTCGGCACGCTGGGCCGCCGTCTCCTCGAGCCCGGCAGCCCCGTCGGCGTCGCGCTCACCTACGGCGCCGCCGTCATGCTCGTCGTCATGGCCCTCGCTCTCGTGCGACTGCTCCCGAAGAAGGAAGTATCTCGATGAACCCGCTGTCCCGCCTTGCTCGTGTTGGTCGTATCGCGTCGATCGTGACGCTCCTCCTCTCCGTGCCGCTCGTCGCCGAAGCGGCGGTCCACCGCGAAGGGACGTGGCCCGCCTCCGACAAGAAGGTCAGCTTCGAGTTCGAAGGCAAGCCGAGCGAAGGCCTCTCCAAGCTCGCCGAGGAAGCGGGCTGGAGCCTCGTCATGTCGAAGGGCATCACGGCCTCCGAGCACGACGTGAAGATCAACGTCGAGGATCAGCCCGCCGATGCCGTGCTCGACGCGCTCTTCGCGGAGTCGGACGTCGTCGCGCGTCGTAATGGAACGCTGATCACGATCACCGCAGCGCCGGGCGGAGCGAACGGTGTCGCGCAGCCTCCGGCACCTCCCGCGGCCGTCGCGCCTCCCGCGCCGCCCGCACCTCCGGCGCCGCCCGCACCTCCCGCCGCGGCGGCCGACGACGTCCCCGCGACCCCGCCCGTGCCGCCGGTCCCGACGGTGCGCGGCGAAGACCGGAACGTCCTCGGCAGCAGCGTGGTCGTCGGCAAGGACGAGATCGTCCACACCGTCACGGTCACGGGCGGGGCCGCGAAGATCTACGGCACGGTCACCGGCGATCTCGTCGTCGCGGGCGGCTCCGCGCGCATCGAGAGCGGAGCGCGCGTCGTCGGCAACGCGACGGTCTTCGGCGGCTCGCTGCACGTGGTCAGCGGCGCTCGCGTCGACGGCGACGTCGGCATCGTGGGCGGAGCGCTGAAGCGTGAAGAGGGCGCGGTCATCGGCGGCAAGGTCGTCGACAGCGCCAACGGCCAGCACGGCAACGTGAAGGTCTCGATGCACGACGGCGAGGTCTCGACCGAGGTGGAAGGCGGCCGCAAGCGAACCTCGGGCCGCAGTCGACTCACCGAGGCCGCTCATTCGTTCGGACAATCGGTCACGAACATGTCGCTGCTGTTCGTGTTCGGCTGCGTCCTGCTCGCGCTCGCCACGCGCAAGATGGAGACGCTCCGCGTCGAAGCCGCCGCGCGCCCGATGAAGGCGTTCGCGATGGGCATCGTCGGATCGTTCTGCGCGATCGTCGCGCTGACCGCGATGTGCATCACGGTCGTCGGGATCCCGTTCGCGCTCCTCCTCGTGCTGCTCGGCGTCTTCGCGGTGTACGCCTCGATTGCTTCGGTCCTCACGATGGTCGGTGCCGCCGTTGCCGGGCACAGATCGAAGAACCCGTACGTGCACCTGCTCGTCGGCTGCGTGCTGTTCCTGCTCTCCGGCCTCCTGCCCTACATCGGCGGCTTCATCACGGCGGCAGTCGTCCTCATCGCCATCGGAGCGCTGGTCACGACGCGCCTCGCGGGTCTCATCAACGGCAGCCCGCGAAGGCCCGACCTCGTCTGAGCCGCGCGCTTTTCAGGTAGGCTGCGGACATGTTCGAGTCCGCCGAGCTGGGTCACAAGATCTCCGACGAAGCCTACTCACGGCAGACCAAGAAGCTCCGTCCAGCGCTGCTCGAGGCGCAATACGATCTGCTCTCGTGCAACACCTTCCCCGTCATCGTGCTCGTCAACGGCGTCGACGGCGCGGGCAAAGGCGAGACGGTCAACCTCCTCAACGAGTGGCTCGACCCACGTCACATCCGCAGCATCGCGTACGGTCCGCGCACCGAAGCCGAACAGCTACGGCCCCCGATGTGGCGCTTCTGGCAGTCCCTCCCCGCGAAAGGAAAGATCGGCGTCCTCTTCGGCAACTGGTACGCCGAGCCGATCAACGGGCGCGTCGAACGGCAGCTGCGCGCGTCGAAGCTCCCCGCCGCGATCGAGCGCCTGCGCCGCTTCGAGCGCCTCCTGACCGACGACGGCGCGCTCATCGTCAAGCTCTGGTTCCACCTCTCGAAGAAGGGCATGAGGAAGCGCCTTCACGAGCTTGAGGACAACAAGCTCACGCGCTGGCGCGTCACGAAGGCGGACTGGAAGAACTTCGAGCAGTACGACGAGCTGGCGAAGGTCAGCGAACGTCTGCTGCGCGAGACGAGCACCGGCGACGCTCCGTGGGTGGTCATCGACGGCTCCGACCCGAACTATCGTGCGATCACCGCGGCGAAGACGCTGCTCGGCGCGATCAACGGAAGGCTCGCGGAGGCGCGTGCGCAGACGGAAGAGGACAAGCGCGCGGCGCGACGAAAGCGTACCGGCGCTGCCGACGCCTCCACCGAGGCGGCGCCGGTCTTCGAAGCCGTCGACACGTCGCTCATCCTGAAGGAGCTTCCGTTCAAGGAGCGCCTCTCGAAGGAGAAGTACAAGACGAAGGTCGTGGAGGCGCAAGGTGAGCTCGCGAAGCTGACGCGCAGCCCGAAGATGAACGAGCACTCCGTCATCGTCGTGTTCGAGGGCATGGACGCGGCCGGCAAGGGCGGCGCGATTCGGCGCGTGACCGGCGCGCTCGACGCACGGCAATACGATGTCGTACCGATCGCGGCGCCGACCGACGAGGAGCGCGCGCAGCCGTATTTGTGGCGCTTCTGGAAGAACGTCCCCCGCCTCGGGCGCATGACGATCTTCGATCGCTCCTGGTACGGACGCGTGCTGGTCGAGCGCGTGGAGGGCTTCGCCACGCAGGCTGCGTGGACGCGTGCGTACGCCGAGATCAACGACTTCGAGGAGCAGCTCACGGAAGCGGGCGGGATCGTCGTGAAGGTGTGGCTCGCCATCACGAAGGACGAGCAGATGCGCCGCTTCAAGGAGCGCGAGCAGACGAAGTACAAGCAGTACAAGATCACGCCCGACGACTGGCGGAACCGGAAGAAGTGGGACGATTACATCGTCGCGGGCGGCGACATGATCGATCGCACGAGCACGTCGCTTGCGCCGTGGCACGTCATCGAGGCGAATGACAAGCACCTGGCGCGCGTGCGCGTGATCGAGGCGATCACGGGACGCATGAAGGCCGCCCTCGGGAAGTGAGCGCGCCTCGCCCGTCGAGTGAGCGGCCCCGTCCCGGAAAAGACGAAGGCCGCGCTGCTCGAGAGCAACACGGCCTTCAGGTCTACGCGAATCGGTAACGCGCGGTCAGTAACCGCCGCCGCCGCGTCCACCACCACGACCGCCGCCGCCACGACCGCCACCGCCGCGACCTCCGCCGCCGCCGCCGCCGTAGCCACCGCCGCCGTAGCCGCCGCCTCCGCCGCCGCGACCACCGCCGCCGCCGCCGAAGCCGCCACCACCACCGCCACGGGGCCGCTCCTCGGCCTCGTTCACGCGGATCGAACGTCCGTCGATCATCGCGCCGTTCATCGTCTCGATCGCCTTCTTCGCCAGGTCCGGGGTCGCCATCGTGACGAAGCCGAAGCCGCGCGAGCGGCCGCTCTCACGGTCGGTGACGACATGCGCGTCAGTGACCTCTCCTACCGTCGCAAATCCCTGCCTCAACGTCTCCGTATCCGTATCGTACGAGAGGTTGCCGACGTACAACCGCGAGCTCATGAGCAGTCTCTTTCCACGGCTCCTGGATTCACTTCCAAGGAGTCCTCATTCCGCCTGGAGCCGTTTCGGATCGGGATGAGGACCGGCGGGCAGCACCGCCCTTTCACTGCGCGTCTGTTCGAGTCGTGCCCGATCCCGCCCGTTCCGCTCTTCTGAAAACGAGAGTCTCGATCCGTGCCCGGCGACGTCCGTGAGCTTCGAAGATAGCAGCGCGACCATGCCCGGCAAGAGCGCAAGCACATCCTGACGGCGGCCGCCCTACCCCCATATTTACCGGCATTTTCGGCATAAATTTCGGCCGTGCCGCGGTGGTCAACGCGGCGCAGAGGTGCGCGCCTGACCCGATCGTGATGCCCGCGCGGCAGTGCGCGCTTCTCCGTGGAGCCCCTCGGCGAACTCCTCGATCATCTTCGCGTTGAACGCGGGGAGGTCGTCGGGCTTGCGGCTCGTCACGAGCCCGTCGTCGACCACCACCTCTTCGTCGACCCACTCCGCGCCCGCATTGACGAGGTCGGTCTCGAGCGTCGGCCACGACGTGACCTTCCGTCCTTCGATGACGCCTGCGTCGATCAAGGACCACGGTCCGTGGCAGATCGCCGCCACCGGCTTTCCGGCATCGAAGAAGCTCTTCACGAGCTTTCGCATCTCCGGCAGGACGCGGAGCTTGTCCGGATTCATCACGCCGCCCGGAAGCATGAGCGCGTCGTAGTCGTCCGCCTTCGCCTGAGCGAGCGGCACGTCGACCGGAAGCTCGTCGCCCCACTCCACGTACTTCCAGCCCTTCACTTTGCCTTCCTTCGGCGAGACGATCTCGCAGATCGCGCCCTCGCGCTCGAGCGCCTCCTTGGGGCTCGTGAGCTCGACTTGTTCGAACCCATCCGTGACCACGATTGCTACTTTCTTTCCGTCGAGCTTTCCGGCCATGACCTGTCCTCCTTCTCTCGCCGTTCTTGCGAAGACGGGGCCATCCTGAGCGGCCATGCTCGCCTCAGCCGTGCGAGGTGAGCGCGCTGCGCGACGCGATCGACGGTGACGAGCGCAGCCCAGACGTGACGGCACGCGTCGCGGCCGAGCGCGAAGACCGGACAGGTGCAGCTCACCTTCAGCTCGCGCCGCGCGCGCGGCGTGACCTCGAGGCGAACGACGAAGACGCTCGGACCGTCACGCACGCGCGCGACGGCATGGCGATCGCTTCCGTCCTCGATCGTCACGTCGTTCTCGCGCGCCATCTCCGAGCCCCGCTGGCGGCTGTACGACGTGAAGCGATGCGCGAGGCGCCAGCGGAGAGGCGGCGGACGACGGGACATGATGGAGGCCTCTCGCGAGCGACGTGCCACATCCGCGATCGTGCAATTTCGCGAGGTTGACCCTCGTGACCCTATGTCCGCGACAGGCAGCGGGGTGGCCCAGGACAGGCTCGACAGGTAGTGTGCGCGGCGTGAACCGATCCCTCTTCGTCCTCTTCGTCGCGTCTCTCACCGGCGGTGCCGCGGCGGCCATCGTCTCGGCATGCTCGAGCGACTCCTCTTCTACGCCGGCCGCCGCCGACGCGGCCACTGGCCCCACGGCCGACGCGATGACCGCCGACGGTTCGACCACCGACGCCGGCACGGGTGGCACCGACGCGGCCACGGCCTCGATCTGCGATCTCACCCGCGCCTACGTCCTCGACTGCAACGCCGGGCCGGACGCGGGCGATCAGCTCACCTGCGGCCCGACCGGGTTCGACACGTGGTGCCCCAAGAACGATCAGGCCATCAACAGCGACGCGTATCGGCGCGCCGAGAGCATGTGCCTCACGCATGCGAACTGCACGAGCGCCACGCGGCGCGACTGCGAGCTCCGCAGCTACGCCAGCGCGACCCCGAGCGCCGCGCAGAAGAACGTCGTCGCCGCCTACTGCGCCACCTGCGAGCCCGCAGAGGCCGGCGCCTGCGCGACCCGCGAGACGACGTACGATCCCGCCAAGGGCCCCGACAGCGTCGACGACGTGTTCATCGCCGCCTGGGAGCTGAACGACACGCTGGCGGATCAGATCCGTGCAAAGTGCACGGGTACCGCGCTCGACGGAGGCATCGACGACCAGCTCGACGGCGGCGCCGGCGCGAATGCGTGCCTCAAGGCGTTCGGCAGCTGCGCCGGCGACATCTACATCAACGCGCTGCCCGACTGCCCGAAGTAGCCGGCAGCGAAAGCAGCAGCAGAATCGTCAACGCCGGCGCGTATCGTTCGACGCTCGAAACGCCGCGACCAGACCGCGCGCCGCCGCGCCGCCGTCGTTGCGGCCGGGCGTGCTCTGCTGCTCCGCGAGCAGCCACGAATCAGCGACCGTTCCGTCGGGGCGAATCCACGCGAGCTGGAACACGCGCTTTCCGTCGATGACGTGCGCGGCCGTCGCGATCTCGTCGGCGGAGACGGGCGCGTCGGCATCGAGCGCGGTCGCGTCGGGCGCGAGCATCACGAGATGCGCTCCGTCCGGACCGCGCTTCCTCAGAACCTCGACCAGCGACGATGCCGGCGTGGGCAGCGGCAGCGACTTCGCGAGCACCGGCTCGCCCTCGACGTGCCACACGCCGCCTTGTCGCTCGAGCCATCGCGCGAGCTCCGTGGCGGTGGTGCGCACGTGCATGCGCTCATTCTAGCCTGAAGCTTCAGTAGCTCGCGACCAGCATTCCGCTCGCGAGCTGGCACTTTCCGGCCTGGTTCGGCTGGCCAACGGTGCGAATCACCTCGCGCGTGTCGGCCTCGACGGCGTGGCCCGTCATCTCGACCTGGATCATGCGGACGATCGCGTGATCGAGGCGCGTGACGCTGTAGCAAGGGATGTGCGGCTCTGCGTGCGAGTTGCCGATGCCGGAGTCGTTCGTGAGGAATACGTAGCGGCCGGACGTCATCTGCGCGGCAGACCGCATCTGGTACTCGGCGGCGTCGTCGGCGTCGCTGGAGGCGACGGGATAGATGTGAACGCCCTTGTTCTTCGCATCGCGGATCACGTTGCCGAGCTTCTGTCCCTCACCGGGGTGCGCAGGGGCATCGGCCACCCAGAACGTGAGCTTCGCGACGTTGGGCTGCGTGCGCCACTGCTGCTTCATGCCGGTCGAGAGGCCTTCGACGACCGCCTCCGGGATGTCGCCGCCTCCGCCCGCCGACTGCGCGCGCAGGTTCTGGCGGAACTTGTTCGTGTCGCTCGTGAAATCGAAGCCCTTCGAGACGTACTCGTCGCCGTGGTCCTTGTAGACGACGAGGCTCCAGCGCGGCGTCACGTTCGGGAACTTCGAGCGGACCTGCGTGGCGATGGAGTCGAACTCGCTCTGCAGATACGAGAGCTCGTCGCCCATGCTGCCGGTCGTGTCGAGCACGAGCTGCACGTCGAGCTCGGTTCGAGGGGCCTGCTGCTGGCTCGCGGCGTTGCGCGCCTCGTCGAGCTCACGCTGCGTGAACATGACGAAGTCCTGGCCGTGGTTCTCGGTGAAGCGG
>FTCS01000296.1_pt1 | contig 18208 bp, 15 predicted proteins | sample 1639391 | NCBI WGS metagenome assembly FTCS01 (sample SAMEA3914864, study PRJEB12502) | metagenome | biome: forest; material: soil | place: USA | collected 2012-03-12 | depth 0.3 m | reverse complement strand
GTGGACTACACCAAGTTCCTGAACAAGAAGGAGCAGCTCGTGCTGGCTTATCTCGGCGGCGCATATGTCTTCGGCAAGGACCGGAGGCTGCGCGTCGAAGGGGAACGGCCGGCGATCGGATTCCATCGCTTCGAGGTGAGCGGGCGCAATGCTCGCTCCCTCGAAGCCGTGGAGGTCTCGGACGTCCCCGACTTCGGCGCGCTGCCGAAGGCGCGTGGTCATCTCGTCGCAGGATGGCTCGTCTCGCAGTCCGGAGCCGCGATCACGCTCGATCGCGTGGCGCTCCTTCCGGAGGACGAGCCGGCGCCGTTCGCGATCGCGCGGACGCGCCGTTGGCATTCGGGTGACCTCGTCTTCGAATCGCTCGACTTCGACGGCGAGCCCGAAGAACAGGCGCGATTGCGCCTCGAGCAGCTTGCTGCCATCGCCGACCTCAAGGGCGTCGCGGCCACGCTGCGAACCGCCTACGGGATCGCGCTCGCGCTCGCGATGGGGCGCCGGCTCGGTTCTCCGATCGCGGTTCGCGAGGCTGCCGGTCATGCGGCACAGCTCGCCGAACGCGGCGAGGTCGCGGCGCGCGAGCTCTTCACGCGCCTCGAGGAAGAGCGTCGCGTCGCGCAGGAGCGCGCGTGGGCTCGTGCGCTCGCCCTTGGGCGCCCGCTCGCGCGCGTCCGCGGACCGCGCGGCGCATCGCGAAACGTCGTGCCCACCCTGGACAACGCGACCGACCGTGCCGAAGCTGCGCTCGACGGCGCCGACGCTCGGATGCTCGCCACCCGGCGGCTCGCTGGAGACCGGCGAAACGCGGCCGGCGGCAACCCGCAGCTCGAAGTGGCGTTCCAGTTCATGGGCGAGCGATTCTTGACGGTGGTCGATGCCATCTCGCTCCAGGTCATCGACTCGGGCGTGTGTCTCGCGGGTGAGGACGATCTCGTCACGCTGGACAGCCTGCCCGGCGTCATTCGCGAGGCGATCGAGACCGGGCGCCTCGTCATCACCCGAAGGTGAGAGAAGATCGAATCATGGCGACGAAGCGTGAGGTGCTGCTGCTCGTCGGAGAGGACGACGTCGTCCTCTGGTCGGACGCCTCCGACAGCCCGGTGGCGCTGCCGGACTCGCGCGCACGGTGGGAGGCGATCTGGTCGCGGCGCGAGCGCATCGTCGAGATCGCCCACTCGCATCCGGTGGGACCGCAGGCCTTCTCGCGCGAGGACGAGACCACGATGGCTGCGCTCGTCACCGCGCTCGGCCGGCCCATCACGTTCTCGGTCGTCGCGCCAAACGGCATGGTGCGGTGCAACAAGAAAAACGATGAAGCTTACGAAGTGACGCTCGTCGAAAGCGAACCCTGGTGGGCCGCGCTCTTGCGCCATGCATCGAGCATGCAGGCTCCCGACACGTCCAAGACTCCCAAGACTCCACAGGAGGAGTGACCCATGGCTGTTCTCAACATCACCTACAACGGACTCTCGGCGGACTACCCGCTCGACGTCGAGATGAACCTCACGGACCGCGACGTGCGTCGTATCGCCGTCGAGGTCGTGCGCTCGGGCGGGCTGCGTGGCCTCTCGATCGCGAACCTGCCCGAGCGCGCGTTCGACGACTACGTCGTCGACCGGTTCGACACGCCGCAGGGCGGCCGTCGGATCTACCTGCGGCCGAAGGTGCCGTTCGGCGCGCGCGCATGACGAAGCGGATCGTCTTTGCCGGCGTCGGCGCGCTCGGTTCGAACGCCGTCGTGCTGTGCCGCAACCTCGCGGTGCAGCTCGTCCTCGTCGATTTCGATCGCGTCGAGTCGAAGAACTGCCTCTCGCAGGCGTTCGTGAAGCCGTCCGTCGGAAAGAACAAGGCCGAGGCCTTGAAGCTCCAGCTCTCGAATTTCTGGGGCATCAAGGCCGAGTCCTTCGGCGTCCGCCTCGGCGAGGACAACGTCGAGACGCTCTGCGGCTCCGCGGATCTCGTCGTCGACGCGTTCGACAACGCCAAGAGCCGTCGCATCCTCTCCACCTGGGCGCGGACGGCGAACAAGCCTCTCGTGCATGCTGCGGTCTCGGCCGACGGCATGTTCGGTCTCGTCCGCTGGGACGAACGATTCACGCCCGACGAGGAGTCGAAGGAAGGCGAAGCGACGTGCGAGGGCGGCGAGCACCTGCCGCTCATCGCGCTCGTCGCGACCACGCTCGCGCGCTCGATTCAGGACTTCGTGAAGGACGGCACGCGCCACGACGCGATGGTGTCGCTCAGCGGCGTCGTGACGACGAGCTGACGCGCGTCGGCCGTCGTCACTTCTTCGCGAGCTCGGCCTCGAGCGCCGCGACGACCGCGGGGTCGTCGGGATACGTCCCGTTCTCGACGCGCATCACGATCTGACCGTGGCGCGAGATGATGTACTTCTCGAAATTCCACTGCACGTCGCGCGCGTAGCCGTCCGGTGGCGGTCCGCCGGGCTGCGCATGGATCCACTTGTAGACCGGCTGCATGTTGGCGCCGTTGACGTCTCCGATGGAGAACATCGGAAACGTGATGTGGTACATCGACGTGCAGAACGCCGTGACGTCCGTCTCGTTCGTGAACTCCTGCGCGCCGAACTGCGGCGACGGGAAGCCGAGGATGTAGAAGCCCTGGGCGCGATACTTCTGGTAGAGCGCCTCGAGCGGCGCGTACTGCGGGGTGTTCCCGCAATGCGAGGCGACGTTCACGATCATGAGCACGTTGCCGTCGAAGCGGCAGAGCGGAACGTCGTTGCCGTACGTGAGGACGTTGGCGCTGAGCGCATCGAGCTGACCCGCCGTCCCCGTGCACGGCTTGGCGTTCGGGTCGTTCGTCGGGTCGTAGGGCAACATGGCGGTCGGCGAGCCGGTCGAGCCGGTCGGCGGCGCGCTCGGGATCGCCTTCGTATCGCCACCCGGCGCCGGGGCCTGCGTCCCCGTACCTGGTCCGGGGTCCGTTGCCCCCGAGTTGCACGCCGCGAGCAAGACGACCGTGATCCCCGCCGCGATCCCCGAACCCCGCATCCCGTTGGGCATCAGCATCGACCCTCAGTTTGCCACGGACCCAGGCTGACTCAACCGTTCAGGCGCGGCCGGGACCCCTTTCCTACGCCCGAGCCGCGCCGCCGGCTCCATGGCGCGCCCTGCCGGTCTTTCGACCGATCGGGACAAACCCCGGACAGACACGTAATTCCCGTCAGTTCGGGCGGTCGGGACAAGAACGGACCGGAATGGGGACCAGGTACAGCGCACGCCCTTGACCCCCTGTTCAAAGCTCGGCACCCTAACCCCCATGGCGAGTGATCCGCCCTTCCGCGCTCGACCGAGTGCGCGTGCCGGCCCCGGCGGCGGTGCGCACGAGGACGAAGGGGAATCCACGCGCATCACGAACCTCGCGAGCCTCGAGAGCGAGCTCCGCGCGAGGCGCCAGCAAGTCCACGCGTACCTCGTCGTGCTCGCCGGTTCGAACCTCGGCGAGATGTACAAGATCGAAGGACCCGAGAGCGTCATCGGCCGCGCGATGAGCGCGCAGCTACGCCTCAACGACGACGGCATCTCGCGCCGTCACTGTCGCGTTCTGTCGATCGGCGGACGCGTCATCGTCGAGGACCTGGGAAGCGCCAACGGAACGCTCGTCAACGGCGAGATGATCCAGCACCAAGAGCTGAAAGAGGGCGACAAGATCCGCCTCGGCGCCAACACGATGTTGAAGTTCACGTACCAGGACAAGCTGGACGAGACCTTCCAACAGCAGATGTACGACGCGGCTCTCCGCGACGGTCTGACCAAGTGTTACAACAAGAAATTCTTCGTCGACCGCCTCGAGACCGAGTTCGCCTACGCGAAGCGGCACAAGACGATGCTCTCGCTCGTCATCTTCGACGTCGATCACTTCAAGAAGGTGAACGACAACTACGGCCACCTCGCGGGTGACGCCGTTCTCGTGCATCTTGCACGCATCACGCACGCGATGATCCGCACCGAGGACGTCGCGGCGCGGTACGGCGGCGAGGAGTTCGCCATCATCTGCCGCGGCATCCCGCTCTTGAACGCCGGCGTCGTGGGCGAGCGCCTCCGCGCGGCGGTCGAGCAGGAGAACTTCGATTTCCAGGGCCGGCGACTCCCCGTCACCATCAGCGCCGGCGTCGCCGCGCTGCCCGAGGCGCAGGTCGCGACGCCCGCCGAGCTGGTCGGCGAGGCCGACTCGGCGCTCTACGAAGCGAAGCGCAGCGGCCGAAACCGCGTCTGCATCAACGGTCTGTAGACCGCGCTTGTAACCGCGTCTGTAACCGCGCCTGTGTAGGTCGGCGGGCGAGGACGGGGGCCGACGTCCGCCGAGATGCTACGTATTTTCGCGGACTTGGTAGCGCAACCGTAACGGCGTGGGACAATGTTCGTCTCACTCGTGTCTCTTTCCAAGGAGCCTGCCGTGACGTCGAACCGAACCGTGCGCGCCGTTTCGCTGATCGCTGTCCTCGGTGCGCTGGCGGTCGCCTGCACCACGGCCGCGCCTGCGGGCGACGAGAACACGGGCGAGGGAGCGAACGCGCTGAAGGGCGGCGCCAACGGCGGCGGCGGAGCCGCCGCGCCGAGCGGCACGAGCGCCGCGAGCAGCATCACCGGCGCGTGCACCGGCTCGCTGACCGACACGGTCACGCTCCTCAGCGTCACGATCGATACAGGTCTCATCGACGGCCTGCGCATCGTGCCGAGCCCGCCGGGCTCGGCGTTCGGCATCTACAAGCACGAAGACTTCACGCGCCACCTTCCGTCGCGACAGATCCCCGGCAACCCGATCATCCCGGGCAACCCGATCAGGCCGCAGTGCAACGGGCTCGCGAAGTCGTGGGATGCTCACGTCACGAGCGGCGTCCTCAACTCGCGCGTGTTCCTCATCGACCTCGCGAACATGGCTCGTGCGAGCTGCGAGGCCGAGATCACCGTCGACTGCACGACCGGCGCAGCCCTGTCGATCCAGCCTCTGACCGAGTAGTCTCTCGCTGGCGTGAAGATCCGGGACGTCCATGCGATCGCGATGGAGGCCGCGGCGCGCGGCTGGATCAGCCCGCACGAGGTCTGGGCCATCGCGTGTCGCTGGACGATCGTCGGCTCCAAGCTCGACGTGCAGGAGGTCTTCGGACGCATCCTCGACGCGCAGAAGCTCGAGACGCTCTCCGTCGAGCGCTCCGTCGCCGACACGATGACGAGCAGCGCGGCGGACGTTCCGCCGCCGAGCTTGCGCGCCGAGGACATGCCGGGACGCATCGCGGGCCCGCGCTACACCCTCCGTGAGTCGCTGGGATCGGGAGGCGTGGGCGACGTCGTCGCTGCGCTCGATCGCGAGATCAGGCGGACCGTCGCGCTGAAGACGCTGCAGCGCCAGAAGCAGGGCGATCCCGTCGCGAGCTCGCGCTTCGTCGAGGAGGCGCGCGTCACGGCGCAGCTCGAGCACCCGAACATCATCCCCGTCTACGACCTCGGCGCGGCCGCGGATGGGCAGCCGTTCTACACGATGCGCGTCGTCAAGCGGAGGACGCTCCGCGACGTCCTCGCGCGCCCTGCGCTGCGCCACGACTGGACCACCGTGCGTCTGCTCGGTCCGTTCTTGCAGGTCACGCGCGCGCTCGCGTACGCGCACTCGCGCGGCGTCATCCATCGCGACGTGAAGCCGGAGAACATCCTGCTCGGCGACTTCGGCGAGGTCTATCTCGCCGACTGGGGCATCGCGCGCGTCGACCCGCAGAGCACGCTCCAGATCCACAGCGACGGCTCGGTGCCGCCCCCGGCGCTGTCGGATCCGACCGGCACGATCGGCTACATGGCGCCCGAGGTCCTGAGGGGTGACTGGGCGAACGTCGATCATCGGATCGATCTCTTCGCGCTCGGCGTCGTCCTCTACGAGATGCTCGCCGGCGTCGCGCCGTTCGAAGGCAGGATCGCGCCCGAGATCATCCTGGCCACGTGCACGAAGGAGCCGCGTCTCCCGCGCGAGATCGCGCCCGGAACGCCGCTCCTTCTCGAAGACCTCTGCATGCAGCTCCTCGCCAAGGAGCCGAAGGATCGTCCGCCCTCGTGCGACGACGTCGCGCGGCAGATCGAGGAGTTCCTCGAGGGCGCCAAGGAGCGCGAGCGCCGTCGCGAGGAGGCGCGCAGCCTCTGCACGCGAGCGATCGAGGTCGTCGCACGATTCGAATCGCTCGAAAAAGACCGCGAGCGTCTCGCCGAGGAAGCGAAAGAGCTGCTCGAGCCGATCAAGGGATGGGAGCCCATCGACAAGAAGCGGCCCGGCTGGCAGCGCGAGGACGCCGCTGCGCGCGCCGACAAGGACGCCGCGCTCGTCCTCGCCGAGGCGATCGAGCTCTACACGAAGGCTCTCGGCTACGACGCCGACTCGGAGGCTGCGCACGCGGGCCTCGCCGAGCTGTACTGGTCGCGTGCGCGCGTCGCCGAGACCGAGCGCGCCGCCGCGCAACAGGTCTACTTCGAAGCGCTCGTGATGGAGCACGATCGCGGTCGCTACGCCGCGCTCCTCCACGCCGACGCGCGCGTCTCGCTGCGCACGAACCCGAGCGGCGCCCACGTCGTGGCCCAGCGCTACATCGAACGCGATCGCGTGCTCGTCCCTTCCGAGGAGCGTTACCTCGGAAGGACGCCGATCAAGGACGTGCGCCTCGAGCCGGGGAGCTACTTGCTGCTCGTGAAGAGCGCCGGGCATCGCGACATCCGCTATCCCGTCATGGTCGGGCGCGGTGAAGCGCACGATGGAGAGATCAACCTCTACACCGACGAGGAGATCGGGCGCGCGTTCGTCTACGTGCCTGGCGGCACCGCGATCATCGGCGGTGACGTAGACGCGTACAACGTCTTGCCGCGACAGCAGCCGTTCATCGGTGACTTCGCGATCGCCGAATTTCCGGTCACGTTCCGCGAATACTGCGCCTTTCTCGACGACCTCGAGAAGATCGACCCGGCGCTGGCTCGCAAGCGGGCCCCCTCGGACATGCGCGGCTCCGAGGGAATGGTCGTCGTCAGGACCGACGAAGGATGGCGGCCGTACGAGACCCTCGTGGAGGGCGAAGCGCGCAAGCTGTTCCCGCGGGAGAGCGACTGGGAGGTGCCCGTTTCGCTCATCAACTGGTTCGACGCACGCGAGTTCTGTCGGTGGATGGAGAAGCGCGCGTCGGCCCCCATCCGACTCGCGACCGAGCTCGAATGGGAGAAGGCGGCGCGCGGCGTCGACGGCCGGGCGTATCCGTGGGGCGATCGCTTCGATCCGACCTTCTGCAAGATGCGCGACTCCCGCCCGTTCGCACAGCAACCCGAGCCCGTCGGCACGTTCGCGACCGACGAGTCACCGTACGGCGTGCGGGACATGGCCGGCGGAATGCGCGAGTGGGTCGGTGACATTTTCGGTCAGAGAGATCGCCTCGAGCTCGACGCCGAGCCCGAGCCCGCGGACGGTAGCGAACGCGCCGAGTCCTCATGGCGAGAGATCCGCTCCGGTAACTGGAGTCAGGATCACAAGTGGGCTCGCTCCGCGTCGCGCGGCGGGTGGTATGCGCTGAGCCGCGGGAGCGGCACCGGCTTCCGGCTCGCCAAATCGCTCGGGCGTCGCGGCTCGACCGCGCCGCGTCGCTAGACGCTATCTGCGCTATCTGCGACGAGGCGGGATCGTCGCGTTCGCGCGTGCCGTCTCCGGCGGCGCCTGCTTGATCGTCTGCTTGCGCGTCGTGGTCACCGCCCCGGGCCACGTGACGGGCGGAGGCGGAAACGCCGGCTTCGCGAGCAGATAGCCCTGACCGAAGTGCGCGCCTGCCTCCTGCACGGCCTCGAGCTCCTCGACGGTCTCGATGCCCTCGGCGACGACCATGGCATCGAGCTCGCGGCAGAGGACGACGATCGCCGACACGAGCTTGAACATGCGCGTGTCTTTCACGAGCCCCATGATGAGGTCGCGATCGAGCTTCACGACCTTCGGGTGCAGGTCGGCGATGTACTTGAGGTTCGAGTAGCCGGCGCCGAGGTCGTCGACGACGAGGAACACGCCGCGGCCGCGAACCTCGCGCAGGACGCTCTGACACAGACGGAAGTGCGAGAGCGGAACGCCCTCGGTGATCTCGAGGTAGACGTCCTCGCCGTGCTGGAAGATCGGATCGTCCGGCTGCACGACCCACTTCTCGTTCAGCTCGGCGGGATGGATGTTGAGGAAGAGCGGGTGCGTGGGGCAGCCCTTCACCGCCATCTCGCGGATGATGCGTCCGAGCTCGCCGGTGCACGAGTGCTGCACGGCGGCCGCGAAGAGGCTCATCGGGCTGTCGAAGTCCTCGCGGTTCGCGCGCACGAGCGCCTCGTACGCAAAGATCCTTCGCGTCGTCAGATCGACGAGCGGTTGGTACACGACCTTGAGATCCCGCGCGTCCAGGACGCGACGGATCAACACGGTGGTGCGACGGTTCTCAGCGGCGGCGGCCTTCGACAAGCCTGACCATTGTAGGCCATGCCCGCGAGCGATGTCAGCGCGATCATGGCGGTGTCGTCCGAACGGGTGACTTCAGGTCAGGACTTGAGCGTCGCGGCGAGCTGACCACGGCGAAAGACCCACATTTCTCCCGGTCGACCGATGGTCCAAGACTCGTCGCGTGTGAGCGGCGCGGTCGCGATGACGGCGACACGGTCGCGCGGCGTGGTCACCTCGGAGAAATCGACGGTGAGGTCGTCGTCGGCGAGTGTCGCCTTTCGAAACGGTGCCTTCCGCACGATGTAACTCAGCTTCGTGGCGCAGCGCGCGAAGAGCTGCTCGCCGTCGCCGAGGAGAAAGTTGAACGTCCCGTTCTCCCCGAGCTCCCCGCCGATCTTCGCGACGGCGCGATAAAGCCGCGCTCGATCGTCCGGGTAACCGCCGGGAAAGAGACGAACGAGCCGATTCAGGATTGTGCAGAATGCATATTCGCTGTCCGTCGTGCCGACGGGGTGGAAGCGACCGAGCGCGTGCCGCTTGACGCCTCGCACCGTTCCATTGTGCGCGAACGTGAAATTTCGCCCCCAGAGCTCGCGCACGAACGGATGCGTGTTCGCGAGCGAGACCGGACCGCGCGTGCGCTTTCGAACGTGGGCGATCGCGAGCAGCGTCTTGATGGGATGACTGCGAATGTAGGCGGCGAGCTTGGAGTTCGCCGCCGCGGCAGGCTCGAGGAACGTCCGAACGGCGCGTCCTTCGTAGAGCGCCAGACCCCAGCCGTCGGCGTGCGGGCCGCGAACACCGCCCCGGAGCGCGAGCCCCGAAAAAGAGAACACGATGTCCGTCGGGACATTGCACTCCATACCGAGGAGCTCACACATCGCTGGCCACGTCTCAGTCTAGGCGGTCCGCAGCCAGATTCCGAGATCGCGCATCACCTCGGGCGGAATGCCGTGGCCTCCGTCGAACTGCCGGAAGCTCACCTGCATGCCGGCGTCTTCGAATGAATGACGGAGGCGTTCGGCGATCGGAAACGGCAGGATGGGGTCAGCCGTTCCGTGGCTCTGGAAGACGCGCAGGTCCTTGCGACCGCGCATGAGCGGCAGCCACTCCTTCGCGGCGAGCAACGCTCCGCTGAGCACGCAGAGGCCGGCGAGCGGGCGCTTCGTCCGCAGCGCGACGTCGGTCGCGAGCATCGAGCCCTGCGAGAAGCCACCGAGCACGATGCGCTCGCCCGGAGTCTTCGTCTCCGCCTCGTACGCGTCGAGCATCGCGACGAGCTGCTCTCGTGCTTCCTTCATCCCGTCGGGGATCTCGTCGACGATCGCGTCGAGCGTGCCCTGCATGATCGCGCGTTGATAGCGGCCGACATCGATGTGCCACCACGCGCGCGCATCGCCGAGCAGGCTCATCATCGCCGCATCGCCGAGCGAAAGTGGAGCCTCGGGGAAGAGGAACGTCGTGCCCGCGGGCGCCTCGATCGCGCCGCCGATGCCGACCAGATCATCCCCCGGCGCGCCGTAGCCGTGCATGAGGACGACGGTGAGCGGTGCGGACGTCGTCGCGTTTTTCTGCGTACTTCCGGAGGTCTTCACGAACCGGCGAGCGCGTAGCGGACCAAGCTTCAGGACGTCCATCGACGATCATCCTACATCCACTCATGAGAGCGTTGGCGCAGTGGTGGATCTCGCGTCCATCTCTGCGAAATTCCACGCCTTTGGTTGCTGGCCCTGCAACGTCACCGTACACTTTCTCTCGATGTCCTCCGTCAAGCCCGGCGACGTTCTCGCGGGCAAGTACCGCGTCGAGCGCGTGCTTGGGAGCGGAGGCATGGGTTACGTCGTCGCTGCACGACACCTGCAGCTCGATCAGCTCGTCGCCATGAAGTTCCTGCGCCGGACCGGCGCGGCGCTCGACGAGACCGAAGCGACCGGACGCTTCCTCCGCGAAGCGAAGGCGGTGGTGCGTCTGCGTGACGAGCACGTCGCGAAGGTGTTCGACGTCGGCACGCTCGAGACCGGCGAGCCGTACATCGTCATGGAGTACCTCGACGGCTGCGATCTCTCCGCGCTCTCCAAGAAGCGCGGAGCCATCCCCGCCGCCGAAGCGGTCGAGTACGTCATGCAAGCGTGCGAAGCGCTCGCCGAGGCGCACAGCCTCGGCATCGTTCATCGCGACGTGAAGCTCGCGAACCTCTTCGTCACGCGTGGACATGCGGGCGCGCCGCTCGTGAAGGTCCTCGACTTCGGCATCTCGAAGGTGAATCCGTTCGGCGGCGGCGAGCGCGAGCAGGAGATGACGCGCACGGCGACCATGCTGGGCAGCCCGCGCTTCATGTCGCCCGAGCAGATGCGCGATCCTCGCAACGTCGACGCGCGCAGCGATATCTGGTCGCTCGGCGTCGTGCTCTATCGTCTCGTCGCCGGCAAGGCGCCGTTCGAGGCCGACACGCTGGGCCGTCTGCTCTCGATGGTCATGCACGAGAATCCGGATCCGCTCGCGGCGATCGTCGATCCGGCGCATCTGCCGGCGGGGTTCTCGGAGACGGTGCAGCACTGTCTCGAGAAGGATCCCGACGCGCGCTTCATGAACATCGCCGAGCTCGCCTACGCGCTCGTGCCTTTTGCCGCCGATCCCAACCGTGCTCGCGCCGTTGCGGATCGGATCGCGGCGACGCTCAGTGTCGCGCAGGTCCCGCACTCGGTGGAGATCTCGGCCATGTTCGGCGTTCCGCAGGCGCGCATCTCGCAGACGAGCCCGCCGGGCGCCAACGACACGGGCACCGCGGCGCCGTGGGCGGGGACGCATGGCGGCCGGCTCGATGCGGGTCGCGTGAACATGATCTGGGCGGCAGTGGCGCTTGCCGCCACGCTCGTCGCCGGCGGAGTGTTCGCGTGGGCTCGTCACGAGCGCGCGGCGGCTCCCGTTCAAGGCGCAGCGGCAGGCGCCGCGCCCGTGGTCGCCAACGTCGCCGCGCCGCCGACCGCCGAGAGCGACGGCCTCGCGCCGGGCGCGCCGCGCGTCGTCGGAGCAGCCACAGCGCCCGATCGCGCTCCGGCGAGCGCGACCATCGCCCCCGTCGCGGCTGTCGCGGCTGTCGCGCCTGGCGCGCCTGCCGATCCGACCGCAGGCATGGCACGTCCACCGTCGACCGGTAGCGAGCCTCCCGCACGCAGGACGCCCTCGGCTCCTCCGCGCAAGGCGTCGCGCGCTGCGCCGGCGGCCGCTGCGCCTGCAGCTCCCGCAGGCGGCGGGATTCCGTCGACGCGCGACTAGAAAAACGCGTCTATTCTTGGGGAGTGCAGCTCCGCGCTCGGTGCATCGCGCTTCTCCTCGCCGCCGGCCTGAGCGCCGCGGCGCTCGACGCGCATGCCGAGCCGAGCGAAGGCGGCGCGGCGGCGGCGGAGTCGCTCTTCCAGGAAGCGCGCAAGCTGATGGAAGCGAAGCGCTACTCCGAAGCGTGTCCGAAGCTCGTGGCGAGCCAGAAGATCGCGCCCGCCGTCGGCACGCTGCTCAACCTCGCTGACTGCTACGAGCGGAACGGTCAGCTCGCGAGCGCATGGGCACGCTTCCACGAGGCGATCGCCCTCGCGCAGCGTCTCGGACGCGCCGATCGCGAGAAGACCGCACGCGAGCGCGCCGACAAGCTCGAGCCGCGGCTCATCAAGCTCACGATCGTGAGCCAGGACAAGGACGCGGACGTGAAGCTCGACGGAAACGTGCTCGACGCCGCGGCGCTCGGCACGCCCGTGCCCGTCGATCCCGGCAAGCACACCATCGACGCTTCGGCGAAGGGCAAGAAGACGTTCAGCACCACCGTCGACGTGAGCGATCGCTCACGGTCGCCGAGCGTCGAGATCCCCGCGCTCGATCCCGATCCCGAGGCCACCAAGGCGAGCAACAAGGAAGGCAGCAGCGGCAGCAGCGGCTCGTCCGGCGAATCGCACTCGGGCGAAGAGCAGAGCAGCGGCCCTTCGACCCAGCGCATCGTGTCGTACGTCGCGCTGGGGCTCGGCGCGGTCGGCGTCGGCATCGGCGCGGTCTTCGGCCTGCGTACGTCGTCGATCTGGGCCGACGCGCAGACGCACTGCACCGGCATCGAGTGCGATCGCACGGGTGTGACGCTCGCGACGGACGCGAAGAACGCCGGCACCGTGTCGACGATCTCCTTCATCGCGGGCGGCGCCCTGCTCGCCGGCGGCGCGGTGCTGTACTTCACGTCGCCGAGCGGGTCGTCCAAGCCCGCGTCGTCGTCGGGCAAGCGTGAAGTACCGGCAACGCGTGAAGCACCGGTGCGCGTCGGCGTGGGCGTGGGCTCCGTGATGCTGCAGGGGCGCTTCTGATGCCCATCCTGCGCTCGAAGCCCCTGCGCACGCTGCGCATGGGCTACGCGCTGTCGGCGATCATCGCCGCGAGCGCAGCCTCGATCGTCGCGTGCGCCAGCCTCGTCGGCGTGCAGGACGTGAAGCTGCGCCGCGACGCAGGCAGCGGCGCCGACGTCGGCGACGACGAGGTCGACATCGTCGTCGACGAGGACACCGGAACGACGCCGCCTCCGATGCCTGGCGCGAACATCCTCGAGGTCGCGCTCGGGTCGCAGCACACGTGCGCGCGCAAGACCGACAACACCGTGAAGTGCTGGGGCGACGACAGTCACTCGCAGACCGGAACGGGAGGAACCGCCGGCGACGGCGGGCTCGTGCTGGCTCCCACCACCGTCGCGATCAACGACGCGCTGCACATCGCGGCGGGCCAGTACCACACGTGCGTCGTCCGCAAATCGGGCAAGGTCTCGTGCTGGGGCGAGAACGCCGACGGTGAGCTGGGCAACGGCGATCCCGCCGGCGCGCGCTCCGCCACGCCGGTCGACGTGGTCGGGCTCACCGACGCGGTCGGCATCGCATGCGGCGCGAATTTCTCGTGCGCGCTCCGCACCGGCGGCTCCGTCGCGTGCTGGGGCAACGGCCTCGGCGGACAGCTCGGCAACGGCACGAAGCAGCTCCAACCCACGCCCGGCGCGGTCTCGATGCTCAGCGACGCGATCAGCATCTCCGCGGGCGAATCGCACGCGTGCGCGGTGAAGGCCGGCGGCACCGTCGTGTGCTGGGGCGACAACGTCAACGGTCAGCTCGGTCTCGGCGACTCGATGGAGCGCACGACGCCTACCGTGATCCCGTCGCTCGACTCGATCGCGATCGTCGCCGCCGGCGCGCGCTCGTCATGCGCCGCGAAGAAGAGCGGCGGCGTGTTCTGCTGGGGCGCCAACGAGCTCGGACAGCTCGGCAGCGGCGCGGCGAACGGCACGCCGAATCCGTCGCCCACCGCGGTGAGCGGCGTCGACGCGGTGGCGCTCTGGGCCGGACGCGATCACGCGTGCGCCGTTCGACGCGGCGGCGCGGTCGCGTGCTGGGGAGCCGGTTTTCTCGGGCAAATCGGCGACGGCCAGCCGCGCGCCGCAGCCACCACGCCCACGCCCACGCCCACCGCGGTGTCGGGCATCATCAACGCGATCGGCGTCGTCACCGGCGGCTCTCATTCGTGCTCACCCACGAGCACGGGCACGATCCTCTGCTGGGGCGACAACGCGCACGGCGAGATCGGGAGCGGGACGGCGCTCGATCAGAAGTTCTCTCCGGAGAGCGTCGTCGGCTACCCGTGATCGTGCAGCGGTCGCTGCGCGGCGGCTCGCTCGCGACGCTCGCGTTCATCGCGAGCGTTGCGGCGCTCGTACTGGCGGCATGTGCGGCGCGGCCCAAGACGTCGTCGCCCGCGCCGCTGCCGCCACCGGGCGCTGCCGCCGAGAACGAGCATCGCTTCCCCGTGTCGGCGGTCGACATGACGCTGCCCGATTTCGACGTCATCGGCTACGAGATCGATCTGCGTGTGAACGACGTACCCGGTCGGGAGACCTTCGCCGCCGACGTGAAGGGTTCGTACGTCGCCACGCGCGAGCTCGCCGAGCTCAGGCTCGACTTCGACGGCAACGCGATCGACGGCGTGCTGATCGGCGGTCGCCCCGCATCGTATCGACGCGACGGCGCGAAGCTCGTGATCGCGCTGCCGCGCACGATGGCGAGCGGCAGCTCGTTCACGTCGCGCATTCGCTATCACGGCCCGCTCGTGCAGGCGGACGGCGCCGAGGTGAACGACTTCGCCGCGTTCGGCGCGCTCTACGTGAAGCAGCACAATGCCGAGCGCAAGCGCATCTACACGAGCCTCGGCTGGCCGAACAAGACGCGACGCTGGCTCCCGGTGCGCGACCATCCGAGCGACGGCGCGATGGTGGCGATGAACCTCACCTTTCCGCGATCGTTCATCGTGGTCGCGAACGGCGAGAACGTCGCCCGCATCGACAACGCCGACGGCACGAGCACGTGGCGGTACGAGGTCCTCGCGCCAATGCCGGCGTACGACATCCACGTCGGCGCGTACGAGAGCTGGAAGATCGACGACGGCGTCTCGCCTTCCGGCGTCCGGATCGCGACCTATACCTATCCGCGCTCCGAGAAGAAACAGCCCGCGATTTACGGCGATCTATCGAAGGCGATCAATTTCTACGAGACGCGCTTCGGCGCCTACCGCTGGGGCATCGCTCGCTTCGTCGAGGAGCCGATCTTCGGCGGAGCCATGGAGCACACCACCGTCGTCAGCATGGACGAGACGCTCTTTCGCGACCCCGCGGAGGCCCGCAAGGTGGCGTTCCACGAGCTCGCGCACCACTGGAGCGGCAACCTGGTGCGCATCCGAACATGGAACGACTTATGGCTCAGTGAGGGCTTCGCCGACTACCTCACGTTGCGGGTCGTCGCCGCGAACGACGGACCCGACGCGCGCAAGGCGATGCTTCACGCGTATCTCACCGAGGCCCTCGCCGCCGATCGCAGCGCAACGGCGCATGCCGTTCGCCCCGCCGATCCGGAGATCGACGTGCTCACGATCTTCGACGCCATCTCGTACCAGAAGGGTGCGCTCGTGCTGCATGCGCTGGAGCGCGCGGTGGGCGGTGAGGACGTGCTCACGCGCTTCTTGAAGGTCTGGTTCGATCATCACGCCTTCGGCGCGGTGCTCACGTCGGACTTCGAGAAGGAGCTCTCCGCGGCGACCGGCAAGGACCTCTCGAAGTTCTTCGCCGGCTTCGTGTACGGGACCTATCACCCCGAGCTGCGCGTGACGTTCGCCCCCGTCGCGCACGGCGAAGGCGGCGAAGGCGACACCGAGCTCCAGGTGGAGCAGCTGCAGACCAAGGGGCCGGCCAACGGCTTTGCGTTCACGCTCGACGTCGATCTCGTGGATGCGACGGGCCATGCCGAGCGATTCGCGATCGATCTCGACGGAAAGACCACGAAGAAGCGAGCTCACACCGCGCAGCGTCCCGTCTCGATCGTGGTCGATCCCGACGAATGGCTCCTCGGTACCGTCGCCTGCGGGGCGCCCGCTGCATCAGAATGCAACAGCGGCTTCCGTTGCGCGACCGGCGCCGTGAGCGTGTGCGTGCCGCGCTGACCGTGCGATATTCGACGGTCCGATGAGCGAAGGCAGCGCCACCAAAGCGAGCGGCCACGAGGAGAGCGGGACCGGTCACATCATCCAGTCGCTCCTGGTGAACGTCGCGATCGCCGCGGTGAAGGCGGTCGCCGCGTACTTCACCAAGTCGGGCTCGATGCTGGCCGAGGCGCTCCACTCGTTCAGCGACTGCGGAAACCAGATCCTGCTGCTGGTCGGCGTACGCCAGGCCCGGAAGCCCGCCGACGAGAAGCATCCGTTCGGCTACGGGCGCGCCGTCTACTTCTGGTCGTTCATGGTCGCGATGATGCTGTTCCTCGGCGGCGGCGTGTTCTCCATCTACGAGGGCATCCACAAGATCCGCGAGCCGGAGCCAGTCGAGCGCGTGTGGCTCGGCGTCGGCATCCTCGTCGTATCGCTGCTCCTCGAAGGCACCGCGTGCCTGTCCAACGTGAAAGAGCTCAACAAGCGACGCGGCAAGAAGCCGTTCGTGCAGTATCTGAAGGACACGACCGACTCGGACCTCGTCGTGGTCTTCGGCGAGAACTCGGCCGCGGTGCTCGGGCTCGCGTTCGCGATCGCGGCGCTCGCTCTCGCGGCGGCGACGGGTGACGGACGCTGGGACGGAGTCGGCAGCGCCGCGATCGGCCTCGTGCTGGTCGGCGTCGCGATCTTCCTCGCCACGGAGGTGAGCTCGCTCTTGCTCGGCGAGGCCGCCGATCCCGACATCGACGCCGTCGCGCGCGAGGTGTCGAAGACCATCCCCGAGATGGAGAAGGTCCTCAACGTACTGACCATGCAGCAGGGCCCCGGCGAGGTGCTCGTTCACATCAAGATCGCCTTCACGGCTTCGCTCACGGTCGAGGAGTGCTGCCGCGCGATCAACGTCTTCGAGGAGCGATTTCGCGAGGCTCGCCCGGAGGTACGGTGGGTCTTCGTCGAACCAGACACCCCGAAGACCCCGTCGCAGCTCCCGCCGAAGCGAGCCGTGAGAGCAGCTCCGTCGGCGCGAAGCTAGGAGGACGCTGCGGGCGCGCGTCGCGTCACGCGGATGCCGGTCTTCGGGCGCAGCGTGATGACCGGATCGAGCACGACGCGGTGACTCGGATCTAGCTCGAGGCGCTGCTCGCGGACGATCATCGCGAGGAGGATCTGCGCCTCCATCATCGCGAAGTGATTGCCGACGCACGTGCGCGGGCCTCCGCCGAACGGCAGGTACGCGTAGCGCGGACGCTTCGCGGTGCGCTCGGGGTGGAAGCGCTCCGGATCGAATCCCTCGGGATTTTCCCAGTGATCGGGGTGCCGATGCAGGACGTACGGACAGATGCCGATGATCGCACCGGGCTCGATCGGATAGCCGCCGAGCGTATCGGGCGCGATGGCCTGACGCTCGAAGACCCACGCCGGCGGATACAGACGGAGCGCCTCCTCGAGGACCATCTTCGTGTACTCGAGCCCGCGAACGTCCTCGAGGACGGGATCGCGATCGCCGAGCACGCGACGAGCTTCTTCGCGGACGCGGCGCTCCACGTCGGGATGCTTCGAGAGCAGGCTGAACGTCCACGACAGGAGGTTCGCGGTGGTCTCGTGGCCGGCGAGGATCATGGTGATGATCTCGTCGCGGAGCTGCTGGTCGTCCATGCCGGAGCTCGAGCCCTCTTCGGTCGAGGCCATCAGCATGCCGAGGAGATCGTCGCCGAAGTCGCCGCTCTTCGCGGCCTGGGCGCGGCGCTCGGAGATGAGCCGGAAGACGACGTCGTCGAGCGTCTTCTTCGCGCGCTTGAAGCGGACGTTGCCGGGCGTGGGGATGTACGGAGGCACGCGGATCATCGACTCGGCGTAGTCGTTGGCCCAGTGCATCGCGACCTCGAGGGCCTGACCGACGTCCTTCGCATCGCCGTCGACGTCGGACGAGAAGAGCGTGAGCCCCACGATGCGGAACGTGAGCCGCATCATCTCGGAGTGGATGCAGAACGATCTCGCGCTGCCCTCGCTCGACCATCGGGTGAGCATGTCGCGCGTCGCTCTCGACATCGACGTCGCGAAGCCGGCGAGCTTGTCGCGGTGAAACGCGGGCTGCGCGAGCTTTCGCTGGCGGCGCCAGTGATCGCCCTCGCTGGTCAAGAGGCCCTCGCCGAGCACCACCTTCAGGCCGAGATAGTTACGGCTCTTCGTGTAGCCCTTGGGGTTGTCGACGAGGACGTGCTTCACCACGTCGGGATCGTTCACGAGGTAGTACTGGAACGGCCCGAATTTG
>FTCS01004174.1_pt1 | contig 18288 bp, 10 predicted proteins | sample 1639391 | NCBI WGS metagenome assembly FTCS01 (sample SAMEA3914864, study PRJEB12502) | metagenome | biome: forest; material: soil | place: USA | collected 2012-03-12 | depth 0.3 m | reverse complement strand
CTCGCCGTAGGTGCCGAGCGCATGACGCGCGAAGCCCATGTCGAGGTGGCTGCCGTGGTTCGCGGCGACGATCGTGTTGCGGTTGTGCGGGATGAACGCCTTTCCGCTGATCTTCGACCGCATCATCTCGCCGTAGAAGAAGTCCTGCACCTTGCCGATGAGCTTCTTGCCCTGCTCTTGCACCGGCTCGGGGAGGACGAGCGTGCGATCCTCGCGGTCGCCGCGCCCGCGCCCGCGCGCGCCATCTCGTCCCTCGATCTTGTAGCGAGACGCGATCTGCTGCGGGCGCATGCTCGCGCGCTCGGTGCCGACGAGGTTCTCGACGTCGGCGACGGTTCGGCACGCCTGGAGCTGCTTCGGATCGATCGCGCCGTACTTCGTCTCGAGCGCCACGAGCAGCTCCGTGAGCGCGAGCGAGTCGAAGCCGAGCTCGTCCGCCATGGTGAGGTCGCCGTGGATCTCGCTGGTCTTCTTGCCTTTGACGGCGGCGATGGCGACGCGCACGGGGCTCGACGGCGCGTCTCCGTCGAGGTCGCGCGAGGTCGCCTGGATCATGCGCTCGAGCATCTTGCGTGCGTCGGTGCGCTTCACCTTCTTCGTCGCGGTGCGCGGGAGCGGCGCGTCGTAGAGGTGGATGATCGACGGCTGCTTGCCGTACGGGAGCTTCGAGATCGCGTCGCGGAGGCTCTTTTGTGCGCGTTCCAAGCGGACCGCGCGGTCCACGGAGTCGTCGGTCTCGGGGACCGCGATGCAGCCCACGCGCTCGCCGCCGCTTCGTCCAGTGACGCCGACCACCGCGAGCTCCTCGACGTGCGCAACCTTGCCGAGCATGCGCTCGATGTCGTCCGGATAGACGTTCTCACCGGTGGACGTGACGATGACGTCCTTCACGCGACCAGCCAGCACGAGGCGTCCGCTGCGATCGAGCTTGCCGAGGTCGCCGGTGTGGAGCCAGCCGTCCTCGCTCTTCACTTCCTTCGTCGCTTCGGGATCGGTGTAGCCGGCCATGACGTTGGGGCCGCGCGCGAGCACCTCGCCGACTCCGTGCTCGTCGGGCGAGTCGATCTTGATCGTGACGCCGGGGATGGCCTTGCCGACCTGACCCGCGGGCGAGCCGGGCTTCGCCACGGTGAGCACCGGCGCGGCCTCCGTGAGGCCGTAGCCCTCGGTGAGCTTGAAGCCGAGACCCGCGAAGAGCTTCGCCGTGTCCTTGGGAAGCGCCGCGCCTCCCGAGATGAGGTACTTGATGTTGCCGCCGAGCGCGTCGTGCACGGGGCCGAAGAGCACGCGACCGAGGTCGATGCCGGTGCTCTTGCCGAGCATGCGATTGAGCTCGGCGCCGATCTCGAACGCCTTCTCGGCGACCGGGCCAGCGGCCGAGACCTGCGAGAGGATGCGCCGCTCGAGGAGCTGCCACACCGCAGGAACGCCGACCATGGCGGTGACGCGCGCCTGCTTGAGGCCCGCCGACACGCGATCGCCCTTGAGCTCGTCGAGGTAGACGACGCGCGCGCCGCGCGAGAACGGCAGCACCATTCCGCACGTGAACTCGAACGTGTGATGGAGCGGCAGCACGCTGAGCACGCGGTCTCCGCCGGTGAGCGGGAAGAGCGGCGCGAGCGCGGCGACCAGCGACGTGAAGTTGGAATGCGTGAGCATTACACCCTTCGGCTTGCCGGTCGTGCCACTGGTGTAGATCAGGCTGGCGACGTCGTCCTCGAACACGTCGACCGAGGGCCGCGCGAGCGTGGGCGGATCGCCGGGCAGGGACGTGGCGGGCGTGATCGTCGCGAGGTGGATCGTGCTCAGCGTGCGGCGACCTTCGCCGGCGCTCTCGCCGAACGCGGCGGCCATGGCGCTAGAGGCCGCCTCTTCGACCTTGGCGTCCCACAAAACGATCTTCGCCTCGCTCTCGCGCACGACGTTCGCGAACTGCGCGGGCTCCATGGCCGGGTCCACCGGCACTGCGGTGCCGCCGGCACGAACGATGCCGAAGAAGGCGAGCGGCCAGTCGGGATGGTTGTGCGCGGAGAGGACGACGCGATCGCCCTTCTTCAAGCCGAGCGCAGCGAGACGCGCCGCGACGGCGTTGGAGCGCGTCTGCACGTCGAGATAGGTGGTGCGCGCGATTCCGTCCTCTTCGAGACGACCGAACGCGACGGCGTGCTCGTGTCGCTCCGCCATCTGATCGACGAGCGAAGAGAGCGTGGCGTGCGCCTTGAGCGGCGCGAGCTCCTTCTTGTACTTCTCCTCCATCCACGGGAGCACGCGCTTCTCCATGGCGGGCATGTGCTGGTTCATCCAGTAGTCGGCCCAGTCGATCTTCTCCGGGTACCAGGGCAGCGCCGCGCGATCCTCGGGGGAGAGGCGTGCATAGGCGGCGTGCGTGTTGGCGCACGAGAAGGGGCCCTTCTGATCGAGCGTGAACGGCGCGAACAGCTGGAGGATGAAGTCGATCTTCTCCTCTTGCCGCGCGAGACCCTCGAGCGAGCGCGCGGCGGGGCGTCCGATCTTGGAGAGCGGCCCGGGCGCCTGCTTCAGCATCTTCGCCATGGTCTTCGAAGCGCGCGCGAGCGCACCCGGACCGACGGCGTTGAAGCGATCGAGCTCGACGATCGCCGGCTCGAAGTGCATCTGGAGGAAATTGACGAACGGGTTCCCCTTGCCGGTGCGCTGGTAGTACTTGCGCTTGTAGAGACCGATCAGCTCGCCGAAGCGCGCGCTGGTGCCGGGGTTCACGTCGCTCGCGCCGTACTGATAGACCGGCTTGGCCGTGCCCTCGAGGAGCTCGGCGAGCGTGACGATCATGCCGGCGCAGACGGTGTCGGCGGGGATGAAGTCGAGGATCGCGTCCTTGCCGAGGAGCTGATGGTGCCCCTTCATGGCGAGGAAGATGATCGGCGCAGAGGTGCCGATGCCCTCGTTCCACCCCGGGAACGGGAACTCGATGGTGCTCTCGCAGCACGCAGGGCGCGCGATGGTGAACGGGATGCCGGCGCGCGCGATGATCTGCTCGCCGATGCTCTTCGTGTACGTGTAGATGTTCGGCCAGCCCCAGTGCGTGGCGCGCTCGAGGCCCGCCTCCACGAGGCGATCGCTCACGTACTTGCGCTTCACGGCGCGGAGCTCGGCCTCGAGCGGTCCGCCGGTGGTGGGCTCGCCGCGGCGAACGAGGTTCTTGGTCGCGCGATCGAGGAACTCGCTCTGACGGAACGCGTCCTCGCAGCGGCTCTTCGCTTGCGCGATGAGGTCGAGGCAGTCGGCGATCTCGCCGTCCGGGCTCCACAGGTCGCGACCGAGCTCCTCGGCGCGCGGGAAGGGGAAGCGCTCGCCCGGCGTCTCCTCGATGATGAGGCCCTTGCGATTGCCGACCACGTAGCACGTCGACGTGTGCATGAGCGGCGCGTTGCCGAGCGCCTTCGAGAGCGCGACCAGGTTCTGTGCCCCGAACGCGTTGGTCTCGACGGCCTCGTCGAGCGGCGGATTGAAGTCGACGACGCCGGCCACGTTGATGACCGCGTCGATGGTGCCCTTGATCTGCGAGAGGAGCGCACTGTCGATGCCGCAGTTCGGCTGACCGACGTCGCCGTCGACCGGGAAGACCTTCTCCTTCAAGAACGCTTCGTAGCCGTCGCCGTGCAGCTTGCGCAGCGGCTCGAGGCACTCGCTCGTCGCGATCTCGCTCCAGAAGCGCTCTTCGCTCGTCTTGGTCTTGCTCTTGCGGACCAGGAGGTAGATGCGGCCGACGCTCGGGAAGCGCGCGAGCATCATGACCCAGAAGATCTTGCCGAGGAACCCGGTGCCGCCGAGGACGAGGAGACGCGAGCCCTCGAGCTGCGCGCGCATGTCCAGGGTGGGAATGGGCGTCGCTGGGGCAGTGCTGCCGTTTTTGCCGTGCGGCGCGTGCAAATCCGTCATTGGGGGTCGCTTAGTTACCCCACGACCTGAACTGGGGCAACCGCAGCGAGCGCATGAAAAAAAGCTGAAATGACGCGGGGCTGCCCTCGGGACCCCCGACGTCCCGACCGTACCCGAGGAACGTTTCACCGCTGCACGACGTACGCCTCGTCGGAGCGGTCATCCGTCACCCTTCCGGGCGACTGGGGACCTCGAATTTCACGCCTTAACCGTTGGTCTCACGATGACCGTTTCGAACCATCCGTCGGTCGCATCGACCTTGCGAGCGATGCCGGCCGGCGCCCGACCTTCCGACGCGTGGCGGGCCGCGGCGTCGACGCTGCTTCGGCTGAATCCGAAGGAATGCGACGCACTTGCGCTCGTCTTCGAGGACGACGTCAGCGACGACCTGCGCGGGATCGTGCTGGATTTGCTGGCCGCGGCGGGGACGTTCGAGGCGCAGGTCGTGATTCGCCGGCTCCTCGCGCTCTCCGTGGCGCGGCGCAGCAGCCGCGCGTTCGCCTCGTTCGTCCAGCGCCTCGCGTTCGTCGAGCAGCCCGACGGTCCGACGCTTCGGTTCCTCATGAGCGTCTATGCCGAGAGCCGGACCGAGCCGCACGACGTACGCGCGGCGTGTGCGTACGCGCTCGGGGCATCGGCGGGGCAGGCGCTCGTGGCCGGCGATCTCGAGGCTGCGGTCCGCGCCTCCGACGTGCTGCGACGCGATCTGCGCACCGCGGCGTCGATCATCGAAAAGTGCGCGCTGCTCGCGGCGCTCGGAAATGCCGGCGTGCCCACCGACGTGACGGTCGTGACGCGCTTCACGGAGGACCCGGACGCGCCGGTCCGCGCGGCGGCGGCGCTCGCGCTGCGGAAGCTCTCGGCGCGCGAGGCGAGCGCGCGGCTCGTCGTGTTGCTCGCCGATCGCGAGCTCAGCGTCGCGCAGAACGCGCTGCTCGCGCTGAGTGAGCAGCGCCTGGAGGATCCCGAGCTCGAAGCGATCGCGGAGCTCGTGCTGTGCGCTCGCACCAGCGCGGCGATCGACGCCCGGCTCCTGCGCTTGCTCGTGGCGCAGAGGCCGCGTCTCAGTCGAACGTCGACTCGGCCCGGCGTGATCGAGCAGGCGCTTCGCTTGCTGCTCGGTCGCGTGGAGACCGCCGCTGCCGTCGCGCGCTCGGGCGCGTATCGCATCTCGGAGCGTGGCGCGCCTACCGCCGAGCTCGTGCGCGAGCGCATGGTGCAGATGGGTCTCGACCCGAACGCGGCGACGTCGAACATCCCGCCGCCCCCGAACGCGATCATTCGTCGGCGCTGAGCACGCTATATTCTGGGTCCGTTGTTCGGCGCCGTCGAAAGAGAGCTCGCGTCCGTCGTCTTCGTGGCGATCCTCGCGGGCGCGTTCATCGCGCTCTTGCCGATCGTCTACATCCGCTCGGTGTGGCTGCGGCGACCGTGGCTCGGCCTCGCCGTGACGAGCAAGTCGGCGTCGACGTACTTCGTCATCGCCATGCTGTGGACGGTGCCTGCCGGGGTCATCGCGGGCCTCGCCGTCGATGCGCGGGCGGGCGCGCTCACCGCGCTGTCGATCGGGATGATCTACGCGTATCGCGGCTCGCTCGTCCTCGACGCGGCGAACGTCGAGCGCGTCCTCCGCGCGGTCGCCGAGGGCAATCGCGTCGCCGCCGTGACCCGAGCCGAGCGCGCCGTCTCTCGGCTCCTCCGGTTTCCGAACCTGGTCGGCGTGAAGCTGTCGTGGGGCATCGTCTCGTTGATCTCCGGCGCGGGCCTGCTCGAGGATGCGGAGCGGATCCTCGCTCGCATCCCGCAGGACCGCTACATGGGCGCCGCGCTGTGGTGCCTCCAGCATGCGCTCGCGAGCCTTCGCATCCGGATGGGGCGCTTCGACCAGGCCGCTCAGTGCCTCGACACGTGCACCGGCAAGCCGCCGTCGGAGCCGCTCGACGAAGAGCATCGTTACCTGCGCGCGGTCGTCGACGTGTCGACGGGGCATGTCGAACGAGCGCAGAAGCGCATGCGCGATCGCGACAAGCCCGAGCACCGTCATCAGGTCGCCGCGCACGTCGCGGCGGCGCTGGGCGACGCCGACGCAGCGCGAGCTGCGCTCGAACGCGTGAGCAAGCTCCAGTACGGCGCGACGATGGTGGAGATGATCGCCAACGGTCACGGCCCGGCGCGAACCGTGGCGCTGCGCATGGTCGGGCGCGACGTGCCCACCGACGCGGAAGCCGACGTCAGGACCTGAGAACGACGACGCCGTCGATGGCGCTGCGGAGAACGGTCTCCGAGAACGGCTTCTCGATGTGCGGACGTCCTACGGACGCGAGGAACGCACGCGCCTCGTCCGTGAATGCGCCGCCCGTCATGAAGACGATGCGACCGAGATATTCCGGAGCCGTGCGCGCGATGTGATCGTGGAACTCGATGCCGCTCATCTCCGGCATCATCAGGTCGCAGAGGATGACGTCGAAGCGCTCGCCGGCCGCGAGACGTGCGAGCGCGTCGCGCGCCGTGGTGACGGGCACGACGTCGTGCTGCGGAGCGAGCAGGAGCTGCGTCGACCGACCGAGCGCCGGCTCGTCGTCGACCATGAGCACCCGCGAGAGCGGACCCGTCGCGCGATCGGCTTGCTTCGCGTTGCCAGCGTTCTTGCCGACCGCGCCGCTCGCCGGAAACGTGACGCGGAAACACGTGCCGGCTCCCGGCGCGCTCGTCATCGTGATCTCGCCACCCGTCGAGCTCACGATCTGATGGCAGATGGACAGGCCGAGACCGGTACCGACGCCGACCGGCTTGGTGGTGAAGAACGGATCGAAGATGCGGTCCGCGACGCTCGGCGGAATGCCGACACCGGTGTCCTCGATCTCGACGATCACGCTGCTCCGGTCGTCGCCGGTCCGGGCGCGCACGCGGATCTCGTTCGTCTCGGAGTGACCCTCGGGGATCGCCTGCGCCGCGTTCACGAGAAGGTTCAGGAAGACCTGACCGAGTCGCGACGCATTCGCATGCACGGCGGGTAGCTCGGTACCGAGGTCGCGCACCACCTTCGCGCGATGCCGGATCTCGCTCTGCGCCATCTTCAGCGACGACAGCAGCACCGCCACGACGTCGACCGGCCCGCGAGTCTCGTCGTCGCCGCGAGAGAGTGCGCGAAGATCGCGCACGATCCCGCTCACGCGCGCGGCGCCTTCTTGCGCATCGCTGAGCACGGTCTCGATGTCGCGCATGGAGGTGCCGCTGCGCCCCGACGGCTCAGCGCTCGCGAGGAGGTCGGGGAGCTCACGCGCGAGAATGGCAAGGTTGGCCATGACGTAGGCGAGCGGATTGTTGATCTCGTGCGCCACGCCGGCGGCGAGCGTTCCGACCGACAGCATGCGATCAGCGACGGCGATGCGTGCGAACATCTCGCGCCGCTCGGTGACGTCGCGCGCGAACACGACGTTCGACGGATGGCCGTCGAAGTCCATGTGGACGCCGTCGCTCTCGATGTGGACGATCGATCCGTCTCGACGCTGCATGCGCGTCGACTTCAACGTCGACTGTCCCACCTTGCGCGTGCGCGCCATCGCTTGCTCGGCGAGGTCGCGATCTTCCGGGGTCACGAGGAGCAACGCCTCGCGGCCGACCAGGTCTTCGGCGCGGTCGTAGCCGAGCATCGCCACCATCGGTGGGTTGACGTAGACGACTTTCCCGCCGCTGTGCACGAACACCGCCGTGGGTGAGCGCTCGATGAGCATGCGGAAGTTGGCTTCCGATCGTCGCAACGCCTCTTCCGCCTCGCGTCGTGCGGTGACGTCACGGAAGCTCGCGACGAAGCCGCGGATGGATGCCTCGTGAAGGAGATTCGTGACGGCCGATTCCATCCAGCGCCACTGTCCGTCGCGATGCCTGGCTCGTGAGACGCGCACGGTCGTCTCGCCGCGACCGGGCGGCGTCCAGCCGGCGCTGTCGTCGGGATGGCTCAACATCCGCGCCGGTTGTCCGACGAGCTCCTCGGGGCGGTAGCCGAGGAGCTGGAAGATCGCAGGGCTGACGTACTCGATGGTCGTCTGTTCGTTGACGAGCGCGATGCAGTCGGCGCCGTGCTCGACGAGGAGGCGAAAGCGGCGCTCGGCGAACGCCGCGCCGGTGACGTCGATGACGAGACACAGCGCCGCCGCCCTTCCGCCGAACGTCACGCGCTTGGTCTCGACGTCGACCTCGAGGATGCGCCCCGACTTGTTCAGGTGTCGCCATCCACGGTTGATGCTTTCGGGTGTCGTCGCCTGTCGCCGCTCGTCCATGAGGCGGTCGAAGCGAGCGAGCTCTTCGCCGGCGCGCAGCTCACGGACCGTCATCCGGAGCAGCTCGTCGCGCGTCCATCCGTACAGCGCGCATGCCGCGTCGTTTACCGCGAGGATCGCGAACGTCTCGCGGTCGAATACGAGGCACGGGCGCGGATTGGATTCGAAGAGCTCGCGATACGCGGCTTCGCCCCGTCCCTCTCCCCCCGGGTCGCTCATGTCGGTTACCTCAGGGCGTGACTTCGGCCATCACGATGGGAGGCATGTGCATGAGGACGATGTCCGGGCTCGGCGGCGCAGTGTCCTTCGCCATCTCGAGCGCCTCGTTCATCGTGCGCGCGGTCTCCCAGCCCATGAGCTTCGGGATGTACTCGTTGTCGGCGCCGACGACGATGACGCGCCCGGTGTGCTGACGGCCTGCCTCGCCCCAGTACCACATGAAGAACGGGTGAGCCGGGTGGTAGGCGTGGCCGGTGCGGTACGCCTGGATGTACGCCGGGTTGGAAGCGAACTTCGCCTCGTAGCGCTTGTGCAGCTCGAGACCGTCGCGCGTCTCCGGCAGGAGGTTGTGCACGAACTCGATGTACGGAGCGTGGTGCTCCTTGTCGAACTGATCGGTGCACGGATGCGTGACGATCATCGTGCCGCCCTTCTTCAGAAGAGGCGCGCCCTTGTACATGTTGAACAGGTAGCCGTTCACCATGACCTGCACGAGCAGCGGGTTCAGGAACGAGTTCACGTTGTACGGCGAGATGTACGGGACGCCGGTGACGAGGATGTCCGCCTGGCCCTTGATGGGGACGAGGTACTGCTCGTAGCAGCGCGCGAGCGTGTGCTCGTGCGTCGCCTCGGTGGATCCGGCGAAGACGCCGGTGACGCCGTACGGCGAGGGCACCTTCTGGAAGATCGCCTGCCGCGCCGGCTGCGGTACCTTCGAGAGCGTCATGGTGAGCGCCTTGAGCGCCGTCTTCTCCATGCCGGAGAGATCGTCCTCGTTCTTGTGGAGGAACTCGAGGGGCCGATCGAACATGCGGTTGTTGATCGTCGTCTCGATCGTGAAGACGTTGAGCTTCTTGTTCGCGAGCTTGCCCATGCGCTCGACGCTGGTCGCGAGCGCGGAGCTCTTCGGGTCCATGTACGAGTGGCAGTTCCGCATGGTCTGCGGGTTGTGGTGCGCGCGGAGGCTCTTGTAGCCGCAGAACCCGACGGCGACGGACTTGTGACCGCCGTCCATGGGGACGAGGTTCAGGTTGACGTAGATGAGGAGGTCGCTCTCGACGGCCTTCCGATTCAGCTCGACGACCTCACCCATCTCGGTGGTGCCGATCTCGACCATGTTCTTCAGGTCTTCGGCGTCGTGGTTGTAGAGACGGTTCGGGTAGTAGGCGTTGTAGATGCGGTCGCCGACGATGTGCCGGATCTCTTCGCCGGTCATGCGGCGGTGGACGCTCGTGGCGATGATCATCGTGACGTCCTCGACGCCGTGATCAGCGAGCGTCTGGAGGACGACGGTGAGAACGCGCTCGCGCACGTCGGGGCGGCGCATGGGAGGCAGCGGCAGAGAGATGTCGTCGATGCCGATGACGACCTTCATTCCCGGACGGAGCTTCGCGTGGAGCGGCTCCGAGTCGTACGGGTGATTCAGCGCGTAGCGGATCGCGGCCTCGACGTCCTTGAGCGGGGCGATCGGCGCCTTCGGATAGATGCAGCGCGTGCCGGGCGGGAGGTCGACCTCGACGAGGCGATCGCCGCTGAAGATCGTGCGGGGGGCGCTCTTGCGATCCAGCGTGACGACGAGCGGATGTGACATGGGGGCCGCGCCGCTCGTACCACGGGGCGCGCGAGGCGCGCTAGCGGGGCGTCATTCGCGGATGGCGAGGCTGATGTCCTTGATGAGGAGGCTCGGCGGGCGGGCCGCGATCGACAGCTTGGCGCGCACGGTCGCAGGGCCGGTCTTGGCGGGGGTGAGCTCGCATTTCATCTTGCCGTTCCAGGAGATCGAGTGGTCGCCTCCGAAGTTCTTCTCGACGGAGCTCGTCTTGACGTTCACGTCGAGCGGATCGCACAGGACCTTGCCGACGACCGCCCCGTCCTGCAGCAGCTCGACGTCGTAGCGCGCGTCGAGCCGGCCCGAGTACTTCACGTCGAGCGCCGTCCAGAGGGCCAGCTTCTTTCCCGCGGTGGCATGAATAACGGTTTCGCCCTGCCCCTCGTCGTGGAGGGGGATGCGACCGATCTCCTTGCCGCAGGCGCCGAGGCAGAGGGCCAGCGCGGGGAGAGCCAGGGCGATGGCAGAGCGGGCGACCGGGGTGCGGGATGTCATGCCCGCAGCATCCGCGGGCTACGCGCTCTTGTCGAGGGTCAGGACCGGCCAGCCGTAGGTGCGGGCGAGGCGTTCGAGCTTGTTGTCGGGATTCACCGCGGCGGGGTGACCGACGACGCTGAGCATCGGGACGTCGGAGTAGCTGTCCGAGTACGCGAAGCATTCGTCGAGATCGTGTCCGTGCTCGCGCGCGTGCTCGCGGATGAGGCGCGCTTTCTCCGGGCCGGCGACGACGGGGCGGAGGAGGCGGCCGGTCGCGAAACCGTCCTTGATCTCGAGGCGGTTCGCGATGACGTGCGTGGCGCCGAGGTGGTCGGCGAGCCGCGTCATGAGGAAGTCGAGAGCGCCCGAGACGAGGACGACGTCGTGACCTTCGTCGCGCGAGCGGGCGACGAGGTCGCGCGCGTGCGGGTAGAGCGCCTTCTTCATGATGTCGTTGAAGGCGTCGTCCGCGAGGATCATCAGGCGGTCCTTCGAGATCCCCTCATAAGAGGAGAAGAGGATCTCGTTGAACATGCGCCGGTCCTGCATCTCGGCCCAGACCATCTGCGGCGTCTTCCACGCGGCGCGCGCGAGCTTCTGGAGGCTGCGCATCGGCGTGCGCTGGTGCATCAGGTACCAGAGCGTCGGATGAACGAGGTTCGTCCTGATGAGCGTTCCGTCGACATCGAAATAGCTGGCTGCCAAGGCGTGCGCTTCTTCTCGCGGCGCCCCGGCCCTGTCAAGCGGAGCGCATTTTGGGGGCGCACGGGTGGCCGCGAGCGGCCGCGCGGGTGGCGCGACTGGCCGAGGACAGCTTCGAAACTGTCCGGGCCACCCAGCGGCGGCCGTAGATGCGCGAGATTGCTCGAGCGCGGTCTCGGCATCGACCTTGCTCGAGTCCTGCCGTCGGGTCGTCGCGCGGCGAGTCGGCAGAGCAGCAGCGTTGTGCGGAGCGCCGGTCGGCGCTCTTGGTCGGTCTTCGAGTGTCGAGCGGCGCTCCGCACCCGAGGCGGTGGAACTGTCCGAGGAACGAAGGAAAACGAGGAAAAAAGAGGCCGAAAGAAGAGGCAAAGGGAACGGGAAGCGAACGAGGCGAGACGATGCGTCCGCCGCGCCGGAGCCGAGACGCTCTGCAGCGCGGCGGTGTGCGCGCCGTTCGCCATTCGCCGTTCGGCGTTCGCCGTTCGGCGTTTCAGCCTCGTGGCCCGCGCTTCTTCGGCTGCGGCGAGCGCACCGAGGCAACGAGCTCGGAGAGCCGCGAGACAGCGCGAGCGATATCAGGCTTGGCGGTGAGAAGGGCGCGCATCGGGTCGCCGACCTTGGCGATGCGCGCGGGCACCGTCTTCATCGTGAACGCGCGCGGCGCGAGCCCGTGGTCCACTTCGTCCCAGGCGAGGGGAGTGGAGACCGTCGCGCCCGGAACCGCTCGTACGGACCAGGGCGCCACGATCGCGCGCGTTTGGCCCGTCTGTCCGGTGTCGACGTAGACCCGGGGACCGCGCCGCGCCACGATCCGCTCCATCGTTGCGATGTCCGGAAACTCCTCGACGAGAAGCTTGCCGAGAAGGTCCGCGAGGGCGCGCGCCGTCTCGAAGCTCTGACCTTCGCCGAGAGGGACGAGAACGTGGAGGCCCGACTGGCCCGACGTCTTCGGAAAGCTCGGAAGCCCGATGGCATCGAGGTGCTCGTGGAGCTTCTTCGCCAAGGTGATGGCGTGTTTCAGCTCCGACTGCTTGACGTCGAAGTCGACGGTGAAGAAGTCCGCTTGCTCGAGGCGCGGAACCCGGCACGCGAGGATGTGGAGCGGGATGCACGCGAGGTTCGCGATGTAGAGCAGCGTGGAGGCGTCATCGAGCAAGAAGCCCCGCTTCGGCTCGTCGTTCTCGTCCGCGACCGAGAGCGTGCGCACCCACGCCGGCATGCCAGGAGGAACGTTCCACTGGTAGAAGCTCTTGCCCGCGACGCCGTCCGGATAACGAACCAGGATCACGGGCCGGTCGGCGAGGTACGGAAGGATCACGTCGGCGACGGTGGCGTAGTAGTCGCAGAGGTCGCCCTTCGTGAAGCCTTCGTCCGGCCAGAACAGCTTCGCGCGGTTCGTGACGTCGACGCGTCGAAGCACCGCCCGCGCGTCCGCCGCACGATGATCGACCGCCACGCGCTTTCGCGGCGTCGACCCTGCGGAGACGAACACCCATGAGGGCGCCGCCGATCCATCCGCGTACGACGCCGACTTCTTCTTCGCGACCACGCCCGCCATCCCATGCTCCTCGCAGAAGGCGAGGATCGGCGCGAGCGGTCCTTCCAGCGGCGGCGCTGTTCGCAAGAACCCGAGCTCCGGAAGAACGCGCGCGAGCAGCTCACGTCGCTTCGTGAGCGGGAGCCCTCGCACGTCCGCATCGCCGAGCACGAGCAGATCCTTCGCGACGAGAACGACCGGCGTGACCGTGGTCGCGCGGAGAGTCTCGCCCTTGGCGATCTGCTTCACCCGCTCGGCGAGCAACTTGACGCTCGGATGACCGGTCGCGTCGAACGCCACGAGCTCTCCGTCGAGGACGACGCGCGCCACCGGCAGCGCACGCAGCGCGCGCACGACGTCCGGATAGAACGCCTCGATCGCCTGGCCGGCGCCACCCGCATCGAACAGCAGCAGCGTGACCACGTCACCGTCGCGCACGGCGAGCACGCGCACGCCGCCGAGCTCGGCGTCGTAGAGCCACCCCGCGCCCGCCCCCGCGCCCGCACCCGCTCCCGCGCCCGCGCCCACCGCCATCAGCGGCGATCGCTTCGGCGCCATCAGCTCGCTCGCGCGCTCCGCCGTCAACGCGACGCCGCCGAGCGCCATCGCATGCGCGACGTGCTCCGCCGCGATCGCGTCCGCGCTCCCGAGCTCCTCGACGGTCAGCCCCGAGAGCACCGACCTCGGAAGCTCCTCGACGATGTCGCGCTCCTTGCTCGCATGCTCATCGGCCTTCTTGAAGAGAAGCCATTCGTCGCCCTTCGCGCTCTTCGCGAGCTTCACGAGCGCGTAACGCCCGCGAAGCTTCATCCCGCGCAGCTCGACGTGCAGCTTGCCGTTCGCGATCTCCTCCTCCGCGGGCCCTTCGAGGTAATCGACGAGGCCACGATCCCACGCGATCATCGGGCCCGCGCCGTACTGCTTCGCAGGAATCACGTCTTCGAAATCGAGGTACTCGATCGGGTGATCCTCGGTCTTCACCGCGAGCGCCTTCTCGTCCGGATCGAGGCTCGGTCCTCGCGGCACGGCAAAGCTCGCGAGCACGCCGCCGACCTCGAGGCGTAGGTCGTAGTGGCGCCTCGTCGCATCGTGCAGATGGACCACGAACGCACCCGACAACGTGCTCGTCGATTGCGCGGCGAGATCGCCGCCGTCGCCGCCGAACGGCTCGTTGGTCGCTTCCGGTCGACGCTTGCGCCGGTAGTCACCGAGCTTGTTGCCGTCTCCGGCGCGCTTCTTCATCCCCGCCTCTTCATGACGCTCTTCATGACGAGCCGCGTCGAAGTCTCTCGCGTATTTTGCGGTCGAGGTGCCGCATGTTGCCAGGCCCTGCGTCCAGGACACTACAGCACGCGGCACATCGTTCACGCTGCACTGCGAAGGCGCCTGCGCACGCGCAGCGCGTCATCGCGCATTTGTGCCGGAATCGTGACCTCGCTCGTCGGGGCACGTAGCTTGCGTGTATGTCAGCCATGTTCGCCAACAAAGAAGTCGCGTCGCGTCATCTTCCCATAGCTCATGGGCGCGAACACAAGCGCGACGACAAGGCCGACAGCGCGCGCGAGGCGCCGAGCCAGGGGCTCCGCAACCGCCGCGTCAGCGAGACCCGCCTCCAGGCCGCCGTCGTTCCCGAGCGCAAGCGCGACGACGTCGACCCGTACGCCGACGTCCCCTGCACCGACTGACTGCCGCCTGACTGCCGACTGACTACGGGCTACTGCCCGTCGCTGTCCGGCTACTTCACGAGCCGCGGGGCGAGGCGATCGGCGAGCGCCGTCATCGTTCCCGTGTAACCGGACGCGACGCTCGTCGGGCAGATCGACCCGAGAATTCCGCGGTCTCCGAGCTCCTTCACGACGCGTAGCTCGCGCACCGTCGGGTAGGCCTTCGCTTTGATCTGCTGGCCGGCGGTGGCCGAGCAGAGCGGCGGGTTGCTGGTGTTGTTCGCGCAATCGCAGCTCGTATCGCTCGCCATGCACGTCCGCGGCGTCGGCAGGTCGAAGGTACATGCATACTGCAAGTCATTCGCTGCCGTGTCCCACTCACGCCCGTTGATCGGATCGGTGCCGTTGTCGCCGCGCGTGCTCGACGGCGGCGGCAGCCCGACTCGCGGCACGTCGGACTGAATCATGTGCGTGTCGATCCCGGTGAAGTCGAAGCTTCCCGGATCCGCTCCGAGGATCTTCGGCCACGCCGGTGCTGCCCCAACCAGCGCCTCGGGCACGCCGCCGATCAGCGCGAACACCACGAGATCCTTGCCGCGCGGCCCCTTTGGCAGATTGCAAAGCTCTTCGCCCGCCGCACCGCTCGGCAGCGTCGCCGCGAAGAGAGGATTCGTGCAGCTCGGCGTCCCGAGATATGGGCCGACGGTGTTGCCGACCTCGACGTGCTCTCCGGCTCGATTCGGAACCAGCGACTTCGTCAGCCCGTCGACATAGCGAGAGATCGGAAACTGCGGATCGATTCCGTAGCGCTCCTTCATGCGCTGGAAGCGGATGTTGAGCTGGTCCTCGTTCGCGGCGTAGTAGCCGCCGGTCTTCTTGCACTCGGGGTCGTTCTTGATCTTCTGGCAGGCGGCATCGCTCGCGTCGCACGTCGCCGCGAAGCCGCACGACGTGCAATCGGGCGAGCCCGGGTTGCTGGCGCACGCGCTCGTCGCGCGCGGCGCTGTCGTCGTCTTGCCGTCCGCGCGGAAGTTGGGCGAGCCAGGGAACTGGTTGGCCATGAAGGCCCAGCCCTGGCCGCCGACGCTCCGCGGATCCGCGACGGAGTCGTCCTCGTCCGTGAGCATCACGATCACGACCAGCGAATCCGGCCGGAGGAACGCCTTCCGCTGCGCGAGCAGCGCGCTGTCCGTGCCGGCGAGCGCCGACTTGTTGTTCATGTCGACCGTCGCGGTCGCCCACGGATCGGGCTGGACGAGAAAGCGATACATGCTCTCGAGCTGCGCTTCGAGGCCGCAACCGTTCTCGCCGACCCCGTTGACGAGCGTTTGCGCGTCCGCGACGAGCGCGTCGACATCCGTAGCTCCGCCGCCGCCGAACGTCAGGAAACCCTTCGCGGCGCTGGGAAGCGGCGTGTTGCCGGGGCCCACGGTGCTGAGATGCGCGAGCGACGACTGGATCCCGCCGCCACAGACGTCTCCGCCCATCGTGCCAAGCGACGACGTGACGACGCCGACGTGCAGGTCACCCACCGTCGAGAGCTTGCGAACCAGCGGATCGAGCGATGCGCCGAGCAGCTTCGCCTTGTCTCCCATCGATGCGGAGTTGTCGACGACGAGCAGGAGGTCGACCTTCGACGACGTCGTGGCGCCTATCGCATCCGGATTCGTGCTGCCGGAGTCCGGCGCGGCGTCGGCCCCAGCCTCACCGCCCGGGTCGCCGGGTCCGTTCGGACCGGCGTCCGTCGTGGTCTGAGCGTTCGTCGTCGAACCGCCGCAGTGGATGGCTCCGAACGACGCCAGAGAGGCGAGCACGAAGGGAACGATCGGAACGAACGAAGCGACAGCAAGCGAACGAAGGCGCATGGAACCTCGGTAATCGGCAGAAAGATCGGACCGCGGGGCGAAGATGAAGATTGCCGGGTCGGCCGACGTCCGTCGGAGCAAGAGACGCGCCTGCGTTCGAAACGACAGCCACGCCGGCAATCACGCGGTTCGACGAAGCCCGGCTCCCGAGCATGCACTCGCGTTCACGACATTCGTGTCAGTCGCTGTGCCGCGGTCGGTGGACGATCAGCACCGTCAGTCCGCCCGCGGCCACTCTCTCTACTTGTCCATTCGCAGCCACGAGGTCGCGTTCGGCAGCCGCGAGCTCCTCGCGCGAGCGGCCCGGATCGTAGAGGTACGCGAACACCGGCTCGGCCTCGAACGCACGTCGGTATGCGGGATACCGATCCTCGGCGGGGTTGGTCGGCACGACGATGATCTCTTCGCGAAAGAGGTACGTCAGGCGATACGACGCCCAGTAGTCGGCCGTCGCGTACCGCAGCTGACGCGCACGTAGGAGATCGCGAAGCGTGTAATCGTCATGCAGCTCCGGTGTCTCGGTGACCGGCACCGGCCCGTGAACGAACGGACCGTAGCCGACCCAGCCTGCAATCGCCGATGCGAGCAGATGCGGTCCGAGCACCAGCGCGAGCCTCTTCGTGCCGAGCGCGCGCGCCGCCGGCGCGACCGCGAACGGCGTCATGAGCGTCAGCACTGCGAGGTAGCGCATCGAGAAATGGTCCATGACCATCACCGACACGAGGAATGCGGCGATGGCGATCGGGAACGTGAGAGCTCCCACGAACCCGAGGCGCCGGACGTCCGCGGGCAGCTCTCGCCTCAGCGGCGAAGCGAGCCCGAACGCCACGAGAGCGCCGAGGAGAACCGCGCCGAGCACACCGAGGACGTGGAAGGGCCAAGGCGCGTCCCAGGCGCGGTAGTCCATCACGTTATGTGCAAAATACACCTTGTAGCTGAGCGCCCACGGCAGGCACTCGTCGACGAGGAGGCGCCAGTGATGAGCGAGCATCGACGTCGTCAGGCCCATCTGTCCGCTCTTCGCGCCGGCGAGTCGATGAATGACGAGGAACGGGACGATCCCGGCCATCGCTCCTCCGCCGAACGCCGCGAACCGAAGCGCGATCGCGCGCACCCCTTCCTCGCGCCCCTCGCCCCACGCGACGAGCAGCGCGTACAAGGCGACGAGCGGCAGGAGCAGCATCGGATACGGATCCGCGGACACCGCCAGCGTCGCAAGGAGACCACCGAGCGCAAGCGCGCGCACCTTCGCATTCGCAATCGCTTTCGCGCTCGCGCGGTCGATCGCCCAGAACGCCGCCAGCACCAGCGTGAGCGACACCTGCCGCGGCGGGTAGAGCGCGTAGCTGTGCACCGAGCTCGGGCTCACGATCATCGGCGCCGTGCACAGGAGCGCGAGCCATCCGTCGAAGCGCCGTCGCAACGTCGCGAACACGAGACCTGTCGCCACGACGTGCATCGTCAACGCCGACAGCATCAGCACCAACGGCGACGATCCCAGGACCGCGAAGAACACCGCGGCCACCAGCGAGTCGGCCGACGTCTGATATCCGCTGCCCCAGAGAAATGGCGACAGCTCGCCATGGAGCATGTGCATCGCCTGCAAGCCGACCACCGCCGCATCGGAGTTGGTCGACCGCGCGTTGAGCAGCGGCGGCAGACGGAACGCGTACGAAGCCGCGACGAGCACCAGCGCGGGAATGGACGGCAGCGCCAGTGAGCGCGCCACGTTCTTTTCGACAGCCACGGTCACGACGACGTGCGCGTCACCGTAGACCCACCTCGGGCGCGCGTCACTCGGGAGGCAGGAACGTGCTCTCGACCGTCGCGTAGTCGACCTCGACGTCGAGCCGCGCGAGGACCGAATAGAAGCCGAATTGCAGCCTGTTCATGAAGAGCATCTCCGTCGGCATCGAGAAGATCTCTCCGTCCGGCAGCTTGCGCGCGGCGAGGCCCATCGACTTCATGTCGTCGACGAGGCTCGCCGCATAGCTGCGCGTGATGCGGTGCGGTGACG
>FTCS01000847.1_pt1 | contig 18501 bp, 15 predicted proteins | sample 1639391 | NCBI WGS metagenome assembly FTCS01 (sample SAMEA3914864, study PRJEB12502) | metagenome | biome: forest; material: soil | place: USA | collected 2012-03-12 | depth 0.3 m | reverse complement strand
AGTTCTTCACCGGCGGGTGCGCCATGTAGAGCGGCTCCCAGTCGGTCTCGTAGAGCGTCTCGAGCGGCTTGCCGTTCGCGTCGGTCCGCTCCAGCTTGTAGTGCGAGCCCCACTCGTGCTCGTGGCCGAGCAGGATGAGGATGTCGAAATCCTGCGGCGTCGTGCAGAGCGTCGAGCTCGTCGCCTCCGCGCGCGCGGGGATCTTGAAGTCGCCGTCGACCATCACGAAGCTGTTCGCGAACTGGCGAACATCCTTGTCGTCGAGCGTCTTCAACTTGACGGTGTCGTTGGTCTGCACCGGACCGCTCGCCGTGCTGACGTAGTGCGCCTGCACGACGATCTGCTTGCCGGCGGGCACCTTCGTCGCGTAGCCGGGCGGCAGCTCGACGATGCCCTCGCTGCCGTTCGCGGCGGCGGCGATCTGGTGGAGACCGATCATCTCGACGTCGGTGCAAGGATGGTGACCGACCGGGACCTTCTGGTCGGTGTAGTAGACGGTCACGTGGTGGCCGCCGGGGCCCTGCGTGGCCGTCGCGTTCTGCACGTTGATCACGTGATCCGTGATCGTGCTCGTGTAGAAGCACTCGAAGTTGTCACCGGGCTGGATGGTGAACGCGCCGGTCTCGAAGCTGAAGGCATTCGGATCGTTCGCGGTCGTGTCCACACCAGGGGCGGTGCCGCTGTCGCTCTTGCTGCTGCTGCAAGCGACGAGCGCGAGAAAGCCTGCTGCGATGGCGAAGCCGCTCTTGCTGCGCGTGTGGGTCGTCATGTTCGTCCGTCCTCCGGTCCCGTGATTGTGTGCACTATGCATTCGTCTATCCGCGCTCACTTCGCGCCCTGCGAGATCCAGCGGCGAACGGTGTCGCGCTGCTCCTGCGGGAGCAGATCGTTGCCCTGCGGCATGCTCGCTCCGCACGATTTTCCGACGCACTGCGCGTCGAGCCCGCACGTGCTTCCGTCGAGCTTTCGCATCACGAAGCTGTTCTCCGGATCGCCGGGCGTCACGAAGCTCATCGACGGCAGCTCCTGCGAAGGAGCGAGCAGCGACTTCTTCACGGCGGCGATGCCGTCCGTGCCGTTCGCGCCGAGGAACACGCCCTGGTTGCCGACGCCATGCGAGCCGTGACACGAGCTGAACGCACACGACTTGGCGAAGATCGGCGCGACGTCGACCTCGAAGGAGACGACCGGCGTTGCGAGCGCCGACGCCGGCGTCGTGTCGGGCGCGCAGGTCTTGGCGCTCTCGGTCGTGTTTCCGGTGCCATCACCGCTGCTGCCACACGCGAGACAGGCGAGCGTCGCCGCGGTGACCGCGAGCGTGCCGAACGCTGCGCGCGCGGATTCGTGGAAAGAGATCATTCGCGCGCCCCGTAGGCACGCTGCATGCCTATCGGCGACGTCGTCGCACGCGCACCGCGTTTGTGGACTGGCGTCGACACGAGGTCTCGACGCGGACGCGTCGCGTGTGGACTCGAGTCGACTGTGTAGACCGCAGTCGACGCGCGTCCCGCGGGTGGATCCGGGGCTATCCCGCAGCTGAGGGCTGGAGGCGTCTACTTCGACGCGGGCGCGTTCGTCGCGGGCGAGTCCGGAACGATGCGCCCCGCGAGGAACCCGATCGCCGCGGCCGCCACGAGGAACAACGCGACGACGAGGCCGGCGAGGAATGCGTTGCGCGGCGTGATCTGCAGACGCTCCAGGCTCCAGATCGGGGCGGGAGCGCCTCGCTCCCCGACCGGCTCGTCGGACGCGTCGGACGCGTCAGGCGCATCGAGCACGCGGATCTCGACGGGCGCCATGATCGGGCTCATCGGAGTCGGCATCAGCGGCTTCGGCGCGACGCTCTCGGTCGTGGCGTCCTCGTCGTCCCGAGGGCCCGGGAGCGAGTCACGTTCGCGCCGCGGATCGGCGTCGTTCGGCGGCAGCTCGTGCTCGGAGCGCACCGCGCGACGGGTTCCGCTCTTCGTTCGTCGCAGCGCCTCTTCGAGGGCCTCGCGCGAGATCTTCTGCGTCGCTGCGCGATCGGGCCCCGCGATCGCGTCCGGCTCCGCCGAGCGCGGATCGGGCCGCGACGGCGGCACCTCGATGATGTCCAGGGGCCGCGAGCGGCCCGGTCCTCGCTTCACGATCGCGATCATAGCAGCCCGAGCTCCGCCGATCGCCGTACGGCCGGTCGATCGGGGTCACCTCGGCCCACGCGACGGCACGCTCGCCTACGTTTGACGCTGCGGCGAGTGAGCTCAGCGAGACCTGCGATCGACGAAGACACGGGGTGGCCGCTTGGAGCATCCTAGGGCCGTCGATGTCCTGGTTCGGAGGTCTCACGCTCGCGGGGTGGCTTGCCGTCGTGATCGTGGCGCGCACCATTCGCGGCCGCCAGTTCGCGGTGTTCGTCGGCGTGCTCGTGGGCATCTACTCTCTCGTCGCGGCCGCCATGGCGCCGTCCTTCGCCGCGTTCATGCCTGTTTTTGCGGCGTTTCATGCGACCGTCTACGTGAACTTCCTGGCGCTCGCGCGTCCTCGCATGCGGCCGCTCGTGTACCGCTTGCTCGTGAGCTGGCCCGCTTCGTTCTTCACTGCCGGAACGCTGCTCGCGATCCCCTGGGCGGTGCTCACGGCCGTCGGTCTGCATCCGTGGGCGCCGTGGCTGCCCTACGCCCTCGCTGCGGTGGGCATGCTGCAATCGCTGACCACGAAGCGCGAGGAGATCGACATCGTCGTGAGCGGGCCGGCCGGTCCCACCGCCGAGCGGCTCGCTCCGCACCCCCACGGCAAGTCGCGCGAGGAGCGGCCGCTCCGCATCGTGCAGCTCACCGATCCGCATCTCGGGCCGTTCATGTCGGTTGCGCGGCTGCGTCGCATCGCAGAGCGCGCGGTCGCCGCCAAGCCCGATCTCGTGTTCCTCACCGGCGACTTCCTCACGATGGAGTCGCACAGCGATCCCGACCTGCTGCTGAACGCGCTCGAGCCGTTGCGCGCGCTGCCCGGCAAGGTGTTCGCCTGCCATGGAAACCACGATCACGAGGCGCCGGCGGTCGTCGCTCGGGCGCTCTCCGAGAACGGGATCATCCTCCTCGTCGACGACGAGCGCGACGTCGAGACGGACGCCGGTCCGGTGCAGATCGTCGGCATGGATTTCACGTTCCGCGATCGGGCCGCGCACCTCGCACGCGTGTGTGCTGCCCATCCGCGAAAGCCGGGCATGCTCCGCATCGTGCTGCTGCACGATCCGGGAGCATTCCGGCATCTTCCGCCGGGCGAGGGAGACCTCGTGCTGTCCGGACACACGCACGGCGGGCAAGTCGGGCTCCTGAGCCTCGGGTTGCCGTGGACGTTCCTGCGTCTGTTCGGCGACAAGATCCCCGATCACGGCTTCTGGGCGCGCGGGACCGACCGCATGTACATCCATCGCGGCACCGGCCACTACGGCTTCCCGCTGCGTCTCGGCGTTCCGGCGGAAGAGAGCCTGGTGCGCGTGCACCGCGCGACGTCGTGAGATCCCGAGATCAGCGCGCGCCGCGTGCGCCTACCACGAGCGGCAGCGGCAGAATCGCGGCGCTCTCGTTGCCCAGCACCGCCACGACCGTGAGCGCACGGCCGCGGACGATCGCGTGCAGCACGGAATTCCGATGCTGCTCCTTGCCGCCGTAGAACGGAGACGGCTCGAAGCAGACGGTGACGATGCGATCGACGCCGAGCTCCTGCACGATGCGCGAGGGTTGCTCGACGGGCTTGCAGGTCTCGCCGTCGGTGGTGAGGTTCGCGGCGGCGGACGTCGCGATCTCCGGAACGTGCGCGAACGAAGCGTCGTCGAGCTTGTCGATGAAGAACGAGTAGAGGACCTCGCGCTCGCCGCCTGCCTTGTCGTGGGCGCGGCCCGACCAATCGAAGCGCGTGACGTTGCGGCGGAGCACCTTCCACGTGAAGCCCTCGGACTGCATCGTCAGGCCGAACTGACCGGCGACGAAGGCGAGCGTCTCGGGAACGGGAGCGACGGGTGCAGGGGAGGGCGAGCTCGCCGACGGCGACGCCGCGACCGCGTGTGGAGAGGGCGGAGAGGCCGCGCCACCGGCGGCGGGCGTCGAAGCGTTCGTGCACGCGCTCGTCGCGATGAGCGCGTGCACGACGACGACGCGCGCGATCCGCTCGTCGATCACGGTGATGCCAGCGCTTCGGCGAGCGCCGCGAGCGTCGCGCCCGTGCTCGCCTCGATCTTCAGTGCGGCTCGCTCCTCACCACGCACGGGGCCGCGGTTGACGATCACGATCGGCGTCCCGCGCTCGGCGGCGCGCAGCAAGAAGCGATATCCCGAGAAGACCGCGAGCGACGTCCCGGCGACGAGCAGCGCATCGGCAGCGTCGATCCGCGCATACGCGTCGTCGACGATCGGACGCGCCACGTTGTGCCCGAAGAACACGACGTTCGGCTTGAGCGTGCCGCCGCATCCGTTCGCGATGCACGAAGGCGGAACGAAGCGCGCGACGACGTCGTCGGGGAGATCGGCGTCGCCGTCCGGCGCCATCGGCGTCTCGCGTGCGCGCTCTTCGAGCCAGGTCGGATTCTCGTCGCGCATGCGCGCCTGCACGGCGTCGCGCGGCTCGAGCACGCCGCAGGCGAGGCACACCACCTCCGCGAGCGCGCCATGGAGCTCGATCACGTTCGCGCTGCCAGCCTGCTGGTGCAGTCGATCGACGTTCTGCGTGATCAAGCTCGTGACGACCCCGCGCTGCTCCAGGGCCGCGAGCGCCACGTGCGACGCGCTCGGCCGCGCCAGTCGGAACCGCTCCCACCCCGCCATGGCGCGCGCCCAGTAGCGGCGCCGTAGCGAGGCGGAGCGCACGAACTCGGGACCGTGGATCGGCCGGCGCACCCGCGCGAGCGCCTCCGGGCTGCGATAGTCGGGGATGCCCGACTCGGTGCTGACGCCCGCGCCGGTGAGCGCCACCACGCGGAGACCGCGGAGGCAGGCGATGGCCTCCGATGCGACCAACGCGACACGGTCGGGCTCGGCGGAGGAGGTGAGCACCCGAGCACTTTAGCAGGCTGCAGAAGGGCCGCGGGCCGGTGTCGCCCGTCCGGGTGACTGGCAGCTCGAGCGTCGCGACGCAGAATGCGGGGATGCCCGTCGCCACCCCGAAACCGCGAGCGCAAGAGGAGATGCCCGAGTCCCAGCGAGTCACCATCCCCTCGCCGCCGCCGTTTCCGCGGAACGCGCGTCGCGCGCGCTCGCCGGGCGAGTACCACTTCGTCGGCGGCCAGCCGAGCGACGAGCCGCAGAGCTGCCGCTGAGTCGCGTCCCCGCGCTATACCTCGCGCGGTGAAGGGCATCGACGGGTGGTTCTCCGAGGACGAGGGCCGGTGGTATGCGCGGTTCGCGCGCGCGCTGCGTGGCGGCGTCTTCGTCGAGGTCGGCTCGTGGAAGGGAAGGAGCACCTCGTTCGTGGGCCCCGTGTGCAACGCGAACGGCACGCGGCTCGTGTGCGTCGATCACTGGGGCGGCTCGCATGACGTGCTCGCGGATCGCTACGCGGCGGCGCTCGCCGTGGAGGACGTCGAGGCCACGTTCCGCGCGAACATGCAGGCGCTCGGCATCGTCGTGGAGGTCATCGCGGCGCCGTCGGCGATTGCGGCGCGCCAGTTCGCGCCGGCGTCGATCGATCGCGTGTTCCTCGACGCGAGTCACGATCGCGCGAGCGTCGAGGAGGATCTTCGCGTGTGGAGCGCGCGCCTCGCGCCGGGCGGAATCCTCGCCGGCCACGATTACGCGGAGAAACACCCCGAGGTGCGCGCCGCTGTGGACGAGCTTGCCAAAGAGCGCGAGCTCGTCGTCCGCCGCGGACCGCGCTCGATCTACTGGCTGGAGCCTCGCGCTGCCGTGAGCGCGCGCTAGTCTCCAGGCGTTGCTGCGCGAGCTCGACGTCCTCGTCCTCGATTGTCAGGCCAGCGGCGCCACGCCGTCGCATGGCGATCTCCTCGAGATCGGTTGGGCGGTGAGCGGCGCGCGCGGCCTCGTGATCCCTCCGCGCGCGCGATGGATCGTGCCGCGCACCGATCGCGCCGTCTCTCGCATCGTTCGCAAGCTGACGGGCTGGGAGGACGCGTGCCTCGACGAAGCGGTCGAACCTCGCGATGCATGGGCGGAGCTCCGCGCGGACGCACCGGGGTCGGCGAGCTCGCCGACGGTGATTCACTTCGCTCGCTTCGAGCTGCCGTTCTTGCGCGAGCTGCACGCACGGGAGCAGTCCGATGCCGTCGAGGCCGCGCCGTTTCCGTTCGACACGGTGTGCCTCCACGCGATCGCGCAGCGCCTCTTTCCGGAGCTGCCGCGGCGGAACCTCCGTGCGCTGGCCGGCTATCTCGGTCACTCGCCGGAGCAGATCAGGCGATCGGCCGGTCATGTCGAGGCCACGGCCTTCATCTGGCGCGCGCTCGTGCCGAAGCTCGAAGCGCTCGACGTGCGGACCTGGGACGATCTCAAGGTGTGGCTCGAAGCGCCTTCACCCCCGTCGCGATCGCGCGGCGCGGGCCGCGTCTATCCGCTCGCCGCCGAGCGACGACGCGGGCTGCCGGATGCGCCGGGCGTGTATCGATTCTTGCGGTCGAACGGCGACGTGCTCTACGTCGGCAAGGCGGCGAGCCTCAAGAAGCGGGTCGCGAGCCACTTCAAGAGCGCGGCGCGATCGACCGAGCGCGCGCTCGAGATGCTGACGCAAGCGCACGACGTCGACGTGACCGAAGCGGCGACCGCGCTCGAAGCGGCGCTGCTCGAGACCGACGAGATCAAGCGCCTCGATCCTCCTTACAACGTTCACCTTCGGGGCGGCGATAGGCAGGCGTGGTTCGCGTCGCATGACTGGTCGAGCGCGGTCGCGGTCAGCGATGTCGACCATCGCGTGGGTCCGCTGCCGTCGTGCGCATCGGTGGCCGGGATTGGCGCGATGCGTGCGCTCCTCGAAGGCGAGCCTCCGACGGAAGCGCTGCGGGCGGCGGCGCTCGGCGTATCGCCGCGGTTCGCGCCCGAGGCCGCGATGTTCGACGAGGCGTGGATGGCATTCGCACGCGAGCATCTGTCGGGCGCGACGCCGGCGCGCGCGCGGATCCTGCGTGCGGCAGCGTGCATCGTGCTCGACGACGATGCTGCGGACGAAGCGCCCGACGCGGAGCCAGTTGCAGATGCTGATGCTGACGCGGCCCCCGGTCCCGAAGGGTGGGACCGCGAGGCTGTGACGCGCGCCCTCCAGCGCACCGTCGTACATCAAGGCCTTCTCGTGCGGCGCGCGCGGGCCCTGACGCTGCTCTCGAATGCGTCGGTTGCCTTTCGCGAGCCGCGCTCGACGCGGACGAGGCTGCTGGTCGTCGTCCGCGGCGAGATCGCGGAGCGCTTCGACATTGACAGCGTCTCGCACGTCGCGTTTCGGGATCCCGTAGCGCCGCCTCCGCGCGACGCTCGTCTCGCGGCATTCGATGCGGCTCTCTATGATCGGCTTCGCGTGCTCGCGACCGAGCTGCGCCGCGTCGTGGACCACGGTGGCGCCGTCGCGATTCGCATCGGCCGGCATCTCGGTGCACGGACCGCGCCGCCGGCCGATCGTCGCGCGTGATCGTGATATCGTCTGGCGCCGGATGGATCGCGCCGAAGAGCTCGCCCTGGTGGCGGACCACCTTCCCGTCGCAATCTGGATGGGGCGCGTCCCGAGCGGCGAGGTCGTCTACACCAACGCCGCCTTTCGCGAGGTCCTCGGCATCGAGCCGCCGGAGGGCGCCGCGCGAGGTGCGTTCGTCGAGCCTTATGGCGTGCACACGACGAGCGGCGCGCCGTATCCCGAGGAGCGCATGCCGTTCGAGCGCTGCATCGCGGCGCGAACCACCGTCGTCATCGACGACCTCGTCATCCACCGTCGCGACGGTCGCAAGGTGCCCTTGCGCGTCTTTGCGAAGCCGCTGTTCGACGAAAACGGCGTGATGACCCACGTGCTCGAGGCCTTCACCGACATCACTCGCGAGGCCGATGCCGAGCACGCCCGTGCCGACGGCGAGCGTCGACTGTCTCGCGCACAACGGCTCGAGGCCATCGGGCAGCTCGTCGCCGGCATCGCGCACGACTTCAACAACCTGCTGACCGTGACGAAGCTCTCCGCGGCCACGTTGCGGAGCCGCGAGGAGCAACCCGACAAGCTGGAGATCATCGCGCAGATCGACGCCGTCGCCGACAGCGCCATCGAGCTGATCAAGCGCCTCATTCGCTTCGCCCGCCGCGAGCGACAGATCGCTGCGCCGGTGTCACCGGAAGAGGCGGTCGAGACCGTGCTCGAGATGGCGCGAAGGACGTTCGATCCCGCGGTCACGCTGCGCGCCGAGCTCGGCGCGGGCGACGCCGCCGTCCTCGGAGATTCGTCGCAGCTCGAGCAGATGATCATGAACCTCGTCATCAACGCGCGCGACGCGGTCGACAACGCGGGCGAGGTGGTCGTAAAGACCTCGACCCACGACGTCGCGGCTGGCGAGCTGACGGGGGTGAATCCAGGGCGCTACGTCGTGATCGAGGTCTGCGACACGGGGCCGGGCGTCGACTCCTCGATCCGCGACCGCATCTTCGAGCCCTATTTCACGACGAAGACGCAGGGCGCGGTCAAGGGCACGGGCCTCGGCCTGTCGACGGTTCACGCCATCGTCGAGACGCACGGGGGGATCATCGACGTCGATGACAACTCACCGCGCGGCGCCGTCATGCGCGTGCTCCTACCGTGCGTCGCAGACGTCGCGGATGCGTCGCACGACCTCGATGTCTCCGCGCGACCCGATCGCGGCGACGCGGCGCTCGAGGGCAAGGGAAGGCTCGTGCTCGTCGTCGACGACGAGGCGCTGGTCCGTCGGTCGACGAAGCATGTGCTCGAGCGTCTCGGTTTTCGCGTGGTCGAGGCGAGCGATGGGCCGAGCGCGCTGAAGCTCTTTCGGGAACGGAACAGCGAGATCGCGGTGGTCATCCTGGACATGATCATGCCCGGCGCGCGTGGTCGAGACGTCTATCTCGCGCTCCGTGAAGTGCAGCCCGACGTTCGCGTCCTGCTCGTGTCCGGAAGCGGGCTCGATGCCGAGGCGAAGTCGATGCTCGCCCTCGGCGTGAGCGGCTTCCTCGGGAAGCCGTACGCCGATCGCGAGCTCGCGGCCGGCCTGGAGGCGATCGGCCTGCGGTAGGGGAGATTTTGCGGCGTTTCGGCGTAGGATGCGCGCATGTACCGGTCTTTTTTCGGGTTCACGATCGTGAGCGTGCTCGTCGGCACGAGTGGCGTGCTCGTCGCCGCGTGTGGCGGCGCGATGCCCAACGTCCCGGCCATGAAGGAGTCTCGCGCGTCCGGCCAGAGCTCGTTGATGGACCAGACCGTGGCCGGGCAGAACAAGTGCAACCCGAAGAGCGCGGACCGACCGTTCATCATCGAGTGGGACGCGACCGACCTCTCGCAGTTCGAGTCCGTGACGAGCAACGACATCGTCTTCGTCCGATACGAGGGCTGCGAGCTGCGAGTCATCGACTCGTGTCGTAACGACTCGGTGAAGGGCGCGCTCGGTGCGTACAAGAGCGTCGACTGGACGAGCGGCTCCGTCGAGAAGATGGACATCGCGAACGAGGGCGAGCTCTACGCGAAGCTGCCCCTCGGCGCCGCCACGCTCGGCGGACGCGTCTCTGCCGGCGAGCAGTTCCACATGGAGTACTTCGTCAGCGGCGTTCGTACCGCGACGCGGCCCGTGGTCTATCGCGCCGATCTCGACGCGGTCCCGGGCTGCAAGGGCGCCACGCACTTCGTCTACGCGTATCAGCTCGGGGCCTTCGCGCTCGGTAGCAAGAAGAACATCAACGCCGAGGCGAACGCGACGGTGTGGGGCTTTGGCGGTGGCGGCGCCTCGAAGCAGTCGAACGCGGCCGAGAAGCGCGCCGGCGTGCTCGAGTCGTGCCGCGGCGAGAGCGCGAAGGAGACGCAGACGTGCAAGGCTCCGATCCGCCTCACGCTGCGCGAGATCGACGCCGGAAGCGATCCCGACGCGAAGGCGGCGGTGGCTCCGGAGACGCCCGACGCGCTCAACCTTGCGGGCAAGGTCGACGCGAAGATGAAGCGCAACGAGAAGGCGCAGGCGCACGTCGAGGCCGCGACGTCGAAGAGCAACGCTCGCGACGGCAAGGGCTGCATCGCCGAGCTGAACGCGGCGGACAAGCTGGATCCGCGGCCGGGCATCGTGTCGACGAACCCGGGGTCGTACTGGTCGAGCGTGCGAGGGACCTGTCTGATGATGGCCGGCCAGTGCCCTGCCGGCCGGCAGATGTGGCGGAAGTACCTCGAGAATCATCTCAGCGGGCAGATGGGCCCGGAGGCGATCGACACGCACGTCGACTCGCTCGCGGGGATGTACTGCCAGGGCGGCGCGCTGTCGCCGCGCGATCAGCTGCTGCAGGCGAACGATGCGTTGCGCGTCGGCGGTCAGACGAAGAAGGACCCGGCGTACTGCAACCAGAGCTACGAGCGCGTGAAGAAGGCGTCCGCGGGCGTCACGTCGAACGGTCCCGATGACACGATGGTCAACTACGCGCTCCAGAACGATCAGGAGCTGGCGGCGGCGCACTGCCTGTCGCGTGCGGGCGATTGTTCCGCGGCGTGGACGATGTTCACGAAGTCGAAGCTCGGCGGCGCTTCGTCGAGCGCGGGCATGTACAAGGGCTTTTTCCCGCACTGCAAGGACTTCACTCCGCCCACGTCCGGCCCGACCGCCGATCCCACGGCCGCTCGCGCGGCCGCGACGGCGGCGATGAGCTCGGCGACGACGAAGATGTACAAGAAGGACGGCACCTGCCTCGCCGACCTCGACACGTACGACAAGTCGCTGACCGACGCGGCGCAGAAGTCGACGAGCCCGAGCTCGTCGCTCTCGCAGATCCGCTCGATCTGCCTGATGCTCTCGTCGCGCTGCGGCGAAGGCGAGCGCCTGCAGCGCGCAGCGCTGGCGCAGAAGAACGTCGCCTCGAACATCATCGACCTGAACATCAAGTCGCTCCGCAGCGACTGGTGCAAGTAGCGGGGCTCGCGCGGTGCGCGGTGCGCGGTGCGCGGCTCTCGCGGCTCTCGCGGCTCTCGCGGCTCTCGCGGCTCTCGCGGCTCTCGCGGCTCGCGCTTGCGACTCGCGCGGTGTTCACTGGTCGCCCCGTTCGAGGTCGAGCGGCGCCGCGACCTTCGCGAGCTGGCTGACCGCCGCGCGGGGCGGCCGACCCCAAACCGCCCTGCCAGCACGCTCAGGATCCTGATCGAGCGCAGGGCCGCGGAATCACTGCTCGCGGAGGACGATCAAGAAGTTGATCGACGGCGACGGCGAGGAGTGGCGCATCGCGAGGCTCACGATCAAGAACTTGATCGACGGCAAGTGCGCGAAATCGGTGCCCGCGGCCACGATCAGGAACCTCATCGAGGGGGCGCGCGCGGAGTGGCGCGTCGCGAGGGGGGACGATCAAGAAGTTGATCGACGGCAAGTGCGTGGAAATCGCTGCTCGGGAGCCACGATTAGGAACCTCATCGAGGGGGCGCGCGCGGAGTGGCGCGTCGCGAGGGGGGACGATCAAGACGTTGATCGACGGCACGTGCGCGAAATCGGTGCTCGGGGCCACGATCAGGAACCTCATCGAGGGGGCGCGCGCGGAGTGGCGCGTCGCGAGGGGGCACGATCAAGAAGTTGATCGACGGCAAGTGCGTGGAATGGCTGCTCGCGGCCACGATCAAGAACTTGATCGACGATTGCCGCTGAGATGTGACCACGCCCCGGCGGCCCCGCGCCCGCCCGCGCGCCCGCGGCTCAGCGCCCGCGCCCGCGCGCCCGCCCGCGCGCCCGCGGCCGCGCCCGCGCCCGCGCGCGGCTACGGCATCGGGTGCGCGAGGAAGAAGTCGGCGACCGTTTTGCTCGTGTCGAGGTTGGCCGACAACGCGGGGCCGTACGGGAGCTCGTCGCCGCCCGGCCACTGATGGCCGCCGCCCGTCACCGTGCACAGCTCGACGTCGGACTTCGCCATGCAGGGGCCCCAGCTCGTGCACGACACGTCGTCCTTCGTGAAGACGACCGTGCCCGCACCCGCCGGGCAGCCGTCGATCGTCTTGAACGCGTCGACCGAGCTGTTCACCGGCTTCGCGTTGCCGAGCCCGCCGCCGTTGAACGGAACGACGACGTCGTTCGTGCCGTGCACGTGAAGAAGCGGCATCGGACGCTTCGGCTTGCACGCGCTCACGTCGATGCGAAGGCCGCCCGACACCGCCGCGACCGCCGCGATCTGATCCGAGAGCTCGCACGCGAGGTAGTACGAGAAGAAGCCGCCGTTCGAGAAACCCGCGGAGAACGTGCGCTTCGCGTCGACGCAATACTCGCCGCCGATCGACGTGATCATCGCGCGCGTGAACGACACGTCGTCCACCATGTCGCTCACCGCCTGGCCGCAGCAGTCACCCGCGTTGAAGCTCTGGCCGATGCCGGCCGGAAACGCCACGATCAGACCACGCGCGTCGGCCGTCGCCGCAAAATGCGTCGCCGACTCGATCTGCGCCGGCGTCATCGTGTAGCCGTGGAACAGGAACACCAGCGGCGTGGCCTTCGTCGCGTCGTAGCCGGGCGGCACGTGGAGATCGAACGAGCGCTGCTTGCCGTCGACCGTGAGCATCACAGTCCGATCGCCGACCTTGCCCATCTTGCCCGAGCACGAAGCGACGGCGCCCGGCGAGCCGTCCGGACCCGCGCCGCCTTCGCCGTTGCCACCGCCAGCGCTGCCGTCCGGATCGGTCGAGCCGGATTCGTTGCCGCTGCCCGGGCCGGCGCCGCCTTCGCCGGACGAGGCGCCGCTTCCGTCGACGCCGGCGTCACTCCCGCACGCCGAAGCACCCGATGCGAACAGAGCCATCGCGACGACGAGCGCGAGCGCGGACGGAAACACCCAACGCGGAGCGATCGGCATCGCAGTGGAGGTAGCTCGCAGTCCGTGTCTTGTCGAGGTCCGAAAATGGCCAGCGCACCGCGCGGAGATCGACGAAGGTCCATGCATGCCCGCTCTAGCCCTCGTCCTCGATCGCCTCGAGACCCCCATCGGAACCATGCTCGTCGTCACCGACGCCGACGGACGACTTCGCGCGCTCGACTGGGTCGACTACGAGGCGCGCATGCATCGCCTGCTCCGGCTCCACTATGGCGACGGCGGCTTCGTCCTCACCGAAGGACGAGCGCCTCAGCATGTCCGCACGGCGCTCGACGCGTATTTCGGAGGAGAGCTCTCGGCCATCGAGCAGCTCCCCGTCGCGACTGGTGGAACCGCCCTGCAGCGCGAGGTCTGGGCGGCGCTTCGAACCATCCCCGTCGGCGAGACGCTGAGCTACGGTGCGCTCGCGAAGAAGATCGCACGCCCCTCGGCGGCCCGCGCCGTCGGGCACGCGAACGGCGCGAACCCCATCGGCGTCGTCGTTCCGTGCCATCGCGTCATCGGCGCGAACGCGTCGCTCACGGGCTACGCCGGCGGCCTCGAACGAAAGCGCTGGCTCCTCGCCCACGAAGGCGCGGCCTGAAGCCCGAGAGAACCCCGAAAGAAGCCCGAGAAATCACGCCATGGCGCTCATCGAGCTCGATCGCGACGTCTGCTACCGCGCCCTTCGCACACGCGACGCGCGCTTCGACGGTCGCTTCTTCACGGCCGTCGTGAGCACGGGCATCTACTGTCGACCGGTCTGCCCGGCGCGCACTCCGAAGATCGACAACTGCCTCTTCTTGCCGAGCGCCGGCGCCGCGCATCAGATGGGATTCCGACCGTGCTTGCGCTGTCGACCCGAGGTCGCGCCTGGCCTGGCCGGCTGGCGCGGCTCCGCCAACACCGTCTCGCGCGCGCTCGGCCTCATCGCGGAGGGTGGCTTCGACGAAGGCGGCGCCGACGAGCTCGCCGCGCGCCTCGGGATCGGAGCGCGACACCTGCGGCGCCTCTTCGATCGCTACGTCGGCGCATCGCCGGTGTCGGTCGCGCAGGCGCATCGCATCTTGTTCGCGAAGAAGCTCGTGACCGAGACGTCGCTGAGCATGACGGAGATCGCGCTCGCGTCCGGCTTCGGCAGCGTGCGGCGCTTCAACGACGCGTTCCACGCCATGTACGATCGCGCGCCGAGCGAGCTCCGTCGCAAGGAGCGGCGCGGCGAGCTCGCGACAGGGATCGTCCTGAAGCTCCCGTACGCGGCGCCCTACGACTGGCCCGCGATGATCGCATTCCTCGCGGCACGCGCGATCCCCGGTGTCGAGGCCGTCGAAGACGATCGCTACATCCGTACGTTCGCGCTCGACGGTGCGACGGGAACCATCGAGGTCGCGCGATCGCCGTCCCGCGTCGGCCGCACCGCAGAGAACGCGCTCGTCGCGACCATCCACACGAGCGATGTGAAGCCGCTCGGCGCCATCGTCGCGCGACTCCGGCGCCTCTTCGATCTCGACGCGGACATCGTCGCCATCGACGAGCACCTCGCACGCGACCCCGTGCTCGCGCCGCGCGTCGCCGCCCATCCGGGGCTGCGCGTGCCGGGCGCGTGGGATCCGTTCGAGCTCGCGGTGCGCGCGGTGCTCGGGCAGCAGGTGAGCGTCCGCGCAGCAACGACCTTCTCGGGCCGGCTCGTCGCCGCACTCGGCAAGCCGCTCGGTGCGGCCGGCGCGAAGAACGGCGCGAAGAACGGCGCGTCGATGTTCTTCCCGACCGCCGCGGCGATCGCGAGCTCGGATCTCGCCGGCATCGGTCTCACCGGCGCACGCGCCGCGACGCTGAAGGCGCTGGCTGCGGCGGTCGCGAAGGACCCGCGGCTCATCCGTTCCCACGACTCGCTCGACGAGACCGTGGCCGCGCTCTGCGCGCTGCCGGGGATTGGACCGTGGACGGCGCAGTACATCGCCATGCGCGCGCTTCGTGAGCCGGATGCGTTTCCAACGGCGGATCTCGGCCTCCTCCGCGCGATGGAAACGCGCGCCGGGCGGCCCACTCCCGCGGCCCTCGCGAAGCGAGCCGAGGCGTGGCGACCGTGGCGCGCTTACGCCGCGCTTCGTTTGTGGAGCTGACGTCTCCACGTTGCGCGGTTAGCCTGCTGGCGGTGTCTTCGCGCCTGCAATGCCTCGGCTGTCGCCACTTCGTGTGGGCGTCGCTCGAAAGCGACCGCTGCTCGGCGTTCCCCGACGGCATCCCCGACGCGATCTGGCTCGGCACGCACGACCACGCGCTGCCGTTCCCGGGCGACGGCGGCGTTCACCGTGAGGCACCCGCTCCCGGAGGTGCGAGCCCCGCGGAGGCAAGGCACGAGGCGTGGGCGCGCCGTCGCGTCGACCGTTTCGCGCACGAGAAGGATCCGCTCGGAGCCATCGTCGTCGGTCTCGACCGTTCGCCGCTCGACGTCCCGCTCGACGTCGCCACCGTGACGACCGCGTGGCAGACCACGGAAGACGCACCCGCCATGCTGCTCGTCTTGCTGCGCGCGGGAAGGGTGCGCGAGCTGGTACGTGCGCTCTCGCTGGCCACCGCGCAGCTCGAGCTCGAGGCGTGCGACTATCCGCACAACAAAGGCTGGCTCGGCGTGAACCTCACGCTCGGGAGCTACTCGAGCGAAGCGTCGGTCGGCGACGTGCGCGCGGTGTGGTCGGCGCTGTCGTCGCCGTTCGGCGACGGTTACATCACAGCGCGCGTTCAGCAGACGCTGCTTCGCTCGATCCGCCGCGTGATGCCGGAGCCTCCGCTCGCCGCGGAATGGGCGCGCCCCGACGTCGCTCGGATCGGCGAGCTCACCGACGCGGTCGTCGCGCTGCGACCCGCGGCGGCTCCGCGCACGCGCATCGAGGACGTCACGCTCCTCGAGCCGTGGTCGGCGGTTACCAACGCGCGCGGCCTCGAGGCGGAGCTCGCGCGCGAGCTCGTCCCGGGACATCGACTGCATGGTCGTCCCAACCTCCGCGCCGTGGCGCGTCGCTCCGACTGCGACGACGTGCTCTTTCTCAGCGACACCATCGCGGCCGTCGTCCACCTGACGTGGGCCAAGGAGCCCGATCCGCAGTCTCCGACCACGGAGATCTTCTCCTCCATCGAGGACTTCGTGAGCCGGCGGATGAACCCCGATCACGACGCCTTCGCCGGCGAGGTGCCGCGCTCGTTCGCGTTCGAGTTCCGTTCGCCGCATGCGCTCGAAGTCATGCGTGACCGGTTACCCGACAAGGCACGATGGGAGTGGGAGCTGCGCGACAGCGCCTGGTACGGCGACTACCTCTGGGGCAAGGACGGGTCGGCCGCCGCCGGCACCCGCGTGCGCATCTTCGCCGAGGAGGAGGCGGGGCGCTTCACACTCCAGGCCGATCTCGCCTCCGCGGACGATGCCGCTGACGACTGGTTCGGCGCGACGCGCGCGCTCGTGACCGAGTCGTTCCTGCCGCTCCTCGACGCCACGAACGTCGTGCCGACCACACCGGAAGCCGACTGATTCGCGGAACGCGAGCGCAGCCGTCTCCGGTGCTGCAAGCCGCCGTGACTCGCGTGACTCGACCGTGATCCACGAGCGCGTACGCGCCGGCCGCGCACTGGCCGATCGCTTGCAGCGGCTCGGTTGGAGGTAACCGCCATGAGCCGACTGACGCAGCCAGTGGGGCCGGAAGACCATGTGCTGGGCAGCGCGGACGCCCGTGTCACCGTCGTGGAGTACATGGACTACGAGTGCCCGTACTGCGCGCGAGCACAGGGCATCATCGCCGATGTCATGGATCAGGTCGGCGAGGACGAAGCGCGGCTCGTGGTCCGTCATTTCCCGCTGTCGCAGATTCATCCGCATGCGCTCGGCGCCGCCATGGCGGCCGAGGCCGCCGCGGCCCAGGATTCGTTCTGGCCGATGCACGAGATGCTCTTCGAGAACCAGCTCGCGCTCGACGCCGATTCGCTCGCGATTTACGCGGACGTGCTCGGGCTCGACGTGCCGCGCTTCGTCTCCGAGGTCCACAGCGGCATGTACCTTCCGAAGATCCAGGCCGACTTCAACTCCGGCGTGCAGGGCGGCGTCAACGGGACGCCGACGTTCTTCATCGACGACGAGCGGCTCGAGCGCGGCTGGGATGCCTCGACGCTGCTCGACGCGATCCGGCAGTCGTCGGCGGAGCCGAAGTCGCGACGCACGCCGCGCTCGCGTCGGGAGCACGCGCCTCGCTGAACGTCACTTCTTCGGCGGCGTTGCCGAAGCTGGTGCCGGCTTGGGCATCAGGTCGTAGTTGATCAGGAATTCACGCGCGTTCGTGTACGACGTGACGCGCGCGATCTTTCCGCCGCTCATCTCCACGACGTCGACCGCGTGCGTGGTCGCGGTCTTGCCGTTCGGCTTCAGCGGTCCGAGCGGGCCCTTGAACGTGCCCGTGCTCTCGACCTCGGCGACCACGACGTCGCCGAACGCCCACGCATGGGTCGCGGTCATCTTCACGTCCGGGAACGCCTTGAACCACGCGGCGAGCTCCTTCTTCGCCGCCTCCTTGCCCTTCACGTCGTCGGGCTGGGCGAGATCGGCGTGGACGACGTCGTCGGTCATCATCGCAGCGAGCGCCTTCTCGTCCTTCTTCTCGAAGAGCGCGTAGAAGGCGTGCACGGCGTCGACGTTCGCCTGCTCCTCGGACGAGTCCTTGGCGGCGATCCATTGCGTGCTCGCGGACGGCGCGGTTGCAGGCGGACGGACCTTCCCGCGAAGCGCGGTCGCTTCGGCCCTGCCGAGCTGACCCATGATGGTCATCGGATCGAGGACGTTGAGCTCGCGCTTCACGAGCCCGTCGTCGTCGAACCAGTAGATGCTCACGCCGCGCCAGCCGACCTTCTTGTTCGTCGGTTTGTCTTCGAGGAACCCGCCGCTGTCGGTGCCGCTGCCGACCCACTCGACGACCATGACGTCGCCCTTCTGGAGCGCGCGCGTGTTGACCCACTTCAGATCGGGAAACGCCTTGCCCATCACGGCGAAGCCGCGGGTTCGGGAGTGCTCGATCTCGGCGCGGCCGACGGCCTCGTGAACGCCCTCTTTTCCAGCGGAGACGATGACGGCGCCCGTCGAGTAGAGCGCGGCGACCTTCTTCGGATCCCGCGCCGCAAGCGCCGCCTCGAGCTCGGTGAGGAACTTCCGCTGCGCGTCCGCCATCACCGGCTTCGGCGGCGGAGGAGGCGGCGCATCGGCGAGCGGCGGCGGAGCCGGCGGAAGGGGAGGCGGCGCCGTCGGCATGGGCGAGGGAACGAGCGGCGGCGGCTCTTCTCCTCCGCAGGCGGTCGACGTGGCCGCGAGCGCGGCGAGCGCGCCGATGGCGCCGATCGCGACCGCCGTCCGGAGCACGGAAACGATTCGCACCCGCTCGTCTATCCGGATCACGGCTCTCACCTTACCATGGCGGCCGCCCATGACCCCGCCCGTCAAAGCGTCGCTCTCGCATCTCCGCGCCCTGAGTTACCGGTTGCCCGACGTGCCT
>FTCS01004069.1_pt1 | contig 18532 bp, 14 predicted proteins | sample 1639391 | NCBI WGS metagenome assembly FTCS01 (sample SAMEA3914864, study PRJEB12502) | metagenome | biome: forest; material: soil | place: USA | collected 2012-03-12 | depth 0.3 m | reverse complement strand
GCGGCGCATCGCGATGGTCGTCTTGATCGACTTGTACGTGAGCGGGAAGAGCAGCGAGCGGAGGCAGATCGTCATCACGATGATGGCGAGGCCCCAGTTCCCGAACGTGATGTGGTCGTGGATGAAGTCGAGGATCTTCACCAGCACGTTCGCGACGGGCGCGAAGAACCCGAGGTTCAGGAGATCGCCGAGGTGGACGTTGCCGCCGCCTGCGGCGTGCGCGAGGACCTCGCGCTCCTTCGGGCCGTAGAACGCGATGTCGCGGTACGTCGCCGAAGCCTGCGGAGCGAGCTCCTTCGGCGGGTAGATCAGCTTCGCCTCGTAGATCGCCGCGGCGTCGTCGGGATCGGGCGGATCGAGCGCGAGGGGCGTCGACATGAGCCCGCACGTCGGCGCGTCGGAGACGACGGACGGATTCGACGGGTCCGGCTGCGGGACCATGGCCTGCGAGAAGTAGTGGCTGTTGACCGCGGCGTAGCGATCGATGCCGGCGACCGTGAACATGCCGGCCTTGAAGTCGTCCTTGCCCTTGCGGACGACGTCCTTGCCGCCGGCGCACGAGAGCTCGGTCGCGAACGGCGAGACGCGCCCGAGGCTGCCCTTGATCTCGCTGTTCTTGCGGAAGGCGAACTCGGCGATCGTGAGCTGGTGCCGCTTCGGCGTGCTCGCGAGGTTCGTGAGCGTGGTCTCGACGTTGAGCTCGAAGGCCCGCGTCGGATTCGCGGAGACCGTCTTCACGATGCGGACGTCTTCGTCCTCGTACGTGAACTTGCAGGACTTGTCGGTGCTGCCTTCGTGATCGAGCTTCCAGTTGAAGCGGTCGTACTTGACCTGGCTGTCGCCGTCCTTGCCGCGGAACGTGGTGCGGAGATCGCGCCAGCGCTCGTGATCGGGCGTGGTGTCGAGGTCGTGCGCTTGCGAGCGCTCGAAGTTCGCGTCAGTCAGGTAGTAGTGCGTGAGGGCCGCGCCGCGGGACGAGAGCTGCGCCTCGAAGCGCAAGCCCTTGATCGTGCAGAGCTCGCCTTCGGGCGGCGGCGGCGTTCCCGCGACGTCGATGCGGTCCGGTGCGAACCCGGGCGGGCTGACGGGCGGCGCCTCGACGGCGCTCATGACCTGACCCTTGTCACCGCTCTGGCCGGAAATGAGCGGCCAACCGAACTTGTAGAAGAGCAGGATCGCGATCGCGATCACGCCCCAGCGCAGGACACTGCTTCGTTCCATTCGGTGCTTTCGGGCTCTCTATTGCGGGCCGGGAGCGAGCTTCTGGGGAGGAGGAAGATCGAGGCCGCCGGGGTGAAACGGGTGGCACTTACACAGGCGCCTCACCGAAAGCAAGCTGCCCCGGGCGGCACCATGGCTCTCGAGGCACGCGACGGCGTACCGCGAGCACGACGGCTCGAAGCGACAGGCCCGGCCGAGATACGGCGAGACGATCTGCTGGTAGAGGCGGATGAGATGGATGAGCGCGCGAGCGAACATCGTCGGCGGCTGAACATGAGGCCGGACCTGCAGGCGCGCCACCGAAGTCACACCGTCTTTACCTGCGGCGATGCTCATTTCTGCCCGAGTCGTGCTTCGAGGACCGCGGCACATCGCTTCAGCAAGCCCGGCCGCGCGCGCTCCCATTCGGCGCGCACGTCGGCGAGGCCGAGCTCGTCCGCTCGCGACCGAGCGATGACGACGAGATCGACCCCGTCCGGCACGAGATCCGGCCATGTTCGGAAACACTCCCGGCAGACACGCTTGATGCGGTTCCGCTGGACGGCATTGCCGACCTTTCGCGTGACGACGAAGCCGACGCGCGAGCAGCCGTCGCCGTCGCGAGCCGCGACGAGCAGCACGAAGTGAGCGGTGGACGTGCGCTGACCGACCGCCTGCACACGGAGGAAATCGCTTCGACGCCGGATGCGGCGTTCTTTACCGAAGCTCAGGCCACTCAGGAGCGCGCCTGCGGATCTACTTGGCGTAGATCGAGACCGTCAGGCGTGCGCGGCCCTTGCGGCGGCGGTTCGCGAGAACCTTCGCGCCACCCTTGGTCGCCATGCGAGCGCGGAAGCCGTGGGTACGGAGGCGACGGGTGTTGTGGGGCTGATATGTTCGCTTCGGCTTTGCCATGACGTTTCCGGAGGCGGCCTGGAGACGGCCGCAGAAGTGGGCTGCGGAAAAAAGCACCGTCCGGTCGCGGTGTCAAGCGCACACACCCTTCAAGAGCCGCGGCTTTGGGTCGACGGTCTTTTCTTTCTTCGATCATTCCTCTCGGGTTAGTCTGGCCCCCTGTCGGAGGGCTGCGGCTCGCCGGCGCGAAGTTCCTTCTCTTCGAGCGCGTTAGTGCGCGAAATGACTGCGGAATGAGAGCAGCGACCCGTTGGAAAATCGCAGCGGCCATCGCCGCGGCAGCGCTCGGCACCAGCGAGCGTGCCGAGGCGCAGGTCAAGACCTTCCACCTCGATCGCCTCGAGGTGCCGGGTGCGCCTGACGACGGCCTCGTTCTCTTCCGTCCCGTCACGCAGCAGCGGAACATCTTCTACGGGCAGCTCGCCCTCGGGTACTCGCTGCGTCCGCTGAAGGTGAAGAACATCACGACGGATACGTCCGTCATCGCGCGGACGAATCGCAGCTCGGTCATCCAGGATCAGCTCACGATCTACGGCAGCGCCGGCTTCGAGGTCCTCGACCGCGCGACCTTCGGCGTCACGTTCCCCTGGACCCCGTTCCAGACCGGCGCGAATCCCGACTACGGGCCCGGCGACGTCCAGGGCCCCGGCCAGACCAAGACCACCGTCCTGAAGACGTCGGGCCCGACGGCGTCCGATCTGCGGCTCGACTTCCGCGGAACGATCGTCCGCAGCGAAGACCGGAAGTCGGCCTTCGGCGCGCAGCTCAGTATCTTCGCGCCCACGGGAAGCGGCGCGGACTTCGGCGGCGACAACGGCGCCGGCGTGATGGTGATGTTCAGCGGCGAGCACACGATCAAGTTCATCACCCTCGACGCGAACCTCGGTGTCCACTTCCGGCCGCGGCACTCGATCAACGATCCGAACGGCGGCTCCGGCCTCGGCGTCGGAAACGAGCTTCGCTGGGCGCTCGGCGGATTCATCCCGCTCAAGGACGGCAAGTACCGCATCGGCGCGTCGTTCTTCGGCCAGACGGGCATCGAGAGCGATCCGATCATCGGCGACACGTTCCTGACGAAGGCGAACACGCCCATCGAGTGGAACGTCGAAGGCCGCATGAAGCTCGGACCTTCCGATCACTTCTGGCTCGGTGCCGGCGGTGGCTCGCGCCTCTTCGTGAATGCGTACGGCGCGCCGGACTTCCGCATCGTCGCGCTCTTCGGCGCCTACGTTCCGATCCTCGACTCCGATGCGAAGTCGCCGGAGCGCCGCGCCGAGCTGCGCGCGCGGCGGCGCTCGGAGCACCAATCCGATCGCGATCACGACGGCATTCCGGACGACATCGACGCGTGCCCGGACGTCGCAGAGGATCACCTCGGCGACGATCCGAACGACGGCTGTCCGCTCCCGCCCGATCGCGACGGCGACGGCATCCCGGATCAGTACGACAAGTGTCCGGACGTTCCCGAGGACAAGGACGGCGTCGACGACGGCGACGGCTGCCCCGAGGAAGACGCCGACAACGACGGCATCCCCGACGCGCAGGATGCGTGTCCGAAGGAGCCGGGCCAGAAGAACAGCGATCCGAAGAAGAACGGCTGCCCGACCTTCATCAAGGTCGAGGGCAACGTCGTCCGCATCATGCAGCAGGTGCACTTCGCGACCGGCTCGGCGGTCATTCTTCCGGAGAGCTTCCCGATGCTCCAGGAGATCTCCGCCCTGCTGAAGGCGAACAAGGGCATCAAGAAGATGAGCATCGAGGGCCACACGGACAACCGTGGCGCCGCGGATCTCAACAAGAAGCTCTCTGCGGATCGCGCCGCGGCCGTGCGCACGTACCTCATCCAGAAGGGCGTCGAAGAAGGACGCCTCGAGTCGCACGGCTACGGTCTCGAGAAGCCGATCGAGACGAACGACACGGATCAGGGACGCGCCGCGAACCGTCGCGTCGAGTTCAAGATCCTCGACGAAGAAGACCCGAACGCGGTCAAGAAGCAGTAACGCGTCTCGCGTCTCGCGTCTCGGCCGTGCGCAGCACGGTTCGCCGCAGGCGAGTCAGGGGAGGCTCATCGGCGCAGCCGATGAGGGGAGCGAAGCTCCCACAAGGGTAAAGCTAAAGGGGCTGAGCACGATTCTGCCCCAGAATCGTGCTCCTCCCTTTAGCCGCGAAGGTCTCGCAGACGTAGACGGTGCCGTCCGCCGCGCGTGCGACGCCCACGCCGAGATGCGTGTAGTCTCCACGCAGTAGATTGATGCGATGCGACGGGCTCGCATGCAACGCGCGATGGGCGAGCGCGACGGTCGGCGCATGCGCGACGTTTTCGCCGACCGCGCGGGCATCCAGGTCGCCTTCGGCTTCGAAGCGCTCGCGGAAGTCGCCGTCGCCGAGATCGTGAGCGACGGCTTTTTGCTCGCGCATCCGCTCCGCGTGAGCCCGCGCCAGCGCATCGAGCTTCTCGTCGTGGACCAGGGCAGGGAAGCCCTCGCTCGCGCGGAGAGCGCCGACCATTCGCGCGAGCAGGATCGCGTCGCCGGCGGCGTCGCGAGTCTCGGCGGACGTCGCGAGCTCTTCGCCTGGAGCCGGCGGCTCGTCGCCCGGCCTGGGCGGCGTGACGTCGGCGAACACGCGCGCCTCGAGCAGCGGCCGCGGTCCCTCGGCGAGATCGGCGACGAGCTGCACGGTGAACGCGCCGGGCTGATCGAGGACGAAGCGGGCGCGCGAGATTCCGGTCGCGGGATCGAGCGACGTCGGCACCGTCTTCGGCACGCCGCGCGCGCCGAGCACGACCAGCTTCGCGGAGCGCGCCGGGACATGAACGCGCGCATTGAACGAGAGCCACTCACCCGTGCGCGCGCGCGTCGGCAATGCCGCGAGATCGGCGAGCGCCTCGACGCGCAGGACGACGAGGACCTCACCACCGTGGGGCGTCGCGGCGATCGCGACACCGCAGCGAACAGGACCGCGTACGTCGTCGCGCCGCGCGAGCTCGGTCACGAGCTTGGTATCGTCGATGGGCGCGTGCCCGCTCGCGACGATCACGCGTGGGCGAACGTAAGGCTGACCCGACGCACGAAGCTTCGCGACGAGGGCCTCGGCGTCGGGAATGCCGAGGCCGCGTGCGCGGAGCTCGACGAGCTCGCGAGCCACGTGCGCGAGGGCCGCGTCGGTACCGCCACATGCCGCGACGAGAGATGTTTCGCGTGGGTCGCGTGCGCTCGTCGAATCGTGCGCGCCCGTCGGGTCATGCGGGCCGTTCGGGGCATCGGGCTCTACGGGCCATGGCGAGCGCGTGACGCTGGACCATGTCGACGAGCCGACGAGCATCGGTGCTGCGTCGAGCGCCGTGGGGCTCGGCACGGTGCTCGACGATGCGTCGACATCCGAGCCTTCGTCTGGAGCTGCGCGTGACGCTGGGGCCGACGCGGCGGACGGCGACGTTGCCGTTGCGGTGGCCGCGCTCGTTCCGCTGGCTCCGCATCCGGCGCCCGCGGCCGCCGCCGACGTGACGAGGGCCACCGCGAGAAGCGGGTGGTACGTCGAAGGCGCGCGGGATCGCATGGCCCGACGCTAGCGCGTGGCTCGCCACGCGAGAAAGAGAAGCGCGGAAATTCGGAGCCGCTCGACGCCCCAGACCTGGAGCGCCCGTTACGACGCGCGCTTCTTATCGGCGTTACGACGGCCGACGGCGAGGCCGACCCGGAGGCCGAGCAAGAAGCCGCCGCCGACCGCGAGCGCGATGAAGAGCGCGGACACGAGGACCGCCCCCTCGCCTCAGTTGATCGTGAAGCTCTTGCCGGCCTTGACCGCGCCGCCCGCGAACGCCGGGATGTGCGCCGCGCGGAACTTGCCCGCGATGCAGCCACCCACCGGCGTGCCCGGGAACGGACCCTGGTCGACGACCGCCGAAGAGACCGAGCCGTTCGGCGCGAACGTGATGGTCACGTGACCAGCGCCGGTCGGGCCGTCGGGCTTCTTGCACGACTGGACGTTGACGCCGCCGAGCGCGCCGGCTGCTGCGCCGCGATCGAACGGTGCCGTTGCGCCGCCGCCGCCGCCGGTGTCCGCCGGAGTGTCCTTCGGCTTGCCGGCCGCCGCTGCGAGCGCGCCCGCGAAGTCCTTCGGAGGCTCGGGCGTCTTCGGAACGGCCGGCGTCGGATCCGCCGGCGCTGCCGCGGCCGCCGCGTGCGTGCCGCCACCGCCGCCGGTCGCGGCCGCAGGCTTCGTTCCACCGGTGACCGCGGGCGTCTTGCCGTTCGCGTTTCCGGTGCCTGGGGGCGGAGGGGTGTTGTCGTTGCTCGGTGCCGTGACCGCGCCGGTGGGCGCCGGATCGTTCATCGCGAGCGCGCCGGTGCCGCTGCCCGCGGCGGCCGCGCCCGCGGCCATGCCGCTCGCGGTGCCGCCGGCGTTGGAGCCGTTCGTCGCGTCGACCGGCGGAACCGTCGGGCGCGAGACGATGACGGCGACGACGATGCCGATCGCGATCATGGCGGCGCCCGCGATGATCGCAACGAAGAGCATCTTGTTCGACTTCTGGCCGCCACCTTGCGCGCCATACGCGTCGTTCGTCATCTCGAGCGGAGGCGGCGCGAGGATGGGCGCCGCGAGAGCAGCGCCGAACGCGCCACCACCGCTGAGGTTCATGATGTCGTCGACGCGCGCGTTCGTGTCCTTCTTCTCGTCCGAGCCCATGGTCTGGCTCAGCGCGCGGATGTCGATGAGGCCCGAGCCGTCGCTCGTTGCGGTCGTACGGTTGGCCGACGCGGACGTGTCGGACTTGCCGCCTTCGGTGAGCGCCGAGAGCGAGAAGAGCACGCTGCTCTCGTTGCGCTGACCGGTGAGCTTCTGCTCTTCCATCGCGCCGCCGCCGCCGCCGTGGCGGTCATGGCTCGCACCGCCGGTCGGTGCGCTCGTCATCACTTCTTCTTCGCCGCCGGCGCTCGCCACGTTGCCGAAGAGATCGGCGCCCTGACCTCGACCGCCGCCGCGTCGCGCCGCGGATGCCGCAGCAACAGGCGCTGCGTACGCGGGCTCCGGAGCGTGGAAGCCGTTTCCGTTTCCGTTCGAGCCGCCGCCTGCGAACGGAGACTCGACCGCCGCGGCAGCCTCGTTTGCCGAGAACAGCGCGCCGGCGTTGGCCGCACCATGGCCTGCGGGCGGGATCGACTGCGGCGCGTCGCCGAACTCTCCGTCGTGGAGAGAGTGCGCGATGCCACGGCCGCCGGCCGGCGCGAGCTTCACGGCGCCGAAGAGCTGCTCGATCTCGCGGAGCGGCAGCCAGTCGGCCATGCCGTCCTTCCAGCAGTACGTCTCGTCGGTGACGACGCCGGTGCGGTACTCGGCGACGATCTCCTGACCGGTCATCGTGCGCTGATCGCCGTCAGCGACGTTGACCGTCCACTGGTCGTTCGCCTGGCCCGCGTAGTCGAAGACGTTCGTGTCCTGGTTGTCTTCGGCGGGACGCGTCTCGTTCCCGTTGATGACGATCGTCGCGCTGCACTTCTTGCAGCGAATCTTGACGACCTTGCCGAGGACCTTCTCGTCCGCGATCGTGTACTTGGCCTGGCAAGATTGGCACTGGATCTTCATCGCGGGTCGTCCATCCTTCGCGTTGCGCGCGTCATCTCCTCTACGGGATGTAGAGGAGCGCGATCGCTCGCGAAAATCAGCGAGTTTTTGCTGCATGGTGAGTATAGCGGGGCCCGATCGAACCGATCAAGCTGGCCCTGGGATTTCGACTTCCGCGCGCGGCGGATGGTTTGGGTCGAAATCGCGATTCTCACCGGCGCATACGGGAGCACGTTCGCCCGACTTGTGCGAGCAACGCGAGGCGATTTCGTTTGACCATCGCTGCGCTCGCGCTTCGATAAGCGGCGCGTTTCGCCGTCAGTTGAGGAGCACCAGATGCGTGCCGTCTTTCCCGCAGTAGTCGGTGATCGCGTCGAAGCGCTCGCCGCAGGTGGGGCAGATCTTCCGCTTCGGTGCGGCGCCGCTCATCGCGACGGTGCCTGTTCCGGCAGAGGGCTGCGGCACGCCCGCGGGCTGAGGGCCCGCGGCCTGCGAGCTCGCGGAGCTCGCTGCGAGCTTCGCCGCCAGATCGCGCGCCGCCTTCGCCTTCGCAGCGGCGGCGGCAGCGACGCTCTCCTCGTGAGCGCGCCTCTGCGCGGCGTGCTGCTCTTCACGCTGCCGACGACGCTCCAGCACGTCCGCGACCTCTGCCTCGTGACGCTGCTTCGCTTCCTCCATGATGGCCGCGGCCTTCCGCGATCGCCCGCGCAGGATCGCGGCGAGCACGCCGAGGATGACCAGCACGCCGCCGACGATCCCGATGAAGACCCACCGGCGCGTCTTCGCGCGGTCCTCGACGCGACCCTCGCCGGCACCGATGGAGGTCGACGCGATGGTCACCACGGCGGCCGCGTCGTTCTCGCCGGACGCATTGAGGCCCGACTGCGCCAGCAGATCGTCGTAGTGCGCCGGTGACGTCACCTCGACCGCGACGCGGGTCTCCTTCTCGGCGGCCGACACGATGATCGCGAGGTTGCCCTCGGGGACGTTGGGACCGATCGTGATGAGGCCCTTGCCGTCGAGGGTGACGCCGGCAGGCGCGTCGGGCTGCAGCTTCCACGTGGTGGGCGTCTTGGTCGCGCAGCCTTTGGCATCGAGGACGAGCGCGCGGAACTGGAACGTCTCTCCCGTGCGAAGCAGCTTTTTCGACGGCCGCACCTCGAGGCGCGTCGGATCTCCCGGCGATTCGCAGACCGCGGGCTTGGGCTCCGGCTTCGGCGGCGGCGCGGGTGGCGGCGCCGGGGTCGCTGCCGAGGCCACGGGCTTGTCGTCCGGCACGATGTCGAACGCGCGCGTCCGCTTCACGTCCGCGACGCAGCGCCCGTCGCCGAGGACGATCTCGTAACGACCCGTCTCGACGATGTCGATGTGCGTGTCGTTCTGCGCGACGACGAGCGTGTTCAGGATCGCTTTTCGCGGATCGTTCGGCGGCGTCGTGCAGCGCGTTCGCCAGGTCTTGCCGTTCGCGTCGCGCGAGTGGGTCTCGCGCGTGAGCGTCGGCATCTGGTCGTAACACTGGTTCGATCGGTAGACGCGCCCTCCGCCGACGAACGCGAGCTCGTCGCCTTCGAGGCGAATTGCAACGATTTCGCCGCCTCCCGACGTCCCCGTCTGGGGCGTGGGGCCGCAACCGTTCGGCAGCCACTGCTGAACCGTGTACTCCTCACGTAGCGGTCCCTGGCGCCAGCGGCCGTCGAGCTGCAGGTCCGCGCGTGCGGGCGACGCGAGGAAGAAGAGAATCGCCCAGACCGAAGTCGCGACGAGCGTGTAGAGAGGGACACGCGCTGGCATCCGGTGCGTAGTCTACGCCCGGCGCGCGCGAGATAGCGCCTGGATTTTTACCCACGAATTTTGGTTGTGTTACCGTCGCAGCGTGAGCGTGACGAAGCGCGAAAGCCGTCAAAACCGACGTAGTGTCCTGCGTGCAACTCGCGTCGGCGCCGCTCTCGGGCTCTCGGTCGCGATCGCGAGCGCGATCGTGTCGAGCGCCTCGAACGCGCAGGCGCAGCCGAAGACGAACGCCATCCCCGACGGGAACGGCAACGGCTTCGACACGCACCTGTTCCGACCCGCGCTCGACTCGAAGGGCTTCTTCGCGACGAACGGCACGGACATCCTCGGCAAGAACGACATCAGCTTCGGCCTGGTCATGGACTACGGCCGCACGCTGTTGCGCGTCGACGATCGCGGTCAGGGCACGAAGCAGCTCATCAACGACTCGTTCCAGGGAACGTTCGCGTTCAACTACGGCATCGCGAACATCCTCGTCGTCGGCCTCACGCTGCCCGTGAACCTGATGTCGGGCGACGCGCAGGTGAACAACGCCACGCCGCCCGTCGGTACGCAGACCGGACCGACCGCCACGAGCGTCAACGGCCAGCAGTGGTTCACCGATCAGCTGAGCTCGCAGACCGTCAGCTACATCGCGCTCCACAGCAAGCTGCGCATCCTGCGCGTCGAGAAGGGCTTCGGCCTCGCCGCGTCGGTGCAGGTCGGCTTTCCCGTCTCCGACGCGTCGAAGGACGCCGGCGGCGATCCGAGCGTGTGGGTCTGGCCGCAGATCATCGCCGAGAAGCGCTTCGGATCGATCGGCCAGTTCAAGATCGGCCTCAACGCCGGTGCGCGCCTCCACTCGCCGAGCGACACGACGATCTCGCTGAAGGACGGCCTCTTCAAGGACGGCAATCGCCTCACGTACGGCGCCGGCCTCGCCTATCGCATCCTCGAGCCCGTCGATCTCGTCGCCGACACCTACGCGACGTATCTCCTCTCCGCCGACGCGGCGAGCGCGGTCAAGCCGTCGAACGAGGTCGTCGGCGGCCTCAAGATCTTCGTCGAGCGAAACAGCTACCTGATGATCGGCGCCGGCCCGCGTTACACGTCGGGCTTCGAGGCCGCGGATCTCCGCGCGTTCGTCGGCTTCATCTTCGAGCCCTCGATCGGCGACCGCGACGGCGACGGCATCAAGGACGACGTCGACAAGTGCCCGGACGAGCCGGAGGACTTCGACGGCTTCCAGGACAACGACGGCTGCCCCGATCCGGACAACGACAACGACGGCATCCTCGACAAGGACGACCGCTGCCCGAACGAGCCCGAGGATCGCGACGGCGATCAGGACGAGGACGGCTGCCCCGAGGGCTCCGACGGAGACCGCGACGGCGACGGCATCCCGGACAAGCTCGACAAGTGCCCGGACGATCCCGAGGACAAGGACGGCTTCCAGGACAAGGACGGCTGCCCCGATCCCGACAACGATCAGGACGGCATCCCCGACAAGCAGGACCTGTGTCCGAACGATCCCGAGGACAAGGACGGCTTCGAGGACAAGGACGGCTGCCCGGATCCGGACAACGACAAGGACCAGATCCCCGACGTCGTCGACAAGTGTCCGAACGAGCCCGAGACGTACAACGGCTACCAGGACGAGGACGGCTGCCCCGACAAGGGCAACGTCATCATCGACGACAAGAACATCGTCATCCTGAAGAAGATCAAGTTCAAGACGGCGTCGGCGGAGATCCTGCCGGAGTCGAACGAGATCCTCGATGCCGTGGCGACGACCGTCATCCACCACCCCGAGTTCACGCTCCTCGAGATCGCCGGCCATGCCGACGAGCGCGCGACCGACGAGTACAACCTGAAGCTCACGCAGGATCGCGTGAACAGCGTCATGGCGGCACTCGTGCAGCGCAAGGTCCCGAAGGACCACCTCCGGAGCAAGGGCTACGGCGAGTTCTGTCCCGAGGATCCCGGCCACAACGAAGAGGCCTGGGAGAAGAACCGCCGCGTCGAGTTCAAGATCGTCAAGACGAACACCGGCCCGACGGGCGTCGAGCTGGGCTGCGCGAACGCAGCCGCGCACGGCGTGAAACCGGATCCTGTGCCCTGAATCGCACCTCGTCATCTCTCGATGACGAGGTGATGTTCAAGCGTTGGTTCGCTTTGCGAGCCAGGTCGTGAGCTGCAGAAGGCGCGGCTCCGAGAGGTGCGACGCGATCAGGAGCGTGGCCATCAGCATCGCGAAGTAGCGGACTGGGCCGAACATCAGGCCGATCATGGCGTGCATGCCGACCGCGGCGACGAGCGCGTACGGGCGCGTGCGGCTCCACGCGAACCAGAGCGGCGCGAACGACTCGAGGACCAGCGTCATGACCTGGAAGAGCGTCCACGCGAAGGGCGGAAGCACGTTCGCGAGGAAGAGCGTCACGGACGTCTGGTACGAGCTGTGGAGATGCGTCCAGAGCACGTACGGCTGATGGAGCCAGTCGCCGCGGGCCTTCGCGATGCCCGACGCGCAGTAGATCACCGGGACGAGCACCTGGAAGAAGCGCACCGAGCCGCTCACGACCTCGTTCGGTAAGAGACGGCTTCGCTTCGCGGCGCTCATGACGCGATCGCCGCGATTCGCGCGGCGCCATGCGTCGATGCCGAACCGCACGCCGCACGGGCTGAGCGCGAGTGCGATCGCGATCACCGGCGTGAGCTTGCTGACGCTGAACGCCGCGAGGCGATCGCTCAGCGCCACCCAAACGCCCGTGGCGGCGAAGACCCACGCCGCCTGCCGCGCGCGATACCCCAGCGAGAGCGCGAGGCCCGACGCGACCATCGTGAGCGCGACACCCCACGCCGCCCAGGCCGGCAGTGACGGCAGATAGAGCGGCTGCCGCGGATCGGCGATGCCCAGATCCGGAACGCGAAAGCCGGTGTCGCCGAGCCATTCGTCGGCGTACGCGATGCGCGCCGACATGAAGCCGAGGATCGCGAGCGGAGCGCAGATGCGGATCAGCTCGAGGCGAAGCACCGGCACCGGCTTCTTCAGCCACGTGAAGAAGCGATCGCCGACGAACATGCGGGAGCCGAGCATCGCGTCGCTCATGGCTCGTTGTCCTTGTCGCTGTCTTTGTCCTTGGCTTTGTCCTTGGACTCGCGCGCCTGATCGCTGTCGTCGTCGCGTGTGCCCTCCGGACCCCGCGGCTCGGGCGCGCCGCCGCAACGCTGGACGCGTCGAGACTTGGGCGTCCAGTACCAGTCGTGCTTCTCGTCGGCGGAGTAGCTCGCGAGCGGCTTCTGCTCGAACGGCGCGACGTGCTCGCCGGGCGCCGGGTAGGGGAGGCGCAGGCTCGAGAAGCGAACGCCGCCGATCTGCGCGCCGCCGCCGGCATTGTGTCGCTTCACGACGTAATCCTCGAGCGGTCGCATGACGTTCCGGTTCTTGCGATAGAACTGGAGCGCGCGCTGGAAGCGGTTCTCCTTGTTGTCGGCGTCGATGCGGAAGTACGGCCGAACGTCGATCTCGATCCACCGATGGTCGCTGCAGGACCAGCCCTCGGCGCGGTAGTCGATGACCTTGGGCGCTGCATTCACGAACAGCGCGGCGACCTGCGAGAAGTAGAGCCACGGCCGCGGCGTGATCTTCCTCGGCCACGTGCTGCCGACGCCGTCGAACCACACCGTCGCGAGATAGAGCCCGGCAACGGCGATCCAGAAGCCGCGAAAGCGCGACGGACCGGAGCCGGGAAGCTCGCGCTTCTTCGCCTTCGCCTTCTTGCGCGGGCGTTCGGGCTCTTCGCTGCCCTCGTCCTCGACCTCGGGCTCGGCCTGCTCCGTCACGGCCATTCTCGTACCCCGAGCGCGTCGTGGACGTCCACCCCGACGTCGGCGCCGTCGTGTTACAGGGGATCGATGCGGACCGTGACACCCACGAGGCGCGCGGCCCTTCGTCGGGGCGTCGCATGGGCGATTGTCGCGAGCGCCACGTGCGGTGGCTGTCGATCGTGCGCCGATGGCGATCGTGGGGCCGCCGAGCAGGCGGCAGACGCGCATGCTGGTGTTGCGGGGCCGACGATGCCGACGGGCATGCTGGTCCCGGCTGCGGTGTCGGCGTCATCGGGATCGGCGACGGCGGCCGAAGCGGGAGCGCACGGCGGCGGCGTGGCGCGTCACATGAAGGCGGGCGCGTGGGTCGAGCTCCAGATCGCGCATCCCGGTGACGCTGACGATCGCCGGGAATTCACGCACTGGAACGACGACTCGTGGTTCGTGTCGCTCGACGCGATGACCGCGCTTCACGAGCCGTTCGCGCGGGCGTTGCCCGGCTTCGATCTCTTCCTGCCGCGGCTGTTCACGCCCGACGCGCTCGTGAGGCTCGCGGACGAGCTCGACACCTACGCGCGCGGTGCGAGCCGAGACCTCGCGACGACCGCGCGCGACCTCGCCACGGTCGCGAGGTCCGCCGCGGCGAAGCGACAGAGTTTGTGGGTGCTCGTCCCCTGACGAGCTCAGAAAATGTAGCGGCCGCCTCGCAGGACCGGGACCTTGTCGATGTCCGCGTCGTGCTCCACCGAGGTGAACGCCAACCAGCTGCGGCACGTCCAGGTCGCTCCGGTCTCGTGTGCGAACGGGTCGCCGAACGAAAGGTGCACGCCGGGGATCTTTTGATCGCTGAAGACGTCGCCGACCGGCTTCGTGAGACCGAGGTTCACGCCGAATGACACGAGCCCCACACGATCGAGGTTGGGCGTGCGCGCGAAGCGATCGAGGACGGCGCGTGCGAGCGACGGATCGCGCGCGCATTCGACGCTCTTCGCTCGACCGCCCGTGATGCGGAGCGTGATGGGCGTCTCGCGGAGCAGGCGATTGAGCGCGCCGTCCGCGTCGCCGAGCGTGCCGTTCGCGACGTACACGCCGTCGAGCGACTCCGGGTTCGTGACGAGCTCACCGCCGGGCAGGTTCACCCGCTTGCCGGACGCGACGATGCAGCCGTAGTCGACCCAGCGACAACGCGGCGCGAGCTGCACGACCAGCTCGGCGTCGCCGGATCGAGCCGTGATGCGGGCATCGGGCTTGAGCCGCACCATCAGCTCGCGCGTCTTCTGCGCGATGCGACGCGGATCCACCGAGAACCCCTCGACCATCGATGCGCGCGCGACGCCGACGATGTGGCCGTGACGGAGCCCGGCGGCCGTCGCCTGCTCGATCATCTGCGTGCGCATCTGCAGCTCGCCCTTGTGGAAGTCCACGATGAGCAGGCTTGCCTGCGCGAGCGCGAACGCCTCGGTGACTCGCGGATGCAACGAGGCGTGCGGGCGCGGGGCGAGCTCCTCGAGCCGCAGGAGGATCGGCTCGCCACGAGCTTCGCGGACTGCCTCTGCAACGATGGCGACGACGTCGTCGTGACCGGCGTCGTGGACGACGAGCACGCGCTCGCCGGGGACGATGCCGAGCGACAGCTCGATCAACCGCTGCGCCGCGACGGCCAAGCCGACGTCTGCGAGGTCGCGAGCGCGGAGCATTCCCCACAAATATAGCCCGGCGATCGTTCCCGCGCCCGCCGGCCCGGGGTTATGCTCGAAGACTTCGGATCATGCGTCTCGTGCCTTCACCGCCCGTCGGCAGGATCGCGTCTGCGTCCGCGATAGCGTCGGCGATAGCGTCCGCGCTTGCCGTGGTGGCGCTCGGCGCGGTCTCGGCCGCGGGGTGTAGCAGCTCGAAGGACGCCGCCGCGCCGCCGCCGGTCGCCGACGCCGGAGCGCCGCTTCCGCCGCGCGTGTGCAAGCCGCCGTTCGCGACGCCGACGTCGACGGCCGCGCAGCCGTGGTTCACCGACGCCACGGCCGACGTCGGTCTCGCCGCGACTGCGGATTTCGCGCCGCTCGGCAGCACGACAATCGCTGCCGATCTCGACGGCGACGGCTTCGTCGATCTCTTCTCGCAGCACGGGTTCTCTTCGCGTGGCAGCCCGACGACCGGGACGCTCGCCGGAAAGCGAACGCGCTTCGTGCTCATGAACCGTCCCGACCCCGCGAACCCGGCGCATCGGATCTTCGTCGACGCCACGAACGACTCCGGCATCCTCGCGACGCGCGACGGCAAGAACGATCACGGCTACGGGCTGGTCGATCTCGGAGACCTCGACGGCAACGGAACCATCGACGCGATCACGTGCTCGCTCGAGCCGCCGCCCGACAAGGACCCGTGCCTCGCGTACTTGAACGACGGCAAGGCGCACTTCACGCTCGCGCCGCCGAGCGCGCTCGACAAGAAGATGTTCTGGGTCCCGAGCGCGGCGCTCTTCGACTACGACCGCGACGGCATCCTCGACTTCTGGCCCGCGACGATCGCGCACTGGCCTTACGACGCGACGCTGCCCAATCAACCGCCGACGCTGTTCCGGGGGCTCGGCGACGGCACGTTCCAGAACGTCTCGAAGGCGGTCGGCCTGCCCACGACGGACGGGCTCCAAGCCGACGGCACCGAATGGCGTCACGTGTTCGGCGTCACGGCCTGCGACATCGACGGTGACGGCGACGACGACATGATCTTCGCGTCGTACGGTCGCGAGGAGAACCAGGTGTGGCGGAACGACGGCGGCAAGTTCACGAACGTCGCCCACGCGCTCGGGCTCGACTACGACGATCGCACGGATTTCACGGATGATCAGTCGTATCGCTGCTACTGCAAGGTCAACCCTGCCGCGTGCCCGCCCGGCGTGCCGCCGCCGACCGTCCCGTCGTTCTGCACCGTGTTCATGGGCAGCTACGGGCGAGGCTGGCAGCCGGGCACGACCGATCAGCCGTACTCACTGGGCGGAAATTACTTCAGCATGACGTGCGGCGACGTCGACGACGACGGCGACATGGACCTCGTGAGCTCGACGATCGTCCACGGTGACGTCGGCAGCTCCGCAGATCCGAGCGAGATCATCGTGAACCCGGGCGGCGGCGGAAAGTTCACGAGGCCGGGCAATGAGAAGACGGGTCTCCTTCGCGTCGAGAAGCCGGGAGACATCTACTGGAACCACGGCGACGACGTCGCCGTGCTGGTGGACGTCGATCTCGACGGTCGCAAGGACATCTTCATGACGACGACGGGCGCTTACGAGGCGACCGATCGCGCGCATCTCTGGCATCAGAGGAGCGACGGCACGTTCGAGGAGATCGGTCTCACGTCGGGCATCGTGCCGGCGAGCCTGAAGCCGAACCTCCAGGGCCCCGCCTTCGTCGACATCGACGGCGACGGCGATCTCGACCTGGTCATCGGAGACACCGGCGACGCCAACCTGCGCGTGTATCGAAACCAGATCGGCCAGGCGCAGAACCTCGTGCGCGTGCGGCTCGTGGGTATGGGACCGGGCGGAGCGAACACGTCGGCGATCGGCGCGACCGTGCGCGTCACCGCGGGCGGACGTACGCAGACGCAATACGTGAACGGCGGGTATGGCCACAGCAACGTGCAGGCGGATCTCGTCCTCACGTTCGGCCTCGGAGCGGCATGCGACGTCGACAGCATCGAGGTGCGGTGGCCCAACGCCGGCGCGACGACCTCGCGCGTCGAGCACGTGCTCGCGAACTACACCGTCGAGCTCCACGAGAGCGACGGCGGCGCGACGCCGATCTACGCCGCGCTGCGGTGAGGCGTCAGCCGGGCGCGGCGGGCGCGGCGGGCGCGGCGGGCGCGGCGCGCGTGGCGGGCGTCGGTTCGAGGAGCGCGGCGCCGAGGACGCCCGCGCTGTCGCCGAGCTCGTTCTTCACGATGCGCGTGCGGAGCTCGTCGTTGAAGACCCAGCGCGCGACCGCTCGAAGCCCCTCGTCGTAGAGCAGCGCGAGGTTCGAGACGCCGCCGCCCATCACGATGACGTCGGGATCGAGCACGTTGATCACGACGGAGAGCGCGCGGCCGAAGATCTCGATGCGCTCGGCGAGCAAGCCGGTCGCGATCGGGTCGCCCTCCTTCGCGAGCTCGGCGATCGCGGCGAGCCGCGTCGTGGTCGAGGTCGTTGTCGTTGCGCCGCTGCGCGCCGCGTAGTCGCGCTCGATCGAGGGCCCCGAGAGATACGTCTCGATGCATCCGCGACGGCCGCAGTAGCACGGAGGTCCCGTCACGGGCTCGAGCGAGACGTGTCCCCATTCGCCGGCGATTCCCTGCGCGCCGTCCCAGGCATGCATGTGGGCCGCGCCGGTAGCGGCCGCCTCGTCGCGGAGCACGACACCGCCGCCCACGCCCGTGCCCATGATGACGCCGAACGCGACGCGCGCGCCACGCGCTGCTCCCCACACTGCCTCCGCGAGCGCGAAGCAGTTCGCGTCGTTCGCGAAGGCGACGTCGCTGCGGCCGAGCGCCTTCGCGAGATCGTCACGGAACGGCCGGCCGTTCAGGCACGTGGTGTTCGAGTTCTTTACCAGCGGGACGTCCGACGTGCTCCCGTCGGGCCGTCGCATCGTCATCGAGCCGGGCATGCCGACGCCGATGCCGACCGAGGTGCTCGTCACGTCGGTGATGCCGGCCTCTCGAGCGACGTCTGCGACGAGCGCGCGCGTCTGCTCGACGATGTGCTCGTAGCCGAGGTCCCGCGCGGTGGGGATGCGCCGGCGCGCGAGTACATCGGGATCGGCGCCGCCGAGGCGAACGACGACGGCCTCGGTCTTCGTGCCCCCGAGATCGACACCGATGCGGAGAGAAGCTGCCACGATCGCGAGTCTAGGCGCTCGAGCGTCCGCTCTAGGCGTCGATCTCCTCGGTGACGCCGCCCTTCTTCAGATTCCCGCCCGCTGCGGCGAGCAGGTACGCCTCGATGAACGGATCGAGATCGCCGTCGAGCACGCCGTCGACGTTGCCGACCTCGTAGCCGGTGCGGAGATCCTTCACGAGACGATACGGCGCGAGGACGTAGCTTCGGATCTGGTTGCCCCAGCCGATCTGCGTCTTGGTCGCCTGGTAGGCGGCCGCCGCGTCTTCACGCTTCTGCATCTCCATTTCGTACAGCTTCGCCTTCACCATCTTGAGGGCGGTGCGGCGGTTCTGGAGCTGCGAGCGCTCGGCGCGACACACGACGACGATGCCGGACGGGATG
>FTCS01001045.1_pt1 | contig 18724 bp, 20 predicted proteins | sample 1639391 | NCBI WGS metagenome assembly FTCS01 (sample SAMEA3914864, study PRJEB12502) | metagenome | biome: forest; material: soil | place: USA | collected 2012-03-12 | depth 0.3 m | reverse complement strand
GTAGAGCGCGTCGTCGTGGACCTCCTTGTCCACGGCGTTCTCCGCGAGCACGGTGAGGATCGGGATCGCCTCTTTCTGGCGATTCAAATGCCGATACGACTCGGCGAGCCCGAGGCGAACGCTCGGACCGATCGCCGCGTCCTCGCGGTACTTGATCGACTCCTCGAACGCGGACGCAGCCTCCTGCCAGCGCTGGACACGCACCTTGTCCATGCCCTGCTGATAGAGCTGCGCGGCGAGCTCGTTCTTCGCGCGCTCGACGGCGTCGCCGAACATCGCAGCCTCCGCCTTGCTGAGCGGCTGGCCCTTCATCTGCTCCCACTGCGCGACGAGGTCCGTGCGCTTGCCCTGCCGCACGAGCTCGTAGAACTTCCCGGCGCGCTCGTCGGCCGTCTGCCGCGCCGTCTCGCGCTCGCTCGCGCGGTTCAGCTCGTCCTTCATGCGCGCGATGTCCTTCACGCGCTGCTCGCCCTCACCCTTGAGCTGGTCGATGCGAGCGTCCATCGCGAGCTTGAGCGCCGCGAACACGACCAGCACGAACACGACGTACGACGTCGCGCTGCTCCACGTGATGCGGCGTTCATAGGTCTGCTGACGCTTCGCGATCGAGCGGATGTCGGCGCTCAGCGCGTTCGTCAGGTTGTTCGTCTTGATGACGAGCCCGCGCGATTCGATGATCTCTCGCTTGATCTCGCGGAGCTCTTCGTCGACCTCGTGGACCATCGCCGCGCAGCTCTACCACGGCCCGCGCAGGCGCCGAAACGCTGCGTGAAAAGGCCCTTTTGACGCTTGCCTTGCAGGCCCGCGCGCGCCCGTGGTAACTCCCGCCGCGCAATGGCCAGCACGACCGACATCCGCAAGGGGCTCAAAATTCAGATCGACGGCGTGCCGTTCCACATCGTGGAGCACCAGTTCGTCAAGCCGGGGAAAGGTCAGTCCTTCACGCGCTGCAGCGTCCGCAATCTCACGAACGGCAAGGTCGTCGAGAAGACGTGGAAGTCGGGCGAGTCCGTCGAGCTGGCCGACGTCGAAGACCGCAAGATGACGTACTCGTGGGAAGAGGGCGACAGCTACGTGTTCATGGACACGAACACCGGCGACCAGCTCTATGTCCCCAAGGACAAGGTCGGCGACGAGCAGCGCTTCCTCGCCGAGGGCCTGCAGTGCAACGTCACGCTCTACAACGGCAATGCCATCGGCGTGGACCTCCCGCCGAACGTCATCATGCAGGTCGTGGCCAGCGAGCCGGGCATCAAGGGCGACACCGCGAGCGGCGCGAGCAAGCCGGCCACCCTCATCACGGGCGCGACGATCAACGTCCCCCTCTTCATCAAAGAGGGCGAGTGGATCAAGATCGACACGTCGAGCGGCCAGTACCTCGAGCGCGTGAACAAGTAGTCGAGGTCTGATACGACCGCGCGACGGAGGTTCCACTCATGTCCCACGCGGTGAATTGGTTCTCGATCCAGGGCCCGAACGGGCACGCGCTCCATCAGTTCTACAAGCAGGTGTTCGGCTGGGCGATGAAGCCGCAGCCGGGGCCGGGCGACATGATGATGGTCTCGCCGGAGAAGGGCGGCATCCCTGGCGGCATCGGTGCGTCGTCGAATCACCAGCCCAGCGTCGCGGTCTACGTGAGCGTCGGCGACATCGACGCCATGTTCGGAAAGATCCAGCGCAGCGGCGGCCGCATGGCGATGCCGAAGACCGAGCTGCCCGACGGCATGGGCTCCATCGCCGGCTTCACCGACCCGGCGGGAAACTGGATCGGGCTCTGGATGCCTCCCGCCGCAGCTGCCGCGCCGAAGCGCGCCGCCGCGAAGCGCGCAGCGGCCCCGAAGAAGGCGAAAGCGAAGGCCGGAGCGAAGAAGGCGAGCGCCGCGAAGCCCGCCGCGAAGAAGGCGCCGACCAAGAAGAAGTAGCGCTCCAGCGAGCGCCACGATCGAATCGTTCACGTGGCTCCTGTGCGAGCCGAGCAACCTCGCGGCGATCCAGCGCGCGACCGAGGCCATTCGCCTTTAGGCCGCAATCACCGCGAGAACCGGGCCGACCGGCAGGCTGACCTCTCTGGCCCGCGCCGTGCAAAACCGAGCTTCCGAAGGCTCCACGCAGCTGCCTGCGCTCGGCTTCTCCGTCCCGTCCACCAACTCCGCCAATCCCTGGGCCGGGGGGGCCGCCAGCGCGGGCGGTGCGTGGAGCCTTCGAATCTCTCTCGATCGCCCGCGAAAGGCCTTGATAAGGCCCCACGCCGCTGTAGGTTCGCCACATCCAACTCTACGGCAACACCACGGGGCTCTCGCCCTCCGCAACGAAGACGCTCGAGCGCATCTACCGCCGGCGCGTCCCCGCCACGGACATCGCTACGCCCGAGCTGACCCGCTCGCTCGTGGAGGCCAGCGTCGAGACCGGACGCCAGGTCGGCGTGCTCGTCCATCGCTCCGGGCAGGTCGACTACGTGATCGTCGGAGACGCCGGCAAGCTGATGCTGCCGGACATCGGTCGCCTTCGCGCCGCCGAGGGACGCTTCCGCGGCCTCCGTCTCGTCCACACCCACGTGCGTGGCGAGTCGCTGACGCGTGACGACCTCGTCGACCTCGTTCGCCTGCGGCTCGATCTCGTCTGCGCGCTCCAGATCAGCCCGCGCGGCGAGGTGCGATCGCTGCACTATGCATACAACATCCCGGCCGAGCCGGGAGAGGTGCCGTATCGCGAGGTCGGACCGCTGCCGCCCGGGCAGGTCGACGTCGACGTCGGCGCGCTCATGTCCGGCCTCGAGGCCGAGTTCGCGCGCAAGACGCGCACGCGCGACGTCCAGGCGAAGGACGGCCGCGCCATCCTGCTCCACGTCGGCGACAAGTCGGAGCGCAACGCCCTCCATCTCGCGCAAGAGGGCATCCGCGAGCTCCGCGAGCTCGCCTACACGGCCGGCGTCGAGGTCGTCGACACCATCGTTCAGGTCCGCGAGCGCATCGATCCCAAGCACGTGCTCGGCAAAGGCAAGCTCGACGACGTCATCGTGCGCGCCATGCAGCTCGACGCGCAGGTGCTCATCTTCGATCGCGATCTCACGCCTGTGCAGTCCTCCTCCATCGCGAAGGAGAGCGACCTCAAGGTCATCGATCGCACGCAGCTCATTCTCGACATCTTCGCGCAGCGCGCCGAGAGCACCGACGGCAAGCTGCAGGTCGAGCTCGCGCAGCTGAAATACAACATGCCGCGGCTCGGCCTGAAGGACGACTCGCTCTCGCGCCTCACCGGCGGCATCGGCGGACGCGGTCCCGGCGAAACCAAGCTCGAGATCGGACGCCGCCGCGCGAAGGAGCGCGTCAGCCATCTCGAAGCGCAGCTCAAGAAGCTCGTTCGCCAGCGCGAGCAGCGACGCGCCAAGCGCGCGCGCACCGGCGTGCCCACGATCGCCGTCGTCGGCTACACCAACGCGGGCAAGAGCACGCTCCTCAACACGCTCACCGGCTCGGACGTCCTCGTCGAGGACAAGCTGTTCGCCACGCTCGATACGCGCTCGCGCCATCTCAAGGTGGGCTGGGCGGGCTACGGCGATCGCGAGGTCGTCATCACCGACACCGTGGGCTTCATCCGCAGCCTGCCGAAGGATCTCTTCGCCGCCTTCCGCGCCACGTTCGAGGAAGCCGCGGACGCCGATCTCCTCCTGCACGTCGTCGACGCCGGTGACGACGCGAAGGACGAGCACATGGACACGACGGAGAAGGTCCTCGCCGAGCTCGAGCTCGACGAGATCCCGCGCGTCCTGGTCTTCAACAAGTCCGACACGCTCGCGCCGTTCGCGCGGAAGCTGCTCCAGAAGAAGCATCCCGACTCGGTCGTCCTCTCGGCCATGGATCGCGAGACGACGCGACCGCTGCTCGTACGGCTCGCACGCGAGCTGGCCGAGCGCTGGGAGCAGAGCGGAAAGATGCCGGAGGCGCCGCGCACCGAGCCGCTCTTGCCCGACGACGACGACCATCTCGAAGGCAGCGCCGATCAGGGCGCGACGCTCGAAGATCTCCTGCGCATCACCGGCCGCCGCGTGAAGCGCACCGGTCCGGCGCCTCGACCTCGCCGTGAACCAGCCTGAAACGCCTCCGGAAGTAATCTTCCAAGGCGGCCTCTCCTGGGCGCGCGCCCGCACGCCGCGCGTGCTGTCGCGGATCGGCAAGGCGCTCTTCGCGCTCGCAGCGCTCAACGCGTTGGCGCTCGTGCTGCCTAGTGCTCCGTGGCTCGTCGGCGGCTCGCTGATCGGCGCGGTCGGCTGGCTGCTCTTTCCGATCAGCTACGTGCTGTCACTGACGCACACGTCGTTCGCGGGGGCGCTGACCGCCAGCGCGAACGAGCTCGTCGTGAGCAGCAAGAGCGGACAGCGTGTCATCCCGGGCGCCGAGATCGCGGGCGCGCTCGTCGTCGATCGCGAGGTCGCGGGCGGGATGGTGCCGACCGTCGAGATCCAGCTGAAGAACGGCGACCGCCTCACGGCGCGCATGGGCGATCCGCAAGCGCCCCGCGCCGTCGTGCGTGCGCTCGGCTTCGGGCCCGGTGGAAAGCGCGTGCGAACGTCCGTCGCCAAGCCGACGCGCAGGCTGCTTCATCCGCTGCTCGGGTTTGCCTGCTACACGGCCGCGCTCACCGTGCTCATGCTGTTCGCATCGGCGTTCCGGGACAGTCGTGCGTTCGAGATGGCGATGGCAGGGTACCCGCCGCTGACGCTGCTCCTGTACACGCTCTTGCAGCGGTACGTCCGTGCGCCCGACGTCACGGTGGGAGACGACGGCATCCTGGTGAAGGGCGCCGGCGCTCCGCGGTTCATCGCGCGTCGTGACATCGCCTTCGCGGGAACGGGACCCACCGGCGTGCTCGCGATCGAAGAGCGAACGGGTCGCCGTACGCCGATCGTCGGCGTCCTCTACGACAAGCCGCGCGTCGCCGCACTCTCTCGCGTCATCGCCGAGCGCTACGGCCCCAGCGCCGCGAGCGCCGATCGGCACGTGCATTACGAGCGCGGTGGCCGACCGCTCGCCGAGTGGCGCGATCATCTCGCGCGCGCGCTCCACGACACGAACTATCGCGAGAACGCGGCGTCGGCCGACGAGGCCGCCTCGGTGCTGTACAGCGCGTTCGCCACGCCCGAGCAACGTGTCGGCGCAGCGCTCGCGCTACGCGTCGCGGGTCAACCGCGCGAGCGCATCCGCGTCGCCGCAGACGGCGCCGCCGACGACCGCGTGCGCGAAGCGCTCGAGGCCGTCGCCGACGCCGAAGACGACGCGGTCATCGAAAAGGCGCTGAAGCGCCTGCAGACCTAACGAGCAATCAGCAGAGCGCGCCCTTCGGGATGCACGCCATGTGACCCCAGCACGCCGAGCACGTGTGGCCGGACGGGCAGCCCGTCGTCGTGCAGTCGGCCGGCGGCGGGGGCGGGGGCGGCGTCACGTCCTTCTCGCACTTGCCCGGGAGGTCCGGGTGGATGCCGGTGTGATCGCAGGAGTAGCCGGTCGGGCACTGATGCGGATGCGCAACGAAGCCGCCGCAGGTGATGTCCTCGGGCTGGAGCAGCTCGCACTTCTTGGTGCCGGCGTTGCACTGCGCGACGCGCGTGTCGTTGACGACGAAGAGCGGGCAGAGCTGGTTGTGGACCTTGCACTCCGTCGCGTTCGCGTACGCCGTGGCCTTCGTCTTGTTGACGGCGACCTTCCAGCCGTTCGCGCAGCAGCCGCCCTTCGAGACCGCCTCGCAGTCGTTGTCCGTCGTGCACGAGTTGTAGCTCGACATGCGGAGCTCGGCGTCTTGCGACTGCGCGGCGCTGTCGTCCGCGGCGGGCTCGTCGGTGGGAGCGGCGCAAGCAGCGACGGAGAGAGAGCCGACGACGGTGAGAGCAAGGAACGAAAAAGCGGTCTTGAGGGACATGGGAAAGCCTCCGGAAGGAACCTCGCTGACGCGCCAATCACGCCCGCGGGTGACCGCTCTCTGACTCGCGCAGGGTGTGTGCGCAAGTACTACTTTTATCCACATGATAAAGACGTGTGAATCCCACGTGTTGCAGAACGCAACGGACGCTCGCGGGGCGATCCGCCCCGCGATTCTTCTGCCTTCGGCGCCTGCGCGGATCCGCGCTAACACCGGCGCATGAGCGGCCCTCGTCCCGTCAAAGCGCCTCGTGGTCCCGAGCTGTCGTGCAAAGGCTGGGTGCAGGAGGCTGCGCTCCGCATGCTCCACAACAACCTCGACGCCGAGGTCGCGGAGCGCCCCGACGATCTCGTCGTCTACGGCGGCACCGGCAAGGCCGCGCGTACGTGGGACGCGTTCGACGTCATCGCGCGCGAGCTCCGCTCTCTCGAGAACGACGAGACGCTCCTCGTGCAGTCCGGCAAGGCGGTCGGCCGCTTCCGCACGCACCCCGACGCGCCGCGCGTGCTCATCGCGAACTCGAACCTCGTCGGCAAGTGGGCCACGTGGGATCACTTCCGCAAGCTCGAGGCCGCGGGTCTCATCATGTTCGGTCAGATGACGGCCGGCTCGTGGATCTACATCGGCACGCAGGGCATCTTGCAGGGCACGTACGAGACGTTCGTCGCCGCGCGCAAGGCGTACGCCGAGCGCACGAAGAAGAACGGCCACGCGTGGGTCCTCACGGCGGGGCTCGGCGGCATGGGCGGCGCGCAGCCGCTCGCCGCGACCATGGCCGGTATCTCGTGCCTCGCCGTCGAGGTCGATCCGTCGCGCATCCAGAAGCGTCTCGACACGCGCTACGTCGACGAGCGCATCGACGATCTCGACAAGGCCCTCGCTCGCATCGAGCGCGCCAAGAAGGAAGACAAGCCGGTGAGCATCGGCCTCTGCGGAAATGCCGCCGAGGTCTTCCCCGAGCTCGTGAAGCGCGGCATCACTCCCGATCTCGTGACCGAGCAGACGGCGGCGCACGATCCGCTCGTCGGCTACATCCCGATGGGCTTCTCGCTCGAAGAGGCCGCCGATCTCCGCAAGGAGGATCCCGAGGCCTACGTCGAGAAGGCGAAGGCGAGCATGGCCGAAGAGGTCGACGCCATGCTGGCCATGAAGAAGAAGGGCGCCGAGGTCTTCGACTACGGGAACAACATCCGCGCCTGCGCCGTCGAGGCGGGCTGCACGCGCGCGTTCGACATCCCGGGCTTCGTGCCGGAGTACATCCGCCCGCAGTTCTGCGTCGGGCGCGGTCCGTTCCGCTGGGTGGCGCTCTCCGGAGATCCCGAGGACATCGCCGTCACCGATCAAGCGGTGCTCGACGCCGTGCCGAACGATCCCGACCTGCGCCGCTGGATCGAGCTCGCCAAGGAGCGCGTGAAGTTCCAGGGCCTGCCGGCGCGCATCTGCTGGCTCGGCTACGGCGATCGCGCGAAGGTCGGCCTCGCCTTCAACGAGCTCGTTCGCACCGGCAAGGTGAAGGCGCCGATCGTCATCGGGCGCGATCACCTCGACTGCGGCTCGGTCGCTTCCCCGAACCGCGAGACCGAGGCCATGAAGGACGGCAGCGACGCCATCGCCGACTGGGCGATCCTCAATGCGCTCGTCAACACGGCGTGCGGCGCGAGCTGGGTCAGCTTCCACCATGGCGGCGGCGTCGGCATGGGCATGAGCCTCCACGCCGGCATGGTGGTGGTCGCGGACGGAACGCCCGAGGCCGCGAAGCGCCTCGAGCGCGTCCTCACGAGCGATCCCGGCATGGGCGTCATTCGTCATGCGGATGCCGGCTACGACGACGCGATCGCGTGCGCCGCGACGAAGGGCGTGCACATCCCGCACCGCGTGTGATGATGAAGCCTCGATGAAATTCACACGGGTCACGGTCGCCCTCGGCATCGTCGGCGTCCTCGCCGGCGCCTGCGCGGATCAATCGGTCACGCCGACGCCGCCACCCGGTCCGGGCGTCGATGCCGGCGACGGAACGGACGGTGAGCCCGCGGCGACCGTCGACGGCGGCACGCAGCGACCCGGGCTCATCCGCGTCGCGCAGCTCAACGTGCGCCGCTTCTTCAACACCGTCTGCGACAGCGGGAAGTGCGCGAGCGGCGACTTCGAGGATCTGCCGACCCAGGCGGAGTTCGACGCCAAGACCGACGCGCTCGCGAAGGGCATCGCGCTCATCGATCCCGACATCATCTCGCTCGAGGAGATCGAGACGCAGGGCTGCCTCGATGCCCTCAACGCCAAGCTCGCGACGATGGGGAAGGGGTTCCCCGTGGCGCATCTCGGCGAGACGGGCTCCGCGGGCAGCGTCGACGTGGCCGTCCTCGCGCGCGGCGCGCTCACCGAGATCAAGACGCATCGCGACGTGCCGCTCACCGAAGCCGACGGCACCATGACCACGTTCACGCGCGAATTCCTCGAGGTGCGCATGACGTTCGGCGCTCTTCAGGTCGTCATGTTCGCCGCGCATTTCCGGTCGCAGGTCATGGATGATCCCGCGCGCCGGCTCGCGGAGGCCAAGGGGGCGCAGGCGATCGTCGCGAAGACGTCGACCGACCTCCCCGACGCGCTCGTCATCCTCGGTGGCGATCTCAACGACAAGCCCGGCTCCGACCCGATCAACGCGATGGAGGCCGGCGGCGCGCTCCTCCGCGTTGCGAGCGACATCCCGGTCGACGACCAGGCCACGTACATCTTCAACGGGACGAAGAGCGCGCTCGACCACATCTTCGTCGGAGCGCCCCAGAAGAGCCGCTACGTCGCGAAGAGCGCGCTCGTGTACCGCGACGATCCGAAGGGCGGATTCGCGAGCAGCGATCACGCGTCGCTCGCCGCCGAGTTCTCGATTCAGTGACCCTTCACCGTCGCGCGAGACGTGTCACGTGAGAGGCACGGGGTAGGACGAGAGCCCGACGCGTCGCCCGTCGGGATCGCGCACGTAGAGCGAGAACTCGGTGCTCGCTTCGACGGCAACGCCGGCGCTCGTGAGGCGATCGATGCATGCTGCACGCGTCTCGGGCGCGACCGCGAACGCGACCAGCTCCTTCGAGCCCGCGGGGATGCCGGGCTCTCCGTCGTCGCGGCGCTCGAGCATCACGATCGTGCCGCCGGCGTCGAGCCAGATGCTGCGACCGGCGTCATCACGCCGGATCACCGCCAGGCCCAGCGCCTCCACGTAGAAACGCTCGAGTCGGGCGAGGTCAGCGGTGCGCAACGCGAGGTGATGGACGCGCATGGCCCGAACGTACGCGCTCCGTGCCGCGGCCGAGTGTGCTAATCGAGGCCGATGCGTCAGGTCGTCGTAGCTACGCACGGGCACTGCTTCGATGGGATGTGCTCCGCGGTGATGTTCACGCGGCTGCTGCGGCATCTGCACCCCGGCGAGGAGCTCGCGTTCACGTACCGCGCCCAGGGCTACGGCCCCGGTCAGAACGGCGTCGACCCCACCATCTTCACGGGCGACGAGAACGCCGTGCTCGACTTCCGCTTCTCGACGGCACCGAAGCTCACCTGGTACTTCGACCATCACGTGAGCGCGTTCCCGTCGAACGAGGACCGCCAGACGTACGAGGAGCGTGCGCAGGACAGCGCCGCACGCACGATGTTCCACGACGGCACGTACGGCTCGTGCACGAAGCTCATCGCGGACATCGGCAAGGCGCGCTTCGGCCTCGACGTCTCGAACGAGGCCGAGCTGATCCGGTGGGCCGACATGATCGACACCGCCGGCTTCCCGAGCGCCGAGATGGCGGTCGCGCGCTCGGAGCCCGTGCTGCACCTCATGACGGTCGTCGAGCACCAGGGCGGTGACGCGTTTCTCCAGGCCATGGTGCCGCGGCTGCTCGAGGAGCCGCTCGAGACCATCGCGCGCGGCAAGGACATCGACGAGGCGTTCGCGCCGCTCGCCGCTCAGCACGAGGCCTACGTCGATCTCGTCAAGCAGCATGCGATCGTGAAGGGTGACGTCGTCATCGTCGATCTCAGCTCGGTCGTCATCGACGTCGCGGCGAAGTTCGTGACGTACTCGCTCTGGCCGGACAGCGCGTATTCCGTCGTCCTGAGCTGCTCGCCGTCGAAGTGCAAGATCTCGATCGGTTACAACCCGTGGTCGCCGGTCCCGCGTCGGCACAACATCGCAGCCATCTGCGAGCGTCATGGCGGCGGCGGGCATCCCGTCGTCGGCGCCATCTCGCTGCCCGCCGATCAGAAGGAGCGCGCGCGCCAGCTCACGAACGAGCTCGCCGAGGAGCTCTCGGCCTGATCCTCCTCGGCCACCGCGGGGGGCGAGGGCCGGAGTGGCCGGGCGAGAACACGCTCGAGGCGTTCGCGCAGGCCCTCCGCGAGGGCGCCGACGGCGTCGAGCTCGACGTGCGTCTCACCGCGGACGGAGTGCCGGTGGTGTTCCACGACACGACGCTCACGCGCGCGACCGGCGGCGCGGACGATCGCGCGGTCCACAAGGTGGCGCACGCGGATCTGCCGCTCTTGCGTGGCGGCGAGCGCATTCCGAGGCTCGACGAAGCGCTCGAGGCGATGCGCGATCGGCTCGTGAACGTCGAGCTGAAGGCCGATGTCGCTCCCACGGCGCGCCTCGGCGAAGTGGCGCAGCGCCTGCGCCTCGTTCGCGCCACCGCCGTCGTCGTGAAGCGAGCGGCGCGCGTCGAGACGGTGTTCTCGTCGTTCGATCCGCTCATCGTCGTCGCGCTCGCCGCCGCGCTGCCACGTGTTCCGCGCGCCATCCTCGTCGGGACGACCACGCCGCGCGTCGCCACGGCGCTGCCCCTCGCGATGCGACCGGCGGTCGTCGCTGCGCATCTCGACGACGCGCTGCTCACGCGCGCGCGCATCGAGCGACTGCTGCGCGCCGGCCTGCGCGTCGTGGCGTGGACCGTGAACGACCCTGCGCGTGCCGATGCGCTCGCCGAGCTCGGCGTCGCGTGGGTCATCACCGATGCGCCGGGCGCTATTTCTCGTCGTCGCACGTGACGCGCTCGACCTGCAGGCCGGGCGGCGGTGATTGCTCGAAGAGGCCTTCGGTGATCGGCGGGTTCCAGGCGACGTCCTCGTAGCGGAAGAGGACGTCCTCGTCCTTGCCCGGCACCTCGACGTGGATGCGGCGCGCGAGCTCGGCCTGGCAGACGGGGCCGCTCACCGGGATCGGCGGATCGATGCCGTCCGGATCGACCTGCGGCTTCGACATCGCGGCGGGGCGATGGTCGTCGAGCTGCGCGTGATAGAGCACGTAGCCTTCCTGCCGGACCTGGACGTCGACGAGGCGCATGCGCTGGTGATCCCACGGGAGCCCGAAATCGGCGGGATGCGGCGCGATGTGGATCTCCTCCTGCGCGTTGCGCGAGCTCGCGATGGTCACCACGTAGTAGCCGCTCTTGTCCCACGCGATCGTGGCGGCCTTCGGCTCATGGACCAGCACCGGCGCCTCGCCGCGAAGGAGCGACGCGAGGACGTGACCCGGCATCGGCACGGTCGTGAGGCGCGCGATGTTGCAGGCGCTCGCGGGGCCGAAGAAGAATCGCTTCTCGCGGAGGTCGGTGAGAGAGAACTTCGACGAGTCGCTGGCGAGAGTGGCGACGATGCCGCTGTTCATCGGACCGACGACATCCATGCGGAGCCGCGCAGGCCACAGCGCGAAGACGAGCAGGTCGCCGCGGACGCGACCGCCCTTGCCGAAGTGGTCGATCTTCGCGGTCGCGTGGATCCCGAGGCCGCAGTCCTGGCTCGCATGGAGTCGCTGGAGAGCGGCGCGCGCATCCGGCACCTGCGAAGCCGGTGGAGGTGTCCCGCAGCCGCCGAGCATCGAGGCGAGGGACGCGAACGACGCGAACACGATGGCACCGGCGCGGTTCATGGCTCCCGTCTAACACACTCCGGCGTGTCCGAATTCCGGACACTCTCGGCGCGGTTAGTGTCAACAGATCGTTACATGCTCTGCGCGGAAGGCGCGGAAAACCGCGCAATTCGCGTTGGCAGAGAGGTTGCTCAGGGCCGCGCCATGAAGAAGTACCAGGGGATGGGGACGCGCGGGCTCGAGACGGGACCGTGCGCCAGCGGCAGTGCGACCCAGGGCGGCGGAATGTTCGCGACGCAGGGCGGGGGAATGTTCTGAAACCGAGACGCAGCTAGCTTTCGCGACCTTGCGCGACCGCCGATGAAGCGGCGGCCGCGAGGACGATCGAGATTGCCTCGCACGTCGGCGCCGGAACGCCGAGCGCTGCGAGCGATGTGACATCGGCCCAGACGATCTCGGCGGCGTCGGACCCGGCGCGCGCGTCGTCGGCCGCGCCGAGGAGCCGGGTCGCGAACACCGCGATCACGTAGCGCGGCGTCGATGCGCTCGCCGCCACCTCGACGGTGGTGACGTGCTGGGTGGCGATCACCTCGAGCGAGGTCTCCTCGCGCACCTCGCGCGCGGCAGCCGCCGGAAGGGTCTCACCGCTCTCGACGCGTCCGCCGGGCAGCGTGAGCACGCCCTCGAGGGGCGGCCGTCCGCGACGGACGAGCAGCACGCGCCCGTCCTCGCGCACGACGACCGCGGAAACCGCGTTCGCGTTCTTCAGGTGACCTTCACCGGCCCGTGATCGTCGCAGTGATTTCCGTGCGCGTGATGGAGATGACCGTCGACCACGTAGTCCGTGTGATCGCCGTGCGCGATCGCGTCGTGCCCGCACGCGGGGCCATGAACATGAGCCTTGTCGTGCCCGCCGCATCCAGCGTGCTGCGGAGTGCACGCCGCCGGGTTCTTCCCACCGACCGCGAGCGTGTGCTCGTCGACGTGATCGCCGTGAGCGTGATGGAGGTGCCCGTCGTGGAGGAAGTCCTGGTGCCCGTCGTGCTCGACCTTCTTGTGGCCGCAATCGGCGCCGTGCTGATGGTCGTGGCCTTCGTGGATCTTGTGGTTCGACATGGTCCTTCTCCTTTCGGGCGGCCCCCCGCACGCGCGAGTCGATGCGCCGCTCAGTCGTCGTGTTTGTGCTCGTGGACGTGGCCCTCGGCAGCATGCTCGATGGCGCTCTGGATGAGATCGCTGACGTGCGTGTCAGCAAGCGAATAGAAGATGTGCTTCCCGGCACGCCGGCGCGCCACAATTCGTTCGGCTCGCAAGAGACGAAGTTGCTGCGACACCGTCGAGAGGCCGACACCCGCGGCGTCGGCGAGCTCGGTGACGCACCACTCTCCGTCGCAGAGGCGGTAGAGGAGCTTGAGCCGCGACAGGTCACCCGCGGCGCGGAAGATCGCCGCCGCACGATCGAGCTGGTCATCGCTCACGGTCGTCTGACGCGCGCGTCGAGCGTGCTCTTCCGGTCCGCACTGACCTTCGGCGCGACCCTCGGCGACGGGCTTGGGTGTCGCGCCGGCGCTGGATGCGGCTGCGCTCGGCGTGCCGTTCGCTTTGGAAGAGGAGGGGAGACGAGTCATCACTTCACCAATCGATGAATTGTTATAGTGTACGCGCAGCCGGAATCAAGGATCTCCGGCGAGGCTGACGAAAGCAGAAATTCACGAGAAAACCGGGAAATCAACGAGGCTCTTCCATTAACGCCCCCGCGGCCGTCTTCCGCAAGCGGTAGCCTCCGCCCACATGTCTCCGGATCTGGTGCGAGCGCTCGAGCCGGCCTGGCAGGAGGTCATCGACGCCGTGCTCGCGCGTCGCCGAGCCCCTTCGACGCGGGAGGTGTCGCTCCTCGCGCCGAAGCTCGTCGAGCTCTCGCACGCGTACAACACGGGCCTTGCCGGCGACCGCGTGAAGGTGCCGCTCGACGCACGCATCGCATTCTCCTTTGCGCGCGACGTTCCGAAGGGCGCTGGAGCCATCCGTGAGCTCGTCGACGCCGGCGTCCTCTCCGCACGCCGCGACCGGCCGCTCCGCATCGTCGATCTCGGAGCCGGCCTCGGCGCGATGACGTGGGGGATCGTCCGCGCGCTGTCGACGCAGGCGGCGCCGCTCTCCGTCGAGGCGCTCCTCCTCGACGACGACGCAGAGGCCCTCGGCGCCGCCGAGGCGATCGCGCGCGAGGCCGCCGCGCGGCCCGGCTCCCACGCGCCCGCCTTCACGCTTCGCACGCGGACCGAGCGTCTCTCGGCGGGGATGAAGCTGCCGGAGGCGGACCTCGTCGTCCTCGGGCAGGTCCTGAGCGAGCTCGACATCGCGATGGAGCCAGGTGAGCGCATCGCGAAGCACGCGGCGCTCGTCGCCGATCTCCTCGATCGCGTCGTCGCACCGGACGGCGCGCTCGTCATCGTCGAGCCGGCGCTGCGCGGTCGAACGCGCCATCTCCATGCCGTTCGCGATCTCCTCGTCGAGCGCGGCACCACGGTGTTCGCGCCGTGTCTCCACGCGTCGCGCTGCCCGGTGCTGCTCACGGAAGGCGACTGGTGCCACGAGGATCTTCCGATCGATCTGCCGCCGTGGCTCGTGCCGCTGGCGCGCGCGGCGAGCCTGCGTTTCCAGCGGCTCACGTTCACGCATCTCGTCCTGCGCAAGGACGGCCAGCGCCTCGTCGATCAGCTCGACCACGCTTCGGGCGCGCCGCGCGTGCACTTGCGCGTCATCTCCGAGCTGATGCGAACGAAGGGCAAGGCCGAGGTCTTCGCGTGCACGGCGAGCGGCGAACGACTCCGACTACGGCGCCTCGACCGCGACTCTGCGGACGAAGGGCCGGGGGCCGCCGCCACCGCCGCCTGGGCCGGCCTCGGTCGAGGTGACGTCGTCACCGTTCGATCTGCGGAAGACGCGCCGGCGAGCGACGCCGCCATCGACGAACGCGGGCGCATCGCAAAGAGCGCGCAGATTGACGTCTGGCCGATCAGGAAGTAGCTGGCGTGGCTGGAACGACCGGGGGGCGCTTCCGTCAGTAAGAGGAGAGACGCGCCGTCATGAAGGGGCTCTATGCCATCGTCGATACGAAGCTCCTCGCCGCTCGCGCCACCGACCCGCTCGCGTATGCCAAGGCCGTCCTCGAAGCTCGTCCTGCCGTGCTCCAGGTGCGTGCGAAGGACGTCGGCGCGCGTGAGATCCTCGCTCTGCTCCGTGCGCTCCGGCCGATGTGCCGGCAGCTCGGCGTTCCGCTCGTCGCGAACGACCGCGCCGATCTCGCCGCGCTCGCCGGTTGCGACTGCGTCCACATCGGTCAGGAGGACTTGCCGTACGAGCTCGTCCATCGCATCGCACCGCAGCTCGGCGTCGGAATCTCGACGCACAGCCTCGAGCAGCTCGAAAAGGCGCTCGCCGTTCGTCCGCGCTACGTCGCGTACGGTCCGGTGTTCGAGACGGCGACCAAGGTGAACGCCGATCCGGTCGTCGGTCTCGAAGGTCTCCGTCAGGCTTCGCGCATGACGCGCGCCGCCGGCGTCCCGCTCGTCGCCATCGGCGGGATCACCCTCTCGCGCGCACACGAGCTGGTCGACCTCGCCGACGCGTGCGCCGTGATCGCCGACCTGTATCTTCCGGGAGCCACCCTCGGCGACGTGACCGAGCGCGGTCGCGCGCTCCACGCAGCGCTCGGCGGTGCGCCGCGGCAGGTCGAGGCTCGTCCGTGAGCTTTCTCCTCGCTGGCCTGATCGTGGCAGGTACCAGCGGGGCCATTGCAGTAGGTCGCTGGCTCGCGGCGCGACGTGAGCCGAGGAACGAGCCCGCGCCGCCGACCGACGGCACGGGCGACGAGCGCGACGCGAACGACGGCAAAGACGGCAAGGACGGCGACAAGAAGGAGAGCGCCACGACCACGGCCACGCCGGCGAAGACGACCAAGCGCAAGGTCGAAGGACCGCACGCTCATCTCGTCGGCTTCCCCTGTCAGCTCGGCGACGTGTTGATGCGGATCACGGGAGAGGAGGCGTGGCTCGCTGGTGGGCTCGTGCTGTCCGAGGAGTCGCCGGTCGCGGCGCTGTTCGTCGCGCCGGACGCCGGGCACGACTGCGCGATCTACGTGCGCCCGGCGCCGCGCGAGGCCGTGTTCTGGCTCGAGCCGCTCGATCCGGGCGCCGTGCTCGTGGGCGGTGAGCCGCCGAGCTCCGTCGAGCACGGCGGGATACGCTTCGATCGCGTGAGGCGGCTGCCGCTTCGTCCGAAGCGCATCGGCGTCGGTGCGCCCGACGTGGGCGACGCGGTGGTCGTCGCCGAGTATGCGTCCGCCGGGGCGGAGCGGCTCCTCGTGATGCGGAGCACGTCGGGCGCCTCGCATGCGTACCGCGGCGAAGAGCTCGAGGTGTCTGCGTACGAGGTCATCCCGTCGGGCAAGTCGACGCTCGACGACTGAATCGACCGCGCGCTGCGCTCGCGGCTAGAGCGCGCGCATCCGCGACAGCATCGCTTCGACGACGAGCTGCGGCGCGTTGTTGCCGTCGAGATACTCGAGCGCGTTCAGTGCGAGCTGGCCGCGCAGCGCGAGGGCCTCCGCTTCCGTGCGCTCGGCGCGCGCGGCGTCTGCAGCGCGACGCGCGAGCGTCGATGCGAGCGCGGCGATGCGAGCGCGGAGGAGGTCCTTCTCCTTCTTCGCGTCCTCGGCGAGCGCGAGGAGCGGCTCGAGCCCCGGCGCGGCCACCGCCTCGAGCGCGCGAGTCACGAAGCGATCGCGCGCCTCGCTCTCCTCGGGGTCGGCGAGCAGCTCCGCGGCCTCGACGCTTCCGCCCGCGAGACGAGCGACCTCGCGCGCGCGCTCCGGCGGGGCGCCGCGGCTCTCGAGGATCGACGCCACGACGTCATCGGGCAGCGGCGCGAAGCGGATGCGCATGCTGCGCGAGAGGATCGTGGGCAAGAGCGCATCCGGCTGCGACGTGAGCAGCACGAAGTGCGTGCGTGCGCCCGGCTCCTCGAGGGTCTTCAGCAGCGCGTTGGCCGCCGACACCGACAGCTCCTCGACCCGGCGTACGACGAACACCTTCGCGCGCCCCTCGTGCGGCGCGTACGCGGCGCGCGAGAGGACGAGCGTGCGGATCTGGTCGATCGAGATGTCCTGGGTCTCGGGCGTGCGCCGCCCAATCGTCGCCGGCGGATACAGTCCGCGCTCGATGACGACGATGTCGGGATGGATGGGCCGTCGCTCCTCGTCACGAGGCACCGCGCGCACGCACGACGAGCACACGCCGCACGCCAGGAAGCTCGGCGGCGCGCCGCCCCCGAACAGACCTCCGCCTTCTTCGACGCCGCGCTTCTCGCAGACGAGCGCTTGCGCCAGGCCGAACGCCGCGAGCTCCTTGCCGACGCCGTCCGGGCCCGCGAACAGATACGCATGGTGGATGCGGCCGGTCTCGAGCGCGCGCTCGAGCGTGCGGCGGGCAGCTTCCTGCGCGCGGACCTGGGAGAGCAAGGTGTCGCTCATCGACGAAGCGAGAGAGTTAGAGGGGCGGCGCGGTCGCGTCAACCGAGCGCGAGCCCGACATGCGCCGCGTCACGACGGGTGTCTTCACGAGGAGCTGCATCGCGCGACCGAGCCCGATCGCGAAGATCGCCGCGAGCCCACCGACGAAGGGACGCGCCTTGAACACGACGACGCCGACCGCGAGCGTGAAGAGGTAGCCGACGCCGATGAGCGCGAGCAGCCCGGAGCTGAGCGCGTTGTTGTGGTCTTCGGTTTCCACGCCGCAGCGCTCGCAGCAGCTCGCGCCGTCGAGCTCGTACGTGGCGCACGCGTCGCACAGGTTCTTGAAGCAGACCGCGCATGCGCCCCGCGCTTCGATCTCGGGGTGAGCGGCGCACTGCATCGGCGCCCAGCATATCCCAAGTGTATCGTGGAGGCCCGATGCTGCTCGAAGCGACCCGCCTGATCGAGCACGTGCACGGCCATCTCGGATGGCTCGCGGCGGCGACGCTCGTTCACCCGGCCATCGTGCTGCGGAGCCGGACGCGGCGCGCGCACTACGCGGTCGGTCTCTCGACGGCGTTCGTGACCGTCGCCGCCGGCCTCGGCGTGTGGCTCTACGAGGCCTACCGCGAACGCCTCAAGCAGGGGATCTTCGTGCACGCGCCGTCGATCGGCCTGCTCTTCGAGCGGAAGGAGCACCTCGCGGTTGGCGCCGTGCTCCTCGCGTGGGCCGGCGCCGCCGCATACTTCGCGGCGGGCTCGGCCGACGAGCCGATGCGCGAAAGGCTCCGCACCATCGCGTTTCGCGCCTATTGCGGCGCCGCCTCCCTCGCGGTCCTGGTGGCCGTGCTCGGGACTGTGGTCGCCGTCTATCGCGGGTTCTGAGCTCCCGCGCGTCGCCTCAGGACCCCGTGAACGACGCCTTCCGCTTCTCGAGGAACGCCTTCATCCCTTCGGCGCGGTCGGTGGTGCCGAAGAGCATCGCGAACGACTGCGTCTCGAGGGAGTTCGCGACGTCGAGGGGCACGTCGGCACCCGTGTAGAGTACACGCTTGCACTGAGCGACGGCGAGCCGGCCCTTCGAGGCGATCTTGGCGGCCACCTCGCGCACCTTGGTCATGAGCTCGGCGGCCGGGACCACCGCGTTCACGAGCCCGATGCGGAGCGCCTCGTCCGCGGAGACCGTGTCGCCCGTGTAACAGAGCTCGCGGGCCCGGCCGATGCCGACGCGCCTCGCAAGCCGCTGCGTTCCGCCGAAGCCCGGCATGACGCCGAGGTTCACCTCGGGCTGACCGAGCTTCGCCTTGTCGCTCGCGTAGAGGAAGTCGCATGCGAGCGCGAGCTCGCAGCCGCCGCCGAGCGCGAAGCCGTTGATCGCGCCGATGACCGGGAAGGGCGCCTTCTCGATGCGCGAGCACACCCGATGACCGACCTCCGAGAAGGCGCGCGCCTGCTCG
>FTCS01001935.1_pt1 | contig 18783 bp, 16 predicted proteins | sample 1639391 | NCBI WGS metagenome assembly FTCS01 (sample SAMEA3914864, study PRJEB12502) | metagenome | biome: forest; material: soil | place: USA | collected 2012-03-12 | depth 0.3 m | reverse complement strand
CTTCCGCCGCTCGGTGGTCTGGCCATGCGTGCGATCGCCGCCGAGAAGGCGCGCGGCGACGTCGACGCCGGGATGCACGATCGTGTGCTCACGCGCGTGATCGCGACGGTCGCGGTCGGCGCCGCGGTGACGGGCGTCGCGGCGACGGCACATGCTGCAACGACCGGTGCGGCCGGTGGAGCGGCGACTGGTGCAGCGACCGGTGCAGCCACTGGCGCCGCGACAGGCGCAGCGACCGGTGCCGCGACGGCGGCAGGGCTCACCGCGAAGACGTTGCCGTGGATCATCGCCGCGTTCGTCGCCGGCGGCGGTGTCGGCGCCGGCGTGCATGCGGCCATGACGAGCTCCCCGGCGCCGTCGCCATCGGGATCCGTCGTCGCGCCTGCGACGGTGGCCGTACCCGTGGCGCTCGGAACGGCGACGTCCACGAGCGCTCCGTCGGCGGAGCCAGTGCCCGCGATTTCCGTCGGCGCGCTGCCGTCGGCGCCGAGCGCCGCGAGCTCGCTGCATGGCGCAGCGCCTTCGTCACCGAGCACAGTGAGCGCGCCGGCGACCGCGGCAGCGCAAAGCGCCGGCACGATCGCGAGCGCGACTCCGACCGGCAGCGATGTCGATCTCGCCGCGGAGCGCTCGCTCGTCGATCGCGCGCGTACCGCGCTCGGCCGCGGGCAGAGCGCCGACGCTCTCTCCGCCCTCGATGCGCACGCCGCGCGCTACCCGCACGGTCGTCTCTCCGAGGAGCGCGAGGCGCTCGCCGTCGATGCGCTCGCGCGTAGCGGACGCATGGATCTCGCGCGAGCCAGAGGCGCGCGCTTCCACGCCACGTACCCGAACAGCGTGTTCGCGGGCGTGGTCGACGCCGCCCTCGCGCCTCGCTGATCGAAATTATTTGTGACGGGTCTCGACGGTCGACCCAAACGGGGAGTCGACCGCGCCTTCGCGCGTGAAAGGACCCATCATGCTCGGACGTATCTTCGTAGCTTCGGTCGCCTTCGCCGGCTCCGCGCTCGTCTTCGCTTGCAGCAGCACCACCGCGGCCGCGCCCGGCTCTTCGGGAGGCACGAGCGGATCGAGCGGCACGAGCGGCGCAACCGGCGCCACCTCGCAGCAGATCGACGCGTGCCACGCGGGCTGCGACAAGATGAAGTTCTTCGGCTGCAACTCCGCCGACGAGCAGGCTGCTTGCTACGATCAGTGCGGAAAAGCGACGTCGGATCAGATCCAGCTCTTCACGGCGTGTGCCGACACGTCGATCTGCGACCCGGCCTGTCGAACGAACATCACGCCCAAGCCCGCCGCGGGCGCGCCTGCGCCGACGGGCGGTGGAGGCACGCCTTCGTCGTGCACGACCGCGTGCGACAAGCTCGCGATGTGCAGCTTCATCAAGGTCGGCGACAAGGATGCGTGCACCAGCGCCTGCGAAAAACAGGCGTATCAGTACCAGATCGACTGCATCAACAACACCGCCTGCGACAAGATGCAGATGACGTGCGGTGGCGGCGTGTCGACGGGCGGCAGCTCAGGGTCGAGCGGTAGCTCCGGCACGAGCGGCAGCTCCGGAACGAGCGCCGCCGATCAGGTGTCGATCAGCCAGTGCCAGGCGTCGTGCGACCAGCTCCTCTTCGGGATGTGCATCGACGCTGCCACGCAGAGCACGTGCCGCACGGCATGCACCACGTCGACGACGGCGAAGCGCGACACGTTCTCGTCGTGCGTGAACGCGGCGACCGGTGAGTGTCCGCAGGGAAACGCCTGTTACACGACGTTCCAGAATTGATATCGTCTCCCGGTCGATGCGCCGGGGTGCACACTCTTACTTCGTTCGCTTCGTCCCGCTCGCGAGCGCGGCGATCGTCGCGGCGGTGAGCGTGCTTCCCACCGCGTGCGACTCGACGTTGAACCTCGGTGACGGCGTGGTCGACGGCAGTGCCGCCGGCGCCGACGCGGGCGTCTATCCCGCGACGTGCGCCGGTGCGTGCGACAAGATCTTCGCGTGCGGGCTCGCCGCCGAGTCCATGCGCGCGTCGTGCATTCCCGATTGTGTGCGAAACGCGCCGCAGTCGCTGCTCGGCTGCATCGCGGTGACGCCGTGCGAGAAGATCCCGTCCACATGCTCGAACGGCTTCGACGCCTCGCTGCCCGACGTCGTGACGCCGCCGTTCGACTCCGGGCAGGAGGAGTTCGAGATCATGAACTGCCAGTCCGCGTGCGACAGCGTTCATTTCTTCAACTGCCTCGACGCTGCCGAGACCGCAAACTGTCGCGACCTGTGCGCCTCGGCGCCGAAGTCGAAGCGCAACAGCTTCTACATGTGCGGCGAAGGCGCCGGGAGCGACTGTCCGAACGCTCGCGACTGCTACGCCGTGTTCGTCGGCGACTGACGAATCGTCTACGGATGTTCGATCAGGGCGAGAAGAAGCCCGCGTTCGGTCCTGGTGCGATGCGTCCCTGGCTCGCGCGGATCGCCGACTGGCTCACCATGCGGAACACCTGGCGGATGGCGCTCGGCGTTGCCTGCGCTTGCACCGCGACGCAGCCGTCGGGCACGCCCATCGAGCGCGCGGTGGCGTGGAAATCGCTGGTTCCGACGCCCACGAACGCGAGCGTGAACTGCTCGGACGCGAGCACGATCTTGCTGATGCGCGCGCACTCTGCGGCGCTTCGCTTCGAGCCGCAGTCGTCGCCGTCGGTGACGACGACCACGATGCTCTTGCAAGGCGTGCCGGAGCTGCGGAGACGCTCGGCGTAGGCGACGTTCGCGGTGAGCGCGTCGCACCACGTGTCGTAGAGGCACGTTCCGCCGTAGGCGGTGTAGCTCTTCTTGTCGAGGCGCGTGACGTCGTCGATGCCGACGTACGAGTGGACGACGCGCACCTCGCTCGCGAACGTCCAGAGCGCCATCAGGATCGATTCGCGCTCGCGCGTGTCGCCCAGCGCGTCGACGAGGCCGTTCTGGCCGTCGCGCACGGCGTCCTCGAGGCCGCGATCGTGGATGCTCGACGACGCGTCGACGAGCAGCGTGACGAGCGTGACGTCCGAGGCGGTGATGTCCTCCGCGTCCTTGCCCGCGGCGCCGGCGATGACGACGGCGCCCAGATTTCCGGAGAGAAGGCCCGTGAGGCCGTTGGGCCCGTTGGCTGGAGAGGAGCTCATGCGATCACCTCCGTCGTCTTGACGATGTGCATGCCGGCGGCCTTCAGCTCCTCGAACGCCTTGTCCGCGATGCGCGGAAAGTCGAGCGCGGGCGGCAGCGGATCGATGGGCGGCGCCGGCACGGGGCTCGTGGCGTCCTCGAGGATCCAGATCTTGTCCATGAGCGAAGGGTCGGTGCCCGCGATGTGCTCTTGCATGTCGCGCAGCGTGGAGAGCACGCAATGCGACTTGGCCTGACCGAAGACGTAGACGCGATCGAACTCCATCAGCATCTTGAAGAACGCCGCGTTGAAGGTGCCGACGCTCTTGCCGCCGAGCTCGCGGACCTCGGGGGCGAGCACCGAGTAGTTCTCAGTCATCGCGTGCGTGCCCTTGGTCTCGAAGTGCGTCTGCGCCTGGCGAGTGAGCGCGTGGAACATCGCCGCCTCCATGAGCGCCGGGACGAGCGCATGGCTCACGCCGCCGAGCAGCGTGTGATACGGCCACACCGTCAGGACGTATTTTCCGGCCTTCTCGAGCTGCTTCACGTACTCGAGGCACTCGGCGGGATGCGCGATGGGCTTCCATTTCCCTTCGCGCACGTCGGCGAGCGAGATGTTCGTGAACGGCGGCGGGTGCCTGCCTTCGTCGTCGATCCACCACGCGGGGTGGAAGATCTGGAAGACGCGGTGCGTGTCGAGCGAGAAGGCGACCTGCGTGATCTTGTCGAGGTTGCGGTAGAGCCACTCGACGGTTCGCGAGGTGTCCTCGACGGCGCCCGGGACAAAGAGGCTCGCGCCGGGGGTCGAGAAGCCGACCTGGCAATCGATCCCGAACGCCGCGATGCGCAGCTTGTCCTGCGAAGCAGGCGCGATCTTGTGCAGCTTGCGGTAAGCGACGGCGGCCTCGGAGACGAGGTCGACGCGTTCGATGTAGACCTCACGGACTTTGGACGGCTCGTAGAAGCTCGGTAGCGGCAACATGATTCAGGGGCTCCCTTCGAATGATAGGTGAACGATTCGGTCGTGGGTGACGACGTAGACGGACCCTCCGGGGCCGACGACCAGGTCGGCATCGGAGGGAACGAGGTCGCGGGTCTCGGGGAACGTGCGCACCGGCACGAAGGTGCGGGTCGCGCGGTCGGCGCGGACGAGGACGAGGCCGTCGTCGGTGGGCGCGAGGATGGCGCCGTTCGCGAGGCATTTGCCCGTGATGCCCTGGAGCATCGGCGAGGAGCCGGCGGGGCCGGTCTCGCTGGCGAGGATCGCGCCCTTCGCGTCGACGAGATGCGCGGCGTGGATGACGCGGCCGTCCTTCTCGGTGGCGGTGGAGAAGAGGACGTGGCCCTCGTGCGCTGCGTCGAAGGCGGCGCTCCAGTCGACGAGGCGGCCGTCGAGGTGCGGGAGATCGAGCTGGCGCAAGGGACCGCGCTCCATGTCGAAGACGAAGCTCATGGTGAAGAGCCCCGCGCGATAGAACGCGAATCCCAGCGTTTTTCCGGCGCGAACGTGGGTCTGGCTCTCGAGGATCTGGCCGACGCGTGTGCCGTTCGAGCGCACGAGCCAGTCGCCTTCGAGGTGGACGCGGCTCGTGTGGTCGAGCGAGCTGCTCACGAAGCGCGCGCCCTCCTCGCGCGTCATGGTGGTGACGCGGATGTGGCCGAGCGTCTTCACGGGCGCGGGCCCCGGCATCGAGGAAGCGGGGACGGCGAGGCGGAGCGCGCACGCGGGGCACGCGCGACGCGCATGCTCGACGCCGCACGTGCAGCGCTCGAATCGCGTCGCGAGGAGGGCCGGCGGGAGCGGCGCGCGAACGTCGCGGTCGAAGACGTCGGTGAACCAGGCGAGCGCGTCGTCGGAAAGGACGTCGAGCGTGGCGGCGGAGCAGGGGAGCTTCACGTCGCCGCGGAGGACGCTGTGGCGAGCCTCGGCGCGGCGGAGCATGGTCGGGTACGACGCGTGGGCGCCGCCGAAGGGATGAACGAAGAGCAGTGACGTGAAGAGCATCACGGCGAGCGCGTAGTGATCGGAGGCGGGCGAGAGCGCGCGCGTGGCGGCGAGGTCCACGCCGTAGAGGCGGGGGTCGAGGAAGCGCTCGTGGGCGACGACGCAGGGGAAAGATGCAAACTGCATCGAATCGGCGTCGATGAGCCACGGCCGCCAGTTGGGGCTGGGGCTCTGTCGTCGAATCTGGCCGCCGACGCTGGGGTCGCGCGTGACGACCACGTTGCCGTCGTTGAGATCGCCGACGACGATGCGTCGGGCGTGGAGGGTGGCGACGGTGGCGGTGAGCTCGCGGAAGGTCGCGAGCACGTCGTTGGCGGACGCGGCGTTCGCGTCGCGCCACTTGCGCTGGCCGAGGCGATGGATGTCGACCGCGCCGTCGAGCGCGCGCATCGCGAAGCCCACGACGTTGCCGCGTGTGTCGGTGCAGAGCTCGCGCGGTCCGACGACCGCGTCGGGGAGGCCGGTCGGGAACGCGGCGAGCTTCTTCTGTCGCGCGTCGGTGGCGGAGAAGAAGATCTTCAGCGCGAGATCGCCGGAGCGGAAGACGCGTCCTTCGCCGCCGACGCCGAGGAGATGGCGGTCGTCGAGGCGGACGCGGCGGCCGCTCGCGCTGAGCGTCACGGTGGTGGTGGCGCTCATGACGGCCTCCGTCGGACGACGGCGATGGTCGCGTCGTCGGAGAACGTGCCGCGATCGGAGAGGACGACCAGGCGTTTGCGGAGGAGGGAAGGGTTCTTCGCGAGGCGCGGGTCGCGGACGAGGGCGGTGAGCGAAGCGTCGGGATCGGTCGCGGCGACGAGCGGCGCAGCGCCGTCGGTGGCGACGGCGAGGATTTCGACGGCGGTCGTCGAGCCGACGAAGTGGATGCAGGGTGCGAGGAGGGCGCGTTGGCCGAGCAGGCCGTATGCGAGATACGGCGGCGCGTTCTCGGGGCCGGGATCGATCGACGTCAGGCGAGCGCCGACGGCGACGATGCCATCGCCGACGCCGAACACGATCGCGCCGTGCGGCGTGACGACGGCGGCGAGGAAGCCGAAGAGGAGAGCGTCGCCCACGCAAGCGGAGCCGACCTCGCCGGCCGGATCGAAGCTGCGTGCGAGCACCTCGAGGCGATCGAGCAGCTCGCGCGTCACGTCGGTGGCGGCCCTCACGAGCGCTGCTTCGTCGAGAGCATCCGGAGCGTCGATGCGAGCGAACCGCCGCGCGACGAGCGCCGCGAGCCATGCCGCGCCGACGCGCGCTCCGATCTCGCTGGCGCGGCCGCTCGAGCAACCGTCGGTGACGATCGCCGCGACGACATCGTCGGTCCCGACGACCGCGTACCCGTCCTGTCCGTCGCGCTCGGCGCGCCGGTGGTCCCGTCCGGTCACGGAGCCCGAAAACGCGAGGAACGAACCAGAAAGAGTCATTACAACTCTATATTGAGTCCGAAGTACTCTATGTCAAGGCGTGCCCCGCTCTCATACTCCCCAGGGGGTACGGCGGGCCGCGAATGGCTGCAGGAGGGGCGCGCCGCTATGCTGCAGTGGCTTGAGTATCCGCACCCGCTCGCATTCGTCGATGTCGCGTGCGTACTCCCCATGCGCGCGCTGCCACTGCCTGGTGAAAGCGGCGGAGCTCGTGTGCCCGTTCTGCGCGGCACCGATGAACGTCCGTGCGCGAGTCCATGTCAGAGCCGGCGGACCTCGGATGAGCCGGGCGGCGTGGCTCGCCGTCGCGTCGTCGGTAGCCGCTTTCGAGGCGCTCGGCGCCGGATGCTCGAACGCATCGCCGACAGGACCCGACGATGCGGACGTGGCGGTGGCAGACGCGCCATCGGAGCGGGACCTCGCGTGCGCAGTCTTCGATGCCGGTCGCTTCGCGTGCGGCGCCACTTCATGCTTGCTCGAGACGAGCTTTTGTCGGCGCGAAACCGGGTTCACCTGCTTGCCGGGTCACCCGTATCCGCAGGCCAGTCCGTACGACCGCAGCTCGTGCGAATCCCGGACGAACCCATATCTGTTCCCTCGCGAGTGCCGCGATTGTCCGACGTGCGAGTGCGTCCTCGCTCACACGCCGGACGTCGACACGCAGACCAAGGTCACGTGTCAGCCGATCCCCGACGGCGGGATCGTAGTCACGACGACCAACACGCCCATTTGCGGAGCGTGCTACGGCGCGCCGCCCGCGCGCCTCGAGCGGATAGCCGCGGTGAGCGCGACGCCCTGCTCGGAATGCTCGACATGACGCACCGATTTTCTCCTGTGCCGCGGGCGAGGGGACGCGTCGCGCTGCGTGCGGCTCTCGGGACCGTCGCCGCTGCGAGCGCGCTGTCGTGCCACCGCGCAGCCGCTGTCGACGCCGCGGCCGCCGACGCAAGTGCCGCTGACGCGGGCGCGGGTACGAGCGCGGTCGGCGCGTGCGCGCGACGCGTCGAACCAGTGGCAGTTCTATGCGCTGACTTCGATGAGTCGACGCCTCTCCTGTATCGCAATGGCATCGCCGAAGCGCTTCCGAGCATCGCTGAGGACAGCTCGGCGTCGGTGCGCGCATTCTTGACGGCGTCGGACGCGTCGCCGCCGAACGCGCTGTCGATCCAGGTTCGACCCAGTGCACCCGCCGCCGCGACGACGGATCGCGATTTTCTGCTCACCGCCGGGCCCGACGCGCCGCCGAGCGTCAGCGTCACGGCGAGCTTCTCGGCAAGGTTCGGCGACGTCTTCGGCATCACTGCGCAAGTCGCGACGATCGGAATGCGCTTCGCTAGCGACACCTGTAGCCTGGCGCTCGGTATCGAAGCGACCGTGGCCTCGCAGGGCCCGACCCTCGTTGCTCAGGGGGCCCGCTCCTCCGATCGCACGACGCTCGGTTTGTTGCCTGCCGCGGACGCGTGGGTGGTCGTGAGAATGCAGCTATCGACGACAGGCAGCGCGCCGACCGCTTCGATTTCGATCGACGACGGTCGGCCTGGCCACCGCGTGAGCGCAGAAATTCCCATGTATTGCCATCCCGGCGCGCTCGCGGGAACGCCGTTCGCGGAGGTCGGTGTTCGCGTCGTCGGTCCTCCCGGCGAGGGAAGATTCGAGCTCGGCCTCGATGACGTGCTTGTGGCGGTCGAATGAGCTGCAAGGAGCCGATGCGATGAAGTCTTACGTTCAATGTGCAAGCTGTCGTTGCCTTCTCAAGACCATCGAGCGGCGGTGCCCCTTCTGCGGTGCTGCCGTCATAGGTGCGACCGAGGCGTCGCGTCGTCCGGTCAGGATGAGCCGCTCGGCGTGGCTTGCACTGGGGTCGTCAGTGGCCGCGATCGGTGGCGCCACCGCGCACCTCGGCTGTCAGTCTCCGGCAACCGGCGATGTCGGGACCGTCGCTGACGCGAGCTCCGACGGGCAGGGTGACGCGCTCAGCGCAAACGACGATCCGGCGTGGATGATCTTCGATGCCGGCGCACAGACATGCGCCGTCGAACCTCGCAAGTTCCATTGTGGCTCGGCGGAGGCAGGGATCGAGTGCGACTCGGCGAATGAATACTGCGCCGCTACGAGCACGCAGTACCAATGCTCGGTTCCAGACGTGAGCGCCGAATGCCGCCCGATCGGCGCCGATTTCGATTATCCGCGAGAGTGCGTGTCGTGCGCGTCGTGTGCCTGCGTCGGCAAACATCTTCCCTCGGGCACTCCCGGGGAATACGCGGGCGAGGGTTGGGGCTGCGACGACAGCAACGGCGGCGTAGTCATCACTCACGGCTTTTGGAGTTGCGGTCCTTGTTACGGCGCGCCGCCCGCGCGCCTCGAGCGCCTCGAGCGCCTCGAGCGCCTCGACGCGTGATGCCGCGCTCGTCGCTGCCGCTCGCGCCCATCGCGCCGCTCGCGAGGCGACGCCTTCCGCTAGCCGATTCATCGCGGCCGGTCGATCGCGCGGCGAAGCCCGTGAACGCCGTCTGGGAGCTCACACTTCGTTGTGACCTCGCATGTCATCATTGCAGCTCACGCGCGGGTCGCGCGCGACCCGACGAGCTCTCGACCGCCGAGGCGCTCGACGTCGTCGATCAGATGGCCGACCTCGGGGTCCTCGAGGTAACCCTCATCGGCGGCGAGGCGTACCTGCACGACGGTTGGCCGGCCATCGTGCGTCGCATCCGCGAGCGCGGCATGGAATGCACGATGGTCACTGGCGGCCGCGGAATGACCTCCGAGCGGGCGCGCGCCGCGAAGGATGCGGGCATCATGAGCGTGTCTGTCTCGATCGACGGCACAGCCCCCGTGCACGATGCGCTGCGCGGCGTCGCCGGGAGTCACGCCGCTGCCATCGGTGCGATGGGGCACCTCGCAAGCGAAGGCGTCCAGGTCTCCGCGAACACTCAGATAGGCCGCCGAAACCGCCGCGAGCTCGCGTCGATCTTCGAGGAGATTGCGGCCGCCGGCGCACATTCATGGCAGCTCCAGCTCACAGTGGCAGCCGGGCGCGTTACCGACGATCCGTCGCTCCTCCTCGAGCCATACCACCTGCTCGAGGTCATGCCTTCGGTCGCACGCATCAAGCCGCGCGCCGACGCGCTCGACATACGGATCTGGCCCGGCAACAACTACGGCTATTACGGCCCGTATGAATCGTTGTTGCGGGCCGAGTGGCCGCTCGGACGCAAAGGCTCATGCTCCGCCGGTCGCTACGTCCTAGGTATCGAGGCCAATGGCGCGGTCAAAGGCTGTCCGTCTCTACCCACCGCTGCATATACCGGAGGGAACCTCCGCGACGATCCCCTTCGCGACATCTGGGAGCGCGCCGAACCCGTGCGCTTTACACGCAATCCCCGCGAGCACGAGCTCTGGGGCCACTGCAAGGGCTGCTACTACGCCGAGGACTGTCTGGGAGGCTGCTCCTGGACTGCACACTCGCTCTTCGGTCGGCGCGGGAACAACCCGTTCTGCCACCATCGAGCTCTCGACCTCCTCCGAGCCGGGCGCCGCGAACGCATCGCGCTCCTCGACCGCGGGAGCGGCGCGCCATTCGAGCACGGCCTCTTCGAGCTCATCGAGGAGGACTGGCCCGCCGACGAGATCGATCACGCGCGGGCGGTGGTCGCCGGCACCGAACACTGGCTGCTCTGAAGTCCGGGACGCCAGCCAGTCCGGGCGAGGGCCTACTCGTCGGGGCTGTTGCCGGCGTTCGGGTTGACCGTCGCGGGCGGGCTACGGAACACCAGGCCCGCGGGCGTGGTGCCGAACCAGGGCGAGGCCAGGCCGCACTGCGTGCACACGAGGCGGTACGCCTTCGCTGCGCCGTCGACCGCGAGCGCCATGCCGATCGAATCGCGCGGGCAGTAGATCACGTCTCCCGCGCGGAACTTCGCCCACAGCTGAGCGATCTGCGCGTGCGAGAGGTGAGGGGAGCCCTCGCGGCCCTCACGATCTGCTGCGCCGCCCTGCTCACTCATGGCCCCTCCTTTCTACACGCGATCGTCGCCGGCGACACCAGGCTTCCGCGTGGCCTCTTCCCAGCCCGCAAAGCACGCTGTTTGGGCTATACGGGAAACATGACTGCGACTGCTCGACAGAGCCGGAGGGTCCTGGTCGTCGGCGCGACGGGGCGCCTGGGCGTTGCCATCGGAGAGGCCCTGGCCGACCGCGGCGACGAGGTCGTCCTCACCGCGCGCGACCCGAACAAGCTCGAGCAGCAGGCGGCCTCGCTCGCTCGCGGGAGCACGGGGAACAAGCCGGCGCCCTTCGTGTGCGCGGATCTCACGCATCGCGACGCCGTCGAGCGCATCGTGGAGGGCCTTCGTGCCGCGGTGCCCCCCACGGCAGAGCGCGGGAGCGTCGACGACATCGTGCTCGCGTGCGGGCCGTTCCCGCGGACGCCGTTCGACGAGCTCCGCCGCGAGGATCTCGAGCGCACGATCACGGTGCACTGCGTGGCGCCGTTGTTGCTGTGCCATGCGCTGGCGGCCGATCTGGCGAAGGCGCGGGGCGCTGTGGTCGCGCTCGGTGACGCCGGGACGACGCGACCGTACGAGCACCACGTCGCCTATCTGACCGCGAAGGGCGCCATCAAGGCCGGCCTTCGCGCGCTCGCGGTCGAGCTCGCGCCCGACGTGCGAGTGAACATCGTGGAGCTGGGGATCGTGTCGGATCCGGAAGCGGATGCGGACCCGTTGCGGCAGCACCGCCTCGCGACGCGCTCGCAGCTCGGTCGCTTCGGCACGCCGCAAGAGGTCGTGCATGTCGTGACGTCGTTGCTCGACGCGACCTGGGCGACGGGCGAGATCTGGGGCATCGGCCGGTGAGCCGGCTGTCAGGCTAGGGCGCGGGAGGGGCAGGCGGCGGCGCCGCGCCCGCCTGGTCGATCACCGCCGCGGTCTCCTCGACGTCGTCGCCGTCGTCGACCTTGCGGGCGCCCGCTTGCACCGCGCGCATGTGCATCTCGCAGACGCCCATCTCGATCGTGCGCCGGCGATCGAGCTGCTCGCGCGTCATGCCCGTCAGCGGCGTCTTGCGCGGCCGCAGCACCCACGACGGATGCGCGATCCATCCCACGATCGGCGGGCGCTCGCGATCGTCGAGCTCCTGCGCGACGAAGTAGCTGCGCGTCACCAGATCCGCGAGCTCGCTGCGATGGCCGAGGATGCCTTCGAGCGTCAGCTCGCCGAATTCGTCGATCACGTACGCCGCGTATTTACGGTCCTCCAGGCCCTTCACGAGCTCCGGAGGGATGGGGAGACCGCCGCGCATGACGTCCATCATCGCGATGGCGTGGAAGTGACGCGGCCACGTGAGGTGCCCGCGGCCGTGCACGATGACCTCGCCGTGCTTCTCCAGCTCGCGGACGCGATTCTCGACGAGCTTCTGATCGAGGTAGCGACGCTCGTCGGGCGCCGCTTCGCCCGGATCGTAGAGGAGATGCGCGAGCTGGAGCAGCGCCGCGGCGGCGAGCACGCCCTCCGTCGCGCGATGAAGCTTGCCGAGACGCGATGCGACGACCGCGAACGCGATCGAGCCGAACGTGGTCCAGAAGATCAGCACGTTCACGAAACCGCCGATGTGGAGACGGCTCGTCGCCGACGTGAAGAGCGCGGCGGCGAGCATGGCGCCGAAGATCGCGTCGTCGTCCTCGAGCACGGCGCGGCCACGGAGCGCGTGCACCACCCGCTTGCCGAACACCGCGAGCGCGAACGTCGTCGCGCCCGCAATCGCGAACGCCTTCGTGGCGTCGAGCACGAAGAAGACCGTGAAGAGCTTCGGATCGATGCCGTGCGCCGCCGGCATCTTGACGACGTAGAACCAGAACCAGCCGTCGGTCTTCGCGGTGAGCAGCGCGAGACCGGGCACCAGCACCAGCAACCCGCCCGCCGCAAACGCGCCGGCGCGCCTGTAATTACGGGCGATCGCGAGCCCCGCCACGGCCGACACGAAGAAGATGCTGGCCGGCTGCTTCGCGAAGAAGGCGCCGCCGACGAGCGCCCCCGCGAAGGCCGTCGGAACGAGCGCCGGGCGACCGAGCGCGATGACGAGGCCGCCGCTGACCATCGCCATCATGAGGAGGTCGCTGCGCTCGAGGTCGTACCAGTACCCGGTGATCGAGTACGCGCCGAAGAAGAGCGCGACGCCGGTGAGCGCCCAGAACGGCGTCGCGCCGAGCTTCCTCGCGGCGCGATGCACGAGACCCGCGGTGACGAGCGTGGCGATGATCGACACCACACGACACGCCGCCTGCACGGTCATCGCCTTCGCGACGAGCGCCGAGATCCAGTAGTAGAGCGGCGGATAGAGAAACGGAATGAAGGCGACCGACGGCGCGACGTAGATCGGCTTGCCTTCCGACACGCGGTCGACGTGATCGAGGACGCCGCCGCTCATCCACTCGAGCTCGACGGGGTAGCGAAAGCGCTGCACCACGGCGTACGCGAAGAACACGACGTGCAGGACGCCGAGTACGAGCGTGAGCCCCTGGAGGATGCGCAGCCAGAGTGCCGCGTCCGCGCGCGTCTCGCTCACGGCACCACCACGATGTCGCCGTCGACGAGCGGCCCGCCGGCGAGCTCGTCGCGCGTGATGCGCGAGAAGCCGCCCTTGGCCGCAGGATCTTCGCGCCAGATCCACGCGCGGCCGGGATCGCCGGCGCCCGCGAGCTTGGCGGCGCGGAGGCTCGCGTCGAGATCGAGAGGCGCGATTGGAATCTCGCCGGCGCTGTGCAGACCACCGCCGACGAGAACGCTCGGCGTGCGGAGCGCCACGCGTGTCACGTGCAGCGCTCGCACTCCGCGGATCTTGGCGGGGATGACGTCGATGCGCTTCTGCATCTCGGCGACGGCATCGTCGGCCGTGAGACCGCGCACGACCACTGGGCCGACGCCCGGCAGCACGACGGCGCCGTTCGGCTCGATCGGAAACGAGCCGGAGGCCTCGACGGCACTCGTATCGACGACGAGTCGATCGCCCGATCGCCAGTGCTCGCGGTCGAGCGGTCGATCACTCGCGCGCCCCTCGACGAGCACGCGCTCGGGCAGCTCCTTCTCGAACGCGCGTACTGCCCCGATGACCGCGGGGTAGCGCTCCGGATTCGTCGCGTAGATCGATACCGTCGGGAACGCGCACGACTTGTTGTCCCGGATGGTCCAGCGAGCGACACGCAACCAGCTCGGTGGGAGGTTGTCGAACCACTCGTCGTAGACGACGGCGACCTCGACACCCGCGGTGAGGCGGGCCAGGTCTTCGCGGGACATCGGCGTGTCGAGCTTCATGTGCTTGGCCTCGGCGACCGGCAGCGTCGCGAGACCGACGAGATCGATCACCTTGGCGTTGTCGAGCCACGCCACCGCACCGATGTCGTTGACGGCGACCGACTGATTCGGGAACTCCTTCGCCAAAAAGTGTGCAGTCTGCAACTGCTGCTCGAAGATGTTCCGGCACGCCATGGGCGTGTTGTTGTTGGCGCTCATGGCGCGTCGCCACAGCGGCGCCGAGAGGACGAGCAGTCCGACCACTGCTGCCCCTCCACGGAAGCGTTCGGCGCGGACGAGGGCCCAGAGCTCCCGCGGCGACGGCAGGAGACGCGCGAGCGTGGCACCCACGATCGTCACGCCGAGCGCGATGAAGTACGACTCGTAGCGGAAGAACCACCCCACGCTGGCGAGCTCCATGTGGAGGATCACCGTGCCAAGCGTGATGACGAGCGCGAGCACGTTCGGAGTCCAGAAGGTCTCGCGGCGAACGCAGTGAAACGCGAATGCCGCCGCGGCGACGGCGACGGCGACCGCGAAGCCCTCGGCTCCGAATCGATCGAGCAGGTCGCCACCGAGCAGGTCGAAGTACGCGCTGACGTCGGTGAAAACGAAGTGTCGCCCCTTCAACAGCACCGGCGTGGGCAGGAAGTGAGCGCCGTGCGCTTTCGAGTAGAGACCGAAGAGCACGATGGGGAGCGCGCCACCGACGCCGACGAGGAGCGCTGGACGCGTGCGCCGCCGTGCGACGGCGAGCGCGATGACGAGCGCGACCGGGAACATGCCCTCGTAGCGCCAGAGCGTCGTCGCGAACGCCCACGCAGCGACGTCGAGCGCGCGTCGCGTCGAGGTCTTCGCGTCGGGGGATTCGTCCGCGAGCCACGTCACCGCGCTGACGACGAACGCGATGTTCGCGGCGGCATGCGCGGTGTGCTCCATCCCCAGGACCACGAGCGTCGCCATGGGCGTGAGGATCATGACCATGAGGCACACGAGCGTGCGCGTGATCACCGAGGCGGCGGGCGCGATGCGCACGACGGCGCGGTCGACCGAGAAGAACAGCGCGACGGCGAAGAGCCCGTTGAGGAGGAGCGGCAGCCACGGCTTGGCTCCGGCGATCTTGATCGAGAGGGCGAGGACGAGCGGCCATCCGATGGATGACGACGCGGCCGCAAACTCGTTCGGCACGACGCCGTAGCCGCCGCCGAACGCGATCTGCTTGGCGAGCGCGAGATGGATGAACGCGTCGTCGACGGGATACGAGATGACGCCGCCGGTGTGCCGCAACGCGGCGCTGTACATGAGGTAGACGTGGACGAAGAGGGCCACCGACGCGATGGCGGCCGGCACCCATCGCGACTGCGGCTTCGTCACTGCCGGGCCTCGAGATCGAGGACGACCATGCCGGCCTCGTCCGCGAGGTGGACGCGGGTCGTGGCGAGCGAAACGAGATTGTCTATGACGTCGACCATGTACGGCGCGTAGATGCGCCAGATCTCGTCGGGATCGTAGAGGTGGTCGAACCAGATATCGCGGCGATACAGGTAGACCGAAGTCTCCGGCTGAACGAATGCCACATAGCGAATTCCCTTCGAGCGAAGGTATTCGGCGACCGGCTCGGAGCCCTGGAAACAGGGGATTCCCGGCTGCGGGCTCGCCGTTCCTGGCATATCGAGATTCCAGATTTCGTTACGCGCGTAATCGAGGAAATAAGGTTCGTCGAGCATGATCAGGATACGCGCGCCGGCGGGCGTCGCATTCTGCATTCGGTGATAGGCCGCTGCAAAAGGCGGCTCGGCCTGGGGCGGCACCGTGCGGCGGAGCATCTCGTCGGTGTCGCGCAAGCGTGCGGCGATCATCTTCTTCGTGCGCACCCGGTTCTCGGGGTCGAGGAGCGGCGCCGAGATCGCGAAGAGCAGCAGCGCCACCGGCGCCGCCCACGCGAACGACGGCGTCCGCACGCGCCGCGAAGCCTGCGACGCCACCACCTGCCACGTGAGCAGCGCCGAGGCGGTCGCGAATCCGTAGTCATAGCGCGCCAGGTTTCCCCAGTCGGAGAGGCTGAACGCCTGGCAGAGGATCACGATCGACACGAACGCGGCCAGCCACTGCGATGCCAGCGGCCGCCGGAGCGAAGCCTCGCGGACGAAGAGCCCGACGAGCATGAAGAGCGGAAGCGTGTAGATCGGATCCGGGTGCAGCCAGATATCGGCGAAGAAGCGCAGGAAGCGCATCACTGTCATGTGCTGGCTCTGCACGTCGACGCCTGCGCGGAACGTTCCCTTCATCAGCGGGAAGAGGAACGTGTCGTTCGAGCGCCAGCACAGGATCAGCCACGGAAGAACGAGGAACCCGAGCAGCGCGATGCTGGTCACGCCCTCCAGGAGGACGGGGCGCAGCGCTCGACTTCGCAGCCGAAGGGCAGCGAAGCCGTAGGAGAAGATGAGGAGGAGCCCGACGACGGCCTGGTAGTTCTGGCGGAGCGTGCAGAGCGCCGCCCCCGTGAGCGCCAGCGGCAGGAGACGGCGAACGGCGCCCGCGCGCGGCGGTCCGGCGAAGTCGTCGGATAGACGGTCGAGCGTCTGGAAGAGCCCGAGGAAGAAGGCGAGCCCGGAGTAATAGCTCGCCGAGTTGATGCTGGTGTTCGGCAGCACCACGAGGAACGCGATCGACACGAGTCGCGCGAGGAGCGGAGCCTTTCGACCGCCGACGCGATGAGACGCGAGGAGGCCGCACGCGAGCACGAAGCACATGCCGCGGTCGAACACGTTCAGATGCAAGATGCCCACGCGCACGAGGAGCAACGCATGGAAGAGCGCCTGCCCGCCGAGCGTGCTCATGCGCCGGAAGCTGAAGGGATCGATCAGCGTTCCGCGCTGGAGCAGCTGCTTTGCGAATGGGTAATACGAGATGTCGTCGTCATAGGGATTCGACGACACGTCGCTGGCGCCGCCGAGGTAATGCGCGATGACGACGGCGGCGAGGAACAGAACGACGGCGGCAAGCGCCGGGTTCAAGCGCATCGCGCGAAACCGCGCGCGCGCCTCGTCCACCATGTGCGAACGCACGGCGATCCAGTGACGTACGAGCAGCAGGCTGCCGCCGCCCACCCACGCCAGCATCACGGCGCTCGACAGGCCCGACGCCATGGCGCAGACGCCGCCCACGAACGCGAACGCGCTCAGACCCCACACGATTCGGAGCGAGAACGACGCCGGTGCCTTCGCCGAGCACCGGTGCGCGATCTCCGTGCCCCACCCCGCGGACGACGCCAGCACGGCGAGACCCCAGAGGCTCGTCTTCACGAGCTCCTCTTTCGGCACGCCGGGAAGGAACGGCACCGCGATGCACACGCCGAGGCACGCGACGAGCGCCGTGACGATCGCGCCGGCCGCGCGCGCATCCGCCGCGGCGCGCGCCGGCGACCTGCGGTTCAGCTGCCGGAGGCCGGCGTCCACTGGAATCCCGTCGTGGCGAAGCCGAGGTCTCGCCAATCGCCGTTCGGCCGAGCCGTGTTCGAGACCGTGATCACGAAATCGACCCAGTCACTGTGCTCGAGGAGCCATCGCGGCACGAAGACCGGGACCTGAAACGAGCCCTTCGGCGGGTCGAAGCGCCCGAGGACGTGTCCGTTGACCGCGAACTCGAGGATGATCTTGCGAAGGCCGATGTGCTCTTGCGGAACCCAGCCATCGAGCTTGAGCTCCATGTCCTGGGCGCCTGGCGCGATGCCGGGGACCGTGCGCAGGCGGATGATCGCGCGCTTCTCCATCCAGCGCCACGCGAAGCCAGTCTTCGGATCCGTCTCGACCGGGTACCAGCCGTCGTAGAACTCGTACGTCGACGAGTAGCTCAGGAACTCGCGACCGAAGAGCTTCTTGCTCTTCGTCTGCTCCTGGATCCACGGGAAGCGACGCTGGCGATCCTGATCCGGATCGCCACCCTTGCAGCCCAAGGTCGAGGCTGTGAGCAGCACGGTCACCGCGGCCGCCATAGCCGCCCTCGGCGTGGAGCTCGACCTCGACATCGGCGCGCAGTTCATAGCACAGGAGCGGTCGCGGGGGTCAAGGCGACGGGCCGCTTCGGGCCGCTAACAATGAGCTGTGGTACGGTTCACGTATTCGCTTATTTGGAGCTGAAGATGTCCGGTGTCGATCACTCTTCCTGGGTATTTCACGCGCTTCGTGACGGCGCGAGCGTGAGAGCGGCGCTCGCCACCGAGGCCGACTCCGTCGTCGCGTGCGCACGTGTCGTGGTCGAGTCGCTCCGCGCCGGAGGCAAGATCCTGCTCTTCGGAAACGGCGGAAGCGCCGCCGATGCGCAGCACATCTCCGCCGAGCTCGTGGGTCGGTTCACCGTCGATCGTCCGCCGCTCGCGGCCATCGCGCTCACGGTCGACACCTCCGCGATCACGGCCATCGCGAACGACTACGGCTTCGAGCACGTCTTCGATCGTCAGCTCCGCGCGCTCGGTCGTCCCGGCGACGTGGCGTTCGCGATCACCACGAGCGGGAAGTCCGAGAGCATCCTCCGCGCAGTCCGGTCGGCGAAGGAGATCGGCATGAAGGTGGTCGGGCTCACCGGCGGCGCCGGCCGCGAGTTCGCGGCGATGTGCGACGCTGCCGTGGTCGTTCCGACGCGCGAGACGGCACGCATCCAGGAGCTCCACATCACCGTCGGGCATCTCATCTGCGCCATCGCCGAAGCCGAGCTGTGCAACATCGCTCCGCCGCCGCTCGCGATCCGTCCCGGCACGAAGGGCGCGACGCTCGACGAGCTCTTGCCGGTCCGCGCTCACTACCGGAAGCAAGGCCGCACGGTGGTGTGGACGAACGGCTGCTTCGACATCCTCCACGTGGGTCATGTCGAGAGCCTCAAGGCGGCGCGGCGTCTCGGCGACATCCTCGTCGTCGGCGTGAACGACGACGCGCACGTGCGAAGAGTGAAGGG
>FTCS01003270.1_pt1 | contig 18789 bp, 16 predicted proteins | sample 1639391 | NCBI WGS metagenome assembly FTCS01 (sample SAMEA3914864, study PRJEB12502) | metagenome | biome: forest; material: soil | place: USA | collected 2012-03-12 | depth 0.3 m | reverse complement strand
GCCCCGGGATGCACCGTTCTTGCCTTTAGGCAGGGCATGTGGGCCTGCCGTGCGCGCCTGACGACACTGTTTCTGCTCTTCTCCGCCATCTGTCCGGCATACGGCCGTTCGCAGGAGGCGGGCGGCGACGCCGCGAGCTACACCGGGCACGACAGCCTCGGGATTCCGAACTACACGCGCCGCGCGTTCACGCCCGAGGAACGCGCGCTTCTCCGTCGCGCCTACGGCATCGAGGACCCGTCGAGGCTGTACGTCTCCGACTCGACCGAGCAGGGTCTCCTCAAGTACGACACGCGACGAAAGACTTGCGCCGACTGCTACGTCAACACGTATCGCGTGGGGTTCGTCTCGGTTCGTCGTCCCGAAGAATCGTGGGACGAAGTCGAACGACGCGTGCGAGGGATGCCGCTGAGGGCATTCCGACGCTCCGCGCGCAACGAGCACACGTCGACTTCGGAGCTCGATCCGGCAATCCGCGGCGACGTCGAACAAATGCTCGCCGACGCCGCGCGCGAGGGATACACGCTGCGCGTTGCCGCCACCTATCGTTCGCCGATGCGCGAAGCCTATCTCATGCGCAAAGGCGGCCGCACGCACACGTTGACGTCCATGCATTACTATCGCCGCGCGATCGACGTCGTCGTCGGCGATGGCAACATCGGCCGCCGGTCGACGCGCCGGCGATGGATCGACTTCCGCCGATGGCTCACAACCTATCGAAACGGGGTGCTCCGTATTCTCGGCACGCCGGACCGTACATGGGATTGGCGACACATCGAGGTGCCAACCGCGGACGTCGGGTTTCGCGACATCGACGCGGCCATCGACCGCGCGCGGGACTGCACTCGGCCGGGTTCCGCGATGGGCTGCGACTTCGTCCCGGACTCGATCAGCCGAGCGGCCGCCGCCCCTGAATGATCCGAACGAGGATCACGATGATCGCGATGACGAGAAGAATGTGAATCAGTGAGCCGATGTTGAACACGACCAGTCCGAGCAGCCACAGAATTATCAGAACGACCGCGATCGTCATCAGCATTTACGTCTCCGGGTGAGTTCGGTGCTCCACGTGGGCAACAGATGTGCCGAGCCGGCCGCGCGCCCGATACCGCCAGGCAGCCACAACCAACAGGATGCCCGCGACGCCGTTCGCGACCGCGTCGGCGATCAGCATTCCGTGAACGCCGAACCGCGCGTGCGCCGCGCCGTCGATCCACAACATGTAGACCATCGGCGCGTTCGTCGCCGCGATGCACAAGGTGAACTGTGTTCCCGGCCCCGCCGACTCCGATCCGAGCAGCTCGAGCGCGATCGCCATGAACGCCGAGTAGCTGAATCCCGTCACGAGCGCGTACGACAGTGAGCCGAGGATGAACGTGGTCGGCGTGAGCGGCATGAGCGCCATCACGCCGGCGCTCAGCGCAGCCATCACGCCTACCGCGGGATAGATGAGCCATCGATCATACCGCTCGCACACGAAGCCGCCGGCAAGCGCGCCGCCCGCCATCAGCGCCGCGCCCCCGACGCCGACGGCCCATATTACGGCGCCGGCAGAGGCACCGTACTCTACCGCCGCCGCCGGAAAGAGCGCCGTCAGCGCACCCGATCCCGCGGGGCTCACGAAGAGCAGGAACGCAAACCAGACTTCGCGGCGTCGCACCATCTCCGCCAACTCGGTGCGGACTCCGGCCATACGCGTCGCGACGCTTGCCGGCGCGCGCCTCGGCTCGTCGATCGCCAGTACGATCAGCGCGGGCAGCGCCACCAGCGCGCCCACGACCGCCGCCATTGCCGCTCCAGGCCATCGAACCGATACCCAGAGCGCGAGCCCGCCGGCGAGCGCTCCGCCGCCGAGGTTGCCCGCCTGACCCCAGCCGGCGGTTCGGCTCTGCAGCTTTTCGGGCATCACCGTGGAGACGAGACCGCCAAGCGCGCTCGAGATCGGTTGATTGAGGATGGAACCGATGACGAAGAGCGCCGTAATCGCGGACAGGCCGGTCGCGAAGCCGAAGTGCAGCGCCGCCGTCGCGCAGATCGCGCTCGCGACCGCGAGCAGAAGCACCCAGGTTCGCTTGCGGAACCGGAGGTCGACGATCGGCGCCCACAGAAAATACCAGATCGCGGGCGATTGGATCACCGCGAGGGCCGACGCGATCTGCGGGAGCGTCACGCGGTCGCTCCTCAGGAGATAGGGCAACGCGAGCGCGATGACGCCGTTGAACGCGCCGTACGGCAGTGCCGCGATCGCGAACAGCCAGGGCGCCGGCGTGCGGCCGGAACGTTTTACCTGCATCTTGATCGCCCATGAGGATCTTCGTCACGGGCGGAAACGGCTTCATCGGCTCCGGAGTCGTGCGCGACGCAATCGCCGCCGGCCACGACGTGGTATGCCTGCTTCGCGCCACGAGCAGCACCGATCGGATCGATGGACTCGCGGTCACGCGAGTGAGCGGCGACGTACGCGATCGCGCGGCGCTCGAGCGAGCGATGTCCGATTGCGACGCGACGATCCATCTCGCCGCGCCCTCGTCGTGGGACGGCGACAGCTCGCCCGAAGTCGACGCGATCATCGAGGGCGGAACACGCAACGTCCTCGACGCCGCGAGTACCCTGCCCGGCCATCGCGTTCTCCTCGTGTCGAGTTTGGCGGCCGTCAACTGCTCCGACACGCCGATCGTCTTCGACGAACGCACGGCGTTCGAGATTCGTGACCTGTCGCTCCGTTACGCGCACGCGAAGCATCGGGCCGAGCTCGCGGCACGGAATGCGTTCGAGCGCGGGGTGCCCGTCGTCGTCGTGAATCCGGGCGAGGTGTATGGCCCGAACGACACGGCATTCGTCACTGCCGGGAACCTCGTCGATTTCGCGACTTCCTGGCCCGTGCTCGTTTGCGACGGCGGCACGGGCGTCGTGCACGTCGACGACGTCGCGCACGGGATTCTCGCCGCGCTCGAGCGAGGACGTCCGGGTGAGCGATATATCCTTTCCGGCGAGAACGTCACGATTCGCGGACTGGCCGAGCTCTGTCTCGAGCTGATCGGCCGTCGCACGCCGATCGTCGGTCTGCCCAATCCCGTCGTACGCCTCGCCGCACGGGCGGCAGTGCGGCTTCGGCTTCCGGCGCCGTTCAATCCGCACGTAGTGCCTTACGCGACGCGCTACTGGTTTGCCGACAGCTCGAAGGCCGTGCGCGAGCTCGGCATCGGCTTTCGCGGCGCGCGCGAGACGATCGCGTCGACTCTCGGCTGGCTCCGCGACGCGGGGCTCATGAGAGGTTCATGATCGTTCGACCCCGAACGTTCTTCGCGCCGAACCCACGTCTGGGATCGGCCGAAGACCGAAAACCCGACGTAGCCGCGGATGATCAGCCTGCGCCCGCCTTCGGCGAGGCGCATCGTCGCCCGATAGGTCCTTCCATTTTCCGGGTCGAGGATTTCGCCGCCGCTCCAGACATTGCCACTTCGGCGCATGTGGCGTAGGATCTCCATGCCGACGATGCGCCGCCCATGGCGCTCTCCCGAGCACTTTTCACACACACTATCCGCGTGATCCGCGGGAACGAGCAGCTCGCGCACGATGCCCGTCAGCTCGCCCGCCGATTCACGAATCTCGATGACCGCCGTCGGCTTGCCGTCGGCATCGCTGATAGTCGTCCAGAGCCCCACGGGGCTCGCCTGAGCACCGAGGAGCCGGAAGCCGGCCAGAATGGCCAGGATGCCCAGCGCGGATGACATTCGTGTCAGGAACATTGTGAGAAATTTGTACGCATCGCGGGCGATCCGGTGTTGCCGCGGTGTACGTTAGCACGACGTAGGCCCGAACCGCATGGATATGACGACACTCGACTCCCTGAAAGACCTGGCGGCAAAGCAGTTTGGCGGCGACCCGGCCTCCATCGACACAAACGCCGGCATCGACACGCTCGGCCTCGACTCGCTCGGATTTCTGGAATTCCTGTTCGAGCTCGAGGATCACTTCAGCATCGCGATTCCGCAGGACCGTGTGACAGGCGTTCGCACGCTCGCCGAGCTCGCTACCGTGATCGACGAGCTGCTCGCGGCGAAAGCCGCGTCGCCGGCCTGAGTCCGCCTTTCCGATGGCCCCGCACCGGGTCGTAGTCACCGGGCTCGGAGCGATCTCTCCGATCGGTCAGAGTGCGCGCGATTTCTTCGTCGCGCTCGTCGCCGCCCGCTCGGGCATTCGCCTCGTGAATCCGGCGGACTCCCCGCCTGGACGCATGCTCGTCGCCGGGCAGATCGATTTCGATCAGTCGGCGCTGTGGCCGCCGCACCAGGCCGCGCAATTCGATCGCGCGACCCAATTCGCGCTCGCCGCCGCTCGCCAGGCGATGGACGACGCCTCGCTCGCGCTCGGCGAAGAAGCGTCGCTGCGTGCGGGAGTCTATTGGGGGACGGGACTCGGCGGCGCGGCGTCGATCGAGGGCTCGTACCGAAGCCTTTTCGCGGGCAACGGCCGCGTGCGTCCGACGAGCGTCGTGCTGGGGATGAACAATGCCGCGGCCGGACAGATCTCGATCATGCACGGCCTGCGCGGCCCGCTGCTCAACGTCTCGACCGCCTGTTCGTCCTCGGCGTCGGCGATCGGCGAAGCATTCCGCGCCGTGCGCGCGGGATACGCCGACGTGATCATCGCGGGCGGGTCGGAGGCGCTGATCACGCTCGGGAACCTCGCCGCATGGGACGCGATGCGCGCGCTCGCGCAGCCCGATGCCACGGATCCGGCGTGCAGCTGCAAACCATTCTCGATCGATCGAACCGGGCTCGTGCTCGGCGAAGGCGCGGCGGCGCTGGTCATCGAGAGTGCCGAGCATGCGGCGAAGCGTGGCGCGGCCGTGTACGCGGAGCTGGTCGGATACGGCAACGCCGCCGACGCGAACCACATCTCCAAGCCCGACTCCGCCGGCCAGGTTCGCGCGATCCGCGCCGCGCTCGCCGAAGCGCAACTCACTCCGGCCGACGTCGACTATGTCAACGCACACGGCACCGCGACGGAGGTCGGCGACGTCGTCGAAACGATGGCGATCAAGGAAGTCTTCGGCGCGCGGGGCGCGGCACCGTGGATCTCGTCGACCAAGGCGCTCCACGGGCATCTCATGGGCGCAACCGGGGCGCTCGAAGTGACGGCGGCGATCATGGCCATGCACCAGGGCGTGATTCCACCGACGGCTCATCTCGACCGCCCCGACCCGCAATGCGATCTCGATTACGTCCCGAACGAAGCGAGGCAAAAGCACGTGAACACGGTGATGTCGAACTCGTTCGGCTTCGGCGGCATGAACGCGGTGATCATCGCGCGGCGCTACAGCGCGTGACGAGCCAATGAGGGACCTCGCCGATCTTGGCGCGTGGTTGTCCGCTCGCGAAGCGAGCCACGTCGATCTGTCGCCCACGACGCTCCCCGAACCGACTTTCCTCGTCGGCGGCCGCGAGCTGGTTTCGTTCAGCAGCAACAACTATCTCGGGCTCGCGACGAGCGCGCGAATGAAGGCGCGGGCCCACGAAGCGATCGACCGCTACGGTGTCGGCAACTGCGAGTCGCGCCTGCTCGGAGGCGATCTCGAGATCTACCGGGCCCTGGAGGCTCGTCTCGCCGCGATCAAGCGCAAGGACGCCGCTCTCCTTTTCGCGACCGGCTACCTGACCAACCTCGGTGTGCTGCCGACGCTCGTGAAGGCGTCGAATCTCGCCCGCGCCTTTGGCTACAAGCCGGGCACCAGGTGGAAACACGCGTTCTTCACCGACGAGTTCAACCACCTCAGCATTCGCGAAGGCATTCGCGCCTCGGGCGTTCCGGCGTTCGCCTACCGCCACAACGACATGGCGGATCTCGAGCAGAAGCTCCGTTCAGCGACGGCGCAGATTCGGATCATTGCCACCGACGGTGTGTTCAGCCAGCACGGTGACATCGTCCCCCTCCCCGACATGCTCGGACTCGCCGAGCGGTATGACGCGTTCATCTACATCGACGACGCGCACGGCACCGGAGTGCTCGGCCCAACGGGCGCCGGCACGGCGGAGCATTTCGGCATCGAGAGTGAACGCATCATTCACATGGGGACGCTGAGCAAGGCCTACGGATGCATCGGCGGGTTCGTCGCCACCGAGAATCACGTCGCCGAGATTCTCCGCTTCGGCTGCTCGGCGTTCGGCTTCACCAGCACGTTGCCGCCGGATCAGGCGGCGGCGCTGCTCGAGGCGCTCGACATGGTGCGCGACGAGCCGGATCGGCGCGCGCGCCTCTGGGCGAACCAGCGCTATTTCGTCGAGCGGATGCATGACGCTGGGCTTCCGCTGCTCGCGACGGAGACGCCGATCGTCCCGTTCCACGTCGGCGGCGAACGCGATTGCGCGCGCCTCGGTCAACGCCTCGCGGCGGCGGGCATCCATGTCGACGCGATCATGTTCCCCGCCGTGCCGGCGGATCAGAGCCGGTTGCGTTTCATGATGAACGCCAACCACACGAAAGAGCAGATCGACCGCGTCGTCGAGGCGTTGAGCGCCCGCGGATGAACTACCGGTGCGAGAGTTCGTGGAGACTCGTATCACGAAGCGGTAGCCGCAGTGTAAACACGCTGCCTCCGCCCGGACGCGGCCGATAGTCGAGGTGTCCGCTCTGCAACTCGGCGAGGCGGCGCGCAATCGACAGCCCGAGTCCGGCATGACCGGCGTCCGGCGCTTCCGTCGGCGGACGATAGAAGGGCTCGAAGATTCGCTCGCACTCCGTCTCCGCGACACCCGGCCCGCGATCGGCGACGCGAATCGCCAGCCATGCTCCCTCGGCAACCGTTTCGATGTCGATCGCGCCGTTCGCCGGCGTATGCCGCAGCGCGTTGTCGATCAGGTTGCCGACGATTCGCAACGACTGCACGAAGTCGAAGCGTGCCGTGAGCGTCGGAATCGAGAGATCGACCAGGGCGTTGATCCGGCGCCCATCGGTGAGTCCGGCCGCACGCTGGATCGCCGCGCCGACGAGATCCTCGGCCGTGTTGAGCTGGAAGTCGAAATCCATCGCCCCGGCGCGAATGCGCGAGAGGTCGAGTACGTTCGTCACGAGCTGCGCCAGCCGGTCCGCTTGTTCCTCGATGTCCGGCGCCGTCGGCTCGCCGCGCGCCCTCGCGCGCTGCGCGAGCAGCTTAATCGTCGTCAGCGGCGTGCGAAGGTCATGCGAGACGGTGGCAAGCACTTCGTCCTTCGCCCGATTGGCCTCGCTCAATCGGCGCGCGGCCTCGTCGTGTCGTCGCGCCGATTCGGCCTCGTCTCGTGCCCGCGTCAACAGTTCCGTCGCGACGAATGCCGACGCGAGGAACGCGAGCAGGACGATCCAATCGAGCGACTTCGCGACCGAGATCAGGTCGTACGGCGGTTGGAAGAAATAGTCGATCGCCACGAACCCGAGCACGGCGAGCGCGAAGCCGAGCCTTCGCCCGCCGCCCGCGCTGCCCCCGAGCACGACCAGCAGATACGTCAATGCGACGTGCGACTGGTCGATGTCGCCGCGCGCCCAGAGCAGCGTCAGCGTGACGCCGCCCATGATCGACAACCACAACAGCCAGCGGCCCATCAACGGCGGGTCAGACGTCCGCGGGTCCGAAGCGGTACCCGACGCCCGGCTCGGTGATGATGACCCGCGGCCGCGATGGGCTCTGCTCGATCTTTCGACGTAAGTGTGTGACATAGACGCGGAGATATTGCTGTGGGTTGCCGAACGCGCGTCCCCAGACGGCGTCGAACAGCTGTTGATGCGTGACCGGTCGCCCAGCATGACGAGCCAACGTTTGCAGAATCGCCCACTCGATCGGCGTGAGCCGAATGACCTGATCGCCGCGCCGAACGCTGCGGTGCGGAATGTCCACGATGAGTCCGTCGCATTCGACCACCGCGTCCCCCAACGAAGGCGATTCGCGGGCGCGGCGCAGCTGCGCGTTCACCCGCGCCACGAATTCGCCCATGCTGAACGGCTTCGCGACGTAATCGTCGGCGCCGGCATTGAGCAGCGCGATCTTCTCCGACTCGGCGTGCCGCGCGGAGAGCACGACGATCGGCGCCGCGGACCAGCGGCGAATCTCCAGGCAAACGTCGAGCCCCGTGCCGTCGGGAAGCCCGAGATCGAGCACAATCAGATCGGGGCGCGTCGCGAGCGCGGTCTCGATCGCCTGGCGTGCCGTGCGCGCCTCGATGACGCGTGCCGGCAGCGCGGACATCGCTTCGCCAACGGCGTGTCGGATCTGCGGCTCGTCGTCGACGACGAGAATGAGCGGACCCGGCATACCGCTACGGGGTGACGATGCTCGATCCTGCCGCTCCGTTGAGCGCGTGAATGCCGACCCAATAATCATGAAGTGCCTGTGCAAAGTCGTCGCGCGCGTCCTGCTGCGCGCGAATGGCGTCGATCACGTCGAGGAGAGAAGACGCTCCGTGGTCGTAGGCGTACTGTGCCGCGGCGACCGATTCGGCGATGCGGTCCAGCAAGCCGTTTTGATACTTCTCCACCAGCGCCCGTTGAATCCTGAGCTCGGCGAGCGCCGAGCGAACGCCCCGCTCGACCTCCAGTGATACCGCGCGTTCGCGCCAACGTGCCGCATCGAGGCCGGCCGTCGCGCGCTGTTTCGCGCCGGCGACCTGCCCCATCGCCGGCAACTCGAGTCCGACGCCGAGCGCGTAGTGATGCCCGTTGTCGAACGACGCGGCGGGTTGTCGCACGTACGAGATCAGTGGGATCGGAATCACCGACGCCGCGGCCAGCCGGCGCGCCGCGGCGCTCTGCTCGACGCGCACGCTCGCCGCGACGAGGTCAGACCGCTTGTGCGCCGCGAGTATCGCCACCGAGTCCGGCGGAATCTCGACGCGCCGATAGTCGAGCGTGCCGACCGCGTCGACTCCGCTATCCGACGCCGCCGCGCCGATGATCGTCTGCAACGACAGACGCGCGTTCTCCAGATCGACGTCGGCCCGGGCGACCGCGGCGTCCGCCCGCGCAAACTCCACCGAGCTGCGCGCGAGGTTGTGCTCGGCGAGATCTCCCTCGCGCACGCGCACGGAGTCAGCCGCGAGCACTCGCCCGAGTGCCGCACGCCGCTGCCCCGCGGTCTCGCGCCGGTCACGCGCGAGAAGCACGTCGTAGAACGCGCGCGCCACGCCCACCTCCATCATGCGCCGCACGTCCGCCGCGTCGGCGCGCGACGCCGACACACCGAGGCCCGCGGCGTTCACGCGAAGGAATCGTTGCGGCGAGACGTCGAGGGGAATCGTCGCGCTGTACTGAAACGGATTGTTCGGAACCGATGCAAGTGTCGGCGCTGGTAGCGCACCAACCACGCGCCGGTCGCCGCGCGCCGAATCGACAGCGGCGTTGGCGGCCCCGAGGTCGGGATTATTCGCCGCCGCATACGCGATGGCTTGGTCCAGCGTCACGCGTGCGACACGAGGCGCTTGTGCCGTTTGAGCGAGCGCAGGCATCGCGAACGCGGCCGCGGCTGCGAGAGAGAAAATGCGCTGGGACTGCATGGGTAAAAGGTCGCGTGTCGGCGTGCGGTCGGATGCCGAGAGGGGGTCTTTTAGCGGTCTTTTAGCGCAAACGCGTAGGCCGTCCCGCGAAGCTTGACACATGCCATCGCGATCGATCCCCGTCACACTCGCCGCCACGCTTCTGTTCGCGTTCGCCTGCGGCACCAGCCAGGCCGCCGATGACGGCGCCTCCGACCACGGGGAAGCGCGCGTCGATTCGGAGCGAGTGACCCTCCCGGCCAACAGCCCTCAGCTCAAGAATCTTCGCATCGTTCCAGTCGAGGCCGCGACATCGGATTCCGTCCGGATCCCCGGACGCGTCGTCTGGAACGAGGACGCGACGGTGCGGGTCTTTTCGCCGTTCGCCGGTCGCGTCGCGCAGGTCCGATCCGACATCGGACGCGTCGTGCACGCGGGCGACACGCTCGCATTGATCAGCGCTCCGGATTTTGGGCAGGCGCAGGCCGACGCGCACCGCGCGCAGACCGATCTCACCCTCGCCGAGCGCGCCGCGGCACGGGCAGCCGATCTCTTCCAGCACGGCGTCGTCGCGCGAAAGGATCTCGAATCCGCCGACGCCGACGTCGCACGTGCGCGCGCCGAAGCGCAGCGCGCCCAGGCCCGCCTCGCGCAATACGGCGGCGACGCGTCGTCGATCGATCAGACGTTCGCGCTCCGCGCTCCCATCGGCGGAACGATCGTCGATCGATCCATCTCGACCGGTCAGGAGGTCCGCCCCGACCAGATGCTCGCCAATGCGCCGCAGCTCTTCGCGCCACTCTTCATAGTCACCGACCCGCGGCGGCTCTGGATTCTTCTCGACGTGCCCGAGCGGGATCTCGCCGCGGTTCGGCCCGGCACCACCATCAGGATCCGCACGGAAGCGCTTGGCGATCACGCGTTCGAGGGAAGCATCACCCTCGTTTCGAGCGGCGTCGATCCGAACACGCGAACCGTCAAGGCGCGCGCGTCCGTACCGAATCCGATGGGGCTGCTCAAGGACGAGATGATGGTCTCCGTGCAGCTGCCGCGCGTGGGCGTGTCGCCGGTGCAGGTCCCGGTCAGCGCCGTGCTGCTCGAGGGGAATACTCACGTCGTGTTCGTCGCCGAAGGGCCGGGCAAGCTGCGCCGCCAAGTCGTGGACGCCGGCCGTGAGCATGACGGATTCATTCCGATCCGGAGGGGACTGTCCTCCTCCGATCGCGTCGTCGCTGACGGCGCCCTGTTCGTCGAGCAGCTGTTTCACCGATGATTCGCCGCATTGTCGCATTCGCGCTCCACCAGCCGCTGTTCGTCGCGCTGATGGTGGTGTTGTTCACGGCAGGCGGCATCGCCGCCTTCCTGTCGCTGCCGATCGAAGCGTTCCCCGACGTCTCCGACATCCAGGTCACGGTCATCACTCTGTTCCCCGGGCGCGCCGCCGAGGAAGTCGAGAAGCAGGTGACGATCCCGGTCGAGCTGAGCCTGAGCGGACTCCCGCACAACACGCGTCTCTTCTCGCACACGCAGTTCGGTCTCTCGTACGTCGTGCTCACGTTCGACGACAAGGTGACGGACTACTTCGCGCGGCAGCAAGTGCTCGAGCGCCTGCAGAACGCCGACCTGCCGCAGGGCGTGCAGCCGAGTCTCGCCCCGCTCTCGACGGCGATCGGTGAGCTGTATCGCTACCGCATCCGCGGCGACGGACTGAGCTCCACCGACCTCCGCACGATCCAGGACTGGACGGTGGCGCGACACCTCAAGCTCGCGCCGGGCGTCGCCGACGTCGTGAGCTTCGGTGGGCTGATCAAGCAGTACGAGGTGAATCCCGACCTCGCCAAGCTGCGCTACTACGGTCTCTCGCTCTCGCAACTGTACGCCGCGCTCGGCCGCGGCAACGCGAACGCCGGCGGAAGCTACGTCGAGCAGGGCCCGCAGCAGTACCTCGTCAGGGGGATCGGACTCCTGCGATCGAGCGACGACATCGCGAAGATCGTCGTCGCGTCACGCGACGGAACGCCGATTCTGGTCGGCGACATCGCGAGCGTCGTCGTGAGCGCCATCCCCCGGCAGGGCATCGTCGGCCAGGACAACGACGACGACGTCGCGACGGGCATCGTCCTGATGCGAAAGGGCGAGAATCCCTCGGAGGTCCTGAAGGCGATCGAGGCGCGCGTCGCCGAGCTCAATTCGTCGATTCTTCCCAAGGGCGTGCGCGTCGAACCGTTCTACGATCGGACCTGGCTGATCGAGACGACGCTCCATACGGTGTTTCACAATCTGGCCGAAGGCGCGATGCTCGTGACCTTCGTGCTGTTGCTCTTCCTCGGCAACTTCCGCGCGGCGATGATCGTCGCGGTGATGATCCCACTTTCGCTCCTGGCCACGTTCATCGGCCTCGCGTGGAAGGGCATCCCGGCGAATCTCCTCTCGCTCGGCGCCATGGACTTCGGGATCATCGTGGACGGCGCGGTGATCGTCGTCGAAAACGTGTTCAGGCACCTTGCCGAGCGACCGCCGCTGTCCACCGCCGCGCGGCGGGACGCCGTGCTCGAGGCGACGACCGACGTTGGACGGCCGACGTTCTTCTCGATGCTGATCATCATCGTCGCCAACATCCCGATCTTCACGCTCCAGCGGCACGAGGGGCGGATCTTCGCTCCGATGGCGTGGACGGTCACCTCGGCGCTGATCGGATCGCTGCTGCTCTCGCTCACGCTCGTGCCCCTGCTCTGCCTGCTGCTGCTCCGCCGGGTGTCCGAGCATGGCGACAACTGGATCGTCCGCCAGTGCAAGCGCCTTTACGAGCCGATCCTCCGCGCGGCGCTCGCCGCGCCGAAGACGGTGCTCGTCGTTGCTCTTGGCGCCCTGGCGATCAGCGGCGTGATGGCGACCCGCGTCGGCACCGAGTTCCTGCCCGAGCTCAACGAAGGCACGATCTGGATCAACATCAATCTTCCGCCGGGGATCTCCGTGGCGGAGACGATGGCGATGGCGCGCCGCATTCGCGGCGCCCTGCACACCGTGCCGGAAGTGACGACCGCGATCTCGAAAGCCGGGCGTCCCGAGGACGGTACCGATCCGAAGCCGCTGAACATGGTCGAGGTGTTCGTCGGGCTGCTCCCGCCGTCGGAATGGAAGCGGCACGTGACGAAGGATCAGGTCATCGCGGAGATGGACAGCGCGCTGAGCTCGATTCCCGGTATCGAGACGAGCTTCTCGCAGCCGATTCGCGACAACGTGCTGGAGAGCATCTCGCAGATCGACGGGCAGGTCGTCGTGAAAGTGTTCGGTGACGACGGCGTCACGCTCCACGCCGCGGCGGATCAGTTGCTCGCGAAAGTGCGCGACGTTCGCGGTGTCACCCGCGCGTTCATCGATCGCGCGGGCGACGTCCCGCAGGCCCGCATCGAGATCGATCGCGCCCGCGCGGCGCGGTACGGCCTGAATGTCGGCGACATCGAGGATCAGATCGAGGTCGGCCTCGGCGGACGCGGGGCGACCGAGCTGTGGGAAGGCGAGAAGCATTTCAGCGTCGTCCTGCGCTTCGCGGCGCAGGATCGCGAGCTCTCCGCGCTCGAGCACTTACTGATCGATACGCCGGACGGCAAGCGCATCCCCCTCGCGGACGTTGCCACGCTGAGCGTCGCGAGCGGCAACATGAACATCAGCCGCGAGAACGGAAAGCGCGTCGTCGCGATCGGCGTGTTCATCGGCGGACGCGACATGGGCAGCGTGGTGAAGGACATGCAGTCGCGCTCCGCCGCGATCCCGCTGCTACCCGGCTACTACCTGAGATGGAGCGGCGAGTTCGAGAATCAGCAGCGCGCGATGAAGCGACTGGCGGTCATCGTGCCGCTGAGCGTGTTCCTGATCTTCATCCTGCTGTTCAACGCGTTCGGCTCCGTGCGCTACGCGGCGGTGATCCTCATGAACGTGCCGTTCGCGATGATCGGCGGCATTCTCGCCCTGCTCGTCACCAACATTCCACTGAGCGTGTCGGCCGCCGTCGGATTCATCGCCCTGTTCGGACAGGCGGTGCTCAACGGTGTGGTGATGATCTCCGTGTTCCATCAATTGCGCGAGAGCGGACTCCCTCCCCGCGAAGCGGTGCTGCAGGGCTCTCTGATCCGCATGCGCACGGTTCTGATGACGGCGCTCCTCGCGATGCTCGGCCTGTTGCCGATGGCGCTGTCGCACGGGATCGGCGCGGAAACGCAGCGTCCCCTTGCCGTGGTAATCATCGGCGGCCTGATCACCGCGACGATCCTCGTGCTGCTCGTGCTGCCGACTTTCTACCTCGCGATCACCACGCCGCGTGACGGTGCGCGCGAACCGAGGCTCGAAGTGATATGAAGTGGTCGATGATCGGCGCAGCGATGCTGGCGTTCGCCGCCGGCTGCGCCTCCCGTGCGCTGCACCTCAACTCGATGTCGCGTCCCGATGCCCTCGCCGGGGAATGGATCGATGTTCGGCACGCGACCCCCGGCGACACGTCGATCTGGGTGCTTGGCGCCGACGGCTACGACGGATCGGCGCACGTCATCCACCAGGGCACAACGGATCCCGCGCGAAACGAGTCGCGCTACGGCAGCTGGTACTTGCATGGCGCCATGAGCGACGGGAATGGGCGGTCGATCTGCTTCGCGAAGCGCATCGGACGTGATTCGGCGACCTGTCTCCCATTCACGCTCGACACCGTAGTTACGCCGGACGGCCCGCGGCGCCGACTGATCGTGCGCGGCTATCCGGGGCAACACTCGACGGGCGACCGCGTGCTGATCGCGCGGCAGCCGTAGGATGTGCTACGGCTGTTCGTCCTCGAGAAGCATCGGCGGCGCGCGCATGTCGACGCCCGAGGCTGTGACCCACTGCTCGAGCAGTCTCGCCAGCCGCTCGCCGTTTTCGGGTTCGAGCGTGCCGAAGCCACCGATCAACTGCGACTGAATCGTCGCCGGCGCGCGGAGCACCACATCGCGCCCGACATCCGTGATCTGCAATCTCCGCCGGCGACGGTCGGCGCGATCGACTTCGAAGGTGGCGAGCCCGCGCTCCGTGAGTCGGCGCGCGACCACCGACACCGAGCTCGGGTGCGTCGCCGTGCGCTCCGCGAGCTCGCCCATCGTCTCGGACGGACGCTTGTCCAATTCCTGCAGCACGAACACCTGGGCGAGGCTCAACCCCGTCCTCAGCTCGATCGCGCGGCTGTTGATGTTCAGGGCGCGGACGATGCTCCGGAAAACATTGAGGCTGCGCTTGGCCGGGTTCCCGCCAACGTCGGACGGAACGGTTGTCTCTGACATGACCGCATAGCTTACTCGCGGGACATCGGCGAGGGAATACCGGGCGATTATGGCGGTCCGCGCGGCACCCGCCTGAATGGCGAGAGTTCCCCGGGTTCCCGCTGCTCCCATGCGAACCGACCCCGGCGGCCTGATCTTGTCCTCGACGACGGATGCGTCGTCGGCACGTGGGATGCAGCGACTTTCGCCCCGCGGCCGCGAATCGCCGGCGTCATTCCGACGCTCGAGATCCGGCCCCAACCGGAGATCTCCCATGGCACATACCCACGAATTCGATTGTAGCGTCTGTGGCGCTCATCTCGATTCCCAGAAAGAGCTCGACCAGCACACGCGCGACAAGCACTCGCAACAGGCTTCTGCGTCCAGCGGACCATCATCTACCCAGAATCAGTCGTCGAGACGCAGCAAACCGTGACCCTCCGTTCGCACTCGCCCTGCGACGAACGCTTCGTTGCAGGGCCCGCTCCGACCGTCCACTCGTTCATCATGTTCACCCGTTCGTGAGATCCTGGGCACGGCAGCGACCTCGGCGCGCGAGATTCGTTCGATGCAAACGAAAAAACTCGATCGCGCGGGAACCGCGACCTCCATGCTTTGCGCGGTTCATTGTGCCGCCGCTCCGTTCCTTCTTCCTCTCCTTCCCATTGCCCTTGGACGCTTCGTCGGGCCGGCGCTCGAGGCCGGCTTCGCAGGGGTTTCACTGATCCTCGGCGTCTGGAGCCTCGGACATTCGTTTCGCGCCGTGCATCGCGACATCCGGGCACTCGCCTTGTTCGCTTCCGGATTCACGCTGTTGATGGCGGCGCGCTTGGCTGAGCCGCCAGGCTCCATCGAGCCGCTGATGGTCGGCGTCGCCGCCGCGCTCATCGTCGCCGCACACACGTTGAACCTGAGGCTCGTTCATCGCCGCGGGCCGGGCGCTTGTCCCTGCCCGTGCCACGACGACGAAACAGTCTTCGATTCAGCGCGCGACTAGCGCGACGCTAGCGCTGGGTGAGACGCCACTCATCGGTGGATTCCAACCATCGGTGCAAACCCGCGGACCGCGCGTTGGAAAGAGCGACGGTATGGCCCGTCCGCGCCGTAGCCTCCACAGACCCCTAACCATCGAGCCGGTATCGCTCGCTGGTCGGGCCTCCACTTTTTCCGGAGCAATGATGATCTTCCGTCCCTCCCTGGGCCGGGTGCTCGGGCTCGTGGCGCTAATGGCTGGAACCCACGCCAATGCGCGAGCCTTGGAGCCCGCCCACACAGGCGCTCGAACGTCGGCCAATGCGGACGTCACGGGCACCGTGGTCGACAGCAGTTCGGCCCGACCAATCCAATCCGCCGAGGTCAGCCTCGTCAACGAGGGTGGCCGCGTTGTGAGCAACGCGATCACCGACGCCTTCGGCCGGTTCACGATACACAACGTCGGCATGGGATCGTACAACGTCAGCGTCCATATGCTCGGGTTCCGGCCGATCGCGCGGCCGCTCGTCGTGCCCGCATCCGGCTCCGCCGCACCGCTCCGCTTCGCCATGACCCCCGTCGGCGTCAATCTCAGCGCCATGCAGACCGTCGCGACCGCGCCGGTGAGCGTCGACACGCGCACCGGGGACCAGGTCTTCAAGCAGAACGACTATCACGGCGCTCCGACGCAGACGACATCGCAGATTCTGCAGCAGTCCATCGCCGGCGCCGCGCGCGCGCCGACCGGCGAAGTGCACATCCGCGGACAGCACGCCGAGTATACCTACTACATCGACGGCGTCCCGGTCCCGCCGGGCATTTCCGGATCGCTCAACGAGCTGTTCGATCCCGAAGTCGTCAACCAGATCAACTTCCAGACGGGCGGCTGGGACGCCGAGTACGGCGGCCGCAACGCCGCGGTCGTGAATGTCACGACGAAGATTCCATCGGGCGCCTTCCACTCGTCGATCAGCAGTTATGTCGGCGGCTACCAGCGCTCGACGACCGATGGCCCGACGAGCTTCAACGGCCAGACGCTGAGCCTTGGCGGCAACAACGGCCCTTGGGGGATGTACTTCTCGGGCGCGCGCCAGTTCACCAACATGCGCCTCGAGCCGGTGGTCTTCGACACGTCAGGCTCGCGCGTCGTGAACTTTCACAACGACGGCAGCGACTACTATAGCTTCGGGAAGATCCAGTACACGGCCGGCGCGAACGACGTGATCGCCCTCGACATGAACATGTCGCAGACGAAGTTCGCCGTTCCCTTCGACTCGACCGGTGGGGCATTCCAGAACGACCACCAGCGCGACAACAACAGCTTCGTGAACCTCGGCTGGCGGCACTCGATGGCGAACGGCAGCGGTTTACCGTCCGAGCTCTTCGCAGGACTTTTCTACCGCCACGCCAGCCTGGGATACCAACCGGATGCCAAAGACGCGCCGCAGTTCGTGTTCTTCCCCGACACGAAAGACACCTTCAACCTTTCCGAGAGCCGCTCGGCGAACATCGTCGGCGTGAAGCTCGACTACACGCTGCATCCCGCGAACGCGCTCGAGCTGAAGTTCGGTACCCTGTCGTCGCTCACGCGCGGCCACGAGAACTTCTCGACGTTCAATGCGACCGGCGCACAGGGACCGCAGTCGGTCTCCGACCTCAACGGTCACGATCTCGGCTTCTACGGCCAGACGGCCTATTCGCCGGTCGAGCAGTTCGAGATCCGCGCCGGCCTTCGCTACGACTCGCACAATGCGCCGTTCACCGGCACGTCGTCTCAATTCAGCCCGCGCATCCGGCTGAACTTCTACCCGTCGACGTCGACTACGGCGTACGTTTATTACGGCCGCCAGTTCATGCCGACGAACATCGAGGATCTGCGCGCGATCACGCAGGCCGCGCAGGGCGGCGAGGCGGATCAGGGGACGTTGCCCGAGCGCGACGATTTCTACGAGGCGGGTCTCGTGCAGCGGTTCCCGAGCCTCGGCCTCGTCGCGAAGCTCGCCGGATACAACAAGCGCAGCAACCCGGGCATCGATGACAACACCGTGCCGGGCTCGAACATCAAGACCGACGTCAACATCACGCACGTTCGCATCACCGGCCTGGAAACCGTGCTCGAGGTGCGGCCGAACGGCCCGCTCAGCGGGTACATCAACGCAGCGCTCAACCACGCCTACGGTTACGGCGACATCACCGGCGGCTTCTTCCCGACGGACCAGCCGGGTGGATCCTTCGATCTCGACCACGACCAGCGCCTCTCGGTCACGGGCAGCGCGACGTACTCGCCCGGCCGCTTCTATCTGAGTGGCACCGGCATCTATGGCTCGGGACTCACGAACGGCGTCAATCCGGCTGATTGCGGATGCGCGTACGGCACCGGTCTGCTCGACTTCAACAACGGCATCAAGGTGAGCCCGAGCACGATCTTCAATTTCTCGACCGGCTATTCGTTCGTCGCCGGCGGGACGGTGCTGGAGCCCGAGATCTACGTCGAGAACGCGTTCAACAAGACGTATCTGCTGAAGGGCGCATTCTTCAGCGGCGCCTCGGTCGGCCGCCCGCGCAGCATTCAGTTTCGTTTGAAAGCGTCCTTCTAGCTGTAGTGGACCAGAGGGTTGTTCCGGGGTTTCGGGTAGTTGCGTTTGAACGAACAAAAGCTCAGCTACGGATCTGACGGACCAGACGGACAACGGCCCGGACAAGAACAACAAAGTTCTTGTCCGGGCCGTTGTCCGTCTGGTCCGTTTAGTCCGTTGCAGAGCTGTTCATGCCCGTCGTCGTTGAACTCGATCTAGCTCAGGGGCTAGAGGCGGAGCAATTGCTCCCGCAGCACCCGGCCGCGAATTCTGCTCACCTGGTGCTGCGCCCCACCGTGAAGCACGGCGACGTACGTGCCCCCCGGCATCGGGGTGATCTTCTGGATCATCCCGATGTTCAGCAGCGTGCCGCGCGAGATGCGCACGAACTGCGCGGGATCCAGGCGCGCCTCGAGGTCCTTCAACCGGTACGTAATCGTGTGCCGGTCCCCGTTC
>FTCS01002410.1_pt1 | contig 18896 bp, 12 predicted proteins | sample 1639391 | NCBI WGS metagenome assembly FTCS01 (sample SAMEA3914864, study PRJEB12502) | metagenome | biome: forest; material: soil | place: USA | collected 2012-03-12 | depth 0.3 m | reverse complement strand
GTAGTACTCCAGAATGAACTTGGTAAGGAACGCGACTTCTTCCGTGATCTGATCCTGCCGCAGGAAGACGTGACAGTCGTCCTGCGCGAACTGCCGCACGCGCGTGAGGCCGGAGAGCGCGCCCGTGAGCTCGTTGCGGTGCAGCACGTCGAACGTGACGTAGCGCAGCGGCAGCTCGCGGTACGAGTGCTTCTTCGACTGATACAACAGATAGTGCGAGGGGCAGTTCATCGGCTTCAGGGAGAAGTCATGCTCGTTCGTCTCGTTGTCCAGAACGAGAAACATGTTTTCTTTGTACTTCCCCCAATGACCCGAGATTTCCCAGAGCGCCTTGTTGTAGAGCAGCGGCGTCTTGATCTCGAGGAAGTCGTCGCGCTGACGCTCGCGGATGTAGTCGTTGAGCACGTTGTAAATGACCGTGCCGCGCTCGGTCCAGAACACGGCGCCGGGCGAGAACGGATGCATCATGAACAGATCGAGCGACTTGCCGAGAATGCGATGGTCTCGCTTCTTCGCTTCCTCTATGCGCGTGAGGTACGCGTCCAGTTCTTCCTTTCGGAAGAACGCAGTCCCATACACGCGCTGGAGCATCTGCCTCTTGGAATCGCCGCGCCAGTACGCGCCGGCGGTGTGCGTCAGCTTGAAGTGCTTGAGGCGCGACGTATCGGGGACGTGGGGGCCGCGGCAGAGATCGATGAACGGGCCGTCCGTGTAGGTCGAGATGATCTCGTCGTCGCCGAGCTCGGACAGACGCTCGAGCTTGAGCGGATCGTCGGCGAAGCGCTTCTGCGCTTCGTCGCGATTCACTTCTGCGCGGACGAACGGGAACTTCTCGCCCGCGACCTTTCGCATCTCGTTCTCGAACTTCTCGAGATCTTCCGGCGTGAAGGGCTCGGCGACTTCGAAGTCGTAGTAGAAGCCGTCGTCGATCGACGGACCGAAGCCGATCTTCGCGTCGGGGCGCAGCCGCCGGACCGCCGTCGCGAGAATGTGCGCGGCGGAGTGGCGCAGCACGTCGAGCGACCGCGCGTCGCGATCGGTAAGCACGCGGAACGCGCCGCTCGCGCGGAGCGGAGTCACGAGGTCCTGGATGTTTCCGTCCACTTCCACCGCGACCGCGGCCTGGAGGAGACGTTCACCAATGGACCGGACGACTTCGGAGGGCAGCGTGCCCTCCGGCACCGTGCGCTGCGATCCGTCGGGGAGCGTCAGCGTCAGTGTCGCTTCGTTTGGACGATCAATCATGTCTGGTAGATGGCCTGTTTGTTGCACCGCGAGCCAGGGCGCTACCCGCGCTTGCCAACCAGCGTAACTTATCCTATAGCAATAACCTCCGCCACAGGATTCACCCTCTATGACACCGTTCCGCTATCGCGATGAGGAGTCATCGTCGACCGGCACCATCCTGGGTGTACTCGCCGGCGCGCTCGCCGGTTTCGCTGTCGGGATGTTCGTCGCGCAACGCGTTGGCGGCGTGAGCGGATTGAAGGCGAAGCTCTCTCGACGGCGCGCCGGAATGGAGACGGCCGAAGAGTCGTTGCGTGCGCGGTACGCGCACCACGAAGACCTGGAAGAAGAGGAATTCGAAGACATCGAGGAAGACGAGATCGAGGTCGAGGACCACGACTCGGGTCTCGAGGAGCGGGTGCTCGAAGCATTCCGGAATGATCCCATTCTCGCCGAGCGCGCGATCGACATCGGTTCGATCGCCGACGGGGTGATCGAGCTGGCCGGCTGGGTCGATGACGAGAATGAATCGCAGCATGCCGTGACGCTCGCGCGCGGCGTGCCGGGCGTGGACACCGTTGTGAACCGCATCGCGATCGGTGACGAGGAGCGCCGGTTCGAGGAAGCGGCGCGGCGCGTGCGATCGGGAGACCCCTCGCTCACGGAGACGCGGTGGGAGGGCGGCCAGGTCGGAACGGGCCGTCGCCGGCAGGGTACGTCCGACGAACCGGACCGGCATGCGACGCCCAAGGTTCCGCTCGAGGAGCGTTGGCTCCGCGCCGACCTTGCGGCGCGAGATGCCGCGGAGGACATCGAGGGCAACGCGGATCGTCGCATGCAGGCTCGGAAAGCGGTACGCGGTGATCGTACCGGTGGCGCGCCCGTCGCCCCCGGCGGCGTTCCCAAGGCCGACCATGTCGCGAACCCCGAAGCGCGTCCTGATTAGAGAGCTCCCTGGCTCCGCTCAGGATGACGGTGATGCAACGGGCCGCGACATTCGCGGCCCGTTTTCTTTATCTTTCATATCTATGTCCGATCCCACGCTTCGCATCGGGACAAGCCTACCCGATCGCTACGACTTCGCGACCACCGAGCCCCAGATCTACAACGCGTGGCTCGACGCCGGCTGCTTTCATGCGGAAGCCAGCAATTCCGTCCGCGTCGGCGGCGACAAGGCGCCGTATACGATCGTCATGCCGCCGCCGAACGTCACGGCGATTCTCCACGTTGGTCACGGCCTGAACAACACGATTCAGGACGTGATCATCCGCTGGGCGCGCATGAAGGGCACGGAAGCGCTCTGGGTTCCGGGCACGGACCACGCCGGCATCGCCACGCAGAACGTGATCGAGAAGCAGCTCGCGGCCGAGGGCCGGACGCGCTTCGATCTCGGGCGCGAGGCCTTCGTGAAGCGCACCGTGGATTTCGTCACCGAAACCGGCGGCGTCATCCTCCAACAGTTGCGGGCGATCGGCGCGTCGGCCGATTGGCGGCGCACGGCGTACACGTTGTCGCCGGAGCTGTCGCGCGCCGTGCGCGAAGCCTTCGTGCAGCTCTACGACCGCAAGTTGATCTATCGCGGCTACCGGGTCATTCACTGGTGCCCGCGCTGTCTCACGTCGCTCAGCGACGAAGAGGCGGAGTTCCACGACGAGACCGGAAAGCTCTATCACATCGGGTACCAGGTCCGAGGACCAAGGTCCGGGGTGCTGGTCGTCGCCACGACGCGTCCCGAGACCATGCTCGGCGACGTCGCGGTGGCGGTGAATCCGAATGACGAGCGGTATCGCGACCTGATCGGGCACACCGTCGTGCTGCCGATCGTGAATCGTGAGATTCCGATCATCGGCGACGACTACGCGGATCCGACGTTCGGCACGGGCGTGGTGAAGATCACGCCGGCGCACGATGCGAATGACTTCGAGGTGGGCAAGCGCCACAATCTTCCGATGCCGATCGTGATCGACGAGCGCGGCATCGTGCGCGAAGTGCACGACGCCGACGGCCGCGTACCGGCCGAGCTCGACGGGCTCGACCGGTTCGACGCGCGCGAGAAGGTGGTGGCGTTGCTGCAGGCGAGCGGTGCGCTCCAGAAGGTGGAGACGCACAACCATGCCGTGCGCCACTGCTACCGCTGCGACACCGTGGTGGAGCCGCGCCTGTCGGAGCAGTGGTTCGTGAAGATGGAACCGCTCGCCCGCCCCGCCCTCGAAGCGGTGCGCAATGGCGCCGTGCGCATTCTGCCCGAGCGCTGGGAAGCGGTGTACGTCAACTGGCTCACCGGCATCCGCGACTGGAACATCTCGCGGCAGCTCTGGTGGGGCCATCGCATTCCGGTCTGGTACTGCGACGCGTGCCCCGCCCCGAACAACGTGATCGTGAGCCGCGAGGACGTGACCAGGTGTCCGCACTGCGGCGGCTCGGTACACCAGGACGAGGACGTGCTCGACACGTGGTTCTCCTCGGGCCTGTGGCCGATCTCCACGCTCGGCTGGCCGGACGAAGCGAAGACGGAGCTCGACGCGTTCTACCCGACCGACACGCTCGTCACCGCGCCGGAGATTCTGTTCTTCTGGGTGGCGCGCATGATCATGCTGGGGTACGAGTTGGAGGGACGCGCACCCTATCACACGGTGTACCTGCACGGCACCGCGCGCGACACGCAGCACCGCAAAATGTCCAAGTCGCTCGGCAACGGCATCGATCCGCTCGACGTCATCAAGCTCTATGGCGCGGACGCGCTGCGCTGGACGCTGATCGCCGGCATGGGCATGGGCGCCGACGTGATCCTCGATCCAAACGACATCGACAAGTCGTTCGCGACGGGGCGCAACTTCGGCACGAAGCTGTGGAACATCGGCCGCTTTCTGCTCGACAAGGTGGGCGACGATCCGGTTCAGTCGATCCAGGACATCGATCGTTCGTCGCTGACGCGCGCCGACGAATGGATTCTCGCGCGCCTCGATGCCGCGATCGCCGAGTGCGACCGTGCGCTCGGTCCGTTGCAGCCGACGACCATGCATCCGTCGCCGGACGAGAAGGTCTGGACCGACGCCGAGCGGTACGCCGGTCTGCGGCTGAATGAATACGCCGAGGCCGCGCGGCATTTCGTGTGGAATGAGCTGGCGGACTGGTATCTCGAGGCCCTCAAGGGACGGCTCGACACGCCGGGCGCGGATCGCGAGGTGGCGCGCGCGATACTCGTGCACGCGTTCGACAACGCGCTCCGACTGTTGCATCCCGTGGTGCCGTTCGTGACCGAATCACTCTGGCAGCGGTTGCCGGGGCGCGCGCGCGGCGAGTTCCTCGTGCGGGCATCGTGGCCGCTGCGCGCCCGCGAAACGGTGTCGCAAGCCGCGCAGGAGTTCGAAGCCATTCGCGAGGCCGTGCTCGCCGTTCGCCAGATTCGCGGCGACAACAACGTGGCCCCGGGCAAGATGATCGACGTCACGATTCGTCCCTCGGGGCGCAACGGCCTGTTCGACGAGGAGTCGCCGACGATCGGCCGTCTGACACGTGCGACGATCACCGTCGGCGAGAGCGCGCCGGCGGGGGCCGCGGCGCACGCGGTGCTCACCGGCGGAACGGAAGTGATCGTTCCGTTGGCCGGGTTGATCGACCTCGAGAAGGAATGCGCGAGAATGCGCGGCGAGGTCGCGGAGCTGGAGAAGCAGATCCAGTCGCGCGAGGGGCGGTTGAGCAACGAGAAGTACGTGGCGAAGGCGCCGCCGAACGTCGTGGCGAACGACCGCGCCATTCTCGAGGAAATGAAGTCGAAGCGCGATCAGCTCACGGACAAGGTGAGGTCATTGTGCGGCGCCTGACGGCCGTTGCCATCAGCGCGGCGGCGGCGCTCGGGCTGGCGTGCGCGTCGGCCGGCGCGCCGCCGGGAGGGCCGGAGCGGCACACGCCACCCGAGATCGTGTCGATCTCGCCCGATTCCGGTGCCACCAAGGCCGATGTCAAAAGTGTTGAATTCAAATTTGATGAGGTCGTGAGCGAGCGGCCGGCCGGCGCAGGCCCGAGCCTCGACGCGCTGTTTCTCATCTCGCCGCGTGAGGGCGCGCCGAACGTGGGCTGGCACCGGAACCGGATCACCGTGCGGCCGCGGAGGGGGTTCCGCGCCAACACCGCGTACCGCGTCACGATGCTCCCCGGGCTGGCCGACCTTCGCGGCAACGTGCGGAAGGGCTCGACGACGATCGTGTTTGCGACCGGCGCGGCATTCCCGCCCTTCTCGATCGTCGGTCGAGCCTTCGACTGGGAAGCGCAGCGCCCGGCGAACGCCGCGTTCATCGAAGCCACGTCACTCAAGGACACCACGCTGGTCTACGTGTCGGCGAGCGATTCCACTGGTCAGTTCGACGTCGGGCCCCTCGAGGCCGGTCGATATCGCCTTCGCGCGCTCCTGGACGCGAACGGCAACCGCGCGCTCGACCGCAACGAGAAATGGGACACGACCACGGTCACGGTCGAGGCGACGAGTATCGCGGGCATCGAACTGGACGCCATCGAGCGCGACACCCTTCCCCCGGCGATCGTCACGCTTACCGCCCTCGACACGCTCGCGCTGCGCGTGTCGTTCGACAAGCCGCTCGATCCGACGCTTCAACTCCAGCCGTCGCTGTTCCGGTTGCAGCGCGCAGATTCGTCCCTGCTCCAGATCGCGAGCGTCCAGTGGGGCGCCGTGTACGATCGCGCAAAGGCGGCGGCGGATTCGGCCGCCGCGGCGGCACGCGACACGACGAAGCGTCCGCCACCTGCGGCGGCTCCGCCGGGTGGCGTCCCGATCCCCGGGGGCCCGCGCCAGGCTCCGCAGCCGCCCAAGCCGCGAGCGGCTCCGCCCGAGCGCGCGGTGGTACTCATCGTCTCGCCGACGACCCAGCTCGTGCCGGGGAGATACATCCTCACGACGCACGACATTCGAAGTCTCACGGGTACAGCAGCTCCGCTCCGCCGTGGATTCACGGTGACGCCGCCGGCGCCAAGGGACACGACGAACAAGGCGCCCGCGGATACCACGCGGCGCCCGACGCCCCCGCCCGCGCGGCCTCCCCGCTGATCAGATGACCGACGCCCGACGGGCCCTGCCCAGCGTGAACACGCTCCTCGAGAGTCCGTCGGTGCGTCCACTCCTCGATCGCGCGCCGCGCGGCGTGGTCGTCGACGCGATTCGCCGCGCCATCGATGCGGCGCGATCATCTCCGTCGTCGGCGCCCGCGGACGACGCGGGCTGGGCTGAGGCAGTCGCTTCGGTCGTCAACGCAACGACGCGTCCGTCGCTCCGTCGCGTTCTAAACGGCACGGGAGTCGTCCTCCACACGAACCTCGGCCGGGCTCCGCTCCCGGCGGTCGCGATCGACGCGATCGCTCGCGTCGCGTCGGGATTCTCCAATCTCGAGTACGACATCGACGCCGGCGCGCGCGGCTCGCGCTACACGCACTGCGCCGCGCTGCTCCGCGAGCTGACCGGCGCCGAGGATGCGCTGGTCGTCAACAACTGCGCGGCGGCGCTGGTGCTCGCGCTCAACACCCTCGCCGACGGACGCGACGCGATCGTGTCGCGCGGCGAGCTCGTGGAAATCGGCGGGAGCTTCCGCATCCCCGACATCATGGCGAAGAGCGGCGCACGGCTCGTCGAAGTCGGCACGACGAACCGCACGCACGTCGAGGACTACCGCCGCGCCATCGGTGCGGAAACGGGCATCGTCGTGAAAGTGCATCGTAGCAACTTCGAGCTGTCGGGCTTCGTGGCAGAGGCAAGCGCGGCCGAGCTCTCGGAAATCGCGACCGAGCGCCGCATTCCCCTGCTCCACGATCTCGGCAGTGGTCTGATGCTCGCGCTCGACGACTACGGTCTGGCCGGCGAGCCTACCGCGGCCGACGCGATCCGCGCCGGCGCGACGATCGTGACGATGAGCGGCGATAAGCTCCTCGGCGGTCCGCAGGCGGGGCTCATCCTGGGCACGCGCGAGGCGCTCGATCGCATTCGCAAGAACCCGCTCACGCGTTCCTATCGCGTCGACAAGCTGACGCTCGCGGCGCTCGAGGCGACGCTCGCGCTCTACCGCGATCCGCCGCGCGCGCGGCGCGAGATTCCGGCGCTCGCGCAGCTTACCGCGACGGTGGGCGTGCTACGCGCTCGCGCGGAGAGGATGGCCGACGACCTCCAGTCGTCGCGCGTCGACGTGATCGACACACTGGCGAGCGTCGGCGGCGGAGCGTTCCCGACGGCGCGAATCCCATCGGTCGGGTTGGCGATCTCCGGACATGCCGACGCGATCGAGCGGGCGCTCCGCTTCGCCGAGCCAGCGCTGATCGGCCGGGTTTTCGACGGGCGCGTGATCGTGGATCTCCGGACCATTTTCCCCGAAGACGATCGACAGGTGATAATGACTTTGCGCACGGCGCTGACGTGAGCGGCACGCCAGCCGCATTTCTCGATCGCGACGGCACGATCATTCGCGACGCCACCTACGTGCGAGATCCGAACGACGTCGTGCTCATGCCCGGAGCGGCGGCGGCGATTCGTGAGCTGAACGAACGCGGGATTCCCGTGATCGTCGTGACGAACCAATCGGGGATCGCGCGCGGCTATCTCAGCCGCGCCGATTACGAACGGGTTCGCGCTCGACTCGACACGTTGCTCGCCGCCAAGGGCGCGCGGATCGACGCGACGTACATGTGCCCGCACCATCCGGACGTCACCGGGCCGTGCGAGTGCCGCAAACCGGGGCTCGCGCTCTACCAGCAGGCGATCGCCGAGCATCATGTCGACGCGTCGCGGTCCCTGTTCACGGGAGATCGATGGCGCGACGTCGGTCCCGCGGCGGCGTTCGGCGGCCTGGGCATTCTGCTCGACGTCGACTCCACACCGGAAGAAGACAGCGAGCGCGGACGGCGCGAGTCGATCGAGACGGCAACATCGCTCGGCGAGGCGGTCGATCGTTTTCTCGCGGCGCTTCCACGCGCAACCTGACGGTAATAGAATCCGCGCGATGAGCTCGCGAATCGCGGTACTCGCCTCCGGAGGTGGCTCGAATCTCCAGGCCATCCTGGAGTATTTCGACAGCCTCGGTGAGCGCCGCGGCGGACAGGTGGTGATGGTCGCCAGCAACCGCGCCGGCGCCGGCGCGCTCGACCGCGCGGCGCGGCGCGATATCCCGGCGGCCGTGCTCCGGAGCGACAAGCACCCCGAGGGCGAGCCACTGGCCGATCTGCTCGAGACGTACAAGGCGGACATGATCGTACTCGCCGGCTATCTCAGGCTCGTGCCGCCGGATATAGTGCGCCGGTTCGAGGGACGCATCCTGAACGTCCATCCGGCGCTGCTTCCCGCGTTCGGGGGACCGGGCATGTACGGGAATCGCGTCCATCACGCGGTGATCGAGTCCGGCGTGAAAGTGACCGGCGTGACGGTCCACTTCGTGGACGATCAGTACGACCGCGGGCGCATCATCGCGCAGTGGCCCGTGCCCGTCTTCGCGAGCGACGATGCCGGCACGCTCGCGGCGCGCGTACTCCGCATCGAGCATCTGCTCTACCCGCGCGTCGTCGATGCCGTCGCCGCCGGACGCACGACACTCGCCAACTGCGGATCGGCGGCGAGCGGAATCATGGACACGCGCCCTGCCTTCACGCTCCTTCCGCATGAGGAATCGCGCCTTGCCGAGAACATCGACCTTGCGCTGGGCTGTTGAGTTGTCATCCCGAGCGAGCAAAGCTGCTGAGTCGTCATCCCGAGCGAGCAAAGCTGCGGAGTTGTCATCCCGAGCGAGCAAAGCTGCGGAGTTGTCATCCCGAGCGAGCAAAGCTGCGGAGTTACCATCCCGAGCGAGCGAAGCGAGTCGAGGGATCTCCGTCGGGACCGGAACCCCGCGAATTCGGCGCTTCGCGCCTCTGCTCGGGATGACGCTCATGGCGGCAGTCGCCGGCGCGCAGGTTCGCGAAGAGGGCGGACTGGAGGGCGCGAAAGCGCTGGCCGCGACGCTCGGACCGAGCGTTCATCGCGTGCACGCGGTGGATACGTTCGTGTCGTCCGACTCGCCGCTGGAGAGCAGGCGTTTCGCCTACGCGCCGATCGGCGCAGGCGCGCTCGTGCGCGCGCTCGACAACTCGAGCGTCACTCCGCCCGACGAGATCGATCGTGTCCTGCGCATCGCGCGCGCGAGCGGGATTCCGCTTCAAGCGGGCGTTACGAATGGTGGAAATGACGGCTCTGAATTCGCCCGCTTTGGCGCGATCAACGTGTCGGTGGCGTGGCCGCTGCGATACAGCCATTCGCCCGCCGAGGTGATGGATCTGCGTGACCTGCGTTCGCTCACGCGGATCGTTGCCGCGCTTGCCAAAGCGCCGAGTTCGACTCGCGAGACGCGAAGGACCCCTTAGCACCGAGACCATGCCACGCGCCCTACTTTCTGTTTCCGACAAGACCGGACTCGCCGAATTCGCCAAGGGACTCGCCGACCTCGGGTGGGAGCTGATATCGACCGGCGGCACCGCGAAGGCACTACGCGATGCCGGCCTCAAGCCGCGCGACGTCAGCGAGGTCACCGGGTTTCCCGAAATGATGGACGGCAGAGTGAAGACGCTGCATCCGGCCGTGCACGGCGCGTTGCTCGCCCGGCGTGATCTTCCGGAACATATGACGGCGATCGCCGAACACGACATCGTCCCGATCGATCTCGTCGCGGTCAACCTGTATCCGTTCCGCGAAACTGTCGCGAAGAAGGATGTCACGCCCGAGCAGGCGATCGAAAACATCGACATCGGCGGTCCGAGCATGTTGCGCTCGGCGGCGAAGAACTTCGCGTCGGTCTGGGTAGTGGTCGACCCGGGCGACTACTCGCGCGTGCTCGCGTCGCTCCAGGCCGATGACCCCGACCACGACCTTCGCCGTCTGCTGGCCGAAAAGGTCTACGCGCACACCGCGTCGTACGACGCCGCGATCGCGGCGTGGTTCGCGCAGCTGCGCGACGAAAAGTTCCCCGACACGATCGTCGTCTCGTTCGAACGCGCGCAGTCGCTTCGCTATGGCGAGAACCCGGGACAGGATGCCGCATTCTACGCCGAACGTCCCGGTGCGGGACTCGCGGGACTCGCGCAGCGCGGCGGAAAGGAGCTGTCGTTCAACAATCTGCTCGATCTGGAGGGCGCACTGCTCGCCGTGGATCCGTTCGGCGACCAGACCGCGTGCGCCATCGTGAAGCATACGACACCGTGCGGTCTCGCGACCGGAGCGACGGCCGTCGAGGCGTACAAGAGGGCGCTGGCCTGCGATCCCGTCTCGGCCTTCGGGTCGGTGATCGCCTTCACCGTTCCCGTCGACGACGCGACGGCGGACGCCATCTCGAGCTTGTTCGTCGAGTGCGTCGTCGCGCCGAAGTTCAGCGAGGGGGCGGTCGAAATTCTCGGTCGAAAGAAGAACCTGCGCGTGCTCGAGGGCCGGGCCACGTGGGGCGAGGGGACGAACAACCTCGACTACAAGCGCGTGCGTGGCGGGGTGCTGGTCCAGGACCGAGGGCCCGGCTTCATCGACGACACCGGCTGGACCGTGGTGACGAAGCGCAAACCCACGCAGGAGGAAGCGCGCGACCTGCTGTTCGCGTGGCGCGCGGTAGCGTCGGTCAAATCGAACGCCATCGTCCTCGCGCGAGACGGCGCGACCATCGGCATTGGCGCCGGCCAGATGTCCCGGGTCGACGCGGCGTTCATGGCCGTGCACAAGGCGGTCGCCGCCGGTCACGAAACGAACGGCTCCTCGCTTGGCTCCGATGCGTTCTTCCCCTTCCGCGACGGCGTGGATCAGGCGGCCGATGCCGGGGTAACGGCTATCGTCCAGCCGGGCGGTTCGGTGCGCGACGCCGAGGTGATCGCCGCCGCCGACGAGCGAGGGATCGCAATGATCTTCACGGGGAAGCGGCAGTTTCGGCACTAGCATTAAACCCTTCCGCTTCATCATCTTTCCTGTCTTCGTCGCCCCGCTTTCGAGCGGGGCGCTTGTTGTAGCACAACCTCCGGATCGCAATGGCGACCTCGACTTCTTCAGAGCTGGACTACCGGCCTTCCTACCGCGCCGCGCTGGCCGTGTCGCTGGTGACGCTGGTGCTCTACCTCGTCACGCTCGCCCCGTCCACCGCGATGTGGGATACGAGCGAGTACATCGCCGCGGCGTACACGCTCGGCCTTCCTCACCCGCCCGGCAACCCGCTGTTCGTCATCATCGGCCGCGTGTTCTCGATCCTGCCGATCGCGTCGACCGTGGCGGTGCGAATCAATATTCTCGCGGCGATCTGCAGCGCGGTGTCGGCCGGCATGTGGTTCCTGGTCACGGAACGCGTGCTCGTCGGCTGGTTCTCGCAGCGGTGGCAGCGCATCCTCGGCGGCGTGCTCGCCGCGATGATCGGCGCGACCGCGTTCACCGTCTGGAACCAGTCCGTCGTGAACGAGAAGGTGTACACGGTGTCGCTCGTCGGCATCGCCATCATCTCTTGGGTGATGATTCGCTGGTCGGACGATCCGGACGGCCCCAAGGCCGACCGCCTCCTCGTGCTCGTCGCGTATCTGTGCGGTCTGGGCTACGCGAACCACATGGCGGGCATGCTCGCCGCGCCAGCCGTCGGTCTCGCGGTGCTCATTCGCCGCCCGCGCACGATCTTCCGCTGGAAACTCCTCCTCGCGTGCGTCGGCGCGATCTTCCTCGGCCTCACGCCGTTCGCCACGCAGCCGATTCGCGCCGCGCACTTCCCGGCGATCAATGAGGGCGAGCCGACCGCGTGCCGCACCAAGCTCGAAGTGGGCTGCACGTTCTCCCAAGGCACGCTGGACGCGTTCAAGTACAACTTCAACCGCGGCCAGTACGGCAAGCCGGATCTGAGCGAGCGGCAGGCGTCGTTCGTCGAACAGATTCAGATGTGGTGGATGTACTTCAAGTGGCAATGGATCCGCGACGCGCACTCGGAGCACCAGTTCATCCAGGCGCTTCTCGCCGCGGCGTTCCTCGTGCTCGGCCTGTTCGGCGGATGGGTACACTTCCAGCGCGACCGACGAAGCTTCTGGTATTTCGGGTCTCTGATGTTCACGATGACCCTGGTGCTGATCTACTACCTGAACTTCAAGCTCGGCGCCTCGCAGGATCCGGGTTCGCCAAATCCGCACGAAGTTCGCGACCGTGACTACTTCTTCCTCTGGAGCTTCTCGGCCTGGGGCGTGTGGGCGGCGCTCGGATTGTTGTTCGTGTGGGAATCGATCGCGTCGATGATCGGCACCGAGACGACGAAGGTCGGGCGCGAAACCGTCACGGTTCCCGACAATCGTGGCTGGAAGCTCAGCTCCCCGGTGCTGCTCCTCGCCATCGTTCCGCTGTTCACGAACTGGCAGTGGGCTTCGCGCGCCGGACATCGCGACACCGCTGATTTCGCGAAGGATTTGTTGAATTCGGTGGAACCGTACGGCGTCCTGGTGACCGTGGGCGACAACGACACCTTCCCGCTCTGGTACGCGCAGGAAGTCGAGGGAGTGCGGCGCGACGTGATCGTGGCCAATACGTCGCTGCTCAACACCGACTGGTACGTGCGTCAACTCATTCGTCGCCCGCTATACGACTACGACGCCGCGAAGGGTCCGGCGATCTACCGCAACAAGACGTGGGTAAAGCCGAAACGCGCGCCCATCCACATGACGATGGAAGAGGCCGACTCGGTGCCGGCGTACTATCCGCTGCAGTCGCCGATGAACTTCTCGTCGGGCGAGCTGCACGCGGTGATCAATCCGCAGAACCTCGATCACGGGGTGCTCCAGCGCGCCGACCTGTTCGTCCTGCGCATGGTCCAGGACGCGTGGCCGGAGCGTCCGATCTACTTCGCGCGTACGTCGGGCAGCTACGCGAAGTCCCTCGGTATGGGTGACAACACGCTCACGCAGGGTCTGGCGGCGAAGCTGATCATCCCGCCGGCGAAGGGCGCGGTGACGCACGACACGGTGTACGTGCAGGGCGACGGTTGGCTCGACGTCGCGCGCTCGGATTCGCTCTGGGATCACACCTTCGTCGGCCCGAAGTCGGTGATCCGCACCGGCGACTGGATCGACCGTCCGTCGGTCGGCATTCCGTATCTCTACGTCGCGACGGGCGTCGAGCTGGCCGAGGCGCTGAAAGAACAGGGCAACATTGCCGAAGCGCGGAAGGTGTTCTCCACCGCCAAGGATCTCGCGAAGGTCGTGCGCCTCGACGATCTGCTCCGTCCCGCCGAGGCGGAGTTCAACGTGCCCGCGGCGGGCGACACGGCGAAGGCGCAGCAGCTTCCCGCGGGCGTCCCGCTTCCGCCGGCCGCGCCGAAGAAGAAGCAGTAGTCTCACAACCCAACCGCTCTTTCCGGCTTCACCGCGGAGCGGTTGGGTGAGCTACCGCTTCACGACGAGGTCGCGCATTGATCCAACGACCGCCGGGCGCTCCTTCCGGATCAGTTCGATCCGGAGCGCCTCGTGCGAGTTCAGTGATTGCGCGACGCCGCCGAACCGCGCGCCCGAGTGCGCCGCGCGGGCGACGACGATGCGCGCCGCACCGGGAATCATGTTGAAGTAATTGTCCTCGGGGACGAAGTCGCCGGCATCGATCGCGACGAACTGCACGAACGCCTTGGCCTGCAGCGTGATCGCGACGGTCTCGGCATCGACTGGTTCCGCCCAGCCCGCGAGGTTCTGATCGTGGGAACGCTCGACCGGAATTGTCCGCGGAAACAGGAACGCCTGGGCGCGTGTCGTGCCATCCCGGTCGACAACCGTTGCCGTCACCACATCGTGCCCAGGCGGACCGAAGCGATACGCGTACGACAGGTCGTGGAACCGCCCCATCATTGCGTCCGCCGATACCGTGAGCGCCGATCGGCCTGGTACACGTACCGGGGCATTCGCGGACGCGACCGTCGTCGTACCGCGAATCGCCATGACGGTCAGCGCACCTTCGAGGTCGCCGAGCGCATCGTTCGCGATATGGATGTGGATGCCATTCACGCCCTCGTTCGTCATCGCGAGCGCCACGGGCTGCATGGCGCGCTTGACGGCGTAGTAGGCGGGCTTGGGTCGGCCGAAAGAATCGACCAGCCCCCAACCGGCACCGGGCCACAGGTCCTGGAAGAACCAGATGAGCGCGCCGCGACAACTTGAGCCGGCGCGACGCCACTCCCCGATGATCTGAGCCATCACCTCTCCAGTGACGATCCGGGAGAGCGCGAGATAGCGTTCCATGTCGGCGTAGCGCAGGAGCATCGGGTCGACGCCGAAGACGGACGCGAGATAGTGATCGCGAATGTCCTCGAAATCCCACCCTGCCCCGTGGTCGCGCGGAACTCGAGCCTTCCACCGCGCGTGGTGGTGCGGCGACTCACCGTTCGGCAGCAACGCGTCGATCGCCCGCTGATCGGGCACATTGGCGAAGCCGAGGCACTCGGAAGTGAACCGCACGTTGCTCCGCCGCGCGTCCTCGACCGGACGCAGATACGCACCCACGCCGTAATAGTGCGAGAGGCCCGTATCGGTGTGGAACGGAAGTGGCGAGCCGGAGGGCGTCGTCGGCGTGTACGGGATTCCGGGCGCCATGGTCCGGCAGAGGCGCGGCAGCACGTCGTGGAACAGTGATCCCGTCCAGGACGCGCGGTCGAACCCCAGCATCGCTGCCTGTTGTTCGACCTCACTGTTGCCGCACAGCATCGCGAGCGACGGATGCCGGCGCAGCCGGCCGAGGAGCTGCCGTGCTTCGCGCTCGACCAGAGCCGCGAAGGCAACGTCTCCGGCCGGATAATCCATGTTGGCGAACGCGAAATCCTGCCACACGAGAATTCCGAGCTCGTCGCACAAATCGTAGAAGGCGTCGTCTTCGTACGCCATCGTGCCGCCGATGCGCAGCATGTTCATCCCGCCGTCGCGCGCCAGCGTGAGCAGGCCTCGATAGTGCTCCGGCGAACCGGCCAGGGACACGATGTCGGGCGTCGTCCAGCACGCACCGCGGCAGAAAATCGGCTCGTCGTTGACCGACAGCGCAAACCTGCCGTCCGTCGCATCCAATGAAATACGCCGGAACGCGAGGAGTCCCAGGTCGATTTCGACCGAGCCTTCGCTGGTCGTTACGACGACACGCGCGGCGTACCGCGGCTGTGTGCCGTGCGTGTGCGGCCACCAATGCTCGGCGGCAGGCACATCGAGCGAGCCCTGAATCACCGCCGACTCGCCCGCGCCGGTCACGGAGAGCCGAGCCCCGTGGTCGCCGACGTACAGCATCGCGTCGCGGATCGGTGCTCCCAACACGCGGACCTTCAGCGCGACGTCGACCCGGCCGCCAAGCGACCCGGCGATCGCGTCGACATCGCGTTCGACTATCTCGAGCACAGTGCGTGGCTCGAGGCGTATTGATCTCCACGGTCCCACGGCGCGAACGGCGGGTGACCACCCGGGAATTCTTCCGAGGAGCGTGGTTCGGAACCACCGCAATTGCTGGTGCTCCACGAGCTTCGTCCGCCAACGCGGGCGCGGGCGTCGTTCAGCCAACGCGGCTCGCAGCGATCGGAACCGGATGTGGATCACGTTCTCCGCGGCGAGTCGCTGCGTGACATCGACTTCGTGCGACAGGAACATGTCGTCGGACGCGAGCACGTGTTCGTTGTTGAGCCACACGTCGGCGAGCGTCGCCAGGCCGTCGAAGCACAACACCGCGCGCGCGCCAGCCGGATCGGCGGTGAACTTCGCGCGATACCACCAATCCGTCGCATCAAAGTCCTCGGGATGATCGAGATCGAGCTCGCCGCGCGCTCTCAACGCCGACGCCACGGTGCCCGGCACGTCGGCGTCGCGCCACGCCGGTCGCGTACGCTCGAGCGCGGCCGGATGCTCGGCCGCATTCGACGCGACGGAGCACATCGTCCAACCGGTGTCGAGCGTGCGCGGAGTGTCAGTCACCGAAACGGTCGACCAGTCGCGACATTCCGTCGTCCCAGGCCCGCTCCATCGTTTCGAGCAGCGGCGCAATGTCGACGTCGCGCTTGAGATTGGCCATGCGTGCCAGCTTGAATTGCGCCGCCTTGGCGGCGGTCGCGATCGTGTCGAACGCGTCTGCCGCGCGATCGAGATTCGCGTAGCCGTTGGCCGCGAGCCAGCGAAGGTAGCTCGCGGTGAGCGCGAAGCACGCACCGGCCTGGCGCACCGTGGCGAACGCATACAGGTGAAACTGCGCGAGCGGCTCCGTCTTCAGCCACGCGAGATCGCGCAGGATCTGCGCGCGATGGCGCGCGATGGGATTCTGCGCCGGACGCTGTGCGAGGTGGCCTCGGGCGAGCGACACCGACCGCTCTACGAGGTGCCGCGGATCGAGCCTGATCGCGCGATCGATCTTTCCGATCTCGGCGTACGGGGGCAGCACGCCCGGACCCGGCTCGTGCTGATCGAGACGAAACACGCCGGCGAAATCGGCGCCGGACAGCGTGTGGTAGCCGCGATTGTGGAAATACCGCAACGTACGCCGGTCGACGTCGATGGCGTCGACCGCGATCGACGACTTTCCATGGTCGATCTGGTAGGTGACGCCGTCCGTGTCCGGGAGGTAGAACGAGTCGACCTCCGGCATGAAGAGCCGGCCCAGCGCCACTTGCTCGGCCGCATGCACGACGAGCGGCCGCCAGACGTTCAGCTCCTGAACCTCGATCCCATAGAGCGCGCGGAGCTCGTCGAGAGAAAACTTGAAGAACGTGTACTGATCGCCTTCGAAATCGAGCTCGAGGGTGAAGCCAAGCGCCGCGGTGGGCTCGAGTCCCTGCGCATGGAGCACCTCGATCCAGAGGTCGACGTAGCAGTTGGTCTCGGGCCAGGTGCGGTCATCCGCGTGGAGTGCATGCGGGATATAGGGGCTTCGCTCCGGAATTCGAAGAACCGAGGTCACGGCCTACAGCCCGAGCGTCTTCTGAACGCTCGCCGGCCAATCGCCAACCGTGAAGCCGTGCCACTTGAACAACGCGAGTGCGATGCGCTCGAGCCCGAAGCCGACGCACGCCGTGTGCGCCGGAGTTCCATCAGCGAGCGCGATGTCGAAGGCACGCCCGAAATGATCTTCGTGGTAGTTGCACGACACACACGCCGTCGGCTTTTCCTGCGAGCAGATTGGAATGAGGAGCTCGAACTTGAGCGCCTGCTCGCGCTGGTTGGCGGTGAGCATCCTTCCGGGCCGCCCGAAGAACGGATCGTTCGCGACGTCCGCCTGAGCCGGGAGTCCCACGTCGCGCAGCATCTGCTGCCCGCGCTCGAGCCACAGATCGCGATGCGCGCGCACCGTCGCCGCATCGCCGACGCGCACATATTCGCGCTGGCGGAACATCTGCATCCGCGCGGGATCGTTGGACGGTTCCCGCCGGAAGCACACGGTCAGGATGTCGATCAATCGCCCTTCGGGCGGAATCGTCTGCCCGGCGAGCGTCGGGTAGGCGGGATAGCACGCCGCCGGTGTGAGGACGAGGTCGGTCGCCGCGAGCGCGTCGGACCAATCCTCTCCCCGTTCGAGCATCCCGAGCAAACCCAGGTGATCCCGCTCGTCGCCGTCGAACGCGTGGATCGCCCCCGCCAGGTGCGGGAACGACTTCAGGTAGCCGCTCCGTTCGAACTGCGCGCGGGGCAGCAGCGAATGGGGTCGCATGACCAGGGCGCCGTCATTTCCGCCGACTCGCGTCACGAATTGATCGAAGCGTTGAATGACGTCTTCGAACACGCCGCCGCGCGCGTATACCCCCGGCGTACCGGAGGGAATCAGCAGGCCCGCGCTCACGAGGGCCGCGAGATACTCGGCGTATGGATCCGCCGCGGTGATGCCCGGCAAGGGCGTTGCGCTGGTCGTCACGGCTAGTCGTCTCGGTGAATGAGGAGCATCGAGGCACTCGCCCCGAGAATGCGGTCGTTGTTGATCATGACGCCGGCACCGTACGCGTCGCGCAGATGGCGCTCGACGCTGTACTTCGAGTTCGACTTGTAGCCCATGATGCCGCAGACGGTCATGGCTTGCGCGGCGATCTGCACGACCGCCAGCGACGATTGCACCTTGAGATTGTTCATCCGCAGCGCGAAGCCGATCGACGACAGCACATCGGCGTCGTCGAAGGCACCTTCATACACGCGGACTGCGTCGCGAACGCCGGACCGCATCGTTTGCAAGGCCGCCACGAGCTCCGCCAGCCGCACGGCGCCGGCGGGAACCGAACCCGGTCTCTTGCGAGCGGCGTCGCGAATGAATGCGCGCGCGCGGTTCACCGCATCCGTTGCGATGCCGAGCCACAGCGAGCTCCACAGGATGTGAGACACCGGCAGCATCGTGCGACTCGAGATCTCGTCGTAGCCGTCCGGCAGTACCTGCTCGGTCGAGCCCCGCGTCTCCAGGACGAAGCCGCAGCTACACGTGCCGCGGAATCCGAGGGCCTTCCAATCCGCCGTTTGCTCGAGTGTCGTTCTCGCGTTTCGGGCGAGCACCATGACCTGATCGTTCGGCGGCGCATCGGCGTGGCGACGTGCGGTGACGAGAATGTCGTCCGCCTGTTCTCCGTAGGAGATGACAGGCGCGTGCTTGCGGAGCCGAAGCTCGCCGCCCTCTCGGTCGACCGCGCAAACGCTCGTACGGACGTCGCCGCCGACGTTCACTTCCGAGG
>FTCS01000649.1_pt1 | contig 18898 bp, 22 predicted proteins | sample 1639391 | NCBI WGS metagenome assembly FTCS01 (sample SAMEA3914864, study PRJEB12502) | metagenome | biome: forest; material: soil | place: USA | collected 2012-03-12 | depth 0.3 m | reverse complement strand
GTGTAGGGATGGACGAGCGGGAAGGTCGCCACCTGCACGAACGACGACCCGTCCTTGGCGACGACGCGGCTGCCGGTCGTCGTCACGTCCCAGCCGCTCGGCGCGTTGAAACGGAACGACCGGCCCGAGACGGCCTGCCATTGCGCCTTCGGCTCCCCCGACCCGCCGCAGCCTGCGAGGATGAGGGCTCCCGAAAGGAGCGCCAGTTTGCATCGGCAGGGCCGGGGTAAGAGGCGCGCGGTAACGAGGCGAAAGGAACCAGCGAGCATGGCCAACACGAAGGACAAGGTCTACGACGCGGCAGACAGCGTCAAACCCTACGTCCAGCGCGCGATGCAGGACGAGAAGCTGCGCGCGGACGTGATGAGCGCGTTCGCGACCGCGAAGGAGCTGTACGGCGAGCTCGTCGGAGGGCGCAGTGCCGTGACGCTCGCGACCCGGGTCGCGACGGACGAGGAGATCCGGGCGAAGCTGCAGGACGCGGTCGACGACCTGCGGAACGCCGCCGACCGTCTCCAGGGCAAGCGGAGCCACTCGAGCCGGAACACGGGCCTCCTCGTCGCGGGCATCGCGCTCGGCATCCTCTTCAACCCGGTGACCGGCCCCGAGACGCGGAAGTGGCTCAAGGACATGCTGGGCGGAGGCGGGGACGAGTTCGAAGGCGACTTCCCGTCGTCGTCGAACGGCGGGGGCGGCGGCTCGAGCTAGCCCCGGCCGAGGTCGGACGTCGGCGCCGGCACCGTCGGCACGAGCGTCTGCATCAGCGACGACGAGCTGACGGGCCGGAGCGCGCGCTCGAGCGACGAGGGGTCGAGGCCGTCGGCGGTCGAGATGTCGCTCATCCCGAGCAGGATGGCGCCCGGCTCGGGCTGGGCGGGCCCGCCGGCGATCGACGGCACCCAGCCGCCCGCCACCGGGAACGGCAGGTCCTGCTGGTGCTGCCAGGCGTTCAGGTACGGCGTCGGGTCGACGGCGCCGTCGTAGCCGAGGTAGAGGAGCGACACCGGGTGCACCTCGAAGTGGAGGTGATACGGCGTCCCCTCCGCATCGCCGGTGTTGCCCATGAATCCGATCACCTGACCGGCCCTGACGTGGGCGCCGTTGACGGCGGCGGTCGAGAAGGCCGAGAGGTGCGCGTAGTAGAACTGGTTCCCCTGCTTGTCGACGATCCACAGGCGGTTCCCGCCGACCTTGTTGAAGCCGACCGAGAAGACGATGCCGTCGGTGCAGGCGAGCAGCGGCTGGCCGAGCGAGCCGAAGATGTCGTCGCCGTGGTGGTAGGTCACGTCGGACCGCGGCGCGCCGAACGTGTCGCCGTACGAGACCGGGCCGTAGACCGGGAAGACGTAGCGGCCGGCAGTCAGCTTCGGGTGGACCTTGAGCGGAGTCGGCTTCGTCTTCAGGGGCGTGCGGGGGCGGAGGCCGGGCGCGTCGCCCGCGGTCGGGTTGTCCGTCGTCGTGACCTCGGGAGCTGTCGTCGTCGTCGTGGTCGTCGCGGGCGCCGGCGCCGTCTGGACCGCGACGTCCGCGTACCCGATCTGGACGTCGCTGCCGGCCGGGAGCCCGCCATGATCGGCGGTGAGCCTCACGTCGAGCTCGACCACCGTCAGGTGGAACGCCTTCGTGCCGGCGGGCGCGGTCCGGTCGATCGTCTGCGCTCCGACGGTCAGCTCGCCCCAGGTGCCGATCGTGACCTTCGCGGCGGTGGTCGGCTGTCCCTCGACCTTGAGGTTGACGAGGGTGCTGCCGTTCGCGTTCCCGCCTGCGCCCGAGGGGCCGGTCCCCGCCGAAGCGGCCGCCGTGACCGCATCGGCGGTGATCTCGCCCTTGAAGAGCGACAGCTGCGTCACGTCCGCCTCCGACTTCGCCGAGGCGTTCAGGGGGACCGCGGTCGTCGCCGTCGCCGTGACCGAGGCCGCACTGACCACCGAGCCGTCCGCCGGGTACTGGAACCCGCCGGTCGCGAGCGGCTGGCCGGCTGGGGGTGACGTCGCGGTCGGGGTCGCGGTGGTCGACTGCCCGGGAACCGTGACCTTGATCGCGACCGCGCTGGCAGTCGCGCCGGGCGCGGAGGCGCTCCCGCCGGCGCTCGTGGAGACGACGGCGAGGACGGCGAGGAGGAGCGGCAGTGCGAGGCGACGGCGCACCGTCACCTGATGATGCCAGCCGAAACGGCGTTCAGTCGTGTTTCAGCCGAGTTGCTTGCGCGCGAACTCGCGGAAGCGGGCGCGCGCGTCGTCGTCGGGCCCCATCGACTCGTCGTCCGCATACCTGGGATCGCCGGCGACCTCCTCGGCGACGGCGCGCAGCTCGCGCACGACGGCTTCCTTGTGGCGTTCGTCGCGCAGGAGCGACTCGACCCACGTCTCGGTGCCGTCGTAGCCCGGCACGTCCTCCTCGACCAGCAGGCGGCCGAGCAGGATCCCGATGCGGATGTACGCGAACGTCCGGAAGGCGAGGATCCGGCGCGGGCCGGAGACCAGCGCGTCGATGTCCGGGTTCGCCGCCTGCAGCTGCTCGACGATCGAGCCGATCGGCTCGTCGACGAGCGGGATCCAGATCTCTTCCTGCTCCGTCATGTCTCGTGCAGTGTTCCGGACCTTCGGCGAGTCCGCCAGACGATCTGTCCCGCGGTGATCAGGAGCAGCACGCCGAAGAGCTTCCGCAGCACGTTCTCCGGCAATGCTTCCGCGACGAGGACGCCGACCTGCACGCCGGCGATCGACGCGAGCCCGATCCACGCGGCGGCGCGTACGTCGACGTTGCCGTACCGGTACTGGCGCCACGACCCGACCGCTGCGGTGGGAAGGATCGCGAGCAGCGACGTCGCCTCCGCGTGGAGCTGTGTGAGCCCCAGCACGAGCGTGAGCGTCGGCACGAACAGGATCCCGCCGCCCACCCCGAAGAGCCCCGCGAACGCGCCGCCCAGGCAGCCGATCACGACGACGAGAACGATCGTCATACGAGCAGCTTCACCCCGACGACCGCGAGGAGGAGCGCGAACAGATACGTCAGCCTGTCGACCGGGATGCGTTGTTGGGCTGCGGTGCCGACGAGGACGCCGAGCACGGCGGGGATCCCGACGAGTGCGGCAGCACCGGGCTTCACCTCACCGTGGAACGCATACGTGACCGCTCCGGCGGCCGCCGAGAACAGGATCGCCGCCAGCGAGGTCGCGGAGGCGCGGCGCTGGTCGAAGTGGAGCCAGAGCAGGAGGGGCACGATCACGATTCCGCCGCCGACCCCGAGGAGCGCCCCGAACGCGCCTGCCACGAAGCCGACCAGGAGCAGCTTCACGACCGGCACTCGCCTACTCTACGCGGGTGCCCGACCTGGCCGCGCTCGCCGAGGACCCCGCGCACGCGGCGCTCTTCTTCGACGTCGACGGGGTGCTCGCGCCGATCGTCGAGGCGCCGGAGGACGCGCGCGTGCCGGCCGAGACCCGGCACGAGCTCGCCCGTCTGACGGAGAGGTACGCGCTCGTTGCCTGCGTCACCGGACGGACGAGCGCGTTCGCCCGCGAGATCGTCGGCGTCGACGGCATGCGCTACGTCGGCCAGCACGGGCTCGAGCTCGACCCCGCCGCCGAGGAGTGGGGCGGCCGCATCCGCGCCTTCGCGCTCGCGACCGGCTGGACCGACCTCGAGCTGAAGCCGCTGACGGTCGCGTTCCACTACCGGCGCGCGGCCGACCGCGAAGCCGCCCGGGAGCAGCTCGAGGACGTCGCGGCTGCCGCGCTCGCCGAGGGCTTCCGGACGAAGTGGGGCCGGTACCTCGTCGAGATCGTCCCGCCGGTCGACGCGTCGAAGGGGACGGCGGTGCGCGCCCTGCTCCTCGAGACCGGTCTGAAGCGTGCGCTCTACGCCGGCGACGACGTGACGGACCTCGACGGGTTCCTGGCGCTGGACGGCCTCGACGTCGCCGTGCGGGTGGCCGTGTCCTCGGCCGAGGGCCCGACGGAGCTGGCCGCGCTCGCGGACCTCGTCGTCGGCTCGACGTGGGCGCTGCTCGACCTGATGCGGCAGCTCTAGAGCCCGAGCCGGTCGCGGATCTCGCGCGACTGGCGCCGCGACACGTCGAGCTCGGTCCGGCGATGGTCGGCGAGCTGGAGCCGGAACCGGTCGGTCGCGCGGCGGACACCGGAGACCTTGGCGAGGTTGACGAGGTAGGACCGGTGGATGCGCGCGAAGCGCGGACCGAGCCGGTCCTCGAGCTCGCCGAGCGACGCGGTGCTCAGGTACGCACGGTCGTACGTGTGGACGCGGCTGTAGTCGCCTTCCGCCTGGACGAAGTGGATCTGGTCGTGGTCGAGCAGCTCCGTCCGGCCGCCGGCGACGACGGCCACCTTCTCGACCGGCGCGGCGCTCTCCTGACTGCGCTCGCGCAGCCGCTCGACGACGCGCGCGAGCCGCTCGGGATCGACGGGTTTGAGCAGGTAGTCGAACGCCTCGACGGCGAAGGCATCGACCGCGTACTCGGCGTGCGCGGTGACGAAGACGATCGCCGGCGGGTCGTGTCGCTCGCGTACGTGAGGCGCCGCCTCGAGCCCCGTCGCCCCGGGCATCTCCACGTCCAGGAACACGACGTCGTACTGGAGGTCCCGCGTCAGCTCGAGCGCTTCGGCAGCGCTCGCCGCCTCTCCGACGACCTTCACCTCGGGGTGATCCTGCAGCAGGTAGCGGAGCTCGGAGCGCGCCGGCGCCTCGTCGTCGACGAGCAGAGCTCGAATCGTGGTCATGCCGGCACCTCGAGTCGCACGACGGTGCCGAAGGGAAAGGAGCGGAGCCGCACACCCTCACCGTAGTGCGCGGTCAGGCGGAGGTTGACGTTCGCGAGCCCGAGACCCGTCCCTTCGCCCACCCCCGGCTCGAGCACCCGCTCGATCGCCTCACGCGCGATCCCACGACCGTCGTCGCGCACGGTGACGCGCAGACGTCCACGCCGCACGCGGGCGCGCACGAGCAGGTTCAGCGGACGGTCGGTCTTCCCGTGCTTGATCGCGTTCTCGACGAGCGGTTGCACGACGAGCGGCGGCAGCCTGACGGCGAGGGCGTCCGGAGCGGCGTCGATCGTGACGCTCAGCTGCGGCCCGAACCGCGCCTCCTCGAGCTCGAGGTAGCTCCGTACGTGTCGCAGCTCCTCTTCGAGCGTGATGAACTCGCCCGGCCGCGCGAGCTTGCTCCGGAGGTGGTCGGCGAACGCGAGGACGAGCCGCCGCGCGCGCTCGGGCTCGGTGCGGATGAACGCCGCAATCGTGTTCAGCGCGTTGAAGACGAAGTGGGGCTCCATCTGTGCCTGAAGCGCCGTCGTGGTCGCCGTGTGCAGCTCGGACAGCTGGAGCTGCGTCGAGAGGTGGCGCCCGACGGACTCGAGCGTCTCGACGGCCGCCTCGTCGAGCGGGGATCCCGCCGTCGCGTAGGCGACGACCGCCCCGACCGGCCCGTCGTGCAGGCGGAGCGGCACGACCGCCGCCGCGCCGAGCGGGCACGCGGGGTTGCCGCACTCTGTTCGCAGCCCGAGCGGCGCGAGCAGCGGCGCATCGCGGGCGATCGCCTCGTACACGGGCCGGATCGGCTGGTCGCCCGCGCCGTGGTGATCTGCGCCCGCTCCGACGAACGCGAGCACCTCCTGCGTGCCCGTGACCGCGACTGCCCCGTAGCCGAGCTTCTCGAACAGCTGGTACGCGACCGCCCGGGCGGCGCTCTCGGTCAACCCGTGCCGCAGCTCGGGGAGCGTGGCGTCGAGCAGCTCCAGCGCCGGAGACGTCCGTCTGCGGCGTGCCCTCACGCCATCGAGAGGCGCACAGCGGTCCCGTAGGCGCAGATCTCGGTCCAGGTGGTGCCGAGCTCGGAGGTGTCGAAGCGCATCGCGATCACCGCGTTCGCCCCCTTCGCCTCGGCCTCCTGGGTGAGGCGGGAGATCGCCTCCTCGCGACCCTGCGCGAGCATCTTCGTCATGCCGCCGAGCTCGCCCCCGAGGATCGACTTCAGCCCCGCACCGATCTGCGAGCCGAGGTTCCGCGACCGCACGGTGAGCCCGAAGACCTCCCCGTAGACCTCCGTGATCTCGTGCCCCGGCACGTCGTTCATCGTCGTGATCAGCATCGCTCGAGTACCTCCAGCACCTCGGGAATGGACGTGACGCGCAGACCATCCCAGGTCCGGACCTCGGGCCACACGGGATCCTGGCCCGCCTCGTGGATCAGGATCGCCTCCATGCCGACGCGGCGGGCGCCCGCCAGCTCGTCGTTCGCGCCGTCCCCGACGAAGACGGCCTCCTGCGGCTCGAGCGCGAGCTCCTCGCAGCACGCGAGATAGATCCGGGGGTCCGGCTTCGAGAGGCCGATGCGCGACGAGAAGATCTCCGCGTCGAAGAGGCCGGCGAACGCGGACTCCGGCCAGAGCGTCTCGACATCCGTGCTGCAGACGGTGATCAGGCCGACCTTGTAGCCGTCCGCGCGGAGCCGTCGCAGCGTCTCCACCGCTCCGACGCGGGGCACGAGGCACTGCCGGACGAAGTCGAGCCGTGCGTCGCACACGTCGTCGAGCGCCTCGTTCGGCACGCCGACCTCCTCGAGCACGGTGCGCACCGGGGCCGTGTAGCGGTTCGGCGCGGCGTACCAGCGCTCCCTGAAGGGGAAGCCGACGAGTGCGTCGATGCGCTCGTTCATCCTGCGGGCGGCGTCGACGTCCCAGTCGATCAGCGTCTCCCACAGGTCGAAGATCACACCGCGGAAGCGCGTAGGACCTCCCAGGCCCGCCGGATGTCGTCCTCGCTGGTGCGCTCGTTGCCGATCGCAAGCCTGATCACCGTCTGCCCGCGCAGCTTGGTCGTGGCGACGAAGAGCTCACCGGTCGCCGTCGCGGCGTGCGCGATCGCGTCGTTGTCCGCCTCGACGTGGCGGAAGCACACGGTCGAGAACGGATGCGGTGCGACGACCTCCCACCCGGGCTCCGACTCGACGAGCGCCGCGAAGAGCTGCGCCAGGCGCACGTGCTCGCGGATCAGCGCGCGCAGCCCCTCGGCGCCGTACCAGCGCAGGACGAACCACAGCTTGAGCGCCCGGAACCGCCGCCCGAGCGCCGGGCCGTAGTCCTTGAGGTCGATCGCCTCCGGGGTCGCGGCGAGATAGTCGGGCACGAGCGCGAATGCCTCGTGGAGCGCCTCGGGCCGCCGCGTCCAGAAGGCCGAGCAGTCCATCGGCGTGAAGAGCCACTTGTGCGGGTTGACGACGACCGAGTCCGCCCGCCCGACGCCGTCGAGGCACCAGCGGAGCTCGGGGCACACGGCGGCCGAGCCGGCGTACGCGGCGTCGACGTGGAGCCAGACGCCCGCCTCCTCGCACCGGGCGGCGAGCGCACGGATCGGATCGACCGACGTCGTCGCCGTCGTCCCCGCCGTCGCGACGACCGCCGTCGCGTCGTCGAGCGGCACGTCCGGCAGCATCCGAAACGCGTCGTCGACAGGAACTTTTCGGAACTCGAGCCCGACGAGCCGCGCGGCCTTCTCGACGCTGAAGTTCGCCTGCTCCGACGCGTAGACGACGCCCCCGGGACGCCGCGTCCGGGCGGCGGCGAGCGCGGCGATCGTGGCCGTCGAGGCCGTGTCCTCGATGTGTCCGTGCCAGCCGGACGGCAGCCCGAGGAGCTGCCCGAGCCACGCCATCACCGTCACCTCCAGCTCGGTCGCCGCCGGCGACGAGAGCCACGTGAACGCGTTGACGTTGAGGGCGGCGATCAGGAGCTCGGCGAGCACGCCCGGCTCCGAGCCGGTGTTCGCGAACCACGCGAAGAAGCGCGGGTGATTCCAGTGGGTGAGCCCCGGCAGGATCAGGTCGTCGAGGTCGCGCAGCATCGCCTCGAACGGCTCGCCGTGCTCGGGCGCGGACGGCGGCAGCTTCGCGCGTACCTCGCCGGGCTCGACGCGTGCGCTCACGGCCAGGCCGCCGACCCGCTGCAGGTACGCATCCGCCCAGTCGGCGGCGCGGTCGAGATCGTCGCGGAAGGCCGTCAACGCTGTTTCCGGAGCTTCTCGATCTGCTTCCACGTGCGCGTGTTGAGGACGTCGTCCTTCGTCAGCCAGGCGCGCCGTGCCTGCCCGACGCCCAGCTCGACGAAGTCGAGCGCGCCGATCTCGTGGCCGTCGGAGTCGATCACCAGCTTGAGGCCGGCTTCCCGGGCGGCGCGCGCGTGCACGTCGGTCAGGTCGAGCCGGTCGGGCTGCGAGTTGATCTCGAGAAACGTCCCCGTCTCGAGCGCCTTCTCGATCACCCGCTCGACGTCGACGGTGGAAGGCTGCCGCTTGCCGATCTTCCGGTTCGTGACGTGCCCGATGCAGTCGACGTAGGGGCTCTCCATCGCGGCGCAGACGCGACCGGTCGCGTCATGGTCGAAGCGGGAGTGCACCGACGCGACGACCCAGTCGCGCGTCGCGAGGTCCTCGTCCGACACGTCGAGCGTCCCGTCAGGCCGAATGTTGACCTCGATGCCCTTGAGGATGCGGAACGGCGCCACGAGCTCGTTCAGCACGTCGATCTGCTCCGACTGCCGACGCAGGAGGTCGCCGCGCAGCCGTTGCGCGTGATCGCAGATGGCGTAGTAGGAGTAGCCGCGGGCGTGGGCCGCCTCGACCATCGCCTCGAGCGAGTCCTTCCCGTCGGACCACGTCGTGTGCGTATGGAGGTCGCCGCGCAGGTCTGCGAGCTCGACGAGCACCGGCAGCTCGCCCTTCCGCGCCGCCGCGAGCTCGCCGCCGTCCTCTCGCAGCTCCGGGGGGATCCACTCGTAGCCGAGGAAGCGGTAGACATCTTCCTCGCGCGCGAACCTGTGCTCCTCGCCCGTCTCGACGACGCTGACCGAGTACTCGGAGACGGAGAGGCCGCGGCGAACCGCATCCTCACGGAGGGCGACGTTGTGGTTCTTCGAGCCGGTGAAGTGCTGGAGCAGGTTGCCGTAGCTCTCCGGCGGCACGACGCGCAGGTCGAACCGCAGGCCGTCGTGCGAGACGACCGTTGCCTTCGTCGGCCCCTTCGCGGCAACGTCCACCACCCACGCGAGCGAACAGAAGTACTCGACCAGCGCCTGCGGGTCGCCGGCCGTGGCGATGATGTCGAGGTCGCGCACGGTCTCGCGCATGCGTCGCGCCGAGCCGGCCGTCGAGACCTCGACCGAAGCGGGATGCTCCCGCAGCACCTCCACGACCGCGCGGAGCTTGGGGAGCGTCGTGCCGAGCAGCGAGCGTCGTGGCCCGTGCACCGCCTGCGGCTGGGCGAGCGCGACGGCGATCTTCTCCTCGGTGCCGGCACCGATGCCTGCGTGCCCGCGAAGCTGCTGCGCGTCCGCGGCTGCCTTCAGCGCAGCGACGCTGGTGATGCCGAGCTCCTGCCAGATGCGGCGCGCGGTCTTCGGCCCGAGCCCCGGCAGCCGCATGAACGTCGCGACCTCGGCGGGCACCTCGGCCTTCCGCTTCGTCAGCGCGTGGATCTCGCCGTCGTCCACGACCTCGACGATCTTGGCCTCGATCGTCTTCCCGATTCCCTGGAGGAGCTTCGCCCTCCCGTCGAGCGCGAGCTGCGCGACCGACGACGGCGTCTCGCGGATCCGGGCGGCCGCCTTCCGGTAGGCGCCGATCCGGAAGGAGTCGCCGCCTTCGAGCTCCATCAGGTCCGCGAGCAGGTCGAACTGCTCGGCGAGCGCGTCGTTCCGCGGCAAATCCGCCATTCCCGCGATCATAGGCAGCCCCATGCGCGCGACCGTCTGCCTGCCCACGTTCAACGAGCGCGAGAACCTGCCCCGCATGATCGAGGCGCTCGCGCCCGTGCTCCGCGAGGGCGACCGCGTGCTCGTGATCGACGACAGCTCGCCCGACGGCACCGGCGAGATCGCCGACCGGCTCGCCGAGACCCATCGGTTCGTCGACGTCCTCCACCGGCCCGCCAAGGAGGGGCTCGGCCGGGCGTACCTCGACGGGTTCCGCCACGTGCTCCGGACCGACGCGGAGCTGGTCCTCGAGATGGACTGCGACTTCTCGCACGATCCCGCCGACGTCCCGCGCCTGATCGCCGCAGCAGAGGCCGGTGCCGACCTCGTCCTCGGGTCGCGCTACGTCCCCGGCGGCGGCACACGCAACTGGGGCCTCGCGCGGCGGCTGATCTCCCGTGGCGGCTCGATCTACACAGGGTTCTTCCTCCACATGGGCGTGAAGGACCCGACCGGCGGCTTCAAGTGCTTCCGGCGCGAGGTGCTCGAGCGTCTCGACCTCGACGGGATCACGCCGCGCGGCTACGCATTCCAGATCGAGACGACCTGGCGGGTGAAGCAGCTCGGCTTCCGCGTCGTCGAGATCCCGATCACGTTCGTCGACCGCGAGGTCGGCCAGTCGAAGATGAGCCGCGCGGTCGTGCTCGAGGCGATCTGGCGCGTCCCTCTGCTACGGATACGCGCCTAGATGCGCGAGGTCACCGACGCCACCTTCGCCGACGACGTCCTCGGCGCGCCCGGGCCGGTGGTCGTGGACTTCTGGGCCCCGTGGTGCGGCCCGTGCAAGGCGATCGAGCCGGCGCTCGAGCAGCTGCCGCTCGACGTCGTCAAGCTCGACATCGACGCGAACCCGACCACCGCCGCGCGGTACGGCGTTCTCTCGCTCCCGACCGTGATCCTGTTCGCGGACGGGGAGCCGCGCGAGACGGTGCACGGCGCACGCCCCAAGAAGCACTTCGAGAAGGTCTTCCGGGACTACTTGTAGTGCTCCCAGCCGGCGAGCCGGTACGGCTCGCCGTGCAGGAGCAGGTCGGCCCCTTCGCCCGCTTCGACGCGGCCGATCACCGGGAACCGCCCGGCGTCGGGCACCGCAGCGAGCAGCTCGTAGTCCTCGCCGAAGCCGAGGTCGTCGACCGTCGCGCCGGCGGCGAGCGGGACGCGGTCCAGCTCGACGACACAGCGCACGCCGGAGCGCCTCGCGATGTGCGCAGCATCGACGGCGAGACCGTCGGAGAGGTCCAGCTGCGCGTGCGCGGTGCGCGCGAGCTCGCGACCCTGTTCGATCCTGAGCGGTGGGCGCACGTACGCGCCCTGCCGGAAGGCGGCCCCGGCACCGCCGAGCGGGCCGGTGACGACGAGCACGTCGCCGGGCCGCGCACCGGCGCGCCCGGGAACGCGGTCCGCCCGTCCGATCGCCGTGACGGTGACGATCGTCGCGGGAGCGGCGGTCGTGTCCCCACCCACGATCGGGACGCCCGCTTCGGCGATGCCCTCGTACAGTGCCGTCACCTCTTCGACCAGCACGCCGGCCGGCACCGCGAGCGTGACGAGCAGCGCCCGCGGCTCGGCGCCCGACGCCGCCAGATCGCTGATGTTGACCGCCGCGGCGCGGAACCCGAGCTCGCGCCAGCTGAGCCAGTCGAGGCGGAAGTGCACGCTCTCGACGAGCGCATCCTGGGTGACGACGAGCCCGTCGACGACCGCGGCGTCGTGCTCGGTGCCGACGATCAGCCCGCGTCGCTCGAGCTCCGCGAGGAGCGCGAGCTCACCCGTCTCCGAAAGCCGCGTCAACGGCCCTCCTCAGGCCCGGGTCGGTGGCCGCGCGGACCACCGCCACGCCGGCCGCGCCGGCCTCGATGCACGAGCCTGCGTTCGACGCGTCGACGCCGCCGATCGCGACCACCGGGATCTCGACCGCGCCGCAGATCCGCCGGAGCCCCTCGAGCCCGATCGGCGGCGCGGCGTCCGTCTTCGACGGCGTCGCCCAGACCGGCCCGGCACCGAGATAGTCCGCGTCCGCCGCGAGTGCTTCCTCGAGCGTCGTCACGGAGCGGCCGAGCAGGAGCGCCTGGGCGCGCGCCCGTTCGGCTCCTTCGTCTCCCTGTCCCAGGTGGACGCCGTCGGCGCCGAGCCGGATCGCCGCGTCGACATCGTCGTTGACGACGAACGTCGCTCCGAGCTCGGCGAATCCCTGACCGCGCTCGACGACGACCGGGGTCGGCGCCTTCACCCGGAGCTGGACGACGGTCGCGCCGGCGACGATCGCCGCGCGGGCGGTGTCCAGGTCGCCGACGAGAGCGTGCACCCTCACGACACGCGGGCCCGCTCGTCGAGCGACGCCGGCTCGAGCGTCGCGAGCGCGTCGTAGAGCGCGACGTGGAACGACCCGGGCCCACGCGCGCCCTGCGCCGCGTCCTCGCCGGCGACGCCGAAGGCGACGAGTGCGTGCACTGCGGCGTCGAACGGCGCGTCGACGGCGAGGAAGCAGCCGGTGAGTGCGCTCGACATGCACCCGGTGCCGGTGACCGACGCCAGCAGCGGATGGCCGTTCGCGACTGCGGCGCTGCGCTCCCCGTCCGAGACGTGGTCGACGGGACCGGTGACCGACGCGACCAGGCCGAGAGTCGCCGCCGCCTGGCGCGCGAGCTCGGCCGGATCGCCGCCGACGTCGATCGACTCGACCCCGCGCACCTCGGCCTGGACGCCGACGAGCGTGGCCACCTCGCCGGCGTTCCCGCGCAGAACGGCGACATCCACCTCCGCGAGAATGCGTTCCGCAGTCTCGGTGCGGTAGGTCGTCGCGCCGACGCCGACCGGATCGAGGACGACCGGCACGCCGGCCTCGTTCGCCGCGCGTCCCGCGATCAGCATCGCCTCGACCCAGTGGGGCGAGAGGGTGCCGATGTTGAGGACGAGCGCCCGGGAGATGCGCGCCATCTCCGCGACCTCCTCCCTGGCGTGCGCCATCACCGGTAGCGCGCCGAGGGCCAGGGTGGCGTTCGCGGTCTCGTTCATGACGACGTAGTTGGTGATCTGATGGACGAGCGGCTTCGTCTCGCGCAGCCGCCGCAGCGACTCTCCCGGGTTCACGTGCTTCCTTTCACGTTGAGGACGTCGACCGGGCCGTCGCCCGCGCCGAGCTCGGTCAAACCGTGGCGTACCGCGTCCGCCGCGGCGCGCGCGGCGCCGCGCGCTGCCTCGACGAGGGGAACGCCGCGCGCCAGCAGCGCCGCCAGCGTCGCCGAGTGGGTGCACCCCGCGCCGTGCGTCGCGGCGACATCGTGTCGCTCGACCGGGATCTCCACGTGGTCGCGACCGTCGTAGAGATGGTCGACGGCGTCGTCCCCGTGCCCGCCCGTGACGATCGCCGCACGGGTCCCGAGGCCGACGAGGCGCGCCGCGAGCTCGCGGCGCGGACCGTCGCCGACCAGCGCCCGCGCCTCAAGCAGGTTCGGCGTCACGACGGTCGCCAGCGGGAAGAGCCGCATCACGAGCGCGTCGACGGCATCGTCCTGCAGGAGCTTCGCGCCCGACGAGGCGAGCATCACCGGGTCGACCACGAGCGGCACCGGATGGGCCGCCAGGTAGTCGGCCACGGTCTCGATCGCGCTGCGCGAGAAGAGCATGCCCGTCTTGGCGGCGTCGACGCCGAGGTCCGAGAAGACCGACTCGAGCTGTGCGAGCACGAAGCCGGCAGGCAGCTCGTGCACCGCCGTCACGCCGACCGTGTTCTGTGCCGTCAGCGCGACGATCGCGGACATCCCGAACCCGCCCGCGGCGGCGAACGCCTTCAGGTCGGCCTGGATGCCGGCGCCGCCTCCGCTGTCGGAGCCGGCGATCGTCAAGACTCGCGGGACTATTCGATTGCTCCCTTCGCCGGTGCGAACCGGATCAGGTTCAGCGGGTGTGTTCTCAGCCCCGTGGGGCACCCCGGTAGCGCGAGGCTAGCATCGAGGCCATGGCTGTCGACGTCCTGCAGTGGGAGGGCTTCTTGCAGGGCGAGGAGCTCGCGCACCTCACGACCGAGCCCGCGCGCGACGCGCGGCTCGCGCCGCTCCCCGACGACCTGCACCCGGCGGCGCGGCGCGCGGCCGGCGTCGACCGGCTCTACGCCCACCAGCGCACGGCGTGGGACGCGGCGCGGCGGGGGGACAACGTGCTCGTCACGACCGGCACCGCCTCGGGCAAGACCCTCGCGTTCAACCTGCCGGTGCTGGACGCGATCGCCCGAGACGCGAAGGCGCGCGCGCTCTACCTCTATCCGACGAAGGCCCTCGCACAGGATCAGTTCCGGACGCTCTCGAGCTCGGCGCTGCCCGGGCTGCGCGCGGCGATCTACGACGGCGACACGCCCGTGGAGCAGCGCCGGCAGATTCGCACGTGGTCGAACGTCGTGCTCTCGAACCCGGACATGCTGCACGTGGGCGTCCTGCCGAACCACGATCGCTGGGGCGACGTGCTCGCGAACCTGCGCTACGTCGTCGTCGACGAGGCGCATGTCTACCGTGGGGTCTTCGGCTCGCACGTCGCAAACGTCCTGCGGCGCCTGCGGCGGCTCGCACGCGCCTACGGTGCCGAGCCGCAGTTCCTGCTCGCCTCCGCCACCGTCTCGAATCCCGGCGAGCTCGGCCTCGCGCTGCTCGGCGAGCCGGTGACCGTCGTCGGTGACGACGCGGCGCCGCGCTCCGAGCGGACGATCGTGCTCTGGAACCCCGAGCTGCTCGACGCCGAGCTCGGCCTGCGGGCGTCAGCGCTCGCGGAGGCCGCGAAGCTGCAGGCCGCCTTCGTCGAACGCGGTCTCCGCACGCTCACGTTCGCGAAGAGCCGCAAGGCGGCGGAGCTGATCCATCGCTTCACCGCCGAGCGTCTCGGCGACGACGCCCAGCTCTCGCCCTACCGTGCCGGGTACACGGCAGCGCAACGGCGCGAGATCGAGCGGCGCCTCGCCGACGGAGAGCTGCTCGGCGTCTCCGCGACGAACGCGCTGGAGCTCGGCATCGACATCGGGCTGCTCGACGTGGTGATCAGCGTCGGCTTTCCCGGAACGGTGGCGTCGCTGCGGCAGCAGTGGGGCCGCGCCGGGCGGCGCGGCAACGGACTCGCGGTCCTCGTCGCCGGCGAAGACGGACTCGACCAGTTCTTCATGCGTGAGCCCGACAAGCTGCTCGGCCGGCGGGTCGAGGCGGCGATCCTCGACCACGCGAACCCCCGCGTCCTCGCCGGGCATGTGCGCTCGGCAGCCTACGAGGCGCCGCTCGACGAGCACGACCCGCCCGAGTACCTCGCGGCGGCGCGTGACGATTCTCTGCTCAGGGAGACCCCGGCCGGGATCGTCTGGGCGGGCCGCGAGCATCCCGCCGCGCAGGTCTCGCTGCGCGCCGCCGAGCCGGATGCCTTCACCGTCGTCGACGGGACGACGGGCGACGTGCTCGGCCTCGTGGAGCGTTCGCGTGCGTACTCGACCGTCCACGAGGGCGCCGTGTACCTGCACCTCGGCGAGTCGTATCTGGTCCGCGAGCTCGACCTCACGACGCTGCACGCGGTCGTCGAGCCGTTCGGGGGCAACTGGTACACGCAGGCGAAGCACGAGACGCTGACGTCGATCGTCGAGCCGTACAGCGTCGAGTGGAGGCTCGGCATGGAGCTCGCCTTCGGCGCGATCGAGGTGACCGAGCAGGTCGTCGGCTACGAGCGCAAGACGATCAGCGGCCAGGAGCGGATCGAGCTCGTGCCGCTGGAGCTGCCGCCCGCGTCCTTCACGACCGAGGCGGTCTGGTTCCTCCCGGAGGGAGGGCAGCTCGAGGGGCTCGAGGAGATGCCGCGGCTCCTCGGGACGCTGCATGCGGCCGAGCACGCCCTGATCGCGCTGTTGCCGCTGTGGGCGATGTGCGACCGCTGGGACATCGGCGGCCTCTCGACGAACATCCACCCGCAGACCGGGCGGCCGACCGTCTTCGTGTACGACGGGCACGCGGGCGGTGTCGGCATCACCGAGCGCGGCTTCGAGCAGTTCGAGGGCTGGGTGCGCGACACGGCCGAGCTCGTCGCAGGCTGCCCGTGCACGGACGGCTGCCCGTCTTGCGTCCAGAGCCCGAAGTGCGGCAACCTGAACGACATGCTCGACAAGGCGGGAGCGGTCACGTTCTTGCGGCGAGCTGTCGATTTCGCGGGCGCGCGATCGTCGTAGGACGACACCCGGCTCGAGGAGGCAACGAGATGAAGTACGCGATCCTGATCTACTCACCGGAGAACGGGGCACCGGACCCCGCGATCACCGAGGAATACATGCAGCTCGCCCGTCGCGAGACGACGCTCGGCGGCGAGCAGCTCCAGTCGGCGGCGACCGCGACGACGGTGCGCGTGGCGGACGGCGAGACGCTGACCACCGACGGACCGTTCGTCGAGACGAAGGAGGTCCTCGGCGGCTTCTACCTGATCGAGGTCGACAACCTCGACGACGCGCTCGAGTTCGCGGCCGCCGTCCCGGCGGCGCGGCGCGGCGGTGCGGTCGAGGTGCGGCCGATCGTGGAGATGAGCCGCTGACGGAGCAGGTCTTCCGCGACGAGTGGGGCCGCGTCGTCGCGAACCTGGTCGGCTTCCTCGGCGACTTCGATCTCGCCGAGGAGGCCGCCCAGGAGGCGTTCGCGATCGCCTCGGAGCGCTGGCCGCGGGAGGGCATGCCCTCGAACCCCGGTGCCTGGCTCACGACGACCGCGCGCAACCGTGCGATCGACCGGATCCGCCGCGAGCGCACGTTCGCGGCGAAGGCGCATCTGATCGCGGAGCCGGAGGCGGTGGAGGACGACGTGGACGACGCCACATTCCCCGACGAGCGCCTGGAGCTGCTCTTCACGTGCTGCCACCCGGCACTGGCGCTCGACGCCCAGGTCGCGCTGACGCTGCGGACGCTCGGCGGGCTGCAGACGGCCGAGATCGCGCGCGCCTTTCTCGTGCCGGAAGCGACGATGGCCCAGCGGCTCGTCCGCGCGAAGAAGAAGATCCGCGCTGCCGGGATCCCGTTCCGCGTCCCGCCGCCGCATTTGCTGCCGGAGCGGCTCGCCGCGGTGCTCGCGGTCGTCTATCTCGTCTTCAACGAGGGCTACGGCGGCCGGCGCGATCTGGCAGCAGACGCGATCCGGCTCGGGGAGGCGCTGACCGAGCTGATGCCGGACGAGGCCGAAGCGCACGGCCTCCAGGCGTTGATGCTCCTGCACGACGCGCGCCGCGCCGCGCGGTACTCGGACGACGGCGAGCTCGTGCTGCTCGCGGATCAGGACCGGAGCCTGTACGACGCGGCGAAGATCGTGACCGGCCGGATGCTTCTCGACCGCGCCCTTGCGCTCCGCGGACACGGCTCCTACGTCCTCCAGGCGGCGATCGCGTCGCTCCACCTCGACGAGCCGACGGACTGGGCGGAGATCGAGGCCCTCTACCGGGAGCTGGCCCGACTCACCGCGTCGCCGGTCGTGGAGCTGAACCGCGCAGTCGCGGTCGCGGAGACGAGCGGGCCGGAGGCGGCGCTCGAGGTGGTCGACCGCCTGCAGCTCGACGGGTACCGGTACTTCCACTCCACCCGCGGCGAGCTCTTGCGTCGGCTCGGCCGGCTGGACGAGGCACACGAGGCCTACCGGCGCGCCCTCGACCTCACTCCCGGCGGCCCGGAGCGGCGGTTCCTCGAGAAGCGCGTCGCGGGCACCGCCGCTGCCCCAAGATAAGGGCGTGCCGAGGGGGCAGATCGCGGCGTTTCGTGAACGCCTGCAAGAACGCGCGTCGGAACGGGTCGTTCCGACGGCGCACGGCCGCGCGTGCCTGATGGACTCCTACCGCGACGTCTATGACGCGAACTACCTGTGGACCGAGGCGCCGGCCGTCGGGGCCGGCGAGCTCGCGGCGGAGGCGGACACGGTGCTCGCCGACCGCCATCATCGGCGCGTCGTCGTCCACGACGGGCCCTCCGGGCTTGCGGGCGAGTTCGAGGAGCTCGGGTACGACCTCTCGACGCACCTCGTGCTCGTGCACTCCCGCGATCCCGACCGGCTCGTCGACGCGAGCGCAGTCCGAGAGGTGGCGCTCGACGACCTCGCGGCGGCACACGCGGAGGCGACGCTTGCAGAGCCCTGGGGCGACGCGGAGATCGCCGCCCAGCTCGCAGGCGCGCGACGCCTCGTCGCCGCGGCCGTGCCGACACGCTTCTTCGGCGCCTACGTCGGCGGCCGGGTCGCCGGCTGGTGCGAGGTCTACACGGATGCCGGCGTCGCGCAGATCGAGAACGTCGAGGTCGTGGCGCAGTTCCGGGGCCGCGGTCTCGGCCGCGCGCTCGTCCAGCACGCGCTCGAGCAGGCGCGCGCCGTCGCCGACGTCGTCTTCCTCGACGCACTCGCCGACGACTGGCCGCGCGAGCTCTACCGGAAGCTCGGCTTCGTCACCGTCGACCGGCTCGACCAGTACACGCGGCTGCCCCATCCCCTCACCCGCCTCCGGCTGCGCACGCCGCGGCTCGAGCTGCGGCTGCCGACGAACGCGGAGCTCCAGCGCCTGTACGCCGTCGCGGCGGCGGGAATCCACGACCCGGCCGCAATGCCCTTCGAGGTGCCGTGGACGGACTCGCTGAACGAGGCGGACTTCCTCGCCTACCACCGCGAGCGGCACGAGCTGGCCGTGTTCCTCGACGGCGAGCCGATCGGCGTACAGGGGCTCGGCGTCCACCTGCCGTCGGTCCACACCGGCTCGTGGCTGGGGCGCGCCTACCAGGGACGCGGCCTCGGGACCGAGATGCGGGCGGCAGTCCTCACGCTTGCGTTCCAGCATCTCGGCGCCGACGTCGCGTACTCGGGGGCGGCCGCCGACAACGAGCAGTCGCTCGGCGTGTCGCGCAAGCTCGGCTACGCGGTCGTCGGGTCGCGCACGTTCGCGCCGCGGGGCAAGCCGGTCGAGCACACCGATCTCGAGCTCCGCCGCGAGGACTTCCGCTCGCCGGTGCCGGTCGACGTGCACGCGCCGCGCGACCTCGTCAAGCTGTTCTCCGGATGAACCTGCGCGCCTTCGGGGAGACGTTCGTCACGCTCTTCGTGATCACCGACCCGATCGGAAACACGCCGATCTTTCTCGCGATCACGCGGAAGCTGACCCCTCGCCAGCGC
>FTCS01000168.1_pt1 | contig 19022 bp, 17 predicted proteins | sample 1639391 | NCBI WGS metagenome assembly FTCS01 (sample SAMEA3914864, study PRJEB12502) | metagenome | biome: forest; material: soil | place: USA | collected 2012-03-12 | depth 0.3 m | reverse complement strand
GGCCCGCAGCAGCCGACGCCGCCGCCGGAGTTGCAGTCCTCACCGCTCGGACGGCAAGACAGCAGCGTGTCGAGCTCGCATCGTCCGGCCGTGCACTTGCCGGAGCAGCAGTCGCTCGCGAGCGTGCAGTTGTCGCCCGTCTTCCCGCAGACACCGGCCGCGCAGACGCCTCCGAGGCACGCGAGCGAGCAGCAGTCCTGCGCGCGCGTGCACGCCACGCCGTCACGCTTGCAGTACGCGAGACAGGCGCGGTTCGGCGTTCCCGGCACCGGCTCGCACGCGCCGCTGCAGCACTGGTCTCGCGTCGTGCAGGCTGCGCCGGGGGCGCCGCACGCGGCGGGGAGACAGATCCCGTTCTCGCAGCGATCGGAGCAGCAGTCCTGCGCGCTCGCGCAGACGTCACCGCTCGCGCGGCACACGCCGGAAGGCGCGTCCGGGCATCCTGCGCCGTCGCCGCGCGTGCCGTCGCCGAGGCTGCCGCCGTCGTTCGAGGTCTCGTCGCCGCCGTCTGCGCCCGGGCCGCTCGACGGCGTGTCGAGGAGGTCGACGTCCTCGCGTCCGCACGCGGCCATCGCAGCGGCGGAGACGGTCACGGCAATGACGGCGCCGCGGAGCAGCGCGCCCGAGATGCATCGTTGCATCACAAGAGGCTCGTGGTCAGGCGGAGCCCGAGGAAGCCCTGCACGGGCCGCAGCTCGAAGATGCTGTCGGACTCCACGATGTAGCGTTGATACCGCAGCATCGCGGAGACGCCGCCGTCGACGGCGAGACCGAGCGTCGGCGTGACGAGGACGTCGAGCGCGAGGGCCGCGTCGATCGAGCCGTCGAGCCGCGATGTGGAGGCCGGGCGCGCGGAGACCACCGCGACGCCGTCGATGCTCGTCGCATGCAAGGAGCTGCCGACGCGCGGCTCGAGCACCAGCCGACGCGAGATCGGCATGCGGAGGCGGATGCTCGGCGCCACGCCGACCTCGCTGAACCTGCCGGAAAAACGCGCTTCGCTGACCGAGAGCCCGGGCCCGAAGCTGGCGGCGATCGCGAGGCCGAGCCGTCGTTGCGCGCCGAGCCACACGCTTCCGCCGGCTGACACGCGCGTGTCGACGGTGCTCGCGAGCGTGCGGCCTTGCAGCTCGAGCTCCGCGCGAACGAGCGCATCGGGGCGAGGCGCCATCTCGCTCGCCGCGCGGTCACGTGCCTCGGCGTTGCCCTCGGCGCCCTGGCCGTCGCGCGGGCTCTGTGAGTTGCGTGCATTCTGCACGTTCGAAGCGTCGCTGCTCGCGCCGGGGGGCGGCTCCGTCGCCGCGGTCGGCGCGCCGATCCGCTCCTCGACCGGCGCGACCGTGCTCGCGCGGAGGAGCGTCTTCACGGTGAGCGCCGCGGCTGCCGCGGTCGGCGCGTCGAACGGCGGCGTGGTGGAGGTCTTCCTCGTCACGACCTGATCGGTCGCGGCGTCGTAGACCCAGAGCGACGGCTCGCTCTGTTCCATCGCCACCCAGACGAGGCCGGTCGCGCCGTATTGCTGCGCGAGGGCACGCGCCTCGTCGGCGGCGCGCGGCATCACCGGCCGCGGCGGCGCGCTGTCGAGCGGCACCACCCGGAGCTGCCACGGCGAGAGCGCGACCTTCATCGCGTCGCGGAACTGCGCGCCGCCTCCGATGACGAGGACGGCGTGGGCAGGCGGCGTCGTCTCGGCGTTTGCGCGCGTCGCCACGGCGCCGATGGATGCCGAGAGCGCCGACGCCGCGGCCAACGCCGGCACCGCCCGCAAGCATCGCGCGACCCCCCGGACCCGCCTCGTCATGCGCGTCACCTTATCCGAGCGAGGATCCTCCGCGCATCATCGACGTTCGCCCCTCGCGGGTACCGGGTGAGGTAGTCCTCGAGCAAACGCTTTGCTTCGGCGGTGCGTCCGCGATCGGCGGCGAGTCGGCCGGCGGCGAAGAGCGCGGTCGGCGCCCACGGGCCGCCGCCGGACGCGAGCTTTCGATACGACGCCATCGCGCCGTCCGGGTCGGAGGTCTCGCTTTGTGCGGCGGCCTCGTAGAGATGCTGCGCGTCCTTGCCGTCGTGCGCGGCCGTCGTGACCGGCGCGGTCGCGGTCGGGGTCGCGGTCGGGGACGCGGTCGGGGTCGGGGTCGCGGTCGGCGTCGCGGACGTGGTCGGGGTCGGGGTCGGGGACGCGGTCGTGACCGGCGCGGGCGGGATCGGTGGCGCGCTCGGCCACGAGTCGCCGTCGTGCAGCATCGTCACGTCGGAACCGCGGCTCACCTCCACCGCGCCGTGCGCGACACGCACGTGCACCTCGCCTCCGTCGCGCGCCACGACGAAGCGCGTTCCGACGACCCGCACGCGCACGTTCCCGGCTTGCACGACGAACGCCGGACGGTCCTTGCGCGGCGTGACCTCGCAATCGACCTGGCCCTTCTCGACCACGACGAGGATGCCGTGCGCGTCGTCGCCGCTCGCGACCACCGCGCTCGAGGGAGCGACCTCGATCGTCGACTCGCCGAGCGCGAGACGCGACGCCGTTGCGCCCGTCTCGATGTGCGACGGGTTGAGCACCACGTCGTTGCGCGGCGCGCCTGCACCGCGGAACACGACGAAGAGCAGCACCGCCGCGGCGAGCGCCAGCGCGCTTGCCATCGCGAGGACGCGATACCGCGATGGTGCATGTGCCTCGGAGACCGGCGGGCGAGCGCCGGCCTCGGCGTCGAGCGCGGTGAAGAGCGCGTCGTCCACCTTTGCCCAGCGTGCGTCGCTCAGCGGCTCCACGGGGATCTTCGGACGTTCACTGCTCACGGTCGGCCTCCTCTCCACGCTCGTCTCGCTCATCACGCTCGTCTCGCTCGTCACGCTCGTCACGCTCACTCGTCTCGACCTGCATCCACGCGCGGAGCACGTCGTCCTTCCGGGCGCGCGCCTCGATCTGCTGGCGTGCGCGCCAGACCCGCGCCTTCGTCGCGACCACCGTGGCTTCCATGATGGTGGCGACCTGGGCGATCGAGTGGCCATCGAGCTCGTGCAGGGTGAACGCGATGCGCTGTTTCGCATCGAGCTTGTCGAGCTCGGCATAGAGATGCCGCGCCGCCTCACGTGCGAGCGCGCGGCGCTCGGCCGAGGGATCGCCGGACGCGGGCTCGGCGACGAGCTCGAGCGGCGTTCCGCGCCGCTTGTTCGAGGTCAGATGCGCGAATGCCGCGCGCACCGCGCAGCGATCGATCCACGTCGCGAGCGAGGCGTCGCCTCGGAAGCCACGGAGCGATCGGAACACCTGCAGGAACGTCTCCTGGATGACGTCCTCGATGTGGTGATTGCTGCCGAGCACTCGATAGAGCGTCGCATGCACGCGTCGCTTCTCTCGTTCGTACAAGGTGCGCTGCGCGGACCGGTCGCCGGCCACGCAGCGCGTGGCGAGCTCGAGGTCCTCTTTCCAGCGCTGCGGAGCGGGTTCACCCACGACCCGAACATAGTGGGGACCTGCTCGAAAAAAGTGACGAGAAGTGGCGAGCGGATGTGGGTGCGACGTTCTCCCCCCGAAATGACGACCGTTCGTCGATCGTCGCAACCTCGGCGCCGGCGCTTCGCACTGACTCTTCCGTGACCCATCTTCCCTGGAGGTTCTCTTGATGAAGCCGATCGGATCGCGCAGCGCCTTCGCCGTGGTCCCCGCCATGACGGCGCTGTCGCTCGCCGCGCTCGTCGCGCTGGTCCATTGCGGCAGCGACTCGTCGAACGGCGACGTCACCATCCCCGCGGCCGACGACGGCGGCGGCGGCGACGGCGGCGGCGACGAAGGCGGCAGCTTCGGAGAGGCCGGCGGCGAGACGGGCGCAGTGACGTGCAAGGCGGTCGGCGTGAAGTGTGTCCAGGGCAACGAGTGCTGCGTCGGCGCCTGCACCGCCGGGCTCTGTGGCGGCAACGTCGGCGACGCCGGCGCCAAGGCGTGCAACATGGCCGACGCTGTCTGCGCGAAGGGCTTCGACTGCTGCTCGGGCACGTGCAACGCCGGAAAGTGCGTGGGCAATACGCTCGTCAGCGGCACCACCGGCGACGGCGGCGCTCCCGTCATCGCGTGCTCTGGTCCCACCACGACGTGCACCACCGGCACCGATTGCTGCAGCGGTCTCTGCGAGCCCGTCACCGGTCAGGCCGGCGTCATCCAGTGTCGCGACGCGTGTCGCGCCGACGGCGTCGCGTGCGTCGACGCGCAGGACTGCTGCGACCTCGCGTGCACCAACGGCAAGTGCGGAGGCACGATCTGCAAGGTCGAGAGCGACCCGTGCACCGTGAACGCCGACTGCTGCTCGAACCTCTGCGACCCCGGCACGCATCAGTGCTCGATCGATCTCGCGAACTCGACCTGCCGTCCCACCGGTGAGACGTGCAACTCGGGCCCGCAGAAGGGCTGCTGCGGCGCGACCCCCGGCAACGACCTCTGCGACAAGACCAACTTCGATCCGCCGCGCTGCATCGCGCCGCCTGCGCTCTGCAAGGGCGACACGGCGACGTGCGCAGCCGATGCCGACTGCTGCTCGGGCAAATGCAACCCAGCGACGAAGACGTGCGGCACGGCCGCGTGCGTTCCGAGCGCCGGTGCGTGCAAGACGGGCGCGGACTGCTGCACGTCGAGCTGCACGAACGGCAGCTGTGATGCGCCGTTGCCTCCGCCTCCGCCCCCGACGACGACCGACGGCGGAGGCGTGACACCTCCTCCTCCGGGCGCATGTCTGCCGGTCGGCACCGGGTGCGCGAGCGCTGCCGATTGCTGCACGTCGCTCTGCCTCGGCGGCTTCTGCGAGATCCCCGGTCCTCGCTGACGGGGAACGCCGCGCTCCGCTCCCGTGGTCGCGGTCCGGCCGCGCGTCGGCGCGTGCGTCGTGGCGGCATGGCTCGCCGGCATCCTCGTCGACCTCGTGCTTCACGGGTGACGACTTGGACATCGCGCTGCGCGACTTCGGCCTCTTCCCCGCCGCCGTTTCGCTGGGGCGCGTTGCCCACGCGAAGGTCGTCGGGGAGATGGGCCGGTAATCACGGCGCCACGAACGGGGCGAAACGCGACAGTGAACCCCACGACGGCGTGCCCGCGGCGCGTCATTCCGCGCACCTCTACCACTGGAACGTCAGCAGAGGCAGTGGTGCGAAGCTTGCGAAGAGCTCTGGCATGACCTGGACGGCTCGTGATGGATTCGCAACTTCGCTCGCGCTGGCGAGCTCGGTCTCGTTGCTCCTGGTGTCCGGAAGCGCCGCCGCGCAGTCCCACGTCACGTGCGTGGGCGACAGCATCACCGCGGGCATCGGCACGTCGAACCCGCCGGCGACCGCCTATCCGGCCGTGCTGCAGAAGCTCCTCGGTTCGTCGTTCGCGGTCGAGAACGACGGGCACAGCGGGGCGACGATGCTGAACGCAGGTGACGTCCCGTACACGCAGGTCATCCAGTTCGACAGCTCGACGGCGTGGGCGGCCGGCGGAGGCGACGTCGTCATCCAGCTCGGCACCAACGACTCGAAGGCGGCGAACTGGGCGCACAAGGACCAGTTTCTCGCCGACTGCGAGTCGCTGGTGCGCCACTTCCAGCAGTCGCCCGGCAGCCCGCGCGTGTGGCTGAGCATCCCGCCGCCCGCGTCGCCGACCGCATGCTGCGACATCCAGGGCTCGGTCGTCGCGAACGAGATCGTGCCGCTCGTCAAGACGTGCGCCGCCGAGACCGGTGCGGTCAACATCGACGTCTTCACGCTGTTCCAGTCCCTTATGGACACGCTGCTCGACGGCGTTCATCCGAACGACGACGGCGCGTCCGTGCTCGCGCACACGATCTTCGCCGCGCTCTCGAAGACTCCGAGCGTCACGCTGAGCGCCTCCGACGCGGGCACCGGCGCGGGCGTCACGCTGGTCGCGTCGCCGACCGCCGCCTACGGCAAGGTCGAGAAGGTCGTGTTCTTCGACGGCGACACCGTGGTGAGCGAAGTGACGTCGAGCCCGTGGACGTACACGGTCAGCGACGTGACCGACGGCTCGCACGTCTATCGTGCGCAGACGGTCGAGACGGCCGGACGCAAGGCCGACTCGCCTCCGGTGACGGTCGTGGTCGCGGACGGCATTCCGGTGAGCGCGCAGACCGGCACAACGACAGCGACGGACGACGTCCCCGGATCGAATCCGCCCGTTACCCCCGCGAGCAAGCCGAAGAGCTCGAAGGGATGCGCGCTCGGCCGCGCCGGAGATGCAGACCGCAGCGCGCCCGGTGCGCTCCTCTTCGCGCCGCTCGGGCTGCTCGCGCTCGCGGTGGCTCGCCGGACGCGCCGCCGTTAGGCGAGCTGGTATGCTGGCGGCGCTCGATGACGCCCCGCCACGTCGGACCGATCGCGCGCGTGCTTGCGCTCGCAGCGCTCGTCGCGCTCGCAGCGGTTGCCGCGGGCTGTGACGTGCGCGGCTTCTCGCATGCGTCCGCGCCGTCGGATCCGTCCGCTCCGTCAGGATCCGGGGCGGCGACGAGCTCACCGGCGCCGCCCGCGGAGACGCCGAGCGCGTCGACGCCGTCGAGCGGCAAGGCCTCGGTGCAGGACACGGCGCTTCGCTTCATGCGCGCGGTGATCGCCTGCGACAAGAACGCCGCCCTGGCCGACATCGGAAACGACCAGGACGCGCACGAGATCATGACGCGCGAGCTCGATCGCACCGAGGTCGACGAGGAGGCCGCACGCTTTCTCGACAAGCAGTGCAAGCGACTCGGCGGCGCGCACAAGGGCGAGGTCGTCGACGCTCATGTCGACGGTGCTCGCCACCTGAGCAGCAAGCAAGAGCACTATCTCGTGCGCGACGTCGACATCGTCGCGGTCACCATGAGCGTCCGCGCCGATGGAAAGTCCGCCGGGCGCGTGACGCTTCACTTCTTCGAGACCTCGCGCGGCTGGCGCTTCACGCCGCGCCCTTGATTCGGGCGCTCATCGCGCAGACGCGCCGCGCTCAGCAGTCGTGGCCGCCCGCACACGACGCCTGACCGCCGGGCAACGGGATGGTCGACGTGTACTGGATGGTCGACGTGCAGTTGCGGCCGTCGAGCGAGAAGCACACCTGCTCCTGCGTGTAGAGCTGACCGTTCACGTTCGCGGCAGGGAGGCGGATGCGAAGGAGCAGCGTGCGGCGATCGGCGAGCACGCCGATGTCGCGCAGGCTGAGCCCGAGATCCGTCGTCGTGTGCGCCGCGACGTCGACGCCGAAGAGGTCGCCGCCGAGACCGTCGGTGCGCGTCTTGAGCGCGTACACGTGACCGTCCGCCGTCTGCACGAACCGATCGAGGCCGACCTGCGGGCCCGCGAACGCCGTGAATTTCCCGGCGTCGAAGTCGAAGTACCCGAACGGTGCGTCGCTGCCGAAGACGCCCGACGCCGACGCGGAGATGCCGTCGGGGCCGATGGTGATCGAGGCCTTCGCCTCGGCGCGGAAGACGTGGACCGATGCGTCGACGAGGAGGCCGCGACCGTCGATGCTCATCGCGAAGCGCGGCAGCTCCTGACCGATCGGATAGAGCGAAAGCTTCAGCGTGTGCGGATCGATCGCGAGCAGGTGGTACGGGTCGGCGTCACTGCTCGGGATCTGGGACTTGTCGTCGAACATGGTGGGGTCGATGCGCTTGGCATCGAGATACGCGATCACCTTGTCCGCGCGACCGTTGAGCGCGACCGGACCGAAGCCGGGGAGGTTCTTCACGAACGACAGCCCCGCGGCGCCGTTGTCGACGACGCTCACCGGATCCGGGTTGGTCCACGTCTTCTGGACGTTCGCCGGGACGGTCTCCTCGCAGTACGTCGGCGAGAGGAAGCCGCGCGTGCCGTCGGGGAGCATCGTCAGCGGCGCCTCGCAGTTGGGCACGTCGATCGACGGCGCCGCCTGTGGCACCGCGTTCGCCGCGAGGTCGATCGAGGTGAGCGACGTCGCCGGGTGATGATCGGTCCAGCGCGTCGAGCCCACCACGATGGCGCGGCTCGAGCCCGCGAACGCGAGGTACGTCGGACGCGACGTCACGTTCACGCTGCCACGAACGAGGCCGGTCACGGCATCGAGCGCGACCACGCGATCGCCGAGCGCGACGACGACCGCGCGATCGTCGGGCGCCACGCGGAAGAGCGCGACGTCGCTCGTCGGCAGCGACGTGCTCCACAGCACGTTCAGCGTCGCGAGGTCGAACGCGACGACGGCGTTCGCGGGATTGATCGCATACCCGGTCGCGGTGCCGCTCGCGAAGACGAAGCGATCGACCTGGAAGGGGAGCTCGCGCGCGGTGCCCTGTGCGGCGTCGACGACGATGCTCACCGAGTTGCGCTGGAGGACCGCGTAGCCGCCGGCGGGCGACACGATCATGTCGCCGGTCAGGAGCTTCTCGCCGGTCTTGGCGGTGTCGGTGCGATCGTTGGCGGCAACGGCTCCGCCCTGGACCACGCTCGGGTCGGGCTGCCCGGACGTGGACGGATCCGAGCCGTCGGCACCCGGCGTGCCGAGCGTGCAGCCGGCGACGAGGGCGAGGCTGGTGATCGACAAGAGGCTGGCAAGCGACCGTGACGAGCGTGAGAAAGACATCGATGACTCCAGGAAATAAGGGGCGCCGGCAACGTGCTGCCTGCGTGGCCGGATCGACGCTCGCGGTTCATCGATGATTCAGACATTGCGAATTTGTCATCGAGCGAAGGGAAGGCGATCTCGCAGACCTACAGGTGGCAGGAGACGCTCTGGTTGCTCTAGGCTCGTGGCATGGCGGTTTCGTACGAGCGCTGGCTCATCGCACGAGGCAACGCGTTCTCTCCGGCGGCGGCGTCGGTCGTGAAGCTCATCGAGCGTCTTCGTAAGGAGAAGTGGATCCTCGAGCCCGCGTCGCCGGAGGTCGCGAAGCTGAAGCTCGAAGGCAAGCGAGAGAGCTTCGCGAAGGGCACCGGCGGCTACGCGGTGAAGACCGTCGAGAATCGCTACGGCGATGATGTGAGCGCGAAGATCGCGGCGAGCACCGAGTCGCTGCCGGCATCGCTCGCGGCCGACTGGCTCGAGGACTCCTCGCGGGAGGAGCTACGCCTCGTGTGGCCCGTCGCGAGCGACGCGTCGTTGTCGCTCCAGTACCCGCTCTCGATGACGCCGGCCGGCAGCCTTCGTTACACCTTCGAGGTGCATCGCGCCGACGAGTACGTCTATCCGAGCGCCGAAGCGATCGGTCCGGTGCCCACGACATGTCGCTGTGGTGAGGACCAGTCGTTCGAGTGGGACGACGAGGAGCTGGTGCCGACGTTCGGCGCGTCGACCGGCATCTTCGCCGAGTGCGAGGAGTGCAGCCGCACCTTCGAGCCGTCGAAGGGCAACGCGATCATCACGAACCCATTCGACGGGAGCACCGCGGAGGTCCCGGGCGGCGCCGCGTACCGGTTCGCGATCAAGATCGACTGCGGAACGTGCTTCACCAAGGATCCGAAGCTGGCGTTCAACCCGGCGCTCGTCGCGCTCGTGGAGAACGAGTTCGGCCGCCAGTTCTACGAGGTCGGCTGCACGTACTGAGATCGTTGGAGCACGAACGAGCTCCACGCGGACAAACCTCGACAAGCACGGACAAACCGCGAAATCGCGATCGTTTTGCCGGAACGGCCCGATTCCGGCATGATCGAGGTCTTGGCTCTTGGCTTCATCCTGGTGGTGGACGACTTCGCGGACAACCGTGAGCTCTTCGCAGCGACGTTCGTCCAGGCCGGCTACGAGGTCGAGCAAGCCGGGAACGGGCAAGAGGCGCTCGACATCATCGGCCGCCGCCGCCCGACCGTCGTCGTCACGGACCTCGCGATGCCGGTCCTGGACGGCTGGGAGGCGACGAGGCGAATCAAGGCCGACCCGGCGACCCGGGACATCATCGTCATCGCGATCACCGGTCACGCAACGAGCGTGAGCATGAAGCGAGCGCAGGAGGCCGGCGCCGATGCCGTCATCGCCAAGCCGTGCCTACCGTCCGATCTGATGGCGCTCGTGCGCAAGCTCACGACGAAGGTGTGACGCGACGGAGCCGCGCGCTCGGGTGGCTGCCGTCCAGCGTACGCGCGACGTGCATCGCGAGGACGTTGCCCGGGCACGGCTTCGGCACGAAGTGATCGGCGCCGGCGAGCAGCGCCGCGTCGATGTCCTGACGATGGACCGACGCGGTGAGCACGATGACGGGAACCTCGGCCATGGCTCCGCTCCGACGCCAGCGCTCCAGCAAGAGGAGACCGTCACCGTCGGGGAGCCGCCCATCGAGCACGACGAGGTCCGGCCGCACGGCGCGCACGGCGTTCTCGGCTTCCTCGAGCGTCGGTGCGAGGGTGACGTCGAAGCCGGCACGCCGCAGCGAACCTTCATAGAGGTCGAGCGCGTCCACGTTGTCCTCGACGAGCAGGACGTGCTTGCGCGCGGCCGACTCCCTGGACCGAAGCGGGGCGGATTTCACGATCCTCGAGGCTGCAAGCGGGGGGCCATCACATTCGGGATAGTTCGACATCCGACGCCGCACTTGAGCGTCACATGGCGAGGCAGAATTGCGCGGGCGAGCGCCGGCGTCGCAGGGCGCCACAGCAACGATGGATCCGCGAGGCATGTGCGATGCACATCGACGCCGTCCGAAGGAGATGACTGACGGGGCACATCGCCTATCCGCCCGATCACGGTCGCGCGACCGGGGCGCCCAACTCGGACGGCAGCCACAACCTCGGTCCGGACGGCACCCAGACGCGCTGAAGAAGGCGTCGAGGATCTCTAGTACGCTCGTCCGCATGGGCGGGACCGGTCAGCGAAAGAGCCTCGGCGCACTCGATCGGTCGTTCCTCGCGTCCGAGCGGCGCGACGTCATGATGCACGTCGGCGGCCTCCTCGAGTTCTCGCCTTCGTCCGGGAGCTCGAAGGACTTCTCGCGCGACCTCCGCGAGGAGCTCTCGAAGCTGGCGCGCTCGGTCGACGTTCAGAGCCCGTGGAACCAGCGGCTGCTCCACCCCGAGATGCTCACGAACCCGCTCCAGGCGTGGGTGCCCGACGAGCACTTCGATCTCGAGTACCACGTGCGCCGCTCCGCGCTCGCTTCGCCCGGCGACGAGCGCGAGCTCGGCAGCCTCGTCTCGCGGCTCCACGGCACGCCGCTCGATTTTCATCGGCCGCCCTGGGAGGCGCACTTCATCGAGGGCCTCGAGAAGAAGCGCATGGCGATGTACTTCAAGGTCCATCACGCGCTCATCGACGGGTACACGGGCATGCGGCTCTTGCAGAAGAGCCTCTCGACCGATCCGAGCGACCTCGACACGCCGCTCTTCTTCACGCGCGGAGAAGGCGAGCGAAAGCGCGAACGCGAGCGCGAGGAGCCGGTGGCCACGCTGGACGCGCTCTTCCACGCGGTGCGCGATCAGATCGGCGTCGCCAAGGACATCGGTCGCGCGCTCGTCAAGGCCGTGCGCGGGATCCGTGACGACGGGCCGAAGCTCGCCTTGCCGCTGCAGGCGCCCAAGTCGGTGCTCAACCAGAAGATCTCGCGCAGCCGCCGCTTCGCCACGCAGCGGATCGCCATCGATCGCATCAAGGCCGTCGCCGCGTCGGCCGGCGGAACGCTCAACGACGTCTTGCTCGCGATCTGCGGCGCCGCTCTACGGCGCTTCTTGCTGGAGCTCGGCGAGCTCCCGTCGCATCCGCTCGTCGCGATGGTGCCCGTCAACGTACGGCCCAAGGACGACCCCGGCGGCGGCAACGCCGTGGGAGCGATCCTGGCGTCCCTCGCCACCGACATCGAGGATCCGCGGAAGTGTCTCGACGCCGTGATCGCATCGACGAAGCGCGCGAAGGAGCAGCTCCAGGGCATGTCGAAGGGCGCCATCATGCAGTACAGCGGGCTCGTGCTCGCGCCGATGATGCTCTCGTTCATTCCGGGCGTGCCCGGTCGGTTGCGGCCCGCGTTCAACGTCGTCGTGTCCAACGTGCCCGGACCGGAGAAGCCGCTCTACTTCCGCGGCTGGCGTCTCGACGAGATGTATCCGCTCTCGATCCCGTTCCACGGCTACGGCCTCAACATCACCGTGCAGAGCTATGCCGGGTCACTCAACTTCGGCTTCACCGGATGTCGCGATACGTTGCCCCATCTCCAGCGCCTCGCCGTCTATGCCGGCGAGGTCATCGACGCGCTCGAGCGCGCCTGACGTCGCCTGCTGACCGACGTCAGTGCGGGAGCAAGCCGTACACCGTGACGGCCTTCTGTCCGCCGACGAAGACGCGACCGTCCGCGACGGCCGGCACCGTGAACTTCACGGCCGGCGCCGCCGAGTCGGTGTCGAGCAAGATGGGCGAGCTCTCGTAGAGCTCGATCGAGAGGTTCGTCGGATCGTAGGCGTGCAGGATCGCGGGCATGCCGGTCTTGTACCCGCCGTTGTCGAGGACCCAGAGGATCGCGTTCTTCGTGCCGTTCGCGGAGATCGACGGCGTCGAGCCGCGGTCGAAGCACCCCTGGCACGTACCCGCGATGTCCGTCGGGTCCGTACCGAAGAGACCGGTCTCCGGATCGATCGAGAACGCCATGAGCGGCTCTTCGTGAGGCAGCACGTACAGCGTGTCGTTGAAGAACACGGGATTCGAGATCAGGAAATTCGCGCCGGTGAAGAGCTTCTGCACGACGTCGTCGTTGTCGGGGTCGTAGCCACCGAGATCGTCGCGATTGAGCACGTACAGGTAGCCGGTCTTCCCGGCGACCACGAGGCGGTGAATCGGCGTCTGCGCGCGGTCGGGGAGGATGATCGGCGCCGACGTCCCGAAGTCGAGATCGCCCGCGTTGAGATCGCTCGTCTCGTGCGGTGAGAAGAAATCCTTCAGCGTGAAGCCGGCGTCGTCGAGGCGCAGCTTGAGCGCCGAGAGCGCGTAATTCTCGCGCGGACCGTCGTCCTCGAAGTCGAAGATGCCGTTGCCGGACGCGACGTAGATGTTCCCGTCTGCATCGGTCGTTGGGCCGCTCGCGCCCATCCAGATTCCGCCCGCGAGCCCGCCGGGGGTGGTCAGGAACGCGGCCGGCGGCTTCGTGAGATCGGCCGGGTCGTAGGCCATGAGCCAACCGTGGTACGGCTCGTTGTCTCCGTGGGATGCCCACGCGATGATGACGTGGCCTCCGATGAGCGCGAGCGCCGCTCTCTGGTTGTGACGGAGCGGCTCGAACGCGAGCTGACCGTCCTTTGCGTCTCTCTCCGACGTGCTCGGCAGCTTCGCTGCGATCACCACCGGCGCGCCCGGTCCCTCCGCTCCATCGCTGATGCGCAATGCATGCAGTCGCTGCACGTAGGTCTTGTCGGCGCGCTTGGCCTTCGAGACCACGTAGAGGAGGCCGGCCGTGCGATCGATGACGGGCGTGCCGGTGATCCCGATCTCCGGCGAGATGTCGGGAGCGAGCGTGTCCTCGCTCGGCACCGGAGTCTCGCCGCTCTCGAGCAACGAGACGTTCCAGAGGGGCTCGTTCGTCGCGGCGTCGAACGCGTAGACGCTGTCGTGCTGGGTGGCGACGTAGACCACGTCACGCAGCCCGGTCGCGGTGAGCACCTTCGAGACGAAGAGCGGCTGCGCGTAGACGTACCCGTCCACCGGCAGCGACGCGACCTTGCCGAACGACCCGGCCTTCACGTTCGCGGGAGTGAGGACCGTCTCGTTCGACGCGACGCCACTTCGGGAGTTGTTGTACTGGAACGTGAGGATGTCGTTCGACGTGTCGCGAGCCATGTCGTCTGCGGGCGCCACGCCGGCGGCGGCGTTCGGAGCGGGCGCGACGACGACCACCTCCGACTTGCAGTCGCTGCAGGCAAGGGCGCTCGCGATGAGCGCAACTCTCCACGCGCGTGGTCCGCCGTTCGTCATTGGACGTTGGACCGCTGCGCCAAGAGGTCGGCGACCGTGGACGTCAACGCCTCGAGCGTGAACGGCTTCTCGAGCAACGTCGCGCCGACGCGTGCTGCCTTCTGACGCGTGCGCTCGTCGATGCACGCCGCGATCAGGAGCGCCGGCACCGCGCAGTGCGCGGCGCGCAGCCCTTCCACGATCTGGAGGCCGCTGCACACCGGCATGCAGATGTCCGAGACGAGGAGGTCGAGCCCGTCGGCGTATCCGCACAGCTCGCTGTGCGTGAGCGCGACGAGCAGGCGTCCGCCGTCGGTAGCCGGCTGAACGTCGTAGCCCTCGAGACGGAGGATCTCGACGAGCGCATCGAGGGTGTCACGATCGTCGTCCGCGACCAGCACGCGCGGCGGGTCGTGGAGCGCGCGGCGTGTAGGACGAAGAGTGATCCGTGAGCTCGAGGAGGATGGCGAAGAGCCGTGCATGGTCGTCGTGTTGTTCGTGCTCTCGACCGATCGCGATCGATCACGGTCATGAGAAGAAAGTTTATTTTGCCACCGATACGTGCTCCGTATGGCCACCAGGCCACACGCGTTTTGCGCGCAGCACGGCCTGGCTCTCACGGATGCCGGCGATGGTCTGCTCGAGCATTGCCGTCTGACCGACCAGCAAAGGCGACCCGTAGAGATCGCGCTCCTCGTCGGGATCCTGAGACAGATCGTACAGGTGCCGTTGGTTCGCCGAGTCGTGAACTTCCAGTTTGAAGGGATAGAGAACGGCCGCGAGATGGACTCCGTCGTACGGCTGCACCATCGGAACCGGGTTGGGCGCGTTGCCTTTGAAGAGCGAACGACCGACGAAGTGACTGGCCTCCCTCAGCTGGAGCAGGTCGATGATGGTCGGCGCGATGTCGAGCTGCGACGCCGCCTCGCCGGTCACGACCCTCGACGCGACGTGACCTCGCCAGCGGAGCGAAAATGCGGTGCGGAACGACTCCTCGTACGCGCCGAGCCCATTGAAGTGGCTTCCGTGCTCGTCCGCCGGAAAGCTGTGGTCACCGACCAGCACGACGATCGCGTCGCGCAGCGCCGGACGCTTGTCGAGCTCCTCGAAGAACGTCGTGAGCCACGCGTCCGACGTGCGAAGGGATGCGATGTAGTTGCGCGCGTACTTGGTCGCGCCCTCGGAGTCGGGAACGTGCGCCGGATTCTTGTCGAACGGATAGTGGTTCGACGCATTGATGGCGACGGTGAAGATTGGTGAAGGCGGATCCTCGGCGAGCTTGTCGTCGAGGGCCGCGAAGAGCTTGCGATAGTAAGCGTCGTCTTGCAGCCCGGCGCCCCACATCTTCGGGTCGACTCCGCGCTCGGTCTCGTCCTCGAAGCGGACGTCGTCGAAGCCGATATGCTGGAAGAAGTCGGTCGAGTGCTCGAAGTCGGGCTCGTCGCTCGCCGAGTAGAGGAACGTCTCGTAGCCGACCTCCGAGAGCACCTGCGGAAGGCAGTGGAGCGGCGCATCGGCGAGCGCTTCGAATTCCTTCCCCCGGTAGAGCGGGATGAGCGAGCACAGCGTAGCGAAGCGACCGCGGCTGCTCTGGATCGAGCTCGCGTAGAAGTGATCGTAGGTCAACCCGTCACGACGATGAGCGTCGTAGACCGGCGTATAGGCGCGACCGCTCGACGACGTCGCGTCGGTGTACACGCCGCTCCACGACTCGAGGAAGAGAACGATGACATGAGGTCGCCGCTCGCCCGGCTCGGCGACGGCGCGCGCGGCGGCGCTCGGCGTGGAGTCGTGGACGAAGGGAAAAAGCGGGGCATCCGCGCTGACCTGCTCGTCTGCGTCCTCCACGTGAAAGCGATATGCCGACGCCGCAAATGAGGTGAGAGACTCGTGCGTGACGACGCCGCCGGCCGGGAGACCGACGAGGACCATCGCGCAAGCGAGCGCGGCGAGCGCCCGTGCCCCGAACGACACGCGCCATGGCTGCGACGGCCAGCGCCGCAACGCAACGATCCCCGCGACGAGCGGCAGCGCGAGCAGAAGCGACGCGTCGAGCGGTCGCGCTTCGGACGTGACGAGGCGGCGACCGAGCGGCGTCAGCAGCTCGCGCACGTTCTCGTTCACGAAGCCGTAGTCGAACGCGCCTGTCGTCTCGAACCGCGCGAAGCCCAGCGTGACGAAGACGGCGTAGAGGATGCTGTTCGCCACGAACGCGCGACGCGGATTCGTACACACGACGTGGACGAAGCCGAACAGCGCCACGACTGTTGCGTAGGTCCCCGCGAGACGGACGAGCTCGCCGGAACGCGCTCGGTCGTACGCGTCCGTGGCGAGCGCCGCGATCAAGAACACCGTCTGCGCGACGAGCCCGACCCATACGGCGGTCGGCGTCGCGCGCGCGACTGAGCGTGCGACGGCGCATGCGGTGTGCCTCGCGGCGCGGATCGGCAGCGTCACGTTTCGAGCATGCTTCGCGACCGCGGACCCTGACAGGTGCTTCCGACGAACGGCATCATGCGCAAGACCAAGTGTCCCCGCGCGCCGCTCAGTGGATGCTGCATGCGTACCGCTGACGTTGCGGCCCCGTGACCGCATCGAACCGCGGGGCCGTGGCCGCACATGCACGGAAAGCCGTAAAATAAGGCTCGCCGTCGTCGGCCGGGACCTTGCACAGCATGCAGCGGGAGCAAGTCATGACCATGTCCGCGACCATGAGCCGAAGGCGCTCGCGCGACTCGGAGGCCGACGTCGAGACCGAGATCTACACGCGTCCGCAGAACATGCCGTGGGACCGCGTGATGGTCCTGCAGATCATGGACGAGCTCGAGACGCGCTTGCCGCGAGTCGTCGCACCGCCGCGGCGGAGCTCTTCGCGGGTCGTCGTCAAGAAGCGGAGCGCCCGCGTCACGCCCGTGCCGCCGCCTGACGAGCCGAACGTGTTCCTCGTGCCGAGGACGCCTGCCGATCCTCCGCTTCCCTGGGAGACGAACGCCTCGAACGTCGTGTTCGAAGACACGCTCCTGCTCGAGGGACGCCCGCGCCGCGTGCGGAAGGTCCGCGCCACGCGCGTGCCGTGGCTGCTGTTCGTGATGGCGTTCGGGATCGCATTCGGGATCGGCCAGGACCGCCAGCTCCGGCGCGAGCTCGGCTCGAAGATCAAGGTCACGGCGAGTCATGGCGCCGCGCTGGTGGCCCGGCGCCTCGAAGCCGCGTTCTGAACCGTTCGGACGCTATTCGGGAATCGGAATTCCCGTTTGCGCGGGGTCGAGCAGGCTGCCGATGTTCGCGACCTTGGCGTCGTTGAATCCGAGCTGTCCGACGGGGCCGAGGAAGTTGTATTCGAGAAACCGAAGCACCGACGAATGCTCCATCGTCACGTGCGATACGGCACCTTTGCGCGCGAACTTGCCAATCGCGATCATCGGAACGCGCGTGCCATAGGGAACGACGTTGCCGGAGGTATCGCTGTCGATCCCCTTCGGCGGCGCGACATGATCGAAGAAGCCGCCGCCTTCGTCCCAGGTCAGCAAGACGAGCGTGTTCTCCGCGTATGCAGAGCCCGAGACGAGATCGAGCGTGCTCTTCACGAACGCGACTCCGTCGGAGATCGTCGAGACGTTGGGATGCTCGTTGTGGAACTCGCGCGCCTTGACGTATGCGAAGCTCGGTAGCCTCTTGGCGACGATGTCATTGGCGAGCTCGTTGTAATCGGTGATGTTCGAGCCGCCCGCAAAGCGCTCGTAATACATGTACGGGATATCGCTCGAATCGAGCTTGCACGCCTGCGCGGCGACCGGATGCGTGGTCGACGAATACGGACAATCGTCGGGCACGCTCTCGCACGAGCCTTCCTGCGATTTCGCGTGCGCCCAGCCGTCCGCGTAGACCGTGAACGTCTTGCCGCCGTCGAGCAGGAGATCGGCGATCGTCTTGCGGCCCTGATACGTGACGAAGTTGGAGTCGCCGCACGCGCCCTGGATGCAGCCCTTCGGCGTTCCGACGCCGTTCGGTACGAACGTGTTGTCGAGGAACTGGAAGTGCGCGACCGCGAAGTACATGTCGTTCGACGAACTGCCGCCGACGACGGGCTGGAACCAGCGATCGGCGAGCGCGTTCTGGCTGGCGAGCGTCCAGTAGTCGCCCACCGTGGTGGCGTCGGCGAGCGCGAAGTTGTCGGCGCTCGCGCAGCTCGGTCCCGAGCCCACGCACGTGTCGGCGCCGGTGCTGTTCGTCACGTAGCCGTCCATCTTGCCGCCGTTGATCTGCTGCAGCTCGCACGCCTGGAGATGGTCGCGGTCGTTCGCGAAGTTGCTCGCGTCGTCGAGCACGGTCGGCGAGGCGCCGCGCGGCTCGGTGTCGGGCGCGCGCTCGCAGCAGCTCGGTCCCTTCGTGCACGTCGGGTTCGAGCCCGCGGGTGCGGTGCAGTAACGGCCGAAGTACGTGTCGAACGTGTGGTTCTCCTGGACGATGAGGACCACGTGCTCGATCTTCGACGCCTGACACGTGCTCGCCGCGCAGTGGAGGCCGCCGGTGCAGGTCTTCGCGCAGGCACCACAGTTCGCGTCGTCGTGCGTGACGTCGATGCACGTGCCGTCGCACGAAGCCTGGCCCTCCGGGCACGAGCTTCCGTCGGCGCCGGGGCCGCCTTCGATCTGCAGGGCCGGCGCGTCGCTACCCGCGTCCGCGGAGCCGGCTCCGCCATCGCTCCCGCATCCCGTACCGATCGCGCCCGCGCTCATCGCGATCGACGCGATCGAAGCAGAGGAGGCGAGGGCTCCGAGGAACGTCAGTCTTCGCGACGACGGCATCTCGGTAAAGATGGCTCACCGGCGCGCGTTGCGCATCTCGCATCTGCGGAGCGCACGTGCGCCGGTGAACCGTCCGAACGTCAGCGGTCAGGCCGGCTTGACGTTCTCGGCGCGGGGACCCTTGGGGCCTTCGCCTTCGGTGAACGAGACACGCTGGCCCTGCTTGAGGTCCTCGAAACGGACGCCCTCGCAAGCCGACATGTGGAAGAACAGGTCCTTGCCGGTGCCGGTCTCGATGAAACCGAAACCCTTGTCCGTCAACCGCTTGATGGTGCCTTCAGCCATTTGATTCAATCCTTGAGAGCAGAAAAAGCGGTCGTTCGAGCGAAACCGAAGTGTTCAGACGAAAGTAGCCGCACGTAGGC
>FTCS01003425.1_pt1 | contig 19123 bp, 17 predicted proteins | sample 1639391 | NCBI WGS metagenome assembly FTCS01 (sample SAMEA3914864, study PRJEB12502) | metagenome | biome: forest; material: soil | place: USA | collected 2012-03-12 | depth 0.3 m | reverse complement strand
TCGGTCGCGAGCTGGCCGCCGTCCCAGGCGCAGAACGCGGCGAGCATCGCGTTCGTGATGCAGTTCATCGCCTTCGTGTCGAGGTAGTCCTTCGCCGGGATGGTCGCGCCGCTCGCCGTCAGACCGTCGACGCGCGCCACCTGGCCGTCGCGCTTCAGGATGTCGGCGGGATACCAGTACGTCGGGAACCCGAACGAGCCGGGATAGGTTGCGCAGTTGTTGCCGTGGAGGTCGACGTAGATCTCGGAGCCGAACTGGTAGTTCGTGCCCATGTGACGGACCTGGTCGGTCGCGGGCGGGAGGATCACGCCGGGGCCCGGCGGCTGCGGCGGATCGGCGTCCTCCGGCCGCGGGTCGCCGAGCAAGCGGCGTCCGATGGTGGCCGTGCCGTTCTCGGTGTCGGTCGGCAGGAACGTGTCCCACGCGGTGTCCCAGATCTGCGGACGATGCGTGGCGATCCACGTCTTCACGTCGGGGTTGCCGCCGTTCGCGGCGGCGAGCCGCTCGACGAATGCGCGAACGCGACCAGCCGTGATCTCGTACTTGTCGAGGTAGACCGTCTTGCCGGGATGCGCCGGGTCCGTGTAGCCGGGGACCTTCAGCGAGCGGCAGCAGCTCTCGTGCTTCGCGCCGGGCTCGCCGACCTCGCCGATGCCGCACGTGTCGCCGCCGAGATGCGTCGTGCAGCTCGGCGCGGCGACGCACTTGTGCGCGTAGCTGCAGGCGACGTCGCAGTCGGAGTCGACGAGACAGCCCTGGCCCTCGGTGCACTTCGGCGCGTTCGCGCCGCCGCAGTCGACGTCGGTCTCGGTGCCGTCCTTGACGCCGTCGATGCCGCCCATCGGATTGGGGGAGCCGTCCGCGCCGCCGTCGGCGTCGGTGCTCGGCTTGACGCCCATCGAGTCGCACGCCGCGCAGCTCCCGCCACAGTCGACGCCGGTCTCGGTTCCGTCCTGGACGCCGTTGCTGCACCCCGGAGCGGTGCCCGAGACGCTGCTGCTCGTGCCCGTCGCCTTGCCTGCCCCACTGCTGCACGCCGTCATCGTCACGGCGGTGCCGAGCATAGCGAGCATTCCAACAACAACGACATCGGTGCGTGCCACGGAGTCCTCCTCGTTCGCTACGGACGTTACGAAGAGGCTTCTCGCAAGTTTGGTGCACACCTCGGCTTGCGCCGGGAGCCGACGCGCACGACCGCGCGGATCGCGGCTCGATCCTCGGCGCGCGCCGCGCGGAGACCACGGATTTTCCCTGCCCGATGCGTCTCGATCGACGCCCGACGCGGCGCAGAGGTCGTGGCTTTCCGAGACAGCGACGCGTATCTACACGACCCAGCGAAACGGGCGCCTTGAGGGCGCGCGCGCCGGGCGCGACACCACGCCGCGTGCCCGATTCATGCGGCCGGCGCGAACGACGCGGCGGCCCACGCGCGCGCCTTGGTCGGGTCGATCCCGGCGCGCTCGAAGCCTGGGAACACGACGTCCTCGAGCGCGGTCGCCACGATCTGCTTGCGCGCGGTCCGCGTCAGGATCCCGTGCTCCGGGAACTGCTCGCCGGGAAACGGCGCGTCCTCCTCGACGAGATCGCGGAGGCGCGCATTCAAGAGGCGCGGCAGCCAGTCCGCGGCGATCTCCTGCTTGATGGCGGTCGTCACGAACGGCGTCGTGATGTGCGCCCAGCCGGCACGCGCGTGATCGATCTCGTCGGCGAGCACGGTCTGCAGCGCCGCACGCGTGAGCGGCGACCTCGCTTGCGAGAGCTGCCCCTCGAGGATTCCGCACGCGAGCGTCTCGTTGATGCAACACATCGCGATGACGAGCAGCGTGGCGCGGAGACGTCCGTCCGCCGGCGCGAGCGTGGGAACCGGAAACGGCGCGGGCGGTGGCCACTCGATCTCGCTCGCGCGATAGCGCGCGGCCATGTCGACGGCGATCTCGGCGTGATGGACCTCGTCGCGAACCGCGCGCGACACGAGCTTCAGCACGGCGTCTGCCGTTCCGTACTCGATGAGGTTCGCCGACAGGGCCGAGAAGCCGCCCGCCACCTTCAGCTCGGAGGCGCCGCGCTCCTGCCAGATCGCCGCGAGGATGGCGCGCGAATCCGTGGAGAGTGCATCGATCTCCGCGTCAGCGACGTGACGTACGTCCGTCGCGCTCGGTTCGAGCTTGCTCCACCACGGACGCGCGCTACGCACGGCTCTCGTCAGCCTTGCTCAGCCGCAGCAGAACCAACCGGCGAACGCATCCGACGTGGAGGCATCCGTGAGCGCGCCGCTCGTGCCGCTGTCGACGGTGCCGCTCGTGCCGCTCGTGCCGCTGTCCGTCTTCCCGCTGCTGCCCGACGTGCCGCCGCTCGTCGCGCCGCTCGAACCGGCGTCGGCGACGGGCGTGGGATCCGTCGTGCTCGAGCACGCAGCACCGGCAGCCACCGCCATCCCCAGAACGACGACGGTATGGAAAAGCTTCGAGGTATGCATGGACTCGATTGAACCACGACCGCCCCTGATTTCCTAATCGGCTCACGCCGCGGAGCGTGCGGAAAGGGGCAACGCCGCGTCGCCGGCTTGGCAACGCGACCTCGCGAGATGGCCTACTCGCTTGCGTGCTGGCCGGACGCGACGGGTAAGAGCTTGCGCATCCTCTCGCCTACCACCCGCATGGATAGCTCGGAACGCGCACGGGCCTCGCCCGCTCGGGCAACACGGCTACGCAGCGAGACGTCGTCCACGCACGCGCGCAGCTGATCGATCGCGTCGTCCTGCGAGGGCTCCGCCCACATCATGCCCGGGTCGTAGAAGCTCCGCCGCGCCAGGTCCTCGACGACCGGAACCATCGTGGCACGCACGAGGAAGCCCGACGAAGCGTCCGTGTATTCGAGGTTGCCGGAGTACCCCGTGGCGACGGTGGGAAGACCCGCCGCCATGGCCTCGGCGATCGTGAGGCCGAAGCCCTCCGCGCGATGGAGGGAAACGTACGCGTCGGCGCGGCGGAGCAATCGATGGATCACGTGGCGCGAGACACCGTCCGCGAAGAAGACGTGCACCGGCGGCGCACGGAAGCGAACGGAGGCGCGATCGATGGCGCGAGCCACACGGTGCTCGTCGAGCCCGAGACGACGCCCGAGCTTCATCACGAGCACGACGTCACGACGGCCCTGGAACGCACGCGAGAATGCGCGCACGAGGCCGAGCGGGTTCTTGCGCTGCTGCCACTCCATGACGCTCGCGAAGACGAAGGCGTCCGCGGGCACGCCGGGGAAGACCTTCGCGGCGGGCGGCGGTGGGGCGACCGGATGAGGCACGACGTGGATCGGCAGGCCCGTTGCGCTCCGGAAGGCCTCGACCGAGAACTGCGAGGGCACCCAGATCTCGTCGACGGCGCGCGCGGCTTCGTGCCATGCGCGCGGGAGCTCGGGCGTCTCCCACGCGGAGAGCCCGATCGTAGGCATGCCGCGCTCGCGCAGCACCGGATAGTACGGAGGGATCACGTGGAGGAGCGTGACGTCGGCGGGCCCCTTTCGACGGCACAAGCGCTCGAGGCGCGCCGAGCCGCTGTTTCGCGGAGGCAGCGCGAAGAACTCGCGGCCGTTGTAGAGGAGCGACGCTCCGATCACGTGCGCGTTGGCTCGCGCGAGCGCCAGGGCATGCCCTCGGGCGGCGACGCCGTAGCCGCTCTCCTCCGCGAAGTGACCTATGTACTTTACACGCAACATCGCGACATCAGAGCTGCGCGAGGCGGTCCCACGGCCATCGCTGGCCCGCGAGGCGCTCGGCGACGTCGGCGACGCGTGAAGGCGCGATGCACGAGAGGCAGCCGGCGCGCGGCTCCTCGCAGCGGCAGCGGTCGGCCGAGATGGCGGCGCCGAGCTCGGAGGCGACGCCGCGCTCCTCCGGCAGACCGTCACCATGGAGCGACACGGCAGCGGCACCGGCGGCGGCGGCGACGTGGACGAGACCGTCCGCGTCTCCGATCGCGACGGCGGCGACCGCGAAGACGTGCGCGGCGGTGACGATGTCGAGCTCGTCGAGCGCGATCGCTCCGGGGATCTGCGTGCCACGACAGAGCAGCACGGCGCCGAGGCGAGCCTCGAGCACGCGGCCGAGCGCCGCGAATCGGTCGACGCCCCACGAGCTGTCGCTGCTCTCGAGCGCTGACGGAAGGAGCGCGACGAGCGTGCGGCCGCGACGACCGAAGCGCTCTCGTCGCCACTGACGCGCGGCGCGGCTCGCGCGCCGATCGTCGAACGAGAGCCTGGGGCGGGCGGCGACGGCGTCGAAGCCACACGCGCGTGCGCCGTCCACCCAGTGACCCCACACATGCTGGCGGCGCTTCGGAAACGGGCGCGAAGGAACGACGACGCGGTGGCGGTCGCTCTCTTCGCGATGAACGCGCGGGCGCATCGTGAAGCGTGGCGCGAGCTCGAAGACGAGCGCGCCGGCGTCTTCATTCGATCGCGTGACCCGATGCGTCTTCGCCTCGAGATGCGCGCGCACCAGCGCCGCGAGCTCGCCTTCGGCGCGGACGTCGAAGCGTGCGCGCGGGAGCTGCGTCGCGATCGCCTCGAGCGCCGGGAGCGCCCACATTCCCTCGGCGATCGAGCACGCCGAGAGATCGAGCGTGACCGTCTTTGCGTCGTTCGCGAGTGATCGCGGGAGGTGCTCGAAGAACCTCAGGCCGTCGACACGGAACGCGACGTCTTCGAGGACCGTGACCCGGGCACGCACCGAGCTCAGACTCGGATGCGTTGCGCCGGTCCGACGCGCTCCGGCGCCAGACCGAGGCGCAGCGCGGTGTCGTGCTCGTCGGCCGACGGGTCGTTCATGCGCGACGCGCCGTAGCCGTACCCGCCATACCCGTAGCCGCCGTAGCCGTAGCCGTACCCGCCATAGCCATAGCCGCCGTAGCCGTAGCCGTAGCCCGGGCCGCCGTAGCCGTAGCCGCCATAGCCGTAGCCGCCGCCGTACCCGGTCCCGCCGTAGCCGTAGCCGACTCCGCCATAGCCGTAGCCGCCCGACCCGTAGCCACCGCCGCTTCCATACGGAGAGGAAGACGACGGTCCACTGCAGCCGTAGCCGTTGCCGTACGCGTTGCCGTAGGCGTTGCCGTACGCGCTGCCATAGCCCTGCGACTCGCCGTACGTGCAGCTGCCGTTGCCGCCGGTGAAGGAGCCACCGCTGCAAGCTTCGAGGAACGCGCCAACACCCGTCGCGGCGACAGCTCCGATCGCGCCGCCGACCGACCCCGCCTTCAAGAAAAAGCGGCGCGTGACCGAAGAAAGACCGCGCTTCGACATGGGCCCAGCTTGGCCCGGCGAGCCCGGGAACGCAAACCCTACGGGCCCGCGTTCTACGGGTTTTTACGGGGTCGACGGGGTCGGCGCGTTCGCGGCCAGACGCCAGGCGATCCGCTCCTCGAGCGCCGTCGCCTCGATGCCGAGCGTCGCGGCCGACGCGAGGAGCAGCGCGCGCTCCTGCGGATCGACGCGGCCATCGATGACGGCGGCCTCGACGAGGAGCGCCATGACGCGCGCCTGGACGTCGGGACCGAGCGTGCGGAGCATGTTCGTCGTTCGCCCGAAGTCGCTCGCGGAGACCGGTCCGGCAGCGCGCTCCGGCAAGCCGAAGCGTTCCACGATCCGCCGCAAGAACTCGCGCTCGGCATCGGCGACCACGCCGTCGGCGGCGATCACCGCCTCGATCAGCTCGCAGACCTTCTGTCGCTCCTCGACGTCCATCGCGGCGAGCCTAACCCGATCTCGCAGCGCTCGGCGAGGTTGACCTGCGAGGTCGCCGCGCTGCTGTCGATCATCGAATGCGCAGCGCGATGCGCAACGTCCCGCGTCGAGGAGGTGGTCTGCTCCCTCACCGCACGTCGTGGTCCATCTCGCGCAAACGCGGCGAAGGCGATCGCCCCCGCGTGGTTCCGTCGCGAACCATCGCGTCGAGCCGCGAGGTTTCGCGAGGGCTCGCGATCGAACCGCGTCGCGCAAATCGCGCAAATCGTCCGACTCTCGAGGCATTTGGAGCAACGCGGACGTGGAACGGCGGGTGCACCAGAGCGCGTCGATGTCACGCCTCCTTGCGCTCGCTGCGTCCGCGTCCGTCGCTCTTCTCACCGTCGTGTGCTCCGCGTGCGCCGCCGAGCCGGCGTCGTCGAGCAACGACAGCGACGACGACGGCGTCGCCGCCACGACGTCCTCCGCGCTCAGCACCGCCGACGCCGTCTCGCGCGCCGAGCTCTGGGCGGCGGCGAAGCTTCACTACTGCCAGGCGCCCAATCACGGTCGTGACTACGACTCGGCGTGCTCGACGTATTGCAACCGCACTTCGAACCCGGCGTGGGACCCGTATCGGTCCGATTGCTCCGGCCTCGTGTCGTGGGCGTGGGGGCTGCCGGCGCCGGGGCGCGTGACCGGCCAGTTCGCGCCGTTCCAGACCGACATCACGCACGCGATTCCCGCCTCGCAGCTCAGGGCGGGCGACGCCGTGAACAACTCCGATCACATCATGCTGTTCAAGCAGTGGATCGTCCCGAACACGAAGGCGCTCTTCATCGAGGAGCCCGGCTGCAGCAGCGCGATGCCCTACGCGCACGAGACCACCTCCGACGTGACCATCAACGGCGACAGCATCCACGTCGCCGAGAACGGGATGACCTTCACCGCGATCCGCTACGGCGCGTTGACGACGGCGCCCACCGATCATCCGGCGACCGGAAAGCTCGACGGCGCTGCGTGTGACACGCTCGAAGGCTGGGCGCAGGACAGCGACGCGCCGGCCAAGATGCTCGACGTCATCCTCGATTTCGATGCCGCCGACGGCAAGCCCGGCGCGATCCCGGTACACGTCAGCGCATCGACGAAGCGTCCGACGCTCTGCGCGACCATCGGCGCTGCGTGCGATCACGGCTTCACGATGGCGATGCCGCTCGGCGCGCGTGACGGCAAGGCTCACCCGATCTTCGCGTACGCCACCGACGACAGCGGCAAGTCGACGGCGCTCCTCACGGGCGCGCCGAAGACGCTCACGTGTGCTCCGCCGGCGTTTCCGATGGATGCAACGCAAGGCGTGAAGCGCCACATCACGTCGGCGAAGGTGCTCGGCGCGTGGAAGGTCGACGCGTTCGTCGACGTCGCGCGCGAGGACGCCAACGCGGTCGCCGCGTATGCGAAGACCGCCGACCTGCCGACGTCGCCGGTCGCAGTCCAGGCCGACGACGGCTCTCCCGAGGTCTGGGTCATCGACGGCTCGCTGAAGCGGCACGTGGTCGATCCGGCGTCGCTCGCAGCGTGGCACCTCACGGTCGCGAAGCAGCCGGCGGCGAAGGTCGCTGCGCTCGCCGAAGGACCGGCATGGCCGAAGGATCGCTTCGCGTTCCAGGCCGTCGGGCAGCCCGACGTCTACGTGCTCGACGTCGCGCTTCCGTCGGGTGCGGGCGGCGATCCCGCGATCGGCGCGCCGGGCGGCACCGGCAACGGCAACGGCGCCGGCGCGCCCGGCGACGGCACGAACGGCGACGCGTCGCCGAGCGCGAGCGACGGAGGTTGCGCGGTCTCGACGACGTCGTCGTCCACGCCGCGCACCGGCGGCGCGGCGTGGATCGCGATCGGTCTGGCGGCGCTCTTCGTGTCGCGCCGGCGCGTCAGCCGCGCAGGAACGTCATCACGTCCGCGTTGAACTGCGCGGCGTGGGTCGAGGTCAATCCGTGCGGAGCGCCCGGATACACCTTGAGAGCGGCCTTCTTCAGCAGCTTCACCGCCAGCTTCGAGGCGTCGTCGATCGGGACGATCTGATCGTCGTCGCCGTGGATGAGCAGCACGGGGATGTCGATCTTCTTCAGGTCCTCGGTGAGGTTGGTCTCCGAGAAGACCTTCACGCATTCGTGAGCGGCGCGTAGGCCGACCTGCATCGACTGCAGCCAGAATTGATCGCGCAGGCCCTGCGGGACCTTGGAATTCGGTCGATTGGCTCCGTAGAACGGCGCGGCCAGGTCCTCGTAGAACTGCGAACGGTTGGTCGCGACGCCCTTGCGGAGCCCGTCGAACACCTCGAGCGGCAGCCCGCCGGGGTTCGCCTGCGACTTCAGCATCACCGGCGGAATGGCGCCGCACAGCACGGCCTTCGCAGCGCGCTTCGTGCCGTGTTTTCCGAGGTAGCGAGTGACCTCGCCGCCGCCCGTGGAGTGGCCGATGAAGACGGCGTCGCGCAGCTCGAGCTTGTCGACGAGCGCCGCGAGATCGTCCGCGTACGTATCCATGTCGTTGCCGTCCCACGGCTGCGACGAGCGACCGTGGCCACGGCGATCGTGCGCGATCGCGCGAAAGCCGTTGGATGCGAAGTAGAGGAGCTGCTCGTCCCACGCGTCGGCCGAGAGCGGCCAGCCGTGGCTGAAGACGAGCGGCTGCCCCTTGCCCCAGTCCTTGAAGTAGATGCTCGTCCCGTCCTTCGTCGTGATCGTTCCCATCGTGGTTTGCCTTTCATGCCCGGACATCCGGGAGCGCGCGCGGTTCGCACGCGGCATGCCACGCGGGCCGAGCGCGGTTTGTCGGCTTGGAACGATGCAATGGGAGAATCGCGAGAGCGCCGGTTCGCGTTTAGAGAACACAGCGATCGAGAGACGCGCGCGGGCTACTTGGTGCCGACGCCGATGACCCGTGCGTTCGTCACTTGTCCCAGTTGGACATCGCGCCGAGCTCGTACACGTGCTTGTAGCCCTTCGAGCGAAGCGTCGTCGCAGCGCGCGCCGAGCGAGCTCCCGAGCTGCAGTAGAGGACGAGCGGCGTGTCCTTCGAGCCGAGATCGGTGTCGTCGATGGTCTCGACGGGCGCGTTCTCGGCGCCTTCGATGTGCTTGACGCCGAACTCGTCGGCGCCGCGGACGTCGATGAGCCGCGCGCCGCCGGCCACGAGCTTCTTCGCCTTGGAGCCGTCGACGTGCGCGTCGCTCGGCGTGGCGGCGGCGGCGCCGGGTGCGCCAGGTGTAGCGGAGGGCGTCGAGCTTCCGCCGCATGCCGCAAGGGAGATGGCGAGGAGCGCTGATGCGAGGACGGACGGTGTGCTCATGATCGGCAACATATCTCGACTCACGAACGCGTGAACGACGCAATCAATATTCGCGCAAAACGCTGACGTGCATTCCGTGCACGCGAACGCGCCGTCTGCGCGCGCATTGCGTGCACATTGCAGCGATCATTTGCGTTTCCTCGGACGCATTGGCTTTTCGTCCTCGGGCGCCGCAGCGGCTCGACCGTTGCACATTACAACGCGATGTCATCGACTCGCGCCGTAACCCGCGCCGTTTGTTCATTCGGGCTCGTCGCTGCGTGCGCCGCGCTCTCCTGCAAGGACGAGAACCGCGAGCTCCATCCGAGCACGAACCACGAGCCAGCACCCGCACGGCCCGCGTCCGTGCCGTTCACCGGCAAGGTCGACGTCACGGCTGCGCAGACGCTGTTCAACGAGCGCTGCGTCGTGTGTCACGGCGCGGAGGGCAAGGGCAATGGCCCCGCCGCAGGCGCGCTGAGCCCGAAGCCGCGCAACTACACCGATAGCGCGTGGCAGGCGACCGTCACCGACGACCAGCTTCGCACGACGATCAAGCTCGGAGGAGCCGCGGTCGGCAAGAGCCCACTGATGCCGGCCAGCCCTGATCTCGACGACAAGCCCGAGGTCGTCGAGGGCCTCGTGCGCATCGTCCGAAAGTTTGGTTCGTGACGCGGCCCCTCGCGGATTCGCGCCCGCACCACCGGAGATCTCTCGCCATGCGATTCGCTTCCCGCCGAGCGTTCGGCATCCTCATGTCGATCGTGATCGGCCTTCTCGCGTATTTCGCGAATACGCGCGAAGCCAAGGCTGTTCCGTCGTTCGCCCGCAAGTACCAGACGAGCTGCCTCACGTGCCACACGGTCTATCCGGTGCTCAATCCGTTCGGCGAGGCCTTCCGCCGGAACGGCTACCGCTTCCCGAGCCAGGGCGGCAGCGTCGACAGCGACGCGGTGAAGTCGCCGATGATCGCGCTCGGTCAGGAAGAGTACAAGAAGACGTTCCCGCAGTCGGTGTGGCCCGCCGCCATTCCGGAGAGCGTTCCCCTCTCCGTCATGATCAATGGCGAGTCGACGGTGAACTTCCCCGACTCCGACGCGCACACGGCCGCGGGCAACACGTTCGGCTGGAACGGTCTCGTCGCCGAGTTCCACCTCTTCGCGGCTGGCTCGTTCAGCGACACGCTCACGTACTTCTCGCAGGTGACGATTCCGACCGACGGCCCGGTCGACATCGAGACCGCCTACGTCCTGTGGAACGACATCGTCGGGCCTGCGCATGCGACGAACCTGTGGGTCGGCCGGCTCTTCAGCCCGTCGATCACGAGCTTCGGGCTCCACTCGGATTACCTTACCGACAATTACATGCCGCCGACGTCGGTCGTCGGCCTCTACAACCCATCGGGATCCACCACCATCGGCGCCGGTCACTCCGACGGCATCGAGCTGAACGGCATCTTGATGCATCGCTTCGACTGGTCGATCGGATGGATCGCGTCGACGGCTGCGACGGGCCTGAGCAACCCGAACGCCGAGGACGTCTACGCGCACATCGGCATCAAGTCGGGCGGCGTTGCGCTCGACGGCGAGGGCAAGTACGGCCCGAACGTCCCTGATCCGGCGAAGCCATGGGCCGAGCGCTCGATCACGATCGACGCCTACGCGTATCACGGCATCAACTTGCTCGATAACGGCACGGGGACCGTCGCCAACGGCACCGCCGTCCCGATCCGGCAGGCCGATCGATTCGAAGCGCTCGGCGGATCGACGCGCGTGCTCTTCGACGACTTCGATTTCCACGCCGGCGTCCAGCTCGAGCGACACCATCGCCCCTACCCGGGCACTCCGGCAACGCCGGGCGCAGACGGTGCGCCGCCCTTCCCCGGTGTTCCGAGCTACACGGATGCCACGGCGGTGTTGCAGTACGCCGAGCTCGATTACGTGATCTATCCGTGGCTCGTCCCCGGCGTTCGCTACGAGTACACGCGCACCACGTTCGAGTCGTCGAATCCGGCGAGCTTGCTCCGCATCATCCCCGGCGTGGCAGCGCTCGTCCGGCCCGACATCCGCGTCATCCTCACCGGTGACATCGAACGCGCGTACGGATTGCCCTTCACGCAGTCGTGGGCGCCGGCGGGCGGCAGCATCGTCGCTCCGGGCCCCGGTGTCCTGAGCAAGTTCGAGGCGGAGACGATCACCCTTAGCGCCGCGGTGGCGTTCTGATGAGGCGCGCGAATCCCATGAGAAACCTGCTCAGCAACCTGCGAACCGTTCCGACCGTCGCTCTCCTCGGCGTCCTCGTCGCCTGCGAAGGCGAGCCGCCGAAGACGCCGGCGGTTGCCGTCGTCGGTGGCGGCGCGACGCCGACCACGGAGACACCTGCGGAGCCGGACGAGTCTGCGCAGGGGACACCGGCGAAGAGCGACGCCGGTGCTGCGCCTGCGACGAGCGCGTGCGGGTGCTGTCCGTGCGCGATGGGCGACGGTGGCGCAGGCGCAGTTGCAGGCGAAGGAGGCGTCGAGATGGCAACGGCTCCGGTCGCGGCACCGCCCGCAGCGGCGCCGAGCATCTCCGGAACGTTGACGATGGCCGGCAAGCCCCTTCCCTTCGGCGTCGTCTACCTCGAAGACGCGCCGATCGATCCGAACGCGAAGATGACGGCGCGGATCGACAACCGACAGATGGCCTTCGTCCCCTTCGTCACCGTCATCCCGGCGGGCGGAAAGGTCACGTTCGCGAACAGCGATCCGTTCCCTCACAACGTGTTCTCGCCCGACGCCGACAAGTTCAACATGGGAACGATCAGCCACAACCAGATGGTGGTGCACTCGTTCCCGAAGCCGGGCGAGTACTCGCTGCTCTGCAACCTGCATCCCGGCATGCTCGGGTACGTCGTCGTCGCTCCCTCGAGCTACTTCTCGAAGACGGACGCGAAGGGTCACTACGCCATCAAGGGCGTACCCGCGGGCACCTACAAGATCACGGCGTGGTCGCCGCGAGTTCCGACCGAAACCAAGACCGTCGACGTCAAAGGCGGAGACACGACGCTCGACTTCGAGCTCCACCGTTGAGGACATTCGACATGCGTACACTCATCATGATCACGGCACTGAGCACGATCTCCGTCGGGGCCGCCGCGGGTTGCGGCAAGAGCAACGAAACAGCGAACGGCACGCCTGCGCCGAGCGCGACGGCGTCCGCCGTGGCACCGGCGGCCGTGCCGCCGACCGCTGCGACTCCGAGCGCGACGGCTTCGGCGGCGCCGGCAGTGACGAAGGTGGAGCTCGAGATCGCCAGCCTCGGCGACACGATGTTCTTCGACAAGAAGACGCTGACGGTGCCCGCCGGCGCCCTGGTGCACCTCACGCTGAAGAACAACGGCAAGCTCCCCGTCATGCAGCACAACTGGGTGCTCGTGAAGAAGGGCGCCGAGGCGAAGGTGGCGCTCGCCGGAATGGAGAAGGCTCCGGATGCGGGATACGTCATCCCGAGCGACGACGTGCTCGCGTACACGCCGCTCGCACCGCCGCAGAAGACCGTGGACGTGACCTTCACGGCGCCTGCTGCCGGCGATTACCCGTACATCTGCACGTTCCCCGGGCACTACGTGATGATGAAAGGCGTGCTCACGGTGACGCCGTGAAGCGCTGGGATGTACTGTTCGCGCTCGCGGTCGTCGGCGCCGCCGCCGTCGCCTCGCTCACCGCGTTCACGTCCGTGACCGCGTGCAATACGGGGACGGGAGATTGTCCCGACAAGGCGGCGATCGTTCCTGGTGGCGCCTGCAATGACGAAAAGTTGCAGTGTGCATTCGATTTGACGACGCCCGCCGTTGCATGCGACGGCACGTCCGCGACCATCGAGACGAGCTGCACGTGCACCGACGGCACGTGGGCGTGTCCCTCCGCGGTCGAGTGTGACAGTGGCGCGGCGGAGGAGGCAGGCGAAGAGGCCGGCGAGGATGCCGGCGAAGAAGCGAGCACAGATGACGGAGGCGCCGAGGCGAGCATCGAGGATGCCGCCGACGCTGCCGACGCTGCCGACGCTGCCGACGACTGAGCGCGCCATCCGCTCTTCTGGCACACTCGAGCTCCTCTCGGGATGCTCGACACCTCTCGACCCGCCCTGCCTCGCGCGCTCGTGCGCGCATCCGTCGCGCTGCTCGGGCTCGGCCTGGTCGCTCCCGCGTGCGCGCGGCACGCGACGCCCGAGCGCGGGAACGAGCTTCGCGACGGCGCGCCGGCGCTGCTCGCATCGAGCGACGCCGCGACGGCGGTCGCCGACGACGCCAGCGGCGCCGGCGGCGACGGCGCTGGCCTGGCTCCCCTCGCCGGGTGTCCCGAGGTCCTCGAGCTCACCGACGGCAACGACAAGCTCGGGTTCGTAGCGGTGCCGCTCGCTGCGCGCGAGCCGCGACCGATCATGATCGCGATTCACGGCGGCAGCGAGCGACCGGAGCGTGCCTGCGCAGCGTGGCGCGCGATAACCGACGCGTACGCGTTCATCGTCTGTCCGCGTGGCTTCGGCGGAAGAGAGTCGGCGCTCGGGTGGCGCACGACCGCCGACACGACCGCACGGATCGCGCGCGCCGCCGACGCCACGAAGAAGGTCTTCGGCGCGAGGGTGCAGCCGACGACGACGACGGTGCTCGCCGGCTTCTCGATGGGAGGCAGCCAGGTCGCGCTCCTCGCACGCGAGGCGCCGCAAACGTATCGACGCATCGTCGTCGGCGACTCGGCGCACGATCCGCGCCCGGCGCTCACGTTCTCGAGCGCGTGGGTGAAGGGCGGCGGCGAGCGCGTCGTCTTCCTGTGCACGACGAGCGGCTGCGAACCGTCGTTCCGCAAGGCCGCCGGCAACGTCGCGAACGAGCACGCGCCGGCGCGCCTCAACATCGCGGCGACGCAGGTGCACGGCCTCCACGCGGGCGCCGTTCAATCGATGCGACGCGACTGGCCGTGGCTCGTCGAAGGCGCCGAGGGCTGGGCGACGTTCACGGCCCGTCCCGATCCGTCGCTGCCGGGAAAGACCGAGACGTTCGACCCGCCGTGAGCGGCCACGAGCTCCGGAAAGAAGCTCGGTCGCGCCGAGATCTGGGTGAACAAGGACACCATCTCGAACCTCACGCTCGCCCCGGTCCCGGCGAGCCCGCAGCGCGAAAGGCGAAAACGCGAACGTCAGTGGTCCACGGCTCCGACTTCGGCGGGCGCGGCCGCCGGCAGGGCCACGCGGAAGATCGCGCCGCGCTCCGCCCCGTTCGACACGGAGATCTCTCCGCCCATGGCCTTCACGAGGTTGTGGCACACGGAGAGGCCGAGGCCCGTGCCGATGCCGACGGGCTTGGTCGTGAAGAAGGGGTCGAACACTCGATCCATGATCGCCGCGGGGATCCCGGGACCGGTATCGCGAACCTCGATCACGGCGCGACCTGCGGCATCGGTCGACGTCGTGATTCGGATCTCGTGGGCGTCGCTGTGCCCCTCGGGGAGAGCCTGCGTCGCGTTCACCAGAAGGTTGATGAACACCTGCGCGAGACGAGCTTCGTCGGCGAAGACGACCGGCGTGCGCCCGTAGGCCTTCACGAGCTGGGCGCGCTGTCGGATCTCGTTGGCGGCCATGTCGACGGCGAGGTCGACGACCGGGTGCACGTCGAGCGCGACGCGACACTCGGGCTCGGCCCGCGAGAACGTCTTGAGGCTCAGGACGATCTTGCGGATTCGCTCCGCGCCGCTCTGGGCGTCGAGCGCCATCGCTCGCGACTCGGCGAGCCGCGCCGGAGAGGGATCCCTGCCGAGGGCGTCGAGCTCGTCGATCAGGAGCTCGATGTTCGCGGCAACCGAGGCAAGCGGGTTGTTGATCTCGTGCCCGACGCCCGAAGCGAGCGTACCCACCAACGCCATGCGATCCGAGAAGACGAGCTGCCGCTCCAGCATTGCCTCACGCTCTTTCGCCTCGCGCAGGCGCTGCTCGGCCAGCTTCTGTTCGGTGACGTCGCGCGCGGCGGCGTAGACCAACCCGCGCGCCGTGTGTCCGATCGAGCGCCACTCGAACCAGCGGTACGAGCCGTCCTTGCACCGGTAGCGATTGACCAGCAGGCCCATCGACGATCCGACGACCAATTGCCCGCGGCCGGCGAGCGTTGCGGCCCGATCGTCGGGATGGACGAAATCGATGGATGGTCTCGACATCAGCTCCTCGGGAGTCCATCCGAGGGTCCTCGTCCACGAGGGGTTGACGCGCTTCATGTAGCCGTCGAAGCCGGCAACGCAGAGACAGTCGAGCGACATCGCGAAGAAGTCGGCAATGGCCCCCTCGGCACGCGCATCGTCGTCGTGGGTCATCAACGAAAGAAGCCTAGCTTCGGCACCGTCGCGCACCAAGGAGTCGCGGCCGTCGGATCGATCGCGTCGCCGACCGAGCTGCGCAGATCCTGCGTGAGCGGGAGCACAAACGCGCAACGCGCGGCGCCCCGTGTCGGGAGGCCGCGCGTTTCGCGAGCGCGAGCTCGAGCGTGGCGACTACTTCGCCTTCGCTTCTGCCGCGAGCTTCTCGCGGTAGACCTTCTTCATCTCTTCCTGCTCCTGCTTCGGGACGATGGCGTAGCGCGCGAACTCCATCGTGAACGTGCCCTTGCCCTGCGTCGCAGAGCGAAGGTCCGTCGAGTAGCCGAACATCGAGTTCAGCGGGACCTCGCAGACGACCGTGGTGGTGTCACCGCCGATGGTCTCGAGGATGACGCCGCGGCGCTGGTTGACCTGACCGACGACCGAGCCCTGGTACTCGTTGGGGACGTCGATCTCGACCTTCATGATCGGCTCGAGGATGGTCGGCGCCGCGTTGGCGTACGCCTCGCGGAAGCCCATCATCGCGGCGGTCTTGAACGCCATTTCGGACGAGTCGACCGCGTGCGAAGCGCCGTCGTTGACCGCGCAGCGGATGCCGACGATCGGGAATCCGATCTGCGTGCCCTTCTTGACGGCGTCCTTGAAGCCCTTGTCGCACGACGAGATGAACTCGCGCGGGATGGCGCCGCCGACAACGTCGTCGACGAACTCGTAGGACTCGACCGCGTCGGCCGGGAGCGGCTCGATGTAGCCGAGGACCTTCGCGTACTGACCGGAGCCGCCGGTCTGCTTCTTGTGCGTGTAGTTGATCTCCGCGCGGCGCGTGACCGACTCGCGGTACGCGACCTGCGGCTTGCCCGCGATGACGTCGCAGTTGTACTCGCGGCGCATGCGCTCCATGTAGATGTCGAGGTGTAGCTCGCCCATGCCGCTGATGATCGTCTGCTGGGACTCCTCGTCCTGGTGGACGCGGAAGGTGGGGTCTTCCTTCGTGAAGCGGTTCAGCGCCTTCGAGAAGTTGACCTCGGTCGACCGATCCTTCGGCGCGACGGCGAGCGAGATGACGGGCGGAGGGACGTGCATCGACGTGAGGGTCCAGTTGACCTTGCCGTCGGTGAAGGTCTCGCCGGAGCTCGCCTCGACACCGTAGAACGCGACGATGTCGCCGGCCTCGGCGGACGGAATCTCCTCGCGGTCCTCGGAGTGCATGCGGAACATGCGCGGAACGCGGACCTTACGGCTCTCGTTCGACACGTTGTAGATGGTGTCGCCCGCGGCGACCGTGCCCTGGTAGACGCGGAAGTACGTGAGCTGGCCGTACTTGTCCTGCTGGAGCTTGAACGCGAGGCCGACGAACGGCTTGCTCGGGTCGGACTCGACGACGACCTTCTCCTCGTTGTTGGCCTGGTCGTGAGCCTCGTTCTTGACCTCCTTCGGGTTCGGGAGGAAGTGGACGACGCCGTCGAGAAGGAGCTGGACGCCCTTGTTCTTGATGGCGGAGCCGCACATCACGGGCGTCATCTTGAGGGCGAGGGTCGCGCGGCGGATGCCGGCGCGGAGGTCGTCGATCGAGATCGGCTCCTCGTTGATGAACTTCTCGGCGAGGGCGTCGTCGACGTCCGCGACGTCGGAGATCATCTTCTCGCGCGCCTTCTTGGCGGCGTCCGCGTACTCGGCGGGGATGTCCTTTGCGATGACGTTCTCGCCGTCGTTGCCCTCGAAGGTGAACGCCTTCTCGGTGATGAGGTCGATGATGCCGGCGAACGCCGCCTCGGCGCCCATGGGGAGCTGGATGCACACCGGGTGGTGGTTCAGCTTCTCCTTGAGCATCTCCGCGACGCGCTCGTAGTTGGCGCCGGGGTTATCCATCTTGTTGACGAAGGCGATGCGCGGGACGTGGTACCGCTTCATCTGCTTGTCGACGGTGATCGACTGGCTCTGGACGCCCTTGCCCGAGTCGAGGACCAGGATCGCGCCGTCGAGCACGCGGAGCGCGCGCTCGACTTCGATCGTGAAGTCGACGTGGCCTGGCGTGTCGATGATGTTGATGTTGATCGGCTTCTCTTTGAACTGCTCCTGCGAGCCCTGCCAGACGCAGTAGGTCGCGGCCGACTGGATCGTGATGCCCTTCTCGCGCTCGAGATCCATCGAGTCCATCTTCGCGCCGACGCCGTCCTTGCCGCGGACCTCGTGGATCTTGTGGATCCGGCCCGTGTAGAAAAGGATGCGCTCGGTAAGCGTCGTCTTGCCCGAGTCGATGTGGGCCGAGATACCGATGTTGCGAATGCGATCGAGGGGGATGCGAGCGGCCAAGGGAATTCTCTCTCTACTTGGGGAGGGCTGGGGTCAGCTGCGCGTTCAGAGGCGCGGCGCGCACTTACCACGTCAGCGGCGCGTCTCAAACACGAAGGATCTGTCGGCAGCCTTGGCGCTCGCCCATCAGCTTACGTCACGGGGAAGGCGTGGCGCCGCCGGCGCCGCCGGGCCCCGAGGGCGGGGCTCCCGTTTGCACGACGCCGTACCAATGGGCCGTGCGTGACCCGAGCTTCGACGTCACTTCGAAGATGTCGAACAATCCGTCCTTCAAGGCGGTGACGGTCAGGTGGAGCTTGTCCCCGTTCGTCCCGCTCGTGCGATCGAGCTTGAGATCGAGGTACTTGGGGGCGCCGGGGTCGAGGTTCGTCACGTCGGCGACACTGACCGACCACGGGCCGTCCGTCGGACCGTCGCTGAAGAGGTCGACGTCGATGGTCGTCGTCTGACCGACCGGCAGCTTCCAGCCCTGCAGTACCTGGCTGAAGTACGCCTTCGTGTCGGGAAGCGCGACCACCGGAACCGGGGCGCTGTTGAAGTACGGGGTCGGAGCCGCTGGGACGCACGGATCGTGTCGGCCTTTGGCAGCCGCGTTCGACCAGCTTCGCTGCACGGTGAAGGGCAGGCCTTCGGGAACGATGAATTTCGTCGGGTCGACCTGCAGGTCGGCGACGCACAGATCGGCGAGCTCGACCTCCGCGACGGGCAGCCCGAAGTACGTTCCCGCGCCGAAGTTTGCGGGAGCCGTGTCGGGATGCGGGTCGGTCGCCGCTTCGACGAGCTCGTGGCTCGTCGTGACGGTGAGAAGCGGCAGACCGACGACGTCCACCCCGGCCTTCGGATACGAAGCGCACCGCGGAATGACGGCGTACACGGCCGACTTTCCCCCGGGAAGTGCGGCCTCCGAGTGGTAACCGCCGAAGCCGCCGCAGCTCGTGGCGCCTTCGTACGTGATCGCCGTCGCGGCGGGATAATAGAGGACGTAGATGGTCTGTGCGTCTGGCGCCGGCCACTCGGCGTGAGTGCCGTCGAGCCGGCTGACGAGCCACGTCTTGATCGCGGCATCCTCGATCGACGCCGGCGCGGCCTCGCTGAGGTGTACCGCTTGTCCCGCGACCGCTGCACCCACGCCGTATTCCGCGGTCGTGTCGTGCCAGTAGCTCGATGATCCGAGCGACGACACGAACGTCTCGATGTCACTCGCCATCGGGTCGCCGGTGAACGTGACGGGGACGAGGCGCGGCGCGGTGAGGACGGCGCCGCCGCGGTTCGGCGCCAGGGGGATCTCCGGAGTAGGCGCGCGCGGGGCAACGGCCGGAGGCGGCTTCGTGCTCGGCATCGAGGGGCTCGCCTCCATCGACGACGGGGCCGCAGTCGCGACGGGCGTCGTCTGGGCTTCGGGCGCGGCGTCGCCCGAGCAGCCGGCGG
>FTCS01000653.1_pt1 | contig 19223 bp, 20 predicted proteins | sample 1639391 | NCBI WGS metagenome assembly FTCS01 (sample SAMEA3914864, study PRJEB12502) | metagenome | biome: forest; material: soil | place: USA | collected 2012-03-12 | depth 0.3 m | reverse complement strand
GGACTGGGACGAGTACCACGCGAACATCGGTGAAGTTCATTGCGGGTCCAACACCCGACGAAAAATCCCGGACACGAAGTGGTGGGAGACCGGCCGATGATGACCCGTACGAAGATCGCGATCTCGATGGCGAGCCTGTTTTGTGGGCTCGCGCTCTCGGCGCCGGCGTCGGCGACACCAGGCCTCGCGCTCGACTCCACCAAGCTCGTGGCGTCGCAGCGCGCGACGTTGCGCGCGAACATCGACAAGGCGCGCGCCGCCGATCCGGCGGCGTTCCACGACGTGCGCGAGATCGTCCTGCACGCGCGCGAAGCCGACAAGATGGCGCGCGGTCGCAAGGCGCCGAGCTCGCTGCGCCTCGCGGGGCTCGGGACCAAGGCGCTGATGCCGATGCTCGAGCTCGTCGCGTTCGACGGGTCGTCCTTCGCGACGGTCCCGGGGGGCGGCGGCGATGCGGCGGCCGACCGAGCGTCGGTGACGCGTGACCTGATCGAGGCGATCGGCCTCTTGAAGGATGCGCGTTCGATGCCGGTGCTGGTCGCGATCCTGGAACGCGACAGCGACGCGTTGACGACGCGCACGGCCGCCGAGGCGGTGGCGCGCATGGACAGCGACGAGGCGGCGAACGCGCTCGTCGCCAACCTCGAGAAGGCGACGGGCGACCGCGCGACGGCGATCCTCGCCGGCATGGGCTCGTGTCACCGCGTGCTCGTTGCGCGCACGCTCGCCGATCGACTCGCGGCGCATCCCGACGACGCGACGGCGCACGCGATCATGAAGTCGCTCGGTCACGTGGGAAGCGCGTGGGCGTGGAAGACGCTCTCCGATCGGAGCGACGAGGCGGCGTCACGCGAGACGGCGGCGCGCGCGCTCGTCAGCGCCTACGCGCACTACAGCGGCGACACGCGAGAGGCAGCGGCGAAGGCGCTGCTCGTCGTCGACGACGCACACACGAACGCCTTGATCGAGGCGGCCCGGCGTGGCGCTCCGGCGGATACGGCCGTGGCGCTGGACGAGCTGGCGCGGCGGTTCGCGAGCAATCCCACGCGCTGACGGTTCCTTCCCGAGCGGCGGCCCGCTATCCTTCGATGGATGACGGTTCGCCGCTGGGGCTCGGGAGCGGCGCTGCTCGTCGCCGCTCTCGTCGTTGCGTGCGGCTCGTTCTCGACGAGCGAGCCCACGCCGGACACGAGCGGTGACGCGGGGCAGGACGCGATCGCGAACGACGCGCCCGGGAGCACGACCGACGGCGGCATGCCCGGCGACGGTGCAGGCGACGGCGCTCTGCCGCCTGTCCCGGTCGTCCTCGGCGCGGGGTACAACGGGCTGTCGGGGATCGCGGCGACCGAGACCGACGTCTATTTCATCGAGCAATCGAGCGGCAACATCGACACCGTGCCGCTCGCCGGCGGACAGGTGCGCACGCTGGTCGCGACGGGCGCCTCTCCGCACACGCTCACGATCGCGAAAGGGCAGCTCTACTGGGCCGACACGGGAAAGGGCACGCTCTCGCGCCTTCCGATCGCGACCGCTATTTCCGTCCCGCCCACGAACGTGAGGATCGGGTTCAGCCCCGCGACGATCGTCGCATCGGACATGGGCGTCGTCGCGCTGCTCACGGGCGCGGACCCGGTCGATGGACAGGTCGTGCAGTACGACTTCATGCTGACCGAGACCGGGGTCAGCGTCGGTGGCCAGCAGAATCCCTTCGGAGCAGCGCTCTTCGGAAACCAGATCTTCTGGACGGAGTCCGCGGGCCATCACGTGCGTCATGGAACGTTCGGCACCGTGACGAACGACGTCTGGTCGGACAACCAGTTCGACTCGGAGACGATCGCCGCCGACAAGGACGGCGTCTACTGGAGCGCCGGAACGAACATTCGCATGTCGTCCACGACCACGGGGACGGCTCTCGATGTGTCGACGACCGAGGACACGCCGTCCTCTCTGACGACCGACGCCGCCTCGGCCTACTGGCTGACGAAGGACTCGTTGCGAAGGTGGGACAAGGTGTCGGGATCGAAGCCGACCACGCTCGCGAAGGGCGTCTTCGGCTTCCTCACTGCGCAGTTCCGCGGAATCGCGGTCACGAATTCGTATGTCGTGTGGATCACCGCCGACGGCAACGTCATGCGGCTGGCGAAGTCGTGGTGACGAAGAAGACGAGCGCGTAGTCGCCGATCGGCCGGAAGCCGATCGCGGCGTACGACCTCTGGGCGGCGACGTTCTCCTCGTCGGTGAAGAGGATGGCCATGCGCACGCCGCGTTTGCGTGCATGTTGCAATGAACCCGCGACGGCGCAGCGCGCGTAGCCTCGCCCGCGGAGCTCGCGAGGGGTCCACACGCCGCCGATCTGGACGAGATCGGCGACGGTCGCGTTGAACGCGCTGTAGGCGACGCGTTCGCCGTCGCTCGCGCGCGTCACGACGAAGTGGTGCTGCTGCTGCTGGTAGGCGTCGAGATAGCGTCGCTGGTCGGCGCGCGTCGCGGGCGTGTCTTGCATGTGCGAGGTCTCGGCGCTGTACGCCAAGCGCCAGTCGAGCAGTGCGTCGTGCTCGTTCGGCTCGGGCACGCGTACGACGAGCTCGCCGCTCGCGAGCGCGGGCGGTACGACGAGATCGTCGAGCGCGAGCGAGTACAGGATCTCCTTGCTCGACGCGCGCGTCGCTGCGCTCTCGAGACCGAGCGCCGAGCGGACGCGCACGAGCTCCGCGTGCGGACCGAGGATGCCGCCCACGCGCTTTCCGGTGAGCTCGACGGCACGTTGCGCAAGGGACGCGACGTGCGGACCCGGCGCGACGACGATGTTGTCGTTCCAGTAATGAGCGACGACGCCGGTGAGCGTGTCTTCGTCGAACGCGCCCATGTAGAGGCCGCTGAAGGGACGGCCGTCGCCCGTGAGCCCGGCGCGCGCGAGGTTCGAGCGCAAGAAGAGCGTGGTCTCCGGCGTGCCGGAGAGGAACGCCTCGAGCATCGGTTCGTCGCCGGGCGACAGCCTTCGGAACGTCACGGCCATGCGTCGTGCCGACGATACGCGAACGGCCGCGAGCACGCATCGCGCGCGGGAGATCGGATACGCTGGCGTCTTCCACTCGGGGAGGACGTCATGGCAATGGGCTGGATCAAGGGTCTCGTCGCGCCGGTCGCATTCGGAGACAACGCGCAGGCGCCGCTCCCGGGAATGGCTCCGCAAGGTGGACCGCCGATCGGTGGAATGCCTCCGCAGGGTGGCGCGCCGTATGGTGATCCGTCGTATGGCGCGGCTCCGCCGTATGGAGGCGCGCCGTATGGAGGCGCGCCGCAAGGCGGCGCGCCGTCACCCTACGGCGGCGCGGCTCCTGGGTACGATCCGTCGGCGCTGCCGAACGCGATGCAGTGGTCGACCGGGACGCGCACGCAAGGCCAGGGCGGGCAGGGGAACGCGCCCATCGCCGGTGCGCCGATCGCCGGTGGCGCGACGTCGCTCGAGGCTCGCTGCGCGCAGCTCCAGCACGACGTCGAGTCACTCGCGCTCTTCGCGCGAACGCTGCTCACGATGCTCGAAGAGGCGAAGGTCGTCACACGCGCGCAGTTCGACGCGACGAAGAACCGCCTCGACATGCTCGACGGCAAGCTCGACGATCGCTGAGCTGCGTTCGCGCTACGGGCGCGAGCTGTCGCGCAGGAACGTGAAGGCTGCGTCGAACGTGCGGTCGCCGTCGGTGATGTTGCCGTGCGTGCAGTCGGGCATCTCGACGTACACGCTCGGGATGCCGGCGCGCACGAAGCGCTTCGAGGCTTCCTTCATGCGCGAGGGGACGTCGCGCGCGCACGACATCGTCACGATGCCACGCGCCGAGGCGAAGCGCGCCGCGGAGGGATCGGTCGGCGCGCCGATCAGGACGACGCGCGCGTAGCGTGAAGGCCAGCGCTGCACGAGCTGCTCGGCGAGCGCCGCGCCTTGCGAGTAGCCGACGAGCGTGAGCGGCGTCGACGGATCCGCACCGACTGCGTTCGTCGCCGCTTCGATGCGCGCATGGAGCTTCGTCGCGTCCCACGAGAAGGAGTGGAAGTCGCGGAGGTTGCCGCACGGTTGATCGCCGTCGAGAGCGAGCACGCCTTTTTGGCGCCGCGCGGCTTCCGGGAAGGCTTGGAGGTACGCGGAGGCGTTCGAGCAGAGGCCGGGGAGGAAGATGGTCGAAGGTGGGGAGTGGTCGAGGGAGGGGACGAGGGAGAGGGGGAGATCGTTCGGGACTGGGACGTGAGTCACTTCCGCGGGAGCGGGAGCGGGAGCGGGAGCGAGAGCGAGTGCGGGCGCGGGAGCGAGTGCGGGCGCGGGAGCGAGAGCGAGTGCGGGAGCGAGAGCGAGTGCGGGTGCGGGAGCGGGAGCGGACGAGAGAGAAGAGGAGGGGGACGCCGGGGAGGGAGGGTTTGCTTTCGCTTCCGTGCAGGCCGGCAGGGCGATGAACAAGAGGAGGGCGATCCACGCGGTCGGCCTGGATCTGGTCGCGACCACGCGTGGGGTAGGAGGTCCACCTACGTTGGGGGATGAAACGGAATTCAGGAATGATTTCGAGGAGTGGAGGGGAGGCACGACGGCTGCACCGGGGGAGGCATGGGTCTTCGCTCGGTCGCTTCGGTCGCTTTCGTCACGGCTGTCGCCGGGCTCCTCGCCGTCGGATGTTCCTCCGCTGGCGGCGATGAGAGCGATGCGCCCGCCAGCTCCGAGGATCACCTCGTCGGAGGCACGCGCGATCAGCGATGGAGCGCCAGCGGCTATCTCCTCGCCGGCGCATCCATGGACCGGCTCGACAGCAGCAAGGTCGCCTGCGGGGCGACGCTCATCGCGCCTCGCGTCGTCGTCACCGCTGCGCATTGCGTGACCGATGCACACACGACGTTCGCGTTCGGGACCGGCGACGTCGGCTCCGGTCAGCTCGTCGAGGTCGTCGAGCGGCATGCGCATCCCGACTTCCATCCCGAGGCGCAGGGCGACTTCGACCTCACCCACGCGCTCCGCAAGTTCGACGTTGCGTATCTCGTCCTCGCGCACGCCGTCGATTCCATCGCGCCTGCCGAGCTCATTTCCGTGAAGCCGCCCGTTGGATGTAATGTGCAAGCAATCGGCTGGCGCACCGAGGGAAGCGGCAAGCCCGTCCGCGAGAGCGCGCCCGCCTGCGTCCTCTTCCGCGTGCAGCTCGGTACCGATCCGATCTTCGAAGTGCACCCCGCCGAAGGAAGCGCGCTCTGTCACATCGACGGCGACCAGGGCAGCCCGGTCGTGCGCCGCGAGGGCGACAAGCAGATCCTCGTCGGCATCTACGTCGGCAGCGTCACGCAATCGCTCACCGATTGCGTGGGCGGCACTCAATTCCTCGACGGCTACGAGTCGATGTTCGGCTACGGCGACTTCCTCCGCGCCGGCATCGCGGGGGTGAAATGACCTCTTCATCACCGCGACGTCGGGGAAGCCGCCCGGAGTGTGACGTGCCGCGCTGAACCGGCGTCCGACCGTCGCGCACACCTCTACTCGACCCGCGCAACTCGTCGCGCAGTCCGAGCAATCGACCTCGATTTGACCTCGGAAAAATAGGCCTAATCTGGATCGTAGGCGCTTGCCCGAAGAAGGCGCGGTGCTAGACCGCTCGCCTCTCGCACGCACGCGACAGCGGGAGGAGACCCGACATGGGTAGCGTAGGAACGCAGGTCGTGACGGCGGCAAGGGTCGCGGTCGCGGCGGTGGTGGGTATTGCCGTCGTCGTGGGTTGCAGCGCGTCGGGCGACTCGGATCCCGTTGGCGATTCGACGCCCACCGATCCGGGCGCGATGATGGATCCGCCGGCTGCGCTTCCCCCGTCCGGTGGACCGGTCGACACCGGCGACTCGAGCACGCCTCCTCCGAAGGACGCCGGCGCGAAGGACAGCGCCGTCGACGCCGGACCTCCGCCGCCGGTTCCCGGTACGGCGTGCACGACGCTCAACGAGATGAAGAAGAAGAAGTGCGGAGCGTGCGGCCAGCAAGCCACGCTCTGTCTCGGCGCGGCGAGCGGCGCGGACGCCGGTGACGCCGGCGGCGGCACCTGGTCCGACTACGGCCCGTGCGAGAACGAGCTCGTCGGCGGATGCATCCCCGGCACCACCATCACGCAGGCGTGCGGCAACTGTGGAACGCAGACGAAGACGTGCTCGCAGTATTGCGGCTACTCGACGACGGCCTGCGCGGGTCAGCCCGCCATGTCGTGCGTTCCCGGCGCCGTCGATCTCTCGAACGCGGGTTGCAGCACGACCGGCACGTTCCACCAGCGGAGCTGCAGCAGCACCTGCACGTACGGGAACTTCGGCAGCACGTGCGACGCCGCGCCGACCACCATCGAGGTCGGTCCCGTCGTCGGCAACGTCACCTCCACGATCGCGACGCTCACGTCCACGCAGACGGCCACGCGCCTCGGCGGCTCGTGTCCGACCGCAACGCTCAGCGCTGCGACGACGGTGACGCCGTACGTCTACATCAAGGTCCACAACCCGCTCGCGAAGAGCGTCGTCGTGTCGGTCTACGACTCGCTCGCGCCTGGAGGCGTCGTGTTCCCCACGCTGCTCGCATCGTACGGCGCGGCGACGCCCGCCTCGGACATCGAGCGCAAGGCCTGCGTGAAGGGCGTCAACGACTTCGGCGACGACACCCTCACCGGAGACGTCGACTTTGCGTCGCTGAGCGACACCGACGCAGTCACGGTCCCGGCCGGCGGCGTCGTCACCATCTACAACGGCGCGTACAACAAGTACTCGGCTGCGAATCCGAGCCTCTCCACCGGCAACGTCACGGTGAACGTGCGACTCGAGAAGATCAACTGAGCGGAGTTCGGCTATGGTCGGCGCATGACGCCTTCCACCATCCGGCTCGGTGATCTCGAGGTCTGTCGGCTCGGCTTCGGCGCGATGCGCCTTCCCGGCACGGACGTATGGGGCGAGCCGGAGGATCCGGCCCGCGCCCGTGCCGTCGTGAAGCGCGTCGTCGAGCTCGGGATGAACTTCATCGACTCGTCCTGGTACTACGGCCCGCACGTCGCGAACCGGATCATCAAGGAGGCGCTGCATCCGTATCCGAAGGATCTCGTGATCGCTTCGAAGCTCGGCGGGCGCCGCACACCCGACAAAGGGTGGGCGCCGTTCTCGAAGCCGGAGGAGCTGCGCAAGGGCTGCGAGTACGATCTCAGCGAGCTCGGTCGCGCCGTGCTCGACGTCGTTCACTTCCGCTACATCGGCGCGCCCGGCACCGTGCCGTTCATGGAGTCGCTCGATGCGATGATCGACCTCAAGAAGGAGGGCAAGATCCGCCACCTCGCGCTCAGCAACGTGAACGCGAAGCAGATCGCGCAGGCGCTCGAGAAGACGCCCATCGTCGCCGTGCAGAACATGTTCAACGTCGGCGGCGGCGGCGGTCAGCTCGCGAAGATGACGCACGCCGAGGTCGAGGGACCCGAGGAGGTGCTCGCGCTGTGCGAGTCGAAGGGCATCGCGTATCTGCCGTTCTTCCCGCTCGCGGTCGGCGCGCTGGGCAAGCCGCAGCCTGCGCTCATGGCCGCCGCCGAGAAGCATCGCGCGACGCCGGCGCAGATCGCGATCGCCTGGCTGCTCGCGCGCTCGCCCGTGATGCTCCCCATCCCCGGCACGAGCTCGCCCGAGCATCTCGAGGAGAACTGGAACGCGCGCAACATCGAGCTCACGAAGGCCGAGGTCGACGCGATCGCGAAGGGCTCACGCGAGGGCTGATCGGTCGCCGGCGGCGATGATCGACAGCACATTCTAGCGTCGCATCGCTTACGATCACGGACGTTCATGCGGGCTACGGAGGTCGAAGGCTTCGTCTGGTGCCATCACTGCGGAGCTCCGCATGGGCTCGAGTCGAAGTTCTGTCCGCGCACCGGCAAGCCGATGGCGGCCCGCGCCCAGCGCGCACCGCTCCCACCCGAGCGAATCGCGGCCGGCACCGTCATCGACAAGAAATACTACGTGGTCGGTCTCATCGGTCGCGGAGGCCAGAGCATCGTCTACGAGGCGATGCACACCGTGCTCGGGCAGCGGGTCGCGCTGAAGTTCCTCGCGAAGGAATCGAACAAGAAGTCGGCGCTGCGGTTCGAGCAAGAGGCGCGGCTCGCCGCGACGATCACGCACCCCAACGTCTGTCGCTCCTACGACCTCGGGACGCTCCCGAGCGGAACGCGCTACATCGTGATGGAGCGACTCCAGGGCGAATCGATGGCGGCCATGATCTATCGCGAAAAAGCGCTCGAACCGCTGCTCGCGATCGAGCTTGCCTCGCAGGTGCTCTCTGCGCTCGGCGCGTTCCACGACGTCAACGTCGCCCATCGAGACATCAAGCCGGCCAACGTCTTCGTCGAGCTGCTCCCCGGAGTGAAGCCAACCGCGAAGGTGCTCGACTTCGGGCTCGCGAAGGACTTCAGCGGACGCGGATCGATCCGCACGACGATGGGCCGCCGCCTCGGAACGCCCGCGTACATGTCACCGGAGCAGCTGCTCGGCAGCCCGATCGACGGACGCAGCGACGTCTTCGCGGTCGGCGTGCTGCTGTATGAAGCGCTCTCGGGGACGCGTCCTTTTCACGGGCAGAGCGATCTCGAGCTGAGCTCGAACATCATCAGCACCACGCCCACGCCGCTCTCCGAGCTCCGTCCGGAGATCCCGGAGATGCTCGACAGCGTCGTCCAGCGCGCGCTCGCGAAGAAGCCGAGCGATCGATTTGCGACGGCGGATGCGATGCGCCGCACGCTCGCTCTCGCGAAGCGCACGGGCGGCTTTCCTTCATCGAGTGCCCGCTTGAAGCGCGCGACCGAGCGGTAGGATACGCTCGGTCCCGATGGGGGCCGCGTCACTGGAGCCCGGGTCGCTCTTCGCGAACGACTTCGAGATCGTGCGGCCGCTCAGCGCCGGCGGCATGGGCTCGGTCTACGTCGCGCTGCAGAAGAGCACCGGCAAGCAGCGCGCGCTCAAGCTGATGCTCGCGCAGCTCGTCGCGAACCCCGATCTGCGACGGCGCTTTCATCAAGAGGCGCGCATCGCGTCGATGATCAAGAGCGAGCACGTCGTGGAGGTGGTCGGCGCGGGCGTCGACGAAGCGTCGGGCGCGCCGTGGCTCGCGATGGAGCTGCTCGAGGGAATGGACCTCGACACGGCCATTCGATCACGAGGACCGATGACGTTGCGCGAAGCGCGCGGCGTGCTCGAGGAGCTCTGTCACGCCGTCTCCGCCGCGCACGACGCCGGGATCATCCATCGCGATCTCAAGCCGGAGAACATCTTCCTCGCCGCGTCGCGGCGCGCGCAGGAGGCGAGCGTCGTGAAGGTGCTCGACTTCGGGATCGCGAGGATCGCCGCCGAGGCCTCCACCAAGCACACGGGCGCGATGGGCTCGCCGATCTGGATGGCACCCGAGCAAACCGAGCGCGGCGAGGTGACGCCCGCGGCGGATGTGTGGGCGCTCGGTCTCATCGCGTTCTTCGTGCTCACGGGCCAGCCGTTCTGGCTGAGCGCGGGTGATCCCGACGGGAGCGTTCAACAGATCATGCGCGAGGTGCTCTTCGAGCCGATCCCGAAGGCGTCCGAGCGCGCGCGTCGCTTCGGCGCCGATCAGCTCTTGCCGCGGTGGTTCGATGCATGGTTCGCGCGCTGCGTGGTGCGGGATCCGACGCAGCGCCTCCCGCATGCGAGCGCCGCATTCTCTCTGTTCGCGGGTCTCGAGAGCGGTCGCGCGTCGTCCAGCATGCCGATTGCGTCGTCGCCGGACTCGTCGGCGAAGGTGGTGGTGACGTCCGAGAGAAGGATGCAGCAAGCGGGCGTCACCTCGACCGGGCCCACCGCGTACGCGGGGAGCGAGCTACCTCGTGTCGTCGCGCGGCCCACGACGATGGTCGTGCCTCGCGATCTCGCGCCCGAGCCCGCCATTCGCCCTGGATTCGTGATCGCGGCGCTCCTCGTGGTTGCCGTGGTCGTCTTCGCCGTCTTCGGGCTGCACCTGTTTCGCGACGACGAGCTGGCATCTCCGAGCAAGCCTCCGCAGGTCTTTGCGCGTGGACCGCAGACGCCGCCTCTGCCGCCGGAGCTGGCGTCCACGCCGGGCGCGATGTGGTTCGCCGGTGTGAGAGGGCGCTGCAATCCCGTCGAGGCGGAGGTGGTCATCCAGCAATCGCCGCCTCCGCAGACCACCGACGGCGCCGGCTTCGCGGCCGCGTGCTTCGTGCTCGCGGGGCGCGTCGAGCGCGCGCGAAGCACGCTTCTCGCGCTGCCCGCAGACGAACGAACGCGTGGCTCGTGGCCGGTGTTCGAGGTCGTGCATCCGATCGCCGATGCCGGTGACGATGCATCGGCCGGCCCGGCGATGCGTCTCGTCCTCGAGTTCTGGCCGGACAACTACATGGCGCTCTATCACGCGGGCATGAGCGAGTACCGGACCGGGCAGCGGCACGCCGCAGCCGACCACCTTCGACGTTTTCTCCAGATCTACGACAAGCCGGACGGCTTCACCGCGGCGGCTCGGCACGCGGTCGCGGAGCTCGCGCACCGTCCTTCGTCTGCGCCGGATTGCAGCGCGCCGCTCATCGTGGATCCCGAAGGACGCAAGGTGTTTCGTCTCGGCTGCGACGCGCAGCGGTGAGCTGACGGTCACGCGCCGTCCGAGGCCGCTTCACACCGTCTCGCCGGCGGCGAGCGCGAGCACACGCGCTGCGTCGCGCCCGATCTCGCGGAGCTTCGCGCGCGGCTCGCCGACACGCGCACGAAGCGCCATGTCGTGGAGGATGCCGTTCGCAAGACGACCGAGCGCGTCGGCCGACGCCTCGACCTCGCGACGAAGCTTGGTGCGGATCCAGCGCGCGAGTCCCTTGTCGGTCTGCGTGCGGAACATTCGCGTGAACTCGCCGATCTCTTCGTCGAGCAGACCTTCGGTGATGGTCGCGGCGACGATCGGGCAGCCCGGCGGACCGCCGTCGACGCCGAGCGACACGTCGACCGCCTCGTCGAACATCCTGCGGAGCGAATCTTCGAGGGTGCGGCCCTTCTCGAATGCAGCCTGGTAGCGCTCGGCGACCATGCGATAGCGGGCCGCGAGCACGCTCATGTAGAGGGCGTGCTTGTCGCCGAACGCGGCGTAGAGGCTCGGCTTGGCGAGCTTCATCTCGGTCGAGAGCGCCTCCACCGAGGTGCCCGTGTAGCCGTGGCGCAGGAAGGTCTTTCCCGCGCTGGCGAGGGCGACGGCGGGGTCGAACTCGCGCGGGCGGCCGCGTTTCTTCGGAGGATTCGTCATTGTGTACCGTATCGAACATTAATCATTGACGCTGCGGCCGGCGGAGGTCATTTGTGTACCACGCGGAACAATATTCCGCTGCTGCGCGGAGGACGCCGATGACCATGAGACTCTACTACTCACCGTTCGCCTGCTCCCTCGCCACCCACATCGCGTGTCGTGAGGCGGGGCTCGAGCCCGAGCTGGTCCGCGTCGACCTGCCGTCGAAGCGCAAGGCGACGGGCGGCGATCTCTTCGGCGAGAACCCGATGGGCCAGGTGCCGACGCTCGTTCTCGAGGACGGCCGCACGCTGACCGAGAGCGTCGCGGTGCTCTCGTACGTCGCCGACCGCCAGGCCGGCGCGCAGACCCCGGACGCCGCGCCCAGCGATCGCTACGAGGTCCTGCGGTGGCTCTCGTTCGTCTCGTCGGAGATCCACAAGCGCGTGCTCTGGCCGATCTTCAACGGCGCGCCCGACGCCGTGAAGTCGTATGCGCGCGACGCGGTCAAGCGCCCGCTCGACGTCGTGGCGTCGCGACTCGCGTCGCGTGACACGCTCGTCGATCCGTCGTTCACGGTCGCGGATGCGTATTTGTTCTGGGCGCTGACGATCCTGCCGCACGCCGGTGTGTCGCTCGATCCGTGGCCGGCGCTCGGTCGCCATCACGCGCTCCACAAGGCCCGACCCGCCGTGCGCGCGGCGCTCGCGTTCGAGAAGGAGCAGCACGAGAGGCCGTTCGCGCTGGTGTGAGCGCGGCGCTCGGGTGAGCGATCGTAAGTGCGGCGTTCTGAGGCGAGAAACGCAATCTCCCGTCACGATCGTCACGCAGTTGTAATTCGTTGTCTTCTTTGCGGCCGTTCGATTGCGGACGCCGAGGTCGGTCGCCACCATGAGCGCCGAGGTGAAACGAATGATGCGTGTGCACCTGAATCGAGCGTTTCTGATCTGTGCAACCACGTTGCTCGCATCGAGCGCGTATGGGCAGTCGCCGAACGCGAACCCGCATGCGGACGAGAAGGCCAAGGCCGGCGAAGACAAGAGCAAGGGCGCGGCCGATCGCGCGGCTCGCATCGCCAAGGAGCACGGCGAGGAGAAGGCCAAGCTCGCCACGATGCTCAAGGGGCCGATGGACAGCGCCGTGAAGGAGGAGCTCCGCCGCCATGCCGAGCGCTCCGCGCGCATCGCGCGCATCAAGTCGCTGGCCGACACCGCGAAGGACGCGGACGCGAGCGATCGCGCGACCAAGCTCCAGGCGAAGGAGGACGCGCGTCACGACAAGTGGATGGCTAAGCACGCGGCGGCGCCCGCAACGCCGACGCCCGCGACGCCGACGCCTGCGACCGACACCAAGGGAGGTGCACAGTGAAGAACGCGATCCTCACCGCCGTCTGTCTTCTCGCGCTCGTCGCCTGTGACAAGCCCGCGTCGACGGAGACGAAGCCCGAAGAGAAGAACGCGACGACCACCACGAACGCGGTCACCGGCGCCGCCGCAGCGACAGTGGCGACGACCACCACGACGACGCCGACGCCCGCCGCCACGCAGGTGACGATCAACGACAGCGACGTGTCGACGCCCGCCGACTTCGAGGAGACCGCCGAGAAGGCGATCACCGCGAAGAACTACAAGACGGAGCTGTCGACGCTCGAGGCCGAGGTCGCCAAGGAATAGCGCGAGCGCGCGAGCACGGCTGCGCCACGCTCCGAGTTGACGCTCGCGGAAAATCGCGATGTCCTCGGAGCGTGGCGACACCCTTTCGCGCACCGACCGTGCCCTCGGACGTGAGCGTGCGCGTCGCCGGTACCGCGTTCACGAACCTCGGCTTCAAGACGTTCATCATCGTGTGCCTCGAGGACGCGGTCGTCATGGTGCGATCGCCCTGGTTTCTCGGCATGCCGATGGTGATCGCCGGCGGCGCGCTCGCGGTGCTGCCGATGATCTGGCTTCACACGACCATCCACGGCACGAACCGGCACCCGGTGGAGTCGGCGATCATGGCCATCGCCGGCGTCGTGGGCGTCGTCCTCCTCGCGCGCTACCGCATCGGCGCCAGCAAGAAGTACGAGGCGCGCCTCGCCGGCGCCTCGCGCGCGGAGCTCTCCGCCGACGCGGCGAACATCGCGTTCCCGCTCGTGACGCTACGATCGATGCGCTTCAAGAAGCCGAACGAGCTGTGGCTCACCACGGCGCGGGGCGACGTGATGTTCGGCATCTACGGAACCGTCCCGCTCACCATCCTGCGCGCGCAGTATCCGTCGCTCTGGAAGGCTGCAGACAAAACCTGAGACGCTCACAGGCCGAACGGCATCTCGATCGCGCGATGCTTCCGGAACGTGCGATCGCCCTTGCCGATCTTCCGCTCCGCGAGCTCGTGCATCAGCATGTTGAGCGGCCAGTACGCGACGTTCTGGATCCACGAGTGATCGAGCCCGAAGTCGTACCGCTTCATGATCGACGAGTACGAGTACATCTTCTTCCAGGCCTTCACCCAGCCGGTGCGTAGCTCGTCGCGCGTGAGCTGCTTCGGCTGGTAGAACGGCGCGCCGGTGTCGTGGTCCTGGCCGAGCCACCATGCGTCGCGCGTCAAACGCCCCTCTTCCTTGAGGCGCTTGTAGAGCTTCGTTCCCGGATAGGGCGTGAGCAGCGCGAAGAGCGCCATCGTGATCTTCGACTCGATGCAGAAGTCGACGGTGCGCTCGAACGAGCCTTTCGTGTCCTCGTCGAGACCGAACACGAAGCTCCCCCACACGGCGATGCCGTGCTCGGAGAGCATGCGGACAATCTCCTTGTACTTGGACGGCTTGTTCTGCTTCTTGCCGGCGCCGCGGACCGTCTCGACGTCGACCGACTCGAAGCCGATGAACAGCGCCTTGCACCCGGCGCGCGCCATGACCTCGATGTTCTCCACGCGATGCAGCGCGGCGAGCGAGGCCTGCGCCACCCAATGCTTCTTCAGCGGCACCATCGCCTCGAACAGCTCGCGGCTGTACTTGGTGTGGATCATCACGTTGTCGTCGCCGAAGAGGACGCGCGGGCCGACCGTCTCGAGCTCCGCGATGACCTCCTTCACGGGGCGGAAGCGGAAGCTCGTTCCGTTGTAGGTCGACACGCTGCAGAACTCGCACGGGAAGGGGCAGCCGCGCGTGGTCTGCACGACGTCGAACGGCACGTAGCGCGCCGACTTCATCAGGTGGCGCTTCGGCATGGGCAGGTTCTCGAGCGCGGGCCACTCGAGATGCTTGTAGATTCCACGCGACGTGAGCGACGTCTGTCGACCGAGCTTCCCGGCCTTCGCGTCCTCGATCACCTTCTGCCAGAGCCACTCCGCTTCGCCGGCGAGCACGGCGTCGGCGTGGGCGAGGCCCTCTTCGGGCAGCGCCGTGACGTGGATGCCGCCGAGGATCACCTTGCTCCCGCGCTTCCGGTACGCATCCGCGAGCGCATACGATCGCGCGGCGGTCTTCGAGCTCACGCTGATGCCGACGAGGTCCGGTGCGTCCGACTCGCGCTCGAGATCGATCGGCTCGAGCCCGTCGTCACGGAAGGTGAGCTCGACGTCGTCCGGCGTGTGAGCGGCGAGCGTCCCGACCCAGAGCGGCTTGATGAACGTGGAGTCTTCGTTCGACGGAGCGATGAGGTGGACGTGCACGGCAGAGCCAGCATGAACGAGGGCGGCCCTGCGCGCCAAGAGCTACGGACGAGCCATGCGGCACGATGTGGCGGCGCTCGTCCGCGAACCGAGGCGTGGTTGTCTATCCGCGCCTGGATACAGCGCGCGAAGCGCCGGAATTCATGCGCTCGCGCTCGCCCGAGCCGGTCGCGCTGCGTACCGGCCCGTGCCTCACTGCGGACAGGTGTAGGGGGGATCGCTTCCGGCGTCGGGCGGCTCACCGTCCGCGCCGGCGGCGCATGGATTCGAAACGAGGTTGGTCTGGTGCACGGTGCCGGGGAGCACCGGGAATGCGGTGAACGTGATTCCGACCGAGAGTGAGTCGCACTTCGCTTGCGGATCGAAGTCGAGCGCCTGAGTCGACGCGAGATCGACCGCGGTGCAGATCCCCTGCCGAAGGAGCTGATACGAGCTCTGCTGGCACAGGTAGGCAGGGCCGGCGTCGCCGACGCTGGTGTCGACGGTGCCGACGGCGGAGAGCAGCTGCGTTGCCTTGACGCGTCCGCCGATGAGCGCGTTGTCGAGCGCGAAGAGTCGCTTCTGCCGTTCCGTCGCCGGGGGCTGGCTCGGATCGCGCGGAGTGAGGTCATCGTCGAGCGGCGTGAGCGTTCCCGTCATCACCGTGCCGCTGACGGGAATGACCGAGATCTCGTCGAACGGGATCTGCAGCACGCTGTCGAGCTGCAGCGTGATCACGCCGTCCGTGACGTAGCCGAGGCCCTGGATGAGCGGCTGGTTCGTCGCCGGAACGAGCGCTTCCGGCAGGAACGACCAGACGTCGTCGCCGCACCAGCCCGGGGTCCAGATCCCCTTGGCGACATTTTCGGTCGACGTCGGACAGCCCTGCTGGCGAATGCCGTCGGAGAGCGCGACGCCGAAGGCGATCTCCTTGTCGTTGCGGCGTCCGTTGTACTTTCCGATCTCGAGGAGCAGCGTGCGACGGCCGATATCGATGAGGCGCTGCGGCAGCGTATCGAGCGAGAAGAACGGCGAGGTCTGCGCGGCGAGCACCGACACGGCGTTGTCGACGCCGCCGTCGAGATCGCAGCTCGGCTTGGCGGAGAGGCAGCTCGGGCCGCCTCCGTGGGCGGTGTTCGTCTTGTCCGCGTTGCACGTGCACACGCCATCGAGGTCGAAGCCTCGGATGGTCTTCATGTCGTTGCTGATCCGCGTCGTGCGGACCGCGATGTAGAACGGCGGGAGCTCGTCGCCGGGCGCGTCGTCGAGGGGCGGCGGCGCGGGCGGCAGGACGTGCTTGCACGGATCCGGCGGCGCGGCGTCGCCAGGTGCAGAGTCGGCAAGGACGTTGGCGTCGGTCCCCGCGTCGGCCGGAGCGTCGGGCGCGGCGGTGTACGGTGTGCTGCACGCGAGGAACGTCGCGAACGCGCCGCTCGCCACGCACGCGGACGCGGCGCTGAGCGAAAGCCAACGCCGCAGTTGCACGCGCGTCATCCGTGGAAAGAGTAGCGGGCACGAAGGGCCGCGTCACGGTGGCGGTGGTACGCTCGCGTCGGGACTCGCGCCGTGAACGACTTCAGCCGAGGAAAAAGTGCCTCCGCGGGCACCGACATCGTCCGCGACGTCCTCGTGGAGGCGTTCGGCGCCAGCGCGACGCCGTTCGTTCCGCTGCCGTTCGTCGACGACTACCTGCGCGCGCGGCTCTTGCGTCGAATCGCGAAGAAGATCCTCGCGAGGCACATGCTCGCTTCGCCTTCGCTCCCGCGCGCGATCGTCGGCGGCTACGTGAAGGAGGGCGCGTCGTCGCTCGGAAGGTCGATCGTCGTCGGCGCGGCACGCTTCGTCGTGCGCAAGGCGGCGATCGTGCTCGACGTGAAGAAGAGCTACGACGTGTTCGGAGAGTCGATCGCGTTCGCTCTCGCGCTCGACATCGCCTGCGCGCGCGGATGGGTGCACGAAGGGTCGGCGGCGAAGGTCGGCGGCGCCATTCATCGCGCGCTCCAGAGCGTCGGATCGGGGGCTCTCGAGGCGCTCGTCCGGGCCGCGCGCGAGGCCGCCGGGACCGGCGGACCGGCCGGCGTGGCAGGGGCTATCAGCACGGAAATAGAGAAAATTCGCCTGCAATTGGAGGCGATCCTGCGGCAGGAGCGATAGGCCGCTCGGGGACGCTTGCAGCGGGCCCGAGATCGGGCGAAAGGGCGACCGTGCGTCGCCGGTTTCACCTCGTCGTCGTCCTCGTCGCGGGCATGGCGGCGTGCGCGCGGGCGCATCGGGATCCGTCGGTTGGTGAAGGCGCGAGCGCGGGCGCGAACGCGAACGCGAACGCGGGTGCGAACGGGAACGCGGGCGAGGACGGGGAGGGCGAGGGCGATACGAGCAGCTCCGCCACCGTCACCAGCGGCAACACCGGCGGCGATGCCGGGGCTGGTGGAGTGCCGCTCTACGCGACCGGCATCCAGGCGCCGATCTTCAGCGCCAGCGAATGGCCGCCGAAGGATCCCGGCAAGGCGGAGGAGGATCGGCGCGGCGTCATCCGTCTCGGCTATCTCCGCAAGGGCGAGCACGTCCTCGTGAAGCCCGGTGTCATCCAGAAGGGCAACTGCGCCGAGGGCTGGTACGAGCTCGCGCCGCCGCAACGCGGGTTCGTGTGCGGAAAGTTCGCGACGACCAACGAGCACGACAACGAGCTCAAGTTCGCGCCCCATGCAGCCTACATGGATCGCAATCTGCCCTACGAATATGGGCTCAACCTCACGCCGGGCACGCCGCTCTATCGTCGCATCCCACTGAAGAGCGAGCGGCGCGACAACGAGAAGACGCTCGCCATCGGCAAGGGCCACAAGTCGAGCGACATCGCCAAGCAGCTGCAGGAGAACGGCGAGGCGGTGCCCGCGTATCTCAAGGACACGGCGAGCAGCGCGAAGCCGAAGGTCAGCTTCGAGGACCTGAAGGGCGAGTCGAACCTCGTCGCCGTGCACATGCTGAAGGGCTTCTACCTCGCGATCGATCGCAAGGTGGACGCGCGGTCCGGGCTCTTCTGGCACACGGAGAGCGGGTTCTTCGCGCCGAAGGATCACCTCATCATCCACGAGCCCAAGACCGAGTTCGAGGGCATCGACCTCACGCTGCCGACCGAGAAGCGGAAGCTGCCGCTTGCGTTCGTGGTCGGCACGCGCGCGCGTGAGACCGAGCTCCACGTCGACGGCAAGGACACGAAGCGCGGCGAGCGCATCGAGCGCTTCACGATCCTGAGCCTCACCGGCAAGCACGAGGCCATCGACGATCGCGTCTACTACGAGACCGACAAGGGCTTCTGGGTGCGTGACATCGACGTCGCCGTCGTGTCGCTGCCGAAGGTGCCGTCCGACGTCGCGAAGGACGAGCGCTGGATCGACGTCGACCTCTCGGGGCAAGCGCTCGTCGCGTTCGAGGGCGAGAAGCCCGTCTACGCGACGATCGTCTCGACGGGACGTCACAACGCCGATCCCGAGAAGGACCATCGCACCGTCGAGGGCAGCTTCCGCATCCGCGAGAAGCACGTCTCGACGACGATGGATGACGACGGCGCGTCCGACGGCACCTATCGCATCGAGGACGTGCCGTGGGTCATGTACTTCGAGAAGAGCTTCGCGCTGCACGGCGCGTTCTGGCACTCGAGCTTCGGTCGCGAGAAGAGCCACGGCTGCGTGAACCTCACGCCGCACGACGCGCACCACATCTTCGGCTGGGCCGGTCCGCAGCTCCCCGAGGGCTGGCACGGCGTGAAGGCGACGAAGGACAATCCGGGCACGCGCGTCATCGTGCACAAGTGATCGGCGCGCGCGGCGGGCGAGACGCGCGCGCGCGTCAGTGCTGCGACTGACAGACGAAGCAGTTGCCGGTCGTGCACTCGTCCTTCTGGACGCACGTGCCCAGCTTGCCCGGCGAGAATTCGCACGACTGACCGACCTTGGCACATGCGCTCGATACCGCTGGCGCGGGATTCTTCTTGTCCTCGGGCGGACAACCGAGCACCGCGGCGCCGAGCAGCAGAAAGAGCAGGAAATGAGCCTTCATCGGCCGATGCTACGTCATCGCCGTCGCCCTATATACTGAGGGGGCATGGGGGAGTCCGACCGCCTCACGGGATGGCCGCGCCGTTATGGGCGCTATCTCGTCTTCGAGGAGTTCGCTCGCGGCGGCATGGCCAGCGTGCACCTCGGACGGCTGGTCGCCGATCGCGGGTTCTCGCGGCTCGTCGCCGTGAAGATGCTCTCCGAAGATCGCGGCGCCTCCAGCTTCTATGCGCGCGCGCTCGAGGACGAGGCACGCATCGCCT
>FTCS01000968.1_pt1 | contig 19325 bp, 18 predicted proteins | sample 1639391 | NCBI WGS metagenome assembly FTCS01 (sample SAMEA3914864, study PRJEB12502) | metagenome | biome: forest; material: soil | place: USA | collected 2012-03-12 | depth 0.3 m | reverse complement strand
AGACCGAGCGGGAGCCCAACGGCGCCCGACGAGACGGCGGTGTCGGTCATGGCAACGATGCCACACAGCGCCACGGCCACGAGCGTGCCTACCGCGAGCGCCGCCTGCCCGACCTCGAGCAGGAAAAGGCTTCGCGCTTCGCGCTGCCGGCGCTGCCACTTCAGGTCGAGGGCGTCGAGCGTCTCGTCCAGCATCATCCTCCCCCCATTGCTGCAAGAGCCGAACGTCAGCCGCGCGCGCCGTCGGACATCGCTGGCGCTGCCGATTACGGTGGGCGAAGCGACGCACCCACGCAATAATCCGCGCCTCATGCGCCGCCCCTCCTTTCGTCCCACGCTCGGCCTCACGCTCGGGTCGCTCGTCCTCGTCGCGCTCACAGCATCCGGCGACGCCGCCGCCGACACGCCGCCGCAGCCGGCGCCCGCGTCGCCGCCGCTCGCCGTCTCGATGCACGCGACCACCACCACGTTGCCGAACGGCCTCCAGGTGATCTTCGACGAGGACCATCGCACGCCCATCGTCACGACCAACATCTGGTACCAGGTCGGCTCGAAGGACGAGCCCGAGCACCGCAACGGCTTCGCGCACCTCTTCGAGCACGTCATGTTCCAGGGCAGCAAGCACGTGCCCGAGGACACGTACTTCCGGTACCTCGAGAAGGCCGGCGCGACGTCGATCAACGGCACCACCAACACCGATCGCACGAACTACTTCGAGACCGTGCCCGCCAACCAGCTCGAGCTCGCGCTCTGGCTCGAGAGCGATCGTATGGCGTATCTCCTCGATCACGCCGACGAGGCGACGTTCAAGAGCCAGCGCGACGTCGTCAAGAACGAGCGCCGACAGAACTACGAGAACGCGCCGTACGGCATGGTCATCGAGATGATCCGCGCCGAGGTCTATCCGAAGGACCACCCGTACCACCTCCTCACCATCGGCACGCCGCAGGACCTCGACGCCGCGAGCCTCGAGGACGTGAGAGCGTTCTTCCGCACCAACTACGTTCCCAACAACGCCACGCTCGTCATCTCCGGTGACTTCGATCGCGTGAAGGCCGGGGCCCTCGTGCAGAAGTGGTTCGGCCCCATCCCGCGCGGCAAGGACGTGCCGCGCAAGAAGCCGATCAAGACCACGCATCCCGGCGAGACGCGCATCGAGGTCGAGGCGGGCGTCGAGCTGCCTCGCGCGTACGTGAGCTGGCCCACGCCCGAGTTCTTCGCGCCCGGGGACGCCGAGCTCGATCTCGTCTCGCACGTCCTCACCGGCGGCAAGACGAGCCGCCTCTACAAGCGCCTCGTCTACGATCTCCAGATCGCGCAGAGCGTCGGCGCGTCGCAGCAGTCGAGCGAGCTCGGGAGCATCTTCGAGATCACCGCCACCGCGAAGCCCGGTCACACCGCCGACGAGCTGCTCAAGGTCATCGACGAGGAGCTCGCCAAGCTCCGCACCGGCGGCATCACCGCCGACGAGCTGTCGCGCGCACGAACGTCGATCGTCGCCGACACACTCTTCGATCTCGAGCGCAGCTCGTCGCGCGCGAATCGCCTCAACACGTACGCGCACTACGTCGGCGACCCGAACTTCCTCGGCAAGGACGTCGCGCGAACCACGAACGCCACGACCACCTCGGTGGCCGAAGCGGCGAAGACCTGGCTCAAGGAGAAGGACCGCGTGGTCACCATCGTCACTCCCAACAAAGAGGCGCCGATCTCGGGGCGCATGACCAAGACGACGCGAGGTGCCCAGTGAAGACGGCGATGAGCACTCTCCTCTCTCGCCACTCGTCCACGTTCGCGTTCGCGTTCGCGTCCGCCCTCGCGCTCGCGTCCGCGCTCGCTGCATGTGGCGGCGAGCCGCCGCCGGTGGCGGTCGCTCCTCCCCCGCCGCCGCTCCCGCCTTTGCCGCCGCCCGCGCTCACCGCGCCACCGGAGACGCCGGACGCGCCGTTCCGTCAGCAAGCTCCCGAAGCCGACGGAAAGATCACGTTCGTCCCGCCGAAGGTCGTCGAGGCGCAGCTCAAGAACGGCCTTCGCGTTCTCATCGTCGAGCGTCACGAGATCCCGGTCGTGGGCATTCGCCTCGTCGTCGGCGCGGGTGCCGGCGACTACGAAGGTGCACGTCCCGGCGCGCTCTCGTTCCTCGGCGGAATGATCGAGCAAGGTACGAAGAAGCGAACGGCGCTCCAGATCAGCGACGACTTCGAGGCCATCGGCGCACAGCACGGCGCCTGGTTCGACTGGGACTCAGGCGGCGTGAGCGTGAAGGTCCTCGCCGACAAGCTCGATCCCGCGCTCGAGCTGATGAGCGACGTCGCGCTGCACGCGACCATCCCGGACGCGGAGATCGAGCGCCTCCGCGCGCGGCGCATCGCCGGCATCCAGTCCGAGAAGAGCAGCCCGGGCACGGTCGCGCAGAACGCGCTGGTCGCTTCGCTGTTCGGCCGCGCGCATCCGTACGGTCACAGCCTCACCGGCGAGGAGACCGACGCGAAGAAGCTCACGCGCGCCGAGCTGGTGAAGGCCTACGAGCGCCTGTTCGTCCCGAAGAACGCGGCGATCGTCGTCGCGGGCGACGTCACGAAGGACACGCTGCTCCCCAAGCTCGAGGCGACGTTCGGACAGTGGAAGAGCGGCCTCGGCGCGCTCCCGCACAAGGGCCCGAAGCCGATCACGAAGGCCGCCACCGAGAAGCGCCTCGTCCTCGTCGATCGCGCAGGCGCGCAATCGCAGATCCAGGTGTTCCGTCCCGGCGTTCCGTACGCCGTGAAGGATCGCGAGGCGATCGTCGTGATGAACGCGATCCTCGGCGGCATGTTCTCGAGCCGCATCAACATGAACCTGCGCGAGAAGAACTCGTACACGTACGGCGCGCGCTCGTATTTCGCGATGCGACACGGCGCGGGGCCGTTCCTCGCCGGCGCCTCGGTGCACGCCGAGAAGACCGTTCCCGCCATCAAGGAAGTGTTCGTCGAGATCGAGGGCCTCCGTCGCGACGGTCCCACGAACGAGGAGCTCGCGCTCGCGAAGGAGAGCATTCGCCTCGCGATGCCCGGTCGATTCGAGACCGCCGGTGACGTGGCCAACGCGGTCTCCGACCTCGTCGTCTACGATCTCCCGCTCGACGACTTCGAGAAGCGGCTCGCACGCATCGACGCCGTCACGGCGGCCGACGTGAAGCGCGTCGCCGGAGAGTACCTCAAGGCCGACGCGATGACGGTGGTGGTCGTCGGAGGCAAGGCGACGCTCGCCCCGCAGCTCGAGTCGCTCGGCCTCGGGCCGTTCGAAGAGCGCGACGCGTACGGCAACCTCGTCGGCGCAGGAGCTCCGAGCGCGGCGACCGGAACGCCGGCCCCGCACGTCACTCCGCCGAAGAAGTAGTCCCCGTCGTCACGCTCCCGCGGAGCGCACGCTCGAGCTGGTGCAGATCGAACGGCTTCACGAGATGCGCGTCGAACCCGGCGGCGCGCGACTCGGCGAGGTGCTCGGGGCTGCCGTATCCGGTGACGACCACCGCGAGCGGCGGCCGCTTCTTGCCGAGCGACACGAGGAGGTCGACGGCCGTCCCGTCGCCGAGCGAATAGTCCGTGACCAGCGCGTCCGCCTGTTCGGTCTCGAGCAGCGCGAGCGCTTCGCGCATGGAACGCGCGGTCTTCACGTCGAAGCCGAGGCTCTGCAGCCCTACCTCGAGCACGAGGACGTTGTCCTCGTCGTCGTCCACGACCACGACGGTTGTTCTCGGCATCGACAGTCAGCATAAGCAGTCGTCATCGTCGGGCGAGCGCGAGCGTGGCATGTTTCTTCGGCATCTCTTGGCACGAAACCGCCAACCGTCCTAAGAGCGATGAGGTCGCCGCGAGTCACGATTGTCGAGCTCACGATTCTCTTCGATGCAGGCTTTCTTCGCGGCGCGACGATATGCGGTCGCGTTCGCGGTCATGGCTGCGTGCGTGACTTCGTCCGTCGTTGCGTGCAAGAGCACCGGACAGCCGGCGCCACCTCCCGAGCAAGGTCGCACGATGGAGAGCGCGCCGAGACCTGACACGCGCCCGCCGACGTACTGGAACAGCGTCGCCGACATCCTCGGCACGCACTGCACGAAGTGCCATGCGCGCGGCGGGATCGGGCCGATGCCGCTCACGTCGTACGACGACGCGCGCGAGCACGCGGCGCGCATCGTCTCCGAGACCGCGGCGAAGCGAATGCCGCCGTGGCTGCCCGACACCTCGTCGTGCGCGTCGCTGAAGCACTCGCGCGCGCTCTCGCCGTCCGACATCGACGTGCTCGCGCGCTGGGCCAAGAGCGGCGCGCCGGAGGGCGACAAGGCCGACTACCGACCGACGACCACCACGCACACGTTCGCCGAGGTCACCGCGCCTGCCGATCGCGTCGCGCAGCCCGACGTCGCGTATCCGCCGAAGCGCGGGCGCGCCGACGACTACCACTGCTTCGTGCTCGATCCGAAGCTCGACAAGAACGAGCGCGTCACTGCGCTTCGCATCACGCCCGGCGCTGGCGCGATCGTCCATCATGTCGTCCTCTACGAGGTGAGAAAGAGCGCGCTCGATCGCGTCAAGGAGCGCGACGACGCCGAGGCTGGCCCCGGCTACACGTGCTTCGGCGGCATCGGCGTCACTCCACAGGTGAAGCAAGGGAAGCCAGGGTCGGGGCAGCTCGTCGACTTCGACGCGCAGATGGTCGTCGCCTGGGCGCCTGGCGCCGGCGCGACCGATGTCGCGGGCGCGCCGACCGCGCTGCCCGACGGCACGGCGATCTCGCTCGCCGAGGGCTCGCGTCTCGTCATGCAGGTCCACTACAGCCTCGAGAACATCCAGCCTGCGATGACCGACAAGACGACGGTCGAGATGTGGTTCGCGAACGGCGAGCCACGACGGCAAGCGGTCTGGGTGCCGCTGTTGAAGTACGGCTTCCGCGTGCCGCCGGGCGCCGGTCCCGAGGATCCGCAAGCCACGGCGCGCGCCGAGATGGACATGCCCTTCCCGCTCACGGTGCTGGGCGTCGCTCCGCACATGCACTTGCGCGGGCGTTCGGCGCACATCGAGGCGCTCGGTCAGGGCGATCCGGCGAAGTGCCTGCTCGACGTCCCGCAGTGGGACTTCCATCATCAAGAAGCGTACTGGCTCGACGAGGGCGTACGCGTCCAGCGCGCGGCGCTCACGTGCAAGTGGGACAACCGCGAAGCGTCGCAGCCGATCGGCAACAACGGCAAACGCCGCCCGGTCAAAGAGCTCCGCTGGGGCGAAGGCACCGACGACGAAATGTGCCTAGCGTTCCTCTACACGACGCTGTGAAAGGCACCGCCGCGCACGTGATCGACAGCGCGCGATGCCCCCGCCCCCCTTTTGAACAGGAAGGCGGTAAGGCCAGAAGATCAGAGGAAGAGGTGTGGCCTCTGTTCCGATTTGGAGCCGTGTGGCCGTTCGCGAAAGTCGAATCGCCTTCGGCGATTCAACTTTCGCTCACCAATGAGTCTCCGATCCGACCTGCAACGTCGGTCCGCCCCATCAAGCGTCTCGAGAGACAACGGTCGCAGTCGCACGGGGCCGGGTGGGTCGTGAGGGCGGCGGAGCGGGAGCGGGCGAGGCGGGCGGCGCGGCGGCGGCGGACGCGCATGTTCAGGAGCTCGACGACCAGAGAGAACGCCATCGCCACGTAGATGTAGCCGCGATGGATGTGCATGCCCATGCCTTCTGCGATCAGGAACACGCCGATGAGGACCAGAAACGCGAGCGCGAGCACCTTGAACGTCGGGTGCGTCTCGATGAAGCGCGACACCGCCCCCGCGAAGGACGCCATGAAGCCGACCGCGATCGTCATCGCGACGATCATGATCCAGACCTGCTTGACCATCCCGAGCGCGGAGATGATCGAGTCCAGCGAGAACAGCAGATCGAGCGCGACGATCTGAGCAATGGCACCCGCAAGCGAGCCCGGTGCGCGCTTCTTCTTCGCCTTCTCCTCGAGGTCCCCGGGCTCGGCATCGTCGGCGCCCTCGAGCTTCTTGTGGATCTCGAGGACGCTCTTCACGATCAGGAACGTGCCGCCGCCGAAGAGGACGAGGTCGTGGCCGGTGATCGCGTTCACGCGCGCGTTGTGCAGCCACGCATGCGGGATCACGCCGAGCGACGACAGATGGAAGAGCGGCGCCTCCAGCCCGAGGACGTGCCGAATCGCGAGCAGCAGGAGCATGCGCGCGCCGAGCGCAAGGCTCAGCCCGACGTAGCGCGCGGCTCTACGTTGCTCTTCAGGAAGCGAGCCGATCAGGATGGACAGGAAGACGATGTTGTCGATGCCGAGGACGATCTCCATCCCCGTGAGCATCAACAGCGCGATGATCCAGTCCATCCCAGCGGCGCTCTTGCAAGGCGCCTTCCGTCGACGATGTCGTCAGACGATTGCGTCAGACTGTGGCGTGCCGGCGTCCGCCCATGCCGACCAGGAACATCACGATGAGCGCACCGAGGATGCTTCCGATCACACCTGCGGAATGGAACGCGAGCACGGGACCGCCGTAGATCACGCTACCGATCAGGCCTCCGACGAAGGAGCCTGCCATGCCGAGCAGCGCCGTCGCTACGAGGCCCATGCTCTGCCGGCCGGGCATGACCGCGCGTGCGACGAGGCCGATGACGAGCCCGAACAAGATGAATGCGATGATGCCCATGAGATTTCTCCGATGAAGCGGCGCCTGGCCGCGTTGCGGGTGGTGGCTGTTCGTCCGCAGCCGTGTGACGCATGCACCGGGCCAACGCGTAGCTGAGCCGCACCGCAGGCGTGCGCACACGCGTCCGTGTCACGGACGAGGCGCATTACCCCACGAGGTTCATCGCGCGCCGGAGCCCATGCTGCCGCCGTCACCGTTCGGGAGCTTGGGGGCCTTCGGCGCCGGCGAGTCGTCCGGCCGATCGAGCTTCGTCGGCACCGGCGAGTTCGGCGGCGTCTTCGGCTCGAGGGGGTCGCCTTGCCGGCACGCGATGGCGGCAAGCGTGATGATCCCGAGCCCGATGGCGAACCGAGCGAGCGCGTACTTCATGGGTGCGGCCTCTGCTGCGACTTACTCGGCGTCCTTGCGCGTACGCTTGGACTCCGACGAGGCATCGCTTGCATCGATCGTTCCGGAGGCATGACGCGGCTCGACGATCTTCTGCGCCAGGCCGCGCGTCGCGGGACCGTCGAGCACTGCGCCGTCGATGCCGAATCGCGAGCCGTGACACGGGCAGTCCCACGTCTTCTCCGCAGCGTTGAACTTCACGAGGCATCCGAGATGCGTGCACACGCTCGATACGGCGTGGAGTCCGCCCTGCGGATCGCGATACATCGCGAGGCGCTCGCCGCGTACGCGGATGGTCTTGCCCTCGCCCGGTCGGATCGCCGCCGGTGAGGTCACCTCCGGCGGATGCAGCCGATCGCTCACGAGGTGCATCGGGAAGTCGATGTTCTCGTGGACGTAGGTGGTCGCCGATGCCACCGGCTTCACACGCGTCGCCGCATAGAGATCCGCCCACGGATTCTCGCGGCCGTTGACGAGATCGGTGACGATCATCGCCGCGATCGGGCCGAACGTCGTGCCATTGCCGGAGAAGCCGGTCGCGACATAGACGTGCTCGCTCACCGCGTTGCGACCGATGAACGGCAGACCGTCGACGGGCTCCTCGACCTGCGCCGACCACTGGAACGACGGCGCCGGCACGGTGAGACGCGCCTTCGCCCAGTCGAAGAGCGAATCGAGACGACCATCGGTCGACGTCTCCGTGCCGGTCTTGTGATCCTCACCGCCGAGGATCAGGTACGGAGCGCCGTCGATCTCGAACGTGCTGAAGTAGTGATACGGGTCCTCGGTGTCCCAGAAGAGACCGTCCTCGAGAGGAACGTCCGAGAAGGCCAGCACGTACGAGCGATAGGCCGCGACCTTGGTCTGCAAGAAGACGCGGTTGAGCGGCGCGTGCGTCGCGACGAAGACGTCACGCGCGCGAATGGTCGGGCCGTGCTCGAGGTGCACGATGCACGGCTCTCCGTCCTCGATCGTGAGAACGCGACTGTCCTCGTAGATCCGCGCGCCCTTCGCCTGAGCCGCGGTGGCGAGGCTGCTCAGGAAGCGGACCATGTGCATCTGCGCCTGATCCGGAAAACGCAGCGCGCCCTTCGTCGCGAACGGAAGAGGCGCTTTCGGTAGGAGCTCGACGGGCAGCCCCGCGCGTCGCGCCGCCTCGAGCTCCTTCTGGAGCATCGTCACGTCGGAGCTCTTCTCGGTGTAGAGGAACCCGGGACGGCGCCGGAAGTCGCACGGGATCGAGAACGCCTTCACGAGCTCGGCGATCTTCTCGATGGCCGCGCGGCTCGACTGCGCGACGAGCTGCGCGCCCATTTTTCCGAAGTCGGATTCGATCTGCTGGTAACGCGTGTCGACCGCCTCCGTGAGATGGGTCGTCGACCGATGGCTCACGCCGGAGCCGATCCGGCGCGCCTCGAGGACGATCACGCGCTTGCCGGTCGCGGCGAGCAGCATCGCCGCCACGAGCCCCGTGATGCCGGCGCCGATGACGACCACGTCCACCTCGGCGTCGGCCATCAGCGCAGGGAACGTCGGCGCCGTCGAGGTCGCCGACCACACCGAGGTGTTCGCTTCCATGGGTCCTCGTCGCGTTCGGGGGCGTTCAGGAGCGAGCGGTCTTGCCGTTCTGGTTGCCGCGGTTCGAGCCGTCGCCCGCATCGGCGGGCTTGTCCTGCCTGCTCTGCTGCTGCGGTCGCTGCGGTTGCTGTTGCGGCTGCTGGCTCACTTCCGCGCGCTTGAGGCGGAGCTCGTTGCGGACGTCGTGGACACCACGACAGCGCTCGGCGATGTGCTCGAGGCCTCGCTTGTCCTGACGGCGCATGACGGTGCCGCTCAGCGTGACCGTGCCGTCTTCGACCTTCACCTCGACGTCGCTCGCATCGATGTGACCTTGATGCGCGATGGCATCGCAGACGTCCTCGAACGTGCGTGCGTCCGAGCGTTTGTAACCCTTCGGCCCCTTGCCGTAGTGCGGGCCGCGATCCTCGTCGGGCGGAGCGCCCATGCCCATGTCGGTGCCCTCGAAGCCGTATCCCGTCTCGCGGTTCCAGCCTTCGCGCCCGCCCATCTGGCCCATGTTCACGCCGCCGGCACGATCCGACTCCCAGCTCCAGTAGCCGCGACCGGTCGTGCTCTCGCCGCCGCCGAGGCCCATGCGACCGCCGCGATCGACGTCGTTGCCGAAGTGACGAGGTCCGACGTCCGGCGCGCCGTACGCGCGATCGCGCCGCCGCGGGAGACCACCGAAGTCGTTGCCCGTGAAGCCACGACCGGAAGGTGCTCGGGAGGCCTCCCAGCCGGCACGCTCGAGGTCGCGATCGCGATCGCCGCCGTAGCCGCCGCTCCAGCGCTGGTTCGGAACATGGCCGGGGCTGTCCTCGCTGATGAAGCTGCCTTCTTCGTGGTCCTCGTGTCGCCCTTCGTGCGAAGAACCGCTGAACTGGCTATACCGCCGATCGCCGGGATATCCCCCTTCGCGCGAATACTCGGGATATGCCGCGTTGCGCTCGCCGCCGTAACCGCCTCGTCCGCTCGCGCCGCTCCAGCGGCTTCCGCCCATGTCCTGTTCGCGGTCGTACGGACGACCGGGCTCGTCGTTGCGCGTACCCCTGCGTGAGCTGCGATCGTCGTGACGGTTGCCCATGACGCCTCTCCTCTCCGGTCGTGAGACTCGCGCGAGTTTGCAACGCACGTACCCTGCGGGCATCGAGCGCGGGCACGCGATGATCGCAGCGCACACGGAAAACAGGACGGGGCGGAGTGCCACGCGGGGGCATTTCGCGGCGCGCGATCCGCGCGTACGATGTTGGAATGCGCAAGCCTTCGCTGACCGTCGACACCTTCGTCACCGCGCTCGCGGTCCTCGGCGTGGCCGCGTCGGCTGCGCCTCTCGGCTGCAGCAAGGCAGAAAAAGCCAGCGTCGCGCCCGAGCCCGCGGCAGCCGCGCCGCAAGCTGCGCCGGCAGCCGGCGGCCCCGGTGCGCTAGCGCCTGCCGATCCCGCCGCCAGCGCGGCGGCGGCGAGCGGCGCCGCTGCAGCCGCACCTGCAGCGGCGGCCGCGCCCGCGCCCGCGCCGGAGAACGCGCCGGCTCCGCCGCCGAACGCGGGAGCAAAATCGCTGTCTGCCGCCGGTCCTTCGCCGGTCGCGGCCGCCGCCGTCGACGGAGGCGTGAAGCCCGCGGGCGCAGTCGGTGGCAGCAAGAAGGCGCAGATGGCCTGCGGCGCCGGCACGTGCAGCGCAGACATGAAAAAAGGGACTGGCAACTAGCGAAGTCGGTATTCGCGCTCGAGCACGTGATTCGTCACGTGAACCACGAATCCGGAATATCGCCTTGGAAGCACGTGATCGTGCGCGGCTTCCGCAGCCCCGAGCCGTGAGCGCGCACCGGACGTTCCGGCGTTCCTTCGGCGATGCCTTCGTGGGCGCTCCAGTCCGGCGCGTGGCCGGGCAAGAGGCCACGGAGCCCGCTCTGGATCGCGCCGATGATGAACGTGTGCCCGGCGACGCGCGCGCCGAACGCGTCGGCGAGTCGCCTCGCGAAGTCGTGACCGGCATTGGCGCCGAACGCCTCGCATGTCCGAAGCCAGAACAGTGGCTCCTCGGCGGCGGCGAGCCGCTCACGGACCGCAGCGATGCGCGGCTCGAGCGGATGTCCTGGAACGAACGCACGCGCGTCGAAGACGTCGCGATCGACCAGCACGCGTCCCCACTGCCCGTGACCCCAGTACTGGATCTCGGCGATCGGTCGTGATGCTTCGAAGCGCGTGAGCCAGTCGAACGCCTCCGCCCAGCTCGTTGCGCCGAACGCCGCGTCGAGACGGCCGAGCCCACGATAGAGGACGGAGCCCGCGCCCCACGCCGTCGAGAGACCGACCGGCGCGCGCGCGCCGACGCACGTGCGGTCGTAGACCATCAAGCGGAGCGCGTTGCTCACGACGCCGGCGCTCCTCCGTCGAACGAAACGATCTGCTCGACGGTGCGCTCCGGCGCATCGACCTGGAGAAAATGCGACGCGTCGTCCATCCACGCGAGCTCGGAGCCAGGGATGTCGGCGTGGAACAGCGGTCCGAACGAGGGCGGCACCATCACGTCCTCGCGCGCGTAGAGGATCCTCGTCGGACACGGGAATGCTCGGCCTTCCCTGGCGCGCGCACGCAGCTCCGCGATGATCCTCGCGTGCTCGCGCGGGTCGACGCTCTCGTGCAGGATGCGAGCGAAGACGCGAGCGCCGTCCATCGTCGCGAACAAGCTGCCGTACTCGGCCGCCTCTTCCTGGCTCATCATCTCGGGCCTGGAGTAATGCACGTTCTTCGCCACGAAGAGCTCCGGCCAGCGATGGCTCACGCTCGCGACGAGTGACGCGAGACCTCCGCCGAGGAGCGGCGTGCCGAGGAGCACGTTGAGCGCGCGCGTCCGCGCCGAGGGGTAACCCGGTGCGTGCATCAGCACGAAGCGCCGCGCGAGAGGCCCCGCCTGCGCGTCCGCCCCCGCATCTGCTCCCGCATCGGCATCGAGAATGGCGCGCACCGAATAGAGGCCACCGAGCGAATTGCCGACGAGGTACACGGGCTCCGCAGCGATCGCGCGCACGTACGCGGTCAGGAAGCGCGCGACGTTTGCCACCGAATAGACGAGATCGAGCGGCTTGTCGGTCGCGCCCGAGCCCACGAGATCGGGAGTGAAGACGCGGTAGCGCTTCGCGAGCGGCTCGAGCACGTAGCGCCACGAATACGACGACGTCATGAGCCCGTGCACGAGAACGAGCGGCGGGCCGCTGCCGAGCGCCTTGTGTCGAGCCTTCACGCGTCGCTCCGTGCCCTGCTCGTCCACGAACGCGACATCGACGAAATCGTCGCGGGTTTCGTACCACGGGTGAGGCCACGGGCCTTTCGCGGGCAGGCGCAGAAGCATCGCGACATCGTGATGCACCTTGGCGCCGCATGGAGAGGCAAATCGCATCGACCCCCATTTCGGCGTGGCGTGGTATCGATCGAAGCGGTCATGACCGAGCAGCTCCGCGGCGCAGTGCACACCGACGTCTGGATGGCGATCGCCCGCCATACGCCGCTCGGCATTCTCTGCGACCTGGACGGAACGCTCGTCCCTTTCGCGAGCTCGCCGGAAGAGGCGCGTCCCGACGCAGACGCGGTCAAGCTCGTCACCGATCTCGCGTCGCTTCCCGGCGTCACCTTCGCGATCGTGAGCGGCCGCCCGAAGGACTGGCTCGAGAGCTTCTTTCCCGGCGACCAGGTCTTCCTCGTCGCCGAGCACGGCGCGTATCGGCGCGGCGCCGGTGCATGGGAGAACGTCGCATCGCTCGAGCCGTCGCCGCTCGGTGAGCTCGCCGAGCAGCTCGAGGCGCTCGTCTCGCGTCACCCGGGCGCGCTCCTCGAACGCAAGAGCACGACGGTCGCGCTCCACTACCGCAACGTTCGCCGCGGCCGCCGCGGTGAGCTCCTCATCGAGGCGTACGGGATCATCGATCGCTTCCTCGCCAAGCACCCCGCGTTCGAGCGGCTCGAGGGCGCGCTCGTCGCCGAGGTCCGTCCCGCGTCGGTGAAGAAGTCGTCCGCGGTGCCTTGGATGCGCGAGAAGGCCGGCCCCGGCGCGCGTCTCGTGTGCATCGGCGACGACGTCACCGACGAGCACATGTTCCAGGTATGCGAGCCGCAAGACGAGGCGATCGTCGTGCGGACCGCAGAGCCTCGTCGCACCGCCGCGCGCTGGGAGCTCGAGAGCTCGGACGACGTTCGCGCCGTCCTTCGTTACTTCCACGGCGTGCGGACCGGGCAGACGCCGCCGCCGATCGTCCTGCCGCGAGAGACGGCACGCGGCCCTGCCCCTTCGAGCGCGCAGGATCGCGGCCTGCTCGTCATCTCGAACCGACTGCCGGACTTCCGTCACGTCGAAGGCGACGAGGGCGCCGAACGGAAGAAGAACGTCGGCGGCCTCGTCTCCGCCCTCGAGCCGGCGCTACGCGCGCGCGGCGGCATGTGGCTCGGCTGGAGCGGCAAGACCGTCCCCGACAGCGAGCCCGTCGAGAGCGGCGTCATCGAGAGCGGCACGGCGCAGTTCGCATGGGTCGACTACAAGGACTCCTGGTACCGCGAGTACTACTCGGAGTTCTGCAACGGCACGCTGTGGCCGCTGTTCCACTCGTTCCCGTCGCGCGTCATGTTCTCGGATGCGTCGTGGAAGTCGTACCAGGAGGTGCACGAGCACCTCGCCGACTACGCAGCGCAGCTCGTCGGCCCGCGCGCGATGCTCTGGGCGCACGACTATCACCTGCTCTTGTTCGCGAAGGCGATGCGTCAGCGCGGATACACGGGACCGATGGGGCATTTCCTCCATATCCCTTTTCCGTCGTTCGACATGTTCTCGATGATCCCGTGGGCGAGCCAGATCCTCGACGCGCTGCTCGACTTCGATCTGCTCGGTTTCCACACGCCCCAGCACGTCGCGAACTTCCTCTCGTGCGCGTCCGCCATGCTGCCGGCCAAGGTCGCGGACGACGTGGTGCAGCACCGCGGTCGCTCCACCCACGTCGCTGCGATGCCGATCGGCATCCTCCCCGCCACGTTCCAGGAAGCCCCCGAGCCAGCGGTGGTCGAGGAGATCGACGGGCTGATGCGCTCGCTCGGCGACTCGAAGCTCGTGCTCGGCGTCGATCGACTCGATTACACCAAGGGCATTCCGGAGCGGCTCATCGCCTTCGGAAAGCTGCTCGAGATGTTCCCGGAGTGGCGCGGCAAGGTCTCGCTCGTACAGGTCTCCGTCCCCTCGCGCGCCGACGTTCCGCTCTACGCCGAGCAGCGCGCGTCGATCGAGAGCATCGTCGGTCGCATCAACGGCGAGTACGGCGAGGCTGCGTGGGTGCCCATCCGGTACCTCTATCGTTCGTATGCGAAGGGCCAGCTCGCGCAGCTCTATCGCACGGCCTCCGTCGGATACGTCACTCCCCTTCGCGACGGCATGAACCTCGTCGCGAAGGAGTACGTTGCCGCACAGGACAGCGAGAATCCCGGCGTCTTGCTGCTCTCGCAGTTCGCCGGCGCGGCCGTCGAGATGCGAGACGCGCTGATCACGAACCCGTACCACGCCGAGGGAATGGCACGCGATCTCGACCGCGCGCTGAAGATGGAGCTCGCCGAACGCCGCATGCGCCACACGAAGCTGCTCGCGTCGGTGCAGCGCTCCAACGCCGTCACGTGGGCGGAGGGATTTCTCGACGAGCTCAACGCCTGTCGTTGAGGCTATCCTGGGGGTCGATGCCCCGCGTCCTCTCGATCGGGTCCGGCTTCGTGATGTGCCTGGTCGCCTCCGTCGTCGCGGCGTGTGGCGGCGGCTGGGGCTCGGGCACGAAGTGGGTCGAGCAGCCGCTCACCGAGGACGACCACTCGACGTCGGTCGGTCCGGGGCCGGAGGGCGAAGGGATCCCGAGGGCCGGGAGCAACCCGCGTCCGGGCTCGCGCACGCTCGGCGGACCGGCGCCGCGCGAGACGCGATCGCTCGATCGCTCCGGCGGTGGCGGGCGTCCGCTCGGCACGTTCCGGAACACGTATTACGACTTTCCGCGCGAGGCCGATCACACCGGCGCGCTCGTCTCGCTGATGAGCGCGACGTGTCAGCCCATCGCGCAGGTGCCGCGAACGTTCTTCGAGGCCGTGTGCGTGCAGGGCTCGGGATCGCTGAAGCGCGGCGGAACGGTGAGCTTCTCGCGACGCGATTGCCCGTGCGCCGACGTGTGCCCGCGGACCGGTCAGAAGATTTGCTTCGACGCGCTCGATCCCGCTGCTTTTCCATGGGGCCGTGGCGCGGCGGGAACGCCGATCACGCCCATGCGCACGCTCGCTGCCGACACGTCGGTGCTTCCGATGGGCACCGTGGTCTACATCCCCGAGCTCGACGGCGCGCCTCGGAACGACGCGGGCGAGGTCATCGACGGGTGCTTCGTCGTCGAGGATCGCGGGATGAAGGTGCAGGGCGAGCACGTCGACATCTTCACGGGGTTTGCCGCGAACACCGCGCTCCTGAACGAGCGCGTGCCGAGCAATCAGGGCGTGACGGTGGTCGTCTCCGCGCCCCGATGCGCACACCTCGCTCCTCGCTGACCGTCGCGTAGCGCCGCGGGTCGTGCCACACTTCGAGCGTGGAGGGCGGAGCACCGGTACCGAAGACGACGCCGTATCGCGACGGCAAGCCGCTCGCCGACATCATCCCGCCCGATCGACGGCGCGCGAAGATGCTCGGGCTCGTCGGCGCGAGCATGGTGGCCGGCGCGATGCTCTGGGTGCTCGGCGGCTGGGCGGTCGAGGCGCTACGAGCACCGACGTCTCCGGCGGTCGTCGTCGGGCAGACTCCAGGCTATGCCGGCGGCCGCTTTCCACGTGCCACGCTGCGCGGACCGGCCGGCAACGTGACGTTGCCGCTCGGCGAGCGAGCGATCGTTCACGTGTGGCTCCAGGGATGCAGCGACTGCATGCCTGCGTTCGACGCGATGGCGCAGATCTACAGCGATGGCGCTTTGAATTTCGGAGCACCGATCGTCAACGTCGCGTACGGCGAGGCCGACCCGAAGTGGGCAGATCGCTACGGCGTCGGAGCGAACCTCGTGTTCGATCCCGGAGGCGCGAACGTCGTAACGCCGCTCGGGATCGGTACGTTCACGACGTTGGTCGTCGATCCGGACGGCACGGTGCTGCTGCGCGATCGGCCGGATCGACCGGGCTATGCGGCGCGCGTTCGAGATGCGCTCGCATCGGCCAAGCCGGTCCGCCCAGCGCCGACCGTTCTCCCGCCGCCGACGGACGTGCCGCCGTCACAGACGGAGCTCGACGTGCAGGCGGTGCAGCGGGTGATCTCGATCCATCAGGCCGGGATCAGGCGCACGTGCTGGGAGCGTGCCGATCGAGCCGACCAACCGGCAACGGCGAACGTCACCGTCGCGCTGACGGTGGGGACCAACGGACGCGTCACGAACGCGGCGGCGACGGGCGACGATCCGTTGGTTGCAAAGTGCATCGAACGACAGACTCGTACGTGGTCGTTCCCGCCGCCGCCGAACGAGACGACGCTGAACATCCCGTTCAAGTTCGTGCGGCAGTAACGTGAGCACGCGCGACGACGTTCCGGATCAAGCGAAGCGCTTCTCGGGGCGCGTCGACGACTACGTCAAGACGCGGCCTTCCTATCCGCGCGGCGTGCTCGACGTGCTGCGCGAGCGGTGCGGTCTCACGGCCACATCGGTCGTCTGCGATCTCGGCTCGGGGACCGGGCTCTTCACGAAGCTCCTGCTCGAGAGCGGCGCCATCGTGCACGCGGTCGAGCCGAACGACGAGATGCGCGCCGCGGCGGAGACCATGCTGGGCGACGAACGAGGCTTCCGAAGCGTCGCGGGACGCGCGGAGGCCACGACGCTCGCGGACGGCAGCGTCGATCTCGTCACCGCCGCGCAGGCGTTTCACTGGTTCGACGTGGAGGGCGCGCATCGGGAGATGCGTCGCATCCTGCGGCCGCGCGAGGGCAGCGAGGGTAGCGCGGGCAGCGTCGCGCTCGTCTGGAACGATCGCGATCTGGAGTCGACATCGTTCCTGCGCGCCTACGAAGAGCTCCTCGTGCGCCGCTGTCCGAAGTACCGCGAGCTCCAGGGCAAGGCCGATACGACCGAGAAGTTCGACGCGCTGCTGGGCGTCGGTCGCTGGACGCGGCACGTGGTGCCCAACGAGCAGCGACTCGATCGCGAGGGCCTCGTCGGCCGGCTGCTCTCGTCGTCGTACGCGCCGCGACCGGGAGAGCCGACCCACGACGAGACGTTCGCCGAGCTGCGCGCCGTCTTCGATCGCCATGCCGAAGGCGGCGTCGTCGCGATGCTCTACCAGACCGTGGTGATCGTCGGACGGCCCGCGTGAAGGCTCAGCGCGCGACGTCTTCGGCGGGGATCGCCACCACCGTGCCGTCGTTCTCCGCCTCGTTGTAGCCCGAGAACACGACGTAGCCGCCGAGCGCGGCGACGGAGCCGAGCCCGACCTGATCGGTGACGAGCGCCTGCGGCGTGAGCCGATCGCTTCGCAGCGCCACCTTGAAGATGCTGCCCAGCTCGCCGAGCGCCTGCGGAGAGGTCTCCGCGAGCACGTACGCGTAGCCCTGGTCGACGACGATGTTGGTCGGCCGCTTGCGCGTGAACGCGACGACGCCGACGCCGCTGCCATCGGTCTTCTTCGCGCGCATCACGCTGTCGTCGGCGGGGATCGTCCAGTAGACGTTCTCGGCGTCGACCGCGACGGTGCATGCGAGTCGATCGGCGCCGCTCACGATGGCCTTCGGGGCGCCCGTCTTCTTCCCGACGCGCCAGAGCTTCTGCTCTTCGACGGCGTAGACGTTGGTGTCGTCGACGGCGAACGCGCAGGGCGCTTCGGCAGGCAAGACGAGCCGATCGGACTTCACGACGTTGCTGCCCTTCGGTCCGAGCTCGAGCCGGTAGACGCCGCCGGTCGGTTCGCCGGCCTCGTTTCGCCGCTCCGGCAGACTGCGTGCATAGTACACGCTACCCTTGTCGAGCGCGATTGCGCTGAGCCCGGCGATCGCGCCGCCGACGGCCTCGGGCTCGGCGCCGCCGGTGTCACCGTCGGGTCCGAGGCGAACGCGCATGATCTTGCCGTCGGCGGGCTCGTCCTTCGAGGCGGTGGTGATCCAGTAGACGTAGCCGCCACCGAGCGCGAGGCCTTGCACGTGGCGGCGCTGCGGGAGCTGCTGATTCTTGGCGACGATCTTCGGCGCTCCGCCGGTGCCCGCGCTGCGTGGCGCGACCACGACGTCGCCGCTGCGTGTGGCCAGCCACGCGACGTATTGCGCGTCGACCGCGAGCGCGTCGGGGACCTGCTGGCCGGAGGCGATGGGCACGGTCTTCGTGTCGTGTGCGACGCTCGGCAATCGACGCGTACGCACGCGCTGCGCGGCCTCCGATTCGGCCTGCGCGGCGGCGAGCTCGGCCTTGCGTTGCTCCTCGGCCTGACGCGCGCGCGTGTCGTCGATCTGGCGATGACGGTCGGCCTGGTTCACGGCGACGCATGCGCGGAGCCCGACGCGACATCCGACGATGGCGAGGACCGGCAGCACGACGACGGCGCCGCGCTTGTAGATGGCGAGAGTCTGTCGGTCCATGGCCCGTACAAAATAGGTGCACGCCGGCGTCTTGCGACGTCGGCGTGCGGGGAGTCTCGGTGGTCACGCGTAAAGAGGGGAGGAGGGGTGGGTCAGTTCTCGACGCGCCACCTTCCGAGGCTCACAAGGCATCCCGGCCGGGCCGGTGCGCACCATGTGGCACCGTGTAGGCAGATCGTCAAGGATGCACTGCGTCGATTTTCGATTCTTCGCGTGTTAACGCGCGTTTATCCGCGTCAATTTCGAGCTGGCTTCGCGGCTACTTCGCGACGTCGACGTCGCTCGAATGCACCGTGAGCACGGGGCAGTGCGCGGTTCGCACGACCTTCTCGGCGACGCTTCCGAGGAGGGCCCGCGGAAGCCCGTGTCGCCCGTGCGTGCCCATCACGATCATCCCGGCGCCGATCTCCGTCGCGGTCTCGATGATCGTCTGCCAGGTCGGTCCCTGCTTCACCATGCTGCGCAGCGGAACGCCCGCATTCGCGTGAGAAGCGACGGCCTTTGCGAGGCCGCTGTTCGCGCCTTCCAGCACGCGCGTGGCGAGCTCCGGCGTGGCCACGAGGGCGCCGTCGGGGAATCCGATCACGGGGATCTCGTACGCGTGCATCACGACGAGCTCGGCGCCGAGTGCCTTTGCGAGATCGATCGCGTACGTGAGCGCGTGCTCCGAGCCAGTGCCGAAATCGTGCGGGACGAGGATGGTCTTCGGGAGCGTCATAAGGGCAACTGTAGATCAACGCGACACTCTGCGGGCTGCGCGTTGCTCGTGTTCGACGTCGCGCGTACGCTGGCCTCTGCGTGAGCTCACCCGAGACGGCAGTGCCCGCGGCAGAAGCGGTGAATCTCCTCGGAAAGGTGATCTCCGGCCGCTATCTCATCCAGCAGCTCCTCGGCGAGGGCGGCATGGGATCCGTCTATCTCGCCGAGCACACGCACATGAAAAAGCGTGTGGCGATCAAGCTGCTGCACCCGGAAATGAGCGACAACGCCGAGGTCTCCGCGCGCTTCGAGCGTGAGGCGATGGCGGCGGCGCACATCGAGCACCCGAATGTCGCAGGTGCGACCGACTTCGGAAAGACGGAGGACGGCGCGTTCTT
>FTCS01000122.1_pt1 | contig 19434 bp, 21 predicted proteins | sample 1639391 | NCBI WGS metagenome assembly FTCS01 (sample SAMEA3914864, study PRJEB12502) | metagenome | biome: forest; material: soil | place: USA | collected 2012-03-12 | depth 0.3 m | reverse complement strand
CGTGACATCAAGGACGTCGTGCAGCAGCTCAGCGCCTCTCGAGATGCCGCGGCCGCCGCAGCACCGAAGCGCAGCGCGCTCGACGGCGCAGACCTCTCCCCTCGCTTGCGCGAGACGGGCGCGGCGCTCATGACCGGCGCCAGCGAGAAGCAGATCGCAAGTCGACTCGGTCTCAGCCCACACACGACACACCACTACGTGAAGACTCTCTATCGACACTTCGGAGTGAGCAGCCGCGCCGAGTTCATGGCGCGCGTCACGCTCGACACGAAGCAAGAGGACACCAAGTGACCATCCCCGTCGAAGAGTGGCAGCACGTTGGTTCGACCTCGAACGCCGAGTTCTACGTGATCGAGCCGGAGATCCTGGCCGTCGTCCCGAATGTCGACACCCACGACGGTGAGAGCTCGGCACGCGAGAGCCTCGCCTTCCAGACGAAGCACTGGAAGTCCGTCGGCCATCGCGGCGCCGCCGTCATCTTCATGGATCGCGTGCTCTCGCAGGACGCCGGCGCGCGAGCCGTCTACGAGAACGAGACCGCCATGATGCTGACGACGTGCTTCGCGCTCGTGGGAGCGACCTTCTTCGGATACGCGACCGCCACTCCATTCGAGGGTCTCACCCGCCCCGCCATCCCCACGCAGATCTTCCGTTCGCTCGACGACGCACGGCCCTGGATCGCCGAGATGAACCAGAAGCACGGCGGCACGGTCTAGGAGCGGCGGCGGCCTTGGAGCAGCAGAGCCTCACGCCGGACAGCCCGCGGATCGATCCCGCGGCCGCCCGCGTTCTGCCGGAAGATCTCGTCCGCGCGTTCACGAGCCTCGCCAAAGGCGACTTCAGCGTCCGGCTGCAGCGCAACTTCCAGCGCGACACGGACGACGCGATCGCGTTCTTCGTGAACGTCATCGCCGAGCAGCTCGATCGCCTCGTGTCCGAGCGCGAGCGCGTTCACGAGGACCTCGCGACGGGTGTCGCGAGCCTCAGCGAGAAGTTCCTCGCGCTCGCCGCCGGCGATCTGTCGGCGCGGGCCGTGCCGAGCGGCCGCCGCGATGCGCTCGACACGCTCTCGCGCATGTTCAACGTCATGGCGGTCGAGGTCGGCACGATCTTCGGCGAGCACGAGAAGCAGCGCGCCGTGCTCGAGGCGACGTTCGAGTCGATGGTGGACGGCGTCCTGCTCGTCGGCGCGAAGGGAATCATCCAGAACGCCAACGGCGCGATCGCGAGGCTGCTCGGTCACGACCGCACCGACCTCGTCGGAAAGCCGATCGACGACGTCCTCGCGGAGAGCGAGCACGCCTTCGCGGAAGGCCTCCGCGACCTAGGCACCATGACGCCGTTCCAGAGCCGCGACACGCTGTTCCGCCCCGCGTCCGGCGAGCCGATCCTCGTGGCCGTGAACGGCTCACCGCATCGCAGCGCCGACGGCGCGCTGCTCGGGATCGTGCTCGTCGCTCGCGACGATCGCGAGCTGAAGGAGCTCCAGGCTCAGCTGCAGGTTGCCGATCGCCTCGCGACGATGGGCACCGTCGCAGCCGGCGTCGCGCACGAGATCAACAACCCGCTCGCCTTCGTGATGTCGAACCTGCAGTTCGTGAGCGCGGAGATCGCCACGCTCTCGGAGAGCGGATCGCTGAGCCCCGAGCGGATCGCAGACGTCATGAAGGCGCTCGCCGCATCGCGCGAGGGCGCGCGGCGCGTGAAGAACATCGTCGGCGATCTGCGCACGTTCTCTCGCGCCGAGTCCGCGGCGCCCACGCGCGTCGAGATCAACACCCTCGTCGAATCGGCGCTCGCGCTCGTGCACAACGAGCTACGGCATCACGCGCGCATCACGAAGGAATACGGCGCGGCGCCCACCGTCTTTGCGAACGAGGGCCGGCTCGTGCAGGTCTTCCTCAACATGCTCCAGAATGCGGCGCAGTCGATTCCCGTCGGAAGCGTCGACGCACACGAGATCAAGATCGTGACCGGGACCGACGCTTCTGGCGCAGCGTTCGTCTCGTTCCAGGACACTGGCTGCGGGATCCCGCCCGGCCAGCTGCCGCACATCTTCGATCTCTTCTTCACGACGAAGACCGTGGGCGGCGGCACCGGGCTCGGGCTCTCGATCTGTCACCGCATCGTCGAGAGCGCGGGCGGCAAGATCGAGGTGAAGAGCACGGTCGGCGTGGGCAGCGTGTTCCGGATCGTGCTGCCGGCGGCAAAGGCGGAGTCGACCGAGAGCGGCGGTACCGCGGCGCCGCGGCGCGCATCGTCGGTCCCGCGCCTGCAGGTGCTCGTCATCGACGACGAGCCCGAGATCGGCGACTCCATCCAGCGCCTCTTGAAGGACCACGACGTCCACGCGACACGCTCGGCAGCCGAAGCGCTCGCCGTTCTGCGCGAGCGGTCCTACGACGTGCTGCTCTGCGATCTGCTCATGCCGTCGATGACGGGCATGGATCTGCACGCGCACCTCATGAAGACGCGTCCCGAGCTCGCCGAGCGCATGATCTTCCTGACCGGCGGGCCGTTCGCGCACGGAGTTCGGGAGTTCCTCGCGTCCGTTCCGAACGCGAGGCTCGACAAGCCGTTCGAGGCCGAGGAGCTCGCTGCCGTGGTCGAGTCTACGACGCGCGCGCCGGGAGCATGACCTCGCGCTCGACGACCGAGCGCGTGAAGCGATAGCCGCGGCTGCGAACGCACTGGATCGCGTCGGGTCCCGCCTCCGAGAGCGCCACGCGCACCGCGCAGATCGCCTGCGCAAGAGCGTTCTCCGTGACGGAGACGCCCGGCCAGATCGCAGCGAGCAGCTCCGACTTGAGGACCACGCGCGTTCGGTTCTCGAGCAGGTAGAGCAGCAGGTCGAGCGGCTTCGGCTGCAGCGGGATGACCGCGCCGCGGAGACGAAGCTCGAAGAACCGCATGTCCAGCTCGTAACTGTCGAACAGGTAGTTCATTGGGCAGCCTCCCTCCCAGGTCACCTCGAGGATGACCTAGGGCGCCGCAGCGCGAAATTCCCCGAAAGAGGGGGGCCCAATTCGGGGGACCCGCTCACGCGTCGTACGTGCGCTCGAACAAGCTACCGCTCGCTCCGATGGTCGAATCGCACCCGTCGAATCCGGCTCACTGCCCGAGGCCCGGATTGGATATGACGGCGGAATGGAAACGGATCATCGATTCGTCGTGGGTTCGGCGTTCGGCGTGATGGCTGCGCTCGCGCTCGGGTGCGGAGCTTCGCCGGCCATCGCTGCTCCGAACGTTCCAGTCGGGCCGATGCAGGTCACCGTCGATGCGCGCGACGCGTCGCTCGGCCGCCTACGAAGCCACGTCGTGGTGCCCGCCCGTCCCGGCGAGCTCGCGCTCGTGTACCCGAAGTGGATCCCCGGTGAGCACGGGCCCACGGGGCCGATCACCGACATGATCGGCGTCCACGTCAGCGCCGGCGGCAAGCCGCTCGCGTGGCACCGCAATCCCGATGAGATGTACGAGATCGACGTCACCGTTCCGGCGGGCGCGACCTCCGTCGAGGTCGACTTCGAATCGGTGCGCACCAGCTCGAGCCCCTTCGGTGGCTCGGCGGCCGCGTCGTCACGGTTCGTCGACGTCGTCTGGAACCAGGCGCTCGTCTATCCGAAGGGCGCGCGTTCGTCGGCGCTCCTCGTCGATGCGAGCGTGAAGCTGCCGAAGGGCTTCAAGTACGCAACGGCGCTCACGGGCGGAAGCGAGCACGACGGCACCGTCTCGTTCGGCCGCGTCACGCTCGAGACGCTCGTCGACTCGCCGCTCCTCGCGGGCGCATACCTCAAGACGTACGAGCTCGGCGTTCATCACGGCGCGAATCACGCGCTCACCGCTGTCGGCGAGAACGCCGACTCGGTGATCGCACCGCCCGAGCAGGTCGAGAGCTGGAAGCGACTCACCGCGGAGGCGAACGCGCTCTTCGGTGCTCGTCACTACGACAGCTACCTGTTCCTGCTCCTCATGAGCGACAGCGTTCCGACGTTCGGCCTCGAGCACCACGCGTCGAGCGAGAACTACGTGAAGGAGCGCTCGCTGCTCGACGGCGATCTCCGGCGCGTCAACGCCGTGCTCTTGCCGCACGAGTTCGCGCATTCGTGGAACGGCAAGTACCGAAGGCCGAGCGGGCTCGCGACGCCGAACTATCAGGAGCCGATGCGCGGCGAGCTGCTCTGGGTCTACGAAGGACTCACCGAGTATCTCGGCTGGGTGCTCGCGGCGCGCAGCGGAATGGCCTCGCTCGACGATTCGAAGGTCGACGTGGCGCGTGCCTCACTCGTCGTCGATACCGCGGGGCGTTCGTGGCGACCGCTCGCCGACACGACCGCGGCGGCGCAGCTCCTCTACAACGCGTCCGAGACGGGAGCCTCGCAGCGACGCCGCGTCGACTTCTATCCGGAGGGCCTCCTCATCTGGCTCGAGGCCGACGTGATCATCCGTCAGAAGACGAACGGCGCTCGCTCGCTCGACGACTTCTGCCAGCGCTTCCACGGCGGCAAGGACAGCGTCGCCGAGGTGCATCCGTACACGCTCGACGACGTGGTGAAGACGCTCGGCACCGTGCTGCCGTACGACTGGAAGGGGTTCTTCGACGAGCGCGTATATCAGGTCGCGCCCAAGGTCCCGCATGGTGGGCTCGAGGCCGCCGGCTACAAGATCGCGCTCACCGACAAGAAGCCGGAGATCGTGGCGCTCCGTGAGAAGGCGTTCAAGTTCTCGAGCTACGTCGACACGCTCGGCTTCTACACGAACGAAGAGAACGTCGTGCAGGACGTGCGCGACGGTTCACCGGCGGCGCGAGGCGGCCTCTCACCGCGCATGAAGCTGATCGCGGTGGACAGTCGCAAGCTCTCCTCCGAGGTGATGAGCGACGCGATCGCGCATGCGAAATCGAGCACGAATCCGATCGAGCTGCTCGTCGAGCTCGACGGCTGGTATCGCACGATCAAGATCGACTACCGCGGAGGCGAGCACTATCGCGTCCTCGAGCGCGATCCGAGCAAGCCCGATCTCCTCGCGGCGATCCTCGCCCCGAAGACGGCGCCTCTCACGGCGAGCGCGGTGAAGACTCCGTAAACGAGGTCGCCGAGCTCACTTCGCGGTGAGCGTGAACGCTGCCTTGTTCGACGTGTTGCCGGCGTGATCGGTCGCCTGCACGGTCACGACGTAGTCGCCCGCGGTCGGCGTCGGGAGCGCGGGGATCTTGAACTGGATCTGCACGCTCATCGCGCTGCCGGAGAGGTTGACGGGCTGGATCTGCGCTTCGGATCCGTCCGGCGAGCGAAGAGTGCCGCTCGCGCTGGCGAGGTCTCCGTCGGGATCGTCGATCTTCATCGTGCCGTCCACCTCGGTGGTCTTGCCGACCGACAGCGCCGCCGGCGTCAGCGTGAAATCCGAGATGACGGGCGCAGTGCCGGTGCTCCCGCTGCCCGAGCTCGACGCGCACGCGGTCACGACCAGCGACGTGGCGAGCGCGAGGAGCGCGAGGAGCGCCGGGCGCGAAGGAAAGGAGCGCGACGACCCGAACGAAGGAAGGAGAGAGGTGGTCTTCATGGCGCCCGCCGCTGAGCAGGTCTCGTGCCAGAGCTCGCGCGCCGCGATCGCCGGCGATTCGCGACGGCCGCCGCGCGACCGAGAACCGCCGGTCACGCCTCTCCGTGAATGGTTCACGGAACGGTTCACGGACTCTCGACGCGACGCCAGAAACGCTAGCCCGCAACGTCTGGCTGTCCTCCCCGGAGCACTGACCCCACCGACTGCGGTACCTTTGCGAGCCGTGGACGACAGCTGCCGTGCGAGCGCCGAGACGGTCCGTTCGCGCATCGCGCGCGGGCTCCACGACCCGGCTGACTTCGTCGCGACGCTGCTCCGTGTTCCGGCCACCGATCGTGACGCCTGGCTCGACACCGTTCTCGGGCTCGACGAGATCCCCGACGACGGCCCGGAGCTTCCGCGAGGCTGCGTCCCGTACATCCCGTGCCCGGTCGATGCGTTGCTCCGCATCGTTCAGCAGGCCCAGGTAGAAGCATCCGACGTCTTCGTCGATCTCGGATCAGGCGTCGGCCGAGCGGCCGTGCTCGTGCATCTGCTCACGGGCGCGAAGGTGATCGGCATCGAGATCCAGACGGCGCTCGTCGTCGCTGCTCGCGCTCTTGCCGCGCGCGTGTCGGCGTCGCACGTCGAGTACCTGCAGGGCGACGCGGCGACGCTTCTCCGCTCCGTCGACAGCGGCTCCGTGTTCTTCCTCTACTGTCCGTTCACGGGCGACCGGCTCGCGCAGGTACTAGCCGCTCTCGAAGACCTCGCGCGCACGAAGACGATCCGGATCTGTTGCGTGGACCTGCCACTACCACCGTGCCCGTGGCTGTCGATCGAAGGCGAGCCCTCCGGAGACCTCGTGATCTATCGCAGCCAATAGCCGCGCATCAGCGCCACCGTTACGTCAGCTCGCGCAAGAACGACAACACCAGCTCTCCGAGGCGCTCCGGCTGCTCGAACGGAAGGCCGTGACCGGCGTTCGCGACTTGTGCGATGCGCACGCGTGGATTCAGGCTCCGCAGCTCCTCTGCCATGTCGAGGGTGACGACGGGGTTGTCGCCGATGACGAGCAGCGTCGGTACGTCGATCGCGCCCACCACCTCGCGGTAGTCGGGATTCGGCGGCGTGAGCACCTCGAACGCAGCCATGTGAGTCTTCCGTCTGGCCTCCGCCTGGAGCTCGAGGATCTCGAGCGAGCGATGCGGATGCCGCGCTCGGGCCTGCGCGACGCGATCGGACTTCGACACAGCGAGCGCAGCGCGGTGTTGCTCGGCGACGTCGCTCTCGTACACCTCGCGCTGGCGGTCCAGGCTCAAGAACGTCGGGTCGACGAGGACGAGGCCGCGGAGCATCCCTGCGCCGCGGCTCGCCACGACCGCGGCGGTCATGCCGCCCATCGAGTGGCCGACGAGGACCGGACGCGAGAGCGGCACGCTTCGAATGAGGCCCACGACGTCACTTGCGAGATCGTCGTAGCGGTACCCGTGCTCCGGCGCGCTCGAGCCGCCATGTCCTCGCGCGTCGGGCATGACGACGTCGAATTCACCCTCCAGCGCGCGCGCCAGCGGAGTCCAGCACGCGCCGCTGCCCATCAATCCATGAAGCAACACGACGGGCGGCTTGTCGCCGGCGGTTCGGAGGTAGTCGATGCGGATGCCGTTGGTGTCGCAGAGTCGACGCGTCCAGGTCGTCATGAGCTCCTTCGATCGCGCTCGACGATAAGCTGCGTTCAGCGAGCGTCGCAAGCCGGCACGTCATGCGATCGACTCGAGCGCGCGTGACCCGAGATACCGCGCGAACCAGCGCGCCGCCGATCGCGCCACGTGCTCGAGGGCGCCTGGCTCCTCGAAGAGATGCGTCGCGGCGTGCACGATCTCGAGCTCCTTCTGACAGCGCAGGAAGTACAGCGCCTCGCGATTGAGCTGCAGAACCGTGGGATCGGCACCTCCGACGAGGAACAACGTCGGAGCATCGACCTCACCGAGTGAGGCCTCCGCGAGATCCGGACGACCACCTCTGCAGACCACCGCACGGACCAGCTGCGGTCTCTGCGCCGCGGCCACGAGCGCCGCGGCCGCGCCCGTGCTCGCGCCGAAATAGCCGATGTCGAGCGTTCGCGTTTGCGGATCGCCATGGGCCCACTCGGTCACCGCGACGAGACGCGACGCGAGGAGACCGACGTCGAAGCGATACTGCTGAGTACGCGCATCGATACGTTGCTCTTCTTGCGTGAGGAGATCGAACAAGAGTGTCGCCAGACCCTCGCCGTGGAGGACACTGGCAACGGCCCGGTTGCGCGGGCTCGACCGGCCGCTGCCGCTCCCGTGCACGAAGATGACGAGACCGGTCGCGCCGGACGGGATCGTGAGCTGGCCCTCGAGCGTCTCGTCTCCGGCGACGCGGATCCGAACGTCGCGGTCGATCGACGCCCGCACGCGCTCCGAGCGGCGGGTCGTGCGCTCGGAGCGCAAGCGACGGGACCTCGCGCGATCGAGGAGCTCGACGACGTCGTCGTCGGTCGTTGCCGCGAAATTTTCGTACCAGAGCCCGACGGCGAACAGCGCCTCTTCGGGATGAAGGCACACGACCTCGTCGGCGATCATCGCGAGCTGATCGAGGGTGTCGGGTGCTCCGACCGGCACCGCGAGCACGAGCCGCGCAGGCTCGCGCGCGCGCAACGTCTGCAGCGCCGCGCGCGCCGTCGCTCCGGTGGCGATACCGTCGTCGACGACGAGGACCGTCTTGCCGTAGACGTCGACCGGTCGAGCACCACGCCGGAACCGCCGGACGCGGTCTTCCACCTCGGCCTGCTGCATGGTCCTGAGGCGCGAGACCTCCGCCTGCGAGATGCCGAGGCGCGCGATGAGGTCTCCGTCCAGGTAGAGCGCGCCCTCTTCCGCTACGGCGCCGATCGCGAGCTCGGGCTGCAGCGGCGCGCCGATCTTGCGGACGATGCAGACGTCGAGCGGCGCTTCGAGTGCCTGCGCGACCTGATATGCAACCTGAACGCCGCCGCGTGGAAGCCCGAGGACGACCGGGTCTTCGTCGCGGTAGCCGGCGAGTCGGGCGGCGAGCTGCTGACCTGCATCGACACGATCCCGGAACAGTTTTCGAGCGCTCATGAGAGCGTCGTTCTTCAAGATCGATGCCTCGCGCGAGCGCCGCCGCATCCGCCGTCGTGTCAACTCACGGACGCGCGCTCGCGGTACCTGCGTCGGTGAGCTACTTCACGCAGCGCCGCACGAGCGGCGAGTAGTAGAGCGCGCCGATCGGCTCCCAGCCTGCCTCGAGGGTCATGGCGTCGACGCTGGGCATCGACGTGGACTGACGCTTGCCCGACGGGTCGGTGTAGCTCACGTCCGTCCAGCCGAACGCGGTCGGCGTGATGGTCTTGATCTCCCACTGCGTGCAGGCGGGCGTCGCGGCGGTGGCAGCCGGGGTGTCGGGACCGGCGTTCGCGATGCCCTCCACGCCGCCGACGCCGCCGATGCCGCCGCGCGTGCTCCCGGCGCTACACGCCACGAGGGTCGCATGAATGGCGACTGCGCCGAGGAGGCTACCGAGCACCACCGAAATTCGCTTCGTCATGCCGGGAAGAGCCGCGAGCTCTGTTTCGGTCGCAACAAAAGCGCGGGACGCGCTGATTTCGCCCGGTCAGCGTGAGAGCGCGAATGCCGCCGCCGCCAGCGCGGCGAGAAATCCGAGCCCGGCGAGGAGCCAGATCGTCGTGTGGGACTTCGATCGCACCGCGCGGAGGCTCGCGTCGTTTTGGACGGCGGCGGGCACGAATGTCGGAGCGGGCGCCGCGGGCAGTCCAGGAGCCGTTGCGTCGGGATCCGAGTCGCGCAGCAACATCTCCGCGACCAGCGACGACATGCTCTCGACCTTGCGCGTGGGGTGGCCGTTCATCGACACGCAACCTGTACACGAGTTCCGTGTCGGATGCGACGTCACTCACTGACGACTCTCGTCACATTCGAGGCGCGAACGATCCCGCGTGATCACGTCGTAGCGCCTATTTTTCCCTGCGAACCTACAAGGCATCGTCTTTGCGTCCGCGACGGAATGCTCGTCAGGAACCTACTCGCGACCCTGGGCGTCTCCGTCATTCTCGCTGCGTGTGGTGCTCACGTGCCACCGCCCACGGACCGACTCGCCGGCGCAGAAGCGGCGGCGCGCAGCGCCCACGAGCTGGGCGCCGATCAGGATCCGAACGCGGCGCTCCACGCCAAGCTCGCCGACGAGCAGATCGGTCTCGCCAAGACGCAGATGCGCGACAACGACAACCAGCGCGCCGACCGCACGCTGATGCGCGCGAGCGCGGACGCCGAGCTCGCCATCGTGCTCGTGAAGGAGCGCACCGCCGAGGCCGCCGCGTCGAAGGCGAAGGAAGCTGCCGCAAACCAGAAGGCCGGAAAGTGAACGCCATGCGAACCATCCATTTCTCTCTCGCCGCTGCCGCCCTCGCCGCTCTTGCTGGATGCTCCGGCGCGATGCCCCCGAAGGAGCTCGTCGACGCGCGCTCGGCGTACAACGCCGCGCAGTCGGGTCCGGCGGCCAGCCAGACGCCGGCCGAGGTGCACGTCGCGAAGGAGGCGCTCGACAAGGCCGAGGCGAAGTTCAAGGCCGACGGCGACGTCCCCGAGACCCGTGACATCGCGTACGTCGCGATCCGCAAGGCCGAGCTCGCGGACTCCGCGGCACGCGCCACCATCGCGATGAAGGCGAAGGCGCAGAGCGAGGTCGACGCGCAGCAGTTCCAGCGCGACTCACTGAAGAACGCGCAGAGCGGTCTCGCGAGCACGCGACAGAACCTCGCGAAGACGCAAGATCAGCTCGCGCAGGAAGCCCTCGCGCGTCAGGAGGCGGAGAAGAAGGCCGCGCAGGCGATGGCCGATCTCCAGAAGCTCGCGAGCGTGAAGCAAGAGCCGCGCGGCATGGTCATCACGCTGTCTGGATCCGTGCTGTTCGCGACGGACCAGTCGACGCTGCTGCCGACCGCGACGCAGAAGCTGAACGACGTCGCCGACGCGCTGATCAAAGGCAACCCCGACGCGAACATCACGATCGAGGGTCACACCGACTCGCAGGGTACGCTTCAACACAACATGGAGCTGTCGCAGCGTCGCGCGGAGGCCGTGAAGGCGCAGCTCGTGTCGCGCGGCGTCGCCGCGGATCGAATCAAGACGGTCGGCGTCGGCCCGGATCGCCCGCTCGCGGACAACAAGAGCCCCGAAGGCCGCGCGAACAATCGACGCGTCGAGATCATCGTCGAGCCGGCGAAGAACCAGTAAATCGATCGCGAACGGTACGCCTACCGAGGTGTCTAAACCGCCGTCACGCTGGACGCCGCGGTGTCCTCCCCTTAATCCCCTGCATCGTGCCGCCGTTGTTCTCGGGGTGAACGACCAGAGCCGGCACGCGGGGCGGATGATGCAGTCGATGCGTGGTGCAAAGGCTGGGACGCTCGTCGCAGCGATGATCATGCTGGGATTACCGGGCTGCGGGTCGGACGCGCGACCTTCGATGAGCGCCAGCTACGGTCGACTCGTGAGCCAGCCGACGAGTGGCAGTGGATGTGCGGTCCACGCCGACAACGGCGTGTGCCCGAGCGACCAGGGCGCCGCCGCAGGCTCCGACCCGTTGGGCACCATCGACGCCGACGCCGGCACGTCGGAGGTGAGCGGCGAGTTCACGCAGACGACGGTTCAGGGCTCCGTGATCGCGCTGTCGAAGCTCCCGCCCGCGAAGACGATCGCGCAGGCATCACCGACGTGCACCGTGGGCGCGCAGCCCGCGGACAACCAGGTCTGCAGCTACGACTACTGCTGCGCGGCCGCTTCGGACACGAGCACCACGGGCACGTGTGAGCCGTGGATCAAGAAGGGATCGGCCGCGTGCCGTCCCGCGACCGGCGCCGACTACACCGCCGGCATCGGCTGTCAGGACGCCGCGGGCTCCGTGCACATTCCGGTCTGCAACCGCGGCAACGCCGACTCGCCCAGCTCCGGAAAGCTGCTGATCGCGGGCTACACCGGAGCGCTGAACGCCGCGGGCACGTCAGCGGTGTCCTCGAACCTCGGCGCCGCGCCTCCGGAAGCGTGCTTGATCGATCTCGCGATCCTGCCGATCCCTGCGGGAAGCTGCGTCGACGTCGACGTCGCTCGCGCGGCCGGCGGAACGCTCGACGGCGTCAGTTGCGCGAGCGCTTCGGACTTCGCGAACGGCAACCACGCCGCCATGGTCAACCCACCGTCGCCGACCACGTTGCCCGCCGCGCTCGCCAAGACCTATGGTGCGTCCTCGTACGAGCAGCTCGGCGAGTCCGACAAGAGCAACAATCAGAGCTTCGTCTACTCGCAGCTCGGAACGTGCTCGATCTACGGCGTGCAGCCGCTGCCGCCGACCGCCAACATGCTCACGTACAAGGCCACGTGTCAGCCTGGTTATGCGCCGCAGTGGACGCAGCTGACGTATTCGACGTCGCTTCCCGCGGGCAGCGAGGTGATCTTTGCGGCGGGCACCGCGCCGGCGCTCACCGACGGCAGCGCGGGTGTGTTCGGTGACCTCATGACGATCGCCGATGCGAAGACGTCCGGCCCCGACCCTGCGGTCTGCGACGCCGAGACCCCGGGCTGCGCGAAAGATCTCGCGGCCGTTCTCGGTCCCGCGCGCTTCAACCCGTACCTTCAGCTCGGCATCAAGCAGGTCGCCGGGACGTCCTTGCCGACGCTGAAGACGTGGCACGTCAGCTACACGTGCACGCCGGCGAGCTGAAGAGGAGCTCAGCGCTTCACTCTCGACACGCCGAACGAGACCAGCGCGAAAGCCTTCCTCGTGCTCGCCGCGCGCGCCGAGCATCGCGAGGATCGCGAGCAGCGCCGTCGTCGAAGTACGCGAGATGGAAGGCCGCCGCGAGCGGTCGAAGACGATGGGCGTCTGCGGAGACGTCTGAGCCGGATCACCCGCAGCGCGTCGGTCCCGACGTGGGGCTCTGTCGCCCCTGCGCTCGGGAGCCGTCGCGACCCAGATCAGATGATCTCCGCATGTGGGCTCACTGGCAGCTGTTGTCGACGCACGTCGTGCTCCCGGGACACTGGCCGTCGTTTCGGCAGCCAGGCACGCACCTCCCGCTCTCGCACACGAGGCCGGAGCCGTTCGAGCCGGGATTGCAGGCGCCGTCGCTGCTGCACGCGGCGCCGCCGCCGGAGGCCGCGGGCGCGGGCGCGGGAGCGTCGCCGGCCGTGGGGTCGTCGGAGCCGGCCGGAGCGGACGGTTGATCCGCGGCAGGTGACGCAGCGACGGCTCCGATCCTCGCCCCGCGAATCGGGTGGTACGTCTTCACGTACGAAGCGGGGTAAGCGCGGATATTCGCGGGCGTTCCCGTGTGATTTTCTTGCAGAATGCACGCACTGGTGTGGGCCTTGTCGAGCCACATTCCCCAGAGCATCACGTGGTGATGCGAGCCGGCGCGAAGGTTCACGGCATCGCCGGTCTGGAGCTCCGACCACGAGATCGCATGCGAGGTCGACGTGTCGTAGGGCGCGAGCCCCGCGGTGCTCGCGCCGGGCGCGGCGGCCTGCCAGGCCATCGATACGAAGCCGGAGCAGTCGCGCCGATATCCTTCGTGCGTCGCGGTCTGGCTGTAGAGAACGCCGTCGTGAACCCATTTCACGGCCCGCGCGATGATCGCGCGGCGCTCGGCGTTCGGCGCTGCAGCGAGAACAGCATCGGCGTTGCATCCGGAGATGCTGAGCGCCTCGGAATCGGCACCTGTGTCTCCGATCTCTTCGTCGGTCGGTGGCGAGCCACACGCGTAGATGCCGAAGACACAGAGACCGACGAGCGACGAGCGAACGAATTGCTGCATGGAGCCTCGGCGCGCAGGTCAGCAACCGCCATGCCGTCGGCCCCTCTTCACATGCAGCGCAAGATTCTGTCGAAGCGGCAGTGCGAGTGAGGTGAGATCACTGCGGTTTGCCGGGCCTCCGTTGCGCGCTTCGGGGTCTCTTGATCCCGACGGGGCGCGTGGTCTCCTGAGGATCGATGGCGCGCTGGCCGAAGAGGTGCCTGTGCGGTGCTTGCTACTGGCCGGCAACGTGGAGCGCTCTGCCCTTCGTGGGCATGCTCGACGTCGCGGACCCGCTGCCCATCGAGCTCCGGAATTGTCGGTGCGGTTCGACCATCGCCGTCGAGGGCTCGGCGCTACCCACGCGCCACGGCGCGCGCGCTCTCGAAGCATGCGCGGCGTCGGAGAGCCTTCGCGATCGCGTCCGCGCGCTGGTGCCGGTTCTGATCGTCCTCAATTCTCGCAAGCCGCACGAGTGAACAGCGCTCATCGGCCTTCGCGAGGGACGGGACGAGCGAGAGCACGAGCGCGAACGACGAGAGCCCCCGCGACGCGCCCCACCCATCGGTCCCAGACCGGGCGCCTCTGGAGCGTGCGCGTCATCAGCACGACGCAGAGCGGCAACGACACGAACGCAGTTGAGGATCTCGGCTGGAGTCGAGGATCGCGCGCTCAGCCGAGCGTCGGAGGGGCGAGCTCGCCGAGGGCCGTCGGGATCAGCTCGGAGATCGTCGGATGGATCGGGACGCTTCTTCTCAGCGCCGACGCTGGTAGCCCGGCGTTCATCACGTCGAGGATCCCGTGGATCGCTTCGTCGCCGTCCGTTCCGAGGATCGCCGCGCCGATGATCTTCTGCGTCTCGGCGTCGACGAGGATCTTCATGAAGCCCTGGGTCTCGCCCTTCTCGATCGCTCGTCCCACGCGCGACATCGGCAGCGAGCCGACCAGGTACGGGCGGCCTGTCTTGCGCGCCTCCCGCTCGCTCAGCCCCACACGCCCGAGCGGCGGATCGATGTAGAGTGCATAGGCTTCGATTCGGTCGCTCACGCGTCGTGGATCGTCGTCGAGGAGATTGGCCGCGGCGATCTCGAAGTCGTTGTACGCGGTATGCGTGAACGCGCCGCGACCATTGCAGTCGCCGAGCGCCCAGATGCCCTTCACGTTCGTGCGAAGCTGGTCGTCGACGACGATGTAGCCACGTGCGTCGACCGTCACGCCGGCGCGATCGAGCCCGATGTCTGCCGTATTCGGCACTCTCCCCACCGCGAGCAACACGTGGGATCCGGTCGCCGTGCGCTCACCGGTCTCGCATTCGAGGCCGACCGTGATGCCGTCGTCCGCCTTCCTGAGCGTGATGCACTCGGCGGCGCAGCGCACCGTGATCCCCTCGCGCTCGAGGACGGACTTCACTGCGCCGGAGATGTCGGCGTCTTCGCGCGGGACGAGGCGCGCAGATTTCTCGACGACGGTGACCTCGCTCCCGAACCTCCGGTACATCTGCGCGAACTCGAGGCCCACGTAGCTGCCGCCGACGACGACGAGGTGCCGCGGCAACGTGTCCAGCGCGAGCATCGTCGTGTTCGTCAGGAAGTCGACGTCGTGGATGCCCGGCATCGAAGGGATCCGCGCGCGTGCGCCGACGTTCAGGAAGATGCGCGGCGCGCCGAGCAGCTGATCGCCGACGCGAACGGTGCGGTCCGACTCGAGGCGCGCGTGCCCCTCGATCACCGTGCAGCGATCCATCCCGGCGAGCCACGCCTTCACGCCCTCGCGCGAGCGGGTGGCGACCGCGTCTGCGCGCGCCTTGGTCCGCGGCATGTCGACGGTCACGGGACCAGGCACGACGACGCCGTACTCGGCGGCTCGCCGCGCGACGAAGGCCGTGCGCGCACTTGCGATGAGCGTCTTCGTCGGCGTGCAGCCGGTGTTCACGCAGGTGCCGCCGATCAGCCAGCGCTCGATGAGCGCGACGGTCATGCCGGCCGACGTGAGTCGCCCTGCGAGCGGCGGGCCGGCCTGACCGGCGCCGATGATGATGGCGTCGAATTGCTTCATGGGACCGACGCGATGACGAGCACAGCGCCGCCGATCGCGACGGCGTCCTCGATCACTGCCGCGGGTGGGTCGTGGCGGAGCCGGGCAGCGAGCCGACCTCGCGCGCTCGCGCCTGCGAGCGTTCCGATGGTCGCACCGAGGATGCCGAGGGCGACGCCGACGCGCCACGATCCAACGGCCGACCCGACGACGCCGCCCGCGAATGCACCGGTGAGAATGCGCCCTGCGAGCTGCACCGGCACTTTGCGACTCGGAGTCGACGGGAGCTGATCGGTGACGAGCTCGCCGACGGCCGCGAGCGTGAGCACCCCGGGCGCGATCGAGCGACCCAGAAATGCGAGCCGCGTGTCTTCGAGATCGATCACGCGGAGGTGTGCAGCCCAGCTGACCGCGGCCGCCGCCGTCATCGTTCGAAGACCCGCGACGACGCCGATACCGAAAGGGAGCGCGAGCAGGTTCCGCTTCATGGCAGTCACGGAAGCAAGGCGAAGGCCGGGAGCCGACGCTCCTCCTGCCGCAGCGATACCAGAGCTACGAACGCTGGCCTCGGATGCCGAGACGTCGGTGGCGACGGCACAAACGTCTCCAAGACCTTTCTTTCCGAACGAAGCGACGGTCTGGCGCCGCGGGCGCGCTACGATGCCTCCGGGGACGGAGATCAAACCATGAAGGCACTCATTTTCGCCTGCTTCGTCGCTGTGACGGCAGTTGCATCCGCGGCCGGCGGCTGCGGATCCAGCAGCGCGACACCTGGGGCCGGGAGCTCCGGGGACGGAACCAGCGGCGGCACCGGCACCGACGGCGGCGGAATTCCCGCGGGCGACGGCGGCGCAGGCGGCATCGGACTCGACGGCGGCGATGCACCGCTCGGCTCCTTCAACGTCACCTTCGGTCCCCTCGACGCACCCGCCGGCGAAGAGCACACGAAGTGCGTCGTGAAGCGCCTCGGCAACCCGAGCGCCATCCACGTGGGCAGCGTGCACAACGTGCTCACGCTCGGCTCGCACCACATGATCGTCTACCGCGTGAACGACACCGTCGAACAGACGACGCCGTTCGACTGCAAGCCGTTCACCGACACGCTCGATCCCACCAAGGGCTCGGCGCTCATGATCTCGCAGAAGCAAGACGACGCGCTCGTTCTCCCCGACGGCGTCGCGTACACGCTCGACGCCAACCAGATGGTGCGTCTCGAGATGCACTACATCAACGCCGGCGCGGCGGTGAAGAGCATCAAGGGCACCTCGACGTTCATCCCGATCGAAGAGGCGAAGTTCAAGTACGAGGCCGACTTCCTCTTCGTCGGCACACCGGACATCAGCATTCCCGCGAAGTCGTCGGCGTCGGTGGGTCCGGTCTTCATCGCACTGCCGTCTGCGTACGCGAACGTGAACTTCTTCGCGATCACCGGTCACGAGCACCAGTGGGGAACGAACGTCGTCGTCAGCACCGCCACCAGCAAGACCGACCCAGGAACGCCCGTCTACAACGTGCCGAACTGGCTCTGGAGTGAACCGGCGACGGTGAAGGCCGACCCGCCGTTCAAGCTTCCCGCCAACGGAGGCTTCAACCTCACGTGCACGTGGAACAACATGTCGGACACGGCGGTGAAGTTCGGCGAATCGGTCAACGACGAGATGTGCTTCTTCTGGGCGTACTACTACCCGAGCCAGGGCGGCGCGAAGGTCTGCATCCATACGGACAAGTACGGGACGCCCGTGAACGCTTGTTGCCCCGACTCGAGTCAGCCGGTGTGCAGCGCGATCGCCAGCCAGTTCTGACGACGTGCCACGTCACGTCACATTCCATTTTTCGACAATATGGCCCGTCAGCTCAGATGCGAGCTGCGCGACGTCGACGGGGCGAGCCCGGCGATGGCGAGGCATGTGACGACGAGGTCGTCGACGGACACAGCTTCGTCATCGACGACGCAGCACGCGCCGCTCTCTGGAGCCGCGCGCCAATCGAGAGCTCGTATCGTCGCGCGACAGGCCGGCGCAAGCATCGCGCGCAGGCACGTCGCGGCGGCCTTGCGTCGTAGGCGAGCGTCACGCGCACCGGAATACACGCAGGGTCTCAAATGCATCATACATGGAGCTCGAGAACGGGCGTTGCACCTCGAGCGCGCCATGAAAACTCGCGCCCTCCTCCTCTCGGCTATCCCCCTATTCACCGCCGCACTGAGTGGTTGTTTGGACAGCCCACAATGCAGTGATGGCGAGATGCTCGCCTACGACGACTCCGGTCAAGGCTACTGCGTGCGCTCAACGCACGGATATACGAGCAGCAGCTCGCCGCCGTCGTCGTCGAAACGCGATGCCGGATCGGCGTCGCAGGAAGCACCACCTGTGGCGACCACGACCGGCGCCGACGCCAGCACACCGAGCACGCCGGCGTCTCCGACGCCGGGCGACGGCACCACGCCGCCGCCTGCGGGCGCATCGCCGTGCGGCGGTCACGATGCGACCGGCGACAGCGTCCGCGTCGTCGACAAGAGCGATGCCCCACCGGCATTGAACGGCGTCGCGCCGAACGTGTCCGACGGTACGTACACGCTCGTCCAAGCCACGTTCTTCCGTAGCGGCACGTCGGCAAGCCCCGTTCGGTCGCTGAGAGCCTCACTCGATGTGCACGGTGCGTCCCTCGCCCTCTCCGCACAGGACACATCGGTCGCGGGGCTGCCCGCCGAGTCGTTCGCCTTGCTCTCGGGATCGGGCATGGTGACGAAGACGTGCGAATCCGTGCACGGCACCGTGGGAGCGTGGTTCTTCCCGTTCGCCGTGGGCTCCACGGACGCGACGCTCATGGACTACGACGGTACGGGTGGCTTCTTGCGGATCGTCGTGTCTCGCCAGGACGGTTCCACCGAGCTCGTGTTCTCCAAGTGAAGCGTCGTTCCGTGAGCAGGCTCACGGCCGCACGCATCCCGAAGGAGCTCCCACGGTGAAGCTTGGCCTCACCGTGGGGGCGGCCTACTTGGTGGGCGAGGGCTTACCCTTGCAAGCACAGAGGGCGTTGACGATCACGGCGTCCTCGGTCTGGCAGCAAGCCGCGCACGAGATGTTGTTCGTGCGGTCCGTACACTTGGCGCTCTTCTCCTTGTCCTCGCCCGACGCGCTGGGAGTACACGCGGCAATGCCGACGAACGCGGCAAAACCGAAAACTGCGAGGCTGGAGATGGTCATCTCACGAGCCTACGCGCTCTGGTGATCAGCGTTGCTTTATCGGAGATCGGCCTCCGATCGACCGGCGATCACTTCCTGACGAGCTGCAACGCCACCACGCCGGCGGAGAGCTTCTTGCTCTCCACCAACGTCAACGGCGTCCTGCCTTTGATATCTGCAAACAACGGAATCCCACTGCCGAGAACGATGGGATTCACGAACATCCAGTAGCCATCCACGAGATCTTCCTTCATCAACGAGTGCGTCGCCCGTGGGCTCCCGAAGATGATGATGTCGGAGCCCTCCGCCTGCTTCGCCTTCTCGATCTCGTCGGCAACGCCGCCGCTGATGACGGTCGTATTCGCAAAGCTCTTTCCGCGCAGCGATTCGGACAGGACGATCTTCTTCGCCTTCGCGTACCAGCGTGAATGCTCGCGATCGTGCTTCGAGGCGTTCGGCGCATCGCCCGCCTTCGGCCAGTAGCCTTCCATCATCTCGAATGTGACGCGGCCGTAGAGAGCCGTATCAATCGGCTTCAGGAGCTCTCCCACGTAATCGAAGAGCTCTTCACTGAGCGTGATCCAATTCATCTCTCCCTTCGGTCCTGCGACGAAGCCATCGAGAGACACGTGAGTGAACGAAATGACTTTTCTCATGGGTAGCTCCATCACCTTTTCCGAATTCGCCGCAACGAACGCACATATCGAATTGCCTGCGCCGATGAATTCCTGAACATCTCGGTATCGCGCCGTATCTTGCTCAGGAGCATTCCGCCCTGCATGATCGCGATACAGAAGTCGGCGAGCTCGCGCGGCTTGGCCT